>Ga0207984_1000218_pt1 | contig 36479 bp, 29 predicted proteins | sample ETNtaG_30_FD_185760 | JGI IMG/M metagenome (GOLD analysis project Ga0207984, IMG submission 185760) | Marine microbial and viral communities from oxygen minimum zone, Eastern Pacific Ocean - ETNP201306PF43B (SPAdes) (version 2) | ecosystem: Environmental > Aquatic > Marine > Oceanic ...
GGCATCTCAGGCAAAATAAACCTCAAGGACAACCCACTCAACAATGCAGCCTTATCAACTTACATACCTGCCTTAGAAGCTAAAGGAATCAAGGTTGAATATGACATACCTGGAGGTGTGGTGCTGTTTAAGGATGTCAATTTAGAGAAGGCTATTCGAGATGCTTTAGGAATACCAATAGAACTGCTGAAGAAAGAAGATTTGGCTAAGTTGACTGAGTTGGAATATACTGGGTTTAAACTAGCTGAGAATGAGAGAATTGCGGATCTAACAGGGCTAGAGTTTTGTTCTCAGCTAATCAGACTTAATCTAGAAGGAAATCAAATAGACGATATTGGAGCTTTAGCTGATTTGACCAACCTAGTTCACCTTAGTGTGATTTATAATCAAATTAGTGATCTAAGTCCTTTATCTAACCTCAGCCAATTAACTCGACTAGAACTGGATGCAAATGAGATCTTTGACATAACCCCTTTGTGGAGTTTAGATAATCTGGATTGGCTTAGCTTAAGTAAAAACAAAAAGATTTATGATTTAAGTCATTTAGAGAGTTTGTCAAAGTTAACAAAGCTTGAATTAGGAAATAACCAAATTTCGCAAATTAGACCATTAGTGAGAAACACAGGAATATCAGGCGAAATCAAACTCACAAGCAATCAACTCTCTAACACTGCTCTCACAGCAGACATTCCAGCATTGATGGAAAGAGGTATCATAGTTGAATATGATCAAGCACCTGCAGACATCGTCAAAATGTCTAATTCTAATTTTGAAGCTTCTCTTAGAAAGGGTCTTGACATTCCAACTGAGACCATAACAACATCCAACACCTCAGCTGTTACTGATTTGAACCTCTCCAATACTGGCGTTGTGGATCTGGATATTAAAGTACTTAAAGCACTTACCAAGCTGAAATCTATCAACCTAACCAACAATCCACTAAGTGCTAATGCTATCCTAGTTCAAATCCCTGAACTGGAATCAGCAGGTATTACAGTGAACTTAGGTACATCTGTACCAGCTAAAGTAGAACTAATAGCAGAAAAACCAGCCATACCAGCCAGTTTAGCCTCAACTACTGATATCGTGGTCACTGTTACAGACGCCAGTGGGAAGTTAGTCAAGCGGGAAACTGTGGGTCTGACAGTAGATAAAGGAACAATCCAATCTCCTGCAGCTAATAATGGAGATGGGACTTATACTGCCTCTTATGCAGCTGTTGATACTGTAGGTGAGGTTCAAATTTCAGCAATTACCAGTAATGGCAAGTTTGGTTCAGTCTCCGTACAGTTAGTGGAACCAGTTGTTTCATCTGCCAAATCTACACTGGAAATAAGTATTGGTAGCAATACAGAAACAGGTGGACAAATATCCATAGTTGTAATGTTGTTAAATGATGATGGGCTGCCATTGAGTGGACAAAAAGTTGAGTTAAAGGTTAATCCTGAGGAAAAAGTTGTCATCAATCCATCAGCCAAGACAGACAAAGATGGGAAAACAACTATCACCTTCACAGCAGGCAAGTCAGGAATGAAGATAATTAGGGCTAATATTAATGATGTTGAACTGGCATCTAGTGCAGCAGCTATTTTCACAGGTGATGAAATTGATTTAGAATCAGTAGTAGGGGATGCAGATGGCAACAGTAGTGTCAATATCTTTGATCTAGTAATAGTAGCAGGACAATTTGGCGAAAATGGCACTGGTTTATCAGGAGATGTAAATGGTGATAGCAGTGTTAATATCTTTGATCTGGTAATGGTGGCAGGTAACTTTGGCAAGAGTGCAGTGGCTGCAGCTCCCACACTGTTGACAAGGGAACTAACTTTCAACTTCCAACAGAAACGGAGTATTCAATTAGCGGTGGTGGAATTGGAAGATATGCCAGTGCGTTCAGAAGCAGAAGAACTAGTATTCAGCTTGTTGATAGCTATGCTACCTGAACGGTTACCGGAACAAACACAATTGCTGTCCAATTATCCTAACCCCTTTAACCCTGAAACATGGATACCATTTGAGCTTAGCCAAGATAGCAAGGTATCGGTAACCATTTACAATGTATCGGGAACACCAATTAGAAACATCAGCGTGGGTTATCTGCAAGCAGGAAGCTACGTTAGCCAATTAAAATCTGTCTATTGGGATGGTAAGTCAGATACTGGTGAAAGAGTATCATCAGGAACGTACTTCTATCAAATTCGAGCAGGGGATTATGCAGAAACCCGCAAGATGGTGATTTTGAAGTAGCACAGTATAAAAGCCGAGGACGGAACAGCGTATTTGGAAATCCATCATTTGCGTCAGTTGGCTAATGGTGGTTCTGACACAACTCAGAATGCTGTTGTTGTTTGTCCCAACTGTCACCGAGAGTTCCACTTTGGTAGTTGTAAACCAGGGCTAACCCAAAAGCTGTACCAAGAAAAATAGATTGAGGCCTAAATGAATAAAGGAACGGTGGGCATGTCAATAGGGATAATAAGCCAAGTCATATCTGTTTTACCTAATGATGTGGTAGCTGTCTATGGAATGTACCGAAGTATCGGCAAAGAACCGATTTACATTGGACAGGCAACCACTCTGAAAGATCGGTTGTCTCAACCACTTCATCTATGAAAATTTAAGTATTGTCACTGGACAAAACGGATATTCTTTCAATCCCAGTTATATCAGGGCATTCGCTGGTGGACGCATTTAGATTTAAAGAAATCATAACCAAGCAAGCCGCTGAACTGATTGCTTTTGAACAGTTTAACCCTATTATACAAAGCCAGATAAGTAGTAAAAAAACAAGCTGTCACAAAGTCTGAAAATCCAGAATTCCATCGACAAATGACCGAACTTTTTCGGAACAAACCGTCAGGTGAAATCCAGATTCCCAGTTTAAAAGGGGCATTAAAACGAATCGTAATCTTAAGAAGATCGAATTCTAGATCTTAAACAGAAACTGAAATGAGAATGGTTAATTCATTCAGCATGAAACCGGAAAGGTTCGAAAAGTCATATCTGCTCTTTTTGATATTCCATCTCTCATTCTACGGATGCCAACAAATGGAACCCACTGTCAGCTCAAGCGCAATTCAGGACTCAGCAACCCAAACGACACCGCCACTTGTCGATCAACAGATTAGTCTGAACCAGGTATTGGACCAAGAATGGATCCTAGAATTGATCACTGAAAATGGTCAACGCAAAGAACCGATGGCAGGCATTGAAGTGACTCTTCGTTTTTCAGCAGAGAAGTTAACAGGTTCCGCTGGTTGCAACCGTTATTTCGCCAGCTATCAAACCGGAAATGACAGCCAACTCTCGATTACAGATATTGCTTCCACAGAGATGTGGTGTCTTCAACCGGAAGGAATAATGGAGCAAGAAACGAAGTTTCTGCAGTGGTTAGACAAGACAAACTCATACAGGATTAACGATGGCCAGTTGACACTCTATGGTAATGATCGAGAACAGAAGCTGGTTTTCCGTAAGAAACATCATTAACGCTGTTAGCAAGCTCCCAAATTGTCGCGGATGTGTTTTGATTGCCGTCGGGCGAATGCCAGGTTGTTTGTTCACTGAGTGTACTTGTCAACATCTCGAAAATCCTTGATAATCAGCAATAGGAAGTTAACTTTCAGTGTTGCCGCTAACACGGTTGATGATATCTTGGCGTTTCTTCCGCATACCTATCGCCAGCAATTGGAACAGGCACAGAAGGTTTTTGCCTTTAAAGAGGATCCTCCCAAGCTGAACAGTGGAGTGGACGGAACTAGCTTAGCGATCCGCGTTTACAGCGGACACCAAAAGCTGCCGAAGTTCGGTAGTGCTTCATTCCTGAACCAAATTGTAAGTTTATCATCATCAACTACTCGCAAATCGAAAAGTTACTGATATTCTGGCAGTAGAGACTGGTATCATGGAAACTAGGCTTGTGGTAACAACCTAATCCCTTAACCCAATTAGTAATGTCTTTCAACTAAACTGTTTTTACTTCATTTCGCTCTGATAGTCTAAGTTTCAGCATTTTGGGTGACCTTAAACCTCATCCAGAACGACCGTATCATCATCTCAAATAAATCGCTCAGATCATTTTCTTTCAAGCTAGCATAATAATAAAATAAACCTTCGGGTTTTGATAGTTTTTGTTCAATAACTTTCGCCGTTCAGTAATCCTGATCACTACCTTAGATTTAAGTTGGAATTAAATCCAAGACGACCAGTTGCGAAATCGAGGCAGGGAAAATCTCATTGCTGGATCTCCGAATCAGTTTAGATTAACTGATCTGGCTTTAACAGTTTCTTAATCAGTCGTTAAATTTAAGACAGCATCCCACTGTTCAATGGGTAGTTGTGCTGCATAGCCGCTGTGAAATGACTCAAGATGTACTTGATCCCACAATGGTACAATGGGAATTATCTCTTCTGGTAGACTTTTCAGGATCACTGCATAGTTGTGTTCGAGTAATCGATACCCGGAGGTAATCGATCCTGTAAAGCGCAAGTGTGGGGGAACCAGTTCTAATTCTACCATTCTAGCGTCCAGTTGATCCGAGATATGTTCGAAAATATTAATTCTTCTCTCCCAACAACACCCATCTAACATTGCTTCTTTTAGTAACGGATTCATTTGTGGTGCTAAACAGGGTAATGTCTCAAAAAATGGGTATAACCACTTGTCATATGGGAAATAGGTTCGATTCAGTAGAAATGCTAGTTCTAAAGCCCATTTTATTGTCCGTCCGAAAGCTGTGGTGGCATAGATCCAATTTTCTCGTAAAACGGCGCGTTTCATGGCATATAGTCCCATGCCTGAGAAATAGCGACACCAGTGTGCTATACGCCTTTTCCAGACGTGATCTGGATAGTATCCCTGTAAAACGGACCTAATTTCTGAAAATTTGTTTTTGGGATCGTGCCAAACTTCACCGTTAACAACATGTATGATATCTTCTTCCGGAATTTTCAACCAATCAACGGAGGTTTTTGGTGTAGATGTAATACCAATAGTGCGAGAAAGGAATCCTTCTAAACTTTCTGGTGTTATTCCAAAGCCTGCAACATGTCCAGACCGAAGTGAGAATCCCTGATAAGTAGCTGGCAACTCTTCAGAAAACTTATTGAGGATTTCGTCCTTTTTTCCTTTTATTAAGTTCTCTGGGGTTAGCATATTGATCCGTAGCCCAAAATGGTGATCTTGTGAGTGTTCATCATCCATACCCAGACATTCAGATCCATATCCAAAGAAACCACAGGCTGATTCATTAACGATGACAGGTAAATTGTTTTGCAGGATAGGAAGTGCAATGTCGAAGAAGAAATCACGACTTATATTTAGGATTTCACTGCTTTTAAATTTCATGTTTCACCTCAAGATGTCGCTTAGGAAACCGGGAGATCCCCACACGTAGCAGCATATAAATTTTCACTATGATTACTTTAGGTATTAGTAACAAATTGACATTCTTTCTCCGAACGGCTATGATTGGGAATTATATCATTGTTATCGAATTGAATGGACAATTATAGATCAAACGTTATTACTAGCATTGTTTAGTCCATAATTAAAGTACAACGATGAGTGGAATATCTATTGTGCTAAACACTTCAAGGAGGCGTTGTTGGTAATGCTGATATCTTCAATGTTACTCATAGTTTCATCTGGAGCTTACACTAAGCTTGCACCACCAGAAATTAACGATGATGAGACTATGGTTCCTGATTATGTTTTGCCTGACCCACTGATATGCTTAGATAATACTACGGTAAATAACGCGGATGTGTGGTTCAAAAAGCGTCGTCCTGAAATCTTGCATCTCTTTGAAGAGTTTATTTATGGCAAAGTTCCAGGCGAGTTAGGAAATATTAACTTCAAAGTTATCTCGGTTGATTCTGAAAGTCTTAATGGTAAAGCTATACGTAAGGAAGTTGAAATCTCGTTTGATGATTATGAAGGTAGTCCAATAATAAATATCCTTCTATATCTACCATCTGAATTGGAAGGACCAGTTCCAGTTTTCGTTGGGCTTAATTTTCATGGTAATCACACTATCCACTTAGATCCCAAAATTAAATTATCAAAACAATGGATAAATAATAATCAAGAACTTGGTATTGAGAATAACCGTGCTACTGAACAATCGCGTGGGTCTAATTCAAGTCGTTGGCCAGTTGAAAAAATCGTAACCCGCGGATACGCTCTAGCAACTATTTACTGTGGTGATATGGATCCCGATTTTCATGATGGGTTCCAAAATGGAGTACATCCTCTATTTTATCAAATAGGTCAAACACTACCGGCTCCAAACGAATGGGGCGCTATTGGTGCTTGGGCTTGGGGACTCAGCCGTGCCATGGATTATTTTGAAGTTGATCAAAGTATTGATCACGAACGCGTGGCGGTAATGGGACATTCGCGCTTGGGGAAGGCGGCGTTATGGGCTGGTGCACAAGACAGACGTTTTGCTCTGGTTATCTCCAACAATTCCGGTTGTTGTGGAGCTGCCTTGTCTAGACGGCGTTTCGGTGAAACTGTTCGCAGGATCAATAGATTTGAACATTGGTTTTGTGCCAATTTTACACAATTCAACGATAATGAAGATGAACTTCCGGTTGACCAACATATGCTGATAGCCTTAATTGCGCCTCGGCCGGTATATGTAGCTAGCGCAGAGGAAGATTTGTGGGCGGATCCCCGTGGAGAATTTTTAGCTGCTCAGGAGGCTGAATCAGTATACTGCATGCTTGGAACTAAGGGTTTGGCTGCTGATGAGATGCCGGAACTCCATCAACCGATAACGAGCATTATTGGGTATCATATTCGTTCGGGGAAACATGATGTTACAGAATATGATTGGGAACGATATATGGACTTTGCAGATCGACACTTGATCCATATAGAATGATTAATAATTGTAAGACTGTTCCGGTGTTATTGGGAGTCTTGAGGCCTCTCACTGGAACGAATTCGTTCTAATCTTTTTAACAATTGTTCAACTTCGTTATCATAGGTGTAGAATGGATCCTTGAGTTCAAATGGGTCGTCGTTGGTAAAGTAAATTTGATGCCAATCAACTATACAGGGAAGATGATATTCACCAAGATATTGCATTACTGAAGAACGCGCTTTTGCTCTTGTGTTTTGTGGCGGTTTTTCGGCGGCACTCCAGATCTGCTCATCAGTTGTTAGACGGGGTGCTACCCCCTGATTTTCTAAATGATAAAACAAACCTGTTTCAGGATGGATGTTATGGTACTCAAGATCCAGGCTTTCCACCCACGGATCATCCCAGTCAAGGTTTTCATCCTCCATAAATGTTTCCAATAACCATTTCTTCGTTACCCAATCAACTCGGCCCACGAGATTTCCATGGTTATTGCATGCTAAATCTTCTAAGACTGATTCCCACTCCGCCAAAACCCAATCTGTTTCTTCATCATCACCACTTAAACATTTTTGCGCAACCTGAAGGTACTCAAGCTGTAAATCAATAGCAGAAATCGTTTTGCCTGATTTAAGTTCTACAATCCATTCAAAAGATTGATCCCTGGAGATTTCCTTGATGGCCTTGACTGGATCAGCTAATGTTAAGTCAGGAGGGCGGTGGCCTTTTTCGAGGAAATCGAGCACCAATGATGTCGCACCAACTTTCAATGCAGTAGTATATTCCGCCATATTCGAGTCACCAACCAAAAGATGCAATCGACGATATTTGTTATGGTCAGCCAGAGGTTCATCACGAGTATTGATAATAGCACGGCTAAACTGGATCCACTCGTAGACTTCGGCTACAATGTGATCCGCACGCTGAGATATTTGAAAACCGATAAAATCGCTCGCTTCGTGGCCAACCTGATTTATGTCAGCCACTTCATCATGGCCGCCGACACGCCCAGCACCCGCATAAATCTGTCGAGTTACAAAGAACGGCATTAATGTTGGAATAACATGTTTATAGAACGGAACGCTGCGCAACAATTGATAGTTTTCATGACAACCAAACGTTGCTCCAGTTAGGTGATCTACATTGTTTTTAATGAAAGAGAGCTCTTCTGAAACCTGTAGATCGTTAAGGATCTTAACAACCAGAAAATCAATTGCGCGATCGTAAGCAACCAATTCAAAAAGTTTTACGCACTCAGGACTAGCATACTCTAAGTGTCCCATATCCATATAAAGCCGACCTCCGTTATACAGAAAGCCTCCATTGAATGGTGGCTCACCCCAATCGCGATAATGCATGTCAGCAATGCCAAGTGAGAGTTCGTCAAATACATAATCTTTAATTCGGACGGAAGCTTCTTCCGCCGTTCGAAATGAATCCCCTTTTATTAAGCAACCAAACTCGGTTTCAATGCCAAAGATCCTCCGACTCATAGTTCTTCTCTAGCGTATTCAACCATTGCATCAGTTTCTGTAGTTGACAACAAACGAAATTTACTCTTACTTCGTCGGGGTACATCCAAGATACCGATTTCAATTTCACCTTGCTCTCGCGCTTCTTGAACTATCTTTAGCAATTGCTGTTTTTCAATTACGTCCTCATCGCCATTATCTTCATCATTCCGGTTACTATTATCGTTGTCCTGAAGACTATGGTGTCTACCAACCGCCCATGTTTCAAGCGCAAGCTCAAAAGCCGCTTGAAGTGAGATATTCTGCGAAGGAACTGACAGATGTGTGCGCATAACAGATTCAATTTCTTCGTTTCCCGCCAACACTCCGGCCTTTTGATCCACTTGTGTTGTTCCATCATAATTTAGGGATATAAACTGACTTTCACAGTGAACCCCATTCAGCTCTACTAGCAACATTTTCGCTATAATGGGTGAGGAGAAAACAGCTTCAAACTCCCTTTTTACCGTTGGTGCAAGCAAGAAATTTGTTAATCGATGTAAAGTGACGTCGTCAACAGAGCTTTGAAAGCCTTGGACAGAAGCCGCATCAGTTGCAAGTAGGCGGAGCCTCTCAATATCAGCGGCATGGCCAATTGCAGCTAGGGCGATATGGTTATGGATTTCATAGATTTTTCGTTGTCCACGACCTACTGTCAGAAGCAGAATTCCATCATCATATTGTAAACTAACAACGGGACTCCCTTGACGCAATTGGTCTTCAACATAATCACGGCGATTACTTACCGCTTCTAAATATCGATAAGGTTCGTCAAGCAAGTTTCACCTCAACCGATTTTTCATAGATTTGGCGCAGTTTTTCAGCTTGGAGATCAGCAATACCATTACTCGTAATTTTTTTAATGGTTGGGAATATAGACGATCGTGAGTTGTAGCCGCCTGTTGCTGAATCATACTCGGACGCAGTTTCGAGAAGTTTCATTATATTCGTAATTGCCTGATTTTCGTTCATGTTAGCCAGCGGAATCTTTCCCCATCGGTTAAGGTGGTAGAGAACACCTTTAATCCAAACTGACCCAGAGCCGGAAGTAGCGAAATCACTCACTTCGAATTGTGCTCCAAGTGCATCGTAAAAAAAAATTTTCCCACCTCCATCATCTCCGCTCTGAGGATCATAGATTGCTAAAATAGGAATTACTCCAGCTCCTTGCATCGCCATCGGAAAATTTTCACGAATTAGCCGTGAAAGCATACGTAGTTTTCCCTCCAAACTCAGTTCCTGTAACTGACTTCGGCGAAAATATTGGAATGAATGCTCAAGTGTTCTGGCAATTTCGTATGCAATCGCAGGTGAACCAGCAACCGCTATAACGGAATACTCATCGAGTTCCAAAACTTTATCAGCTCGATCATACATCACCGTATTTCCAGCAGTCGCACGCCGGTCCCCAGCAATCATCACTCCGTCTTTATAGCGCACAGCTACAACCGTTGTCCCTTCAGTCAGTTCCAAATGTGCCTCCTTTGAAACGCGTTCCAGTCCAGAGGAATCGGAATGAAGTTCATAACCATTTTTTTTTAAGAGGTCGAGAAAATCTCCTGATGGCATCATCACTCACCCGTTCTCTGGCGGTAACGCCGAGACTGATCTTTATCAACACGGCGCATGCGTCGAAGTAACTCTTCGGTCTCTGGCTTGTCAACCTTCGGACGCTTAGGGCCGTCACCATCATCGCTGCTGTCGTCCGGCCCAATTGGTTTGGCTGGTTTTTGAACACGATCTCGCAAGTGGATATGGCGTTTTGTCGAGGTATCTTCAACTGGCATGAATTGATCTCCTTTTTTAAATTGAAGGGCAGGTGAAAATTATTCGATATCTAGTTTATTGATTAGTTCTTCTACTGTTTGAGCTTGATCAAGAACCCGATTATACTTTTCGGCAATTTCTGGATCAGCCAATTTATTCATGTTGACTGAAACCACCTTCCCATTTAGGTTAAAGGTAACATGATCCCATTGAACTGATTCCATTTGGTTAGTAAATTTATCAATCGACTTGCCCCGGAAATAGGCGCGAGTATCTTTCGGAGGATTATGAATGGCGTGATTAATCTGGTCATCTGTAACAACACGACGCATGGAACCTTGCATTTCAAGTGCGTAGTAGAGGCCATTCTCTGGATCAATGTCGTGGTACTGAAGTGCTAGACTCTGTAGCCACGGATCATCCCACTTAATCCCTTCTTCCTCAACAAAAGTAGTTAGAAGCCATTTTTTTGCTACCCAATCAATACGATCCACCAATTCCATCGGCTCCTGTTCTAATTGGTTAAGTATAGCCTCCCACTCAGCTAGGATCCAATCAGTTTCACCATTGTTGGGATCAAGGTGCTGCTTGGCCAGTTCAAGATATTGTCTTTGAAGATCAATGGCTGTTGTAGTTTTACCATCTTTCAGACGAAACTGCCATCGGCAGGTTTGATCTCGTGATATTTCTTTGATTGCCTCAGTGGGTTCAATAACAGCGAAATTATCTGGAATCAACCGCAATTCAATTAAATCGATGACCAACGCAGTTGACCCAACCTTCAATGCCGTCGAGTACTCAGACATGTTAGCATCTCCAGCAATTCCATGTAGCCGTCGATATTTCTGAGGATCCGCGTGCGGTTCGTCACGTGTGTTAAAGATCGGTCGTTTGTGCATGGTATCAACACTGGCTTCAACCTGAAAAAAATCAGCTCGTTGGCTAATTTGATAGGATCCAGGAGAAATCATTCCTTTTTCCGACTCTATACCAAGTTTCCCCGCACCAGCAAAAATTTGGCGTGTAACCAAGAATGGTATCAAGCTTTCTTTTAGGTAATCAAAAGGAATATCACGACGCATCAAGTAGTTATCATGACAACCATAGCTGTGACCTTTGTAATCGGTATTGTTTTTGTACAGGATTACATCTTTATTCAGCTTCTGACTACGACGATCTGCACACTGCTGCAGGATCCTTTCTCCGGCTTTATCGTGAGCAATTAAGTCAAACAAATTCTGACATTCTGCCGTCGAGTACTCTGGATGAGCGTGATCATTATAAAGCCTCGCACCATTGGTTAAAATAAGATCGCTTTTAATTTCAACAAAGCTTTCGGGATGTTGCTGATCCATACTTTGATAATCTGCTTCATCGGGATGTTCATGCAGAGTATCTGCACGAAAGCCCCGTTCATCACGAAACGGGTCTTCGCCCTTGTAATCCCACATTGGTCGAAAATCTTCACGGCGATAACTCTTGATCAGTTCAATCGATTCACGGACGGGATCACATTCTTTTTCGGTATTCAGTGTAATACCATATTCCGTTTCAATTCCAATAAGTCTATTCATTTAAATTACACTCATATTTTCGCGCTTCTTTCGCTTTGATTTTTCCGGACGAGTTGGTACAACTTTGACCACATTCTCAGGGTCATAATCAATAAGTTTCAGCCAATCAGATATATTGTCTGTTGAAGGGAAAATATCACTCTCTGTATATTCGGCATGAAAGGCGTCCAGCAAATCTGACAAACAAATACCGATCGACTCATCACCACTTTGGATGATACGCTTAATCGCTGATTCCTTGGCACGCTGGACAATTGAGGCGATGATTGCACCACTACATAGATCTCCCCGATGCAGAATATCCCGCCGACCGCTTTGGAGTGAGACTTCCAAGAACCTGTTTGTCTCTGTTCGTGAGAACATTTCGTTAATTAGTTGATCCGTTAAATTATCAACGGCGCTGGTGACATTATTTCCGTGCTTCTCAAGCAGCTCAGGAGAAATTGGAAGTTCCTGAGTCAAATAGATGTTAAGAATTTTGGATGCTGATTCCTTATCAGGCCGGTTAACTTTAATTTTTCGATCGATGCGACCGGGACGTAGCACTGCAGGATCGATTAAGTCAGGTCTATTTGTTGCCAAGATGATTACAATATCTTGTAGCGATTCTATACCGTCCATTTCCGCACAGAACATCGGAACCACAGTATTAGATATATTGTGCGCTCTCAAAGACCGTCGCGTTCCCAAAATAGACTCTGCTTCATCAATAAAAATAAACGGAAGCATTCCTTCTTTCTTTTTCTGGCGTGCTATATCAAAGATTTCGCGGACTTTTCTCTCGGATTCGCCCAGCCACATGTTGAGTATCTCAGGCCCCTTGATATGTAAAAAACACCCTTCTATCTCGATATTACTTTCTTCCTTCAAACGCTCAGTTAGTCCATATGCAGTTGCTTTCCCTACGAGAGTTTTTCCACACCCAGGAGGACCATGAAGTAGAAACCCTTTTGGCATTGAGAAATCAAACTTCCTGAATAAATCCGGGTGGAGAATAGGCAGTTCGATAGTATCTTTAATCAATTGGATGGTGTCATCCAGTCCTCCAACTTTTTCCCAAGGTACTTCTGGCAAATTTTCAACATAGTAATGACTGGCTTCCTGTCCTTCAATCCTTTCGAGCGCAACTCTAAAATTTGGATCTACACGAACTTGGTCACCGGTCTTCAAATCCTCATCAACTAGATCGGATGAGCGCTGTAATACCTGTGAATTGAGTCCCTGTTCCTGTCCAATCTTTAACCTGCCATCAGGCAATAAATCCGTGATTTTGACCGTTGGTCCAAATTGGTTATATCCCAAATCCCCTACAATGACATAAGCTTCGTTGAGCAAAACGCTATGGCCGATCTTCAGGCTGGCTGGATCGATAGCCGAGTCGATATTGGTGTAATATTCCGATCCTCCCAAAATGACCTGTGCGCAATCCTTCGTTGCCAGATTAATCAACGTAGCAACTCGATTAGCAGGAGCAGTCAATTTATCAATTGATTTCTGCATTTCCGCTAGGGTTTTTCTCGCTTCCTGAAAAGTGATCTCTTCCTGAATAATCTCACGCCGCAAATTATATAAAACTTGTTTAATTGGATCCTCGTCTTCAATTGTATAAATGAGTCGCTCTACAAGAATTAGCGATCGAGGAAGGTTAATCTGCTCTTCAGAATCACCTGATTCATCAGGATCATTGTCCTCAAAAAGCAGGAAATCATCCTCAAATTGCTGCTTTGAATTTTTCCTGGGGCTATCTCCCATCATACTACTCCTTACAGTCGAAACGCCGAAGACAATCTAGCTCCCATTCTAGCACAGCTAGATGTAAAATCAAAATAAAAACCCAACTCTTTTCCCCTCTCTAATAGGTTCATTTATTCTCAATTAAAGAAGGGTGAATTTGAGATGGTTTTATCCAAAACAATTAATTTACATTTTAAAGATATTTACTTAGTACCCAGACGAAAAAACCTTCTAAGAAGATGATAACGTCTTTAACGAAATCAGGCAAAATTTTCTATCTATCAGAACTATTCAACAAAACAAGACTAGTTTTGAGTATTCTCCCAGTCAACTTAAATTCAGCTCAAACCTCAAAACTTTTTTATTCTTAAATTTGCTGTTTGGTTTGGGATTTGTATGCATCTGGATCCTCATAGGCTATCTACAGGAAGTTAATATAGTATTCCTCCTGTGTACCTAAGCTTATTAGAAGAAGGCAAGAAGAAACCTCTGCGTAAAACTTGCCATCCTAGACGGTCTTAAATAGCGATAGCGATACCTACACCGAACAAAATTACCCGAAAAAAATGTTCGAACTGTAATTTAGGGACAATGTGGCGGTACCTACCCAGATATCTAGTAAGTCCGATTGTCAATTCCCTTTTCTCGATTCCACTTTGGACTCGAAGCCGACCCTAGGCATCCAGCAACATACTGTCCATGCCCTCAGTGTTCTGTTACCACCATTGTAGTATTCTAGAGGACCTAGATTTCTATCCCTGTCTATGTTAAATTGACCAGTGATGCAAACATCTTCAGAAACTGAGTGGCAATATCAGCCATGACGAAAGCTGTCGGTGGGTTACCGGCAAGCGTTAGTAACCGAGTTCAAATAACACTCTACTTATTCTTCTCTGTAATCCATTAAAGGATATTACCGTACTTTCCGTCTCAACGAACCACAAACCAAGTGTAGCCAGTAGCAGGAACCGTGACGGACAGTTCAACACAATAATTCCGATCCAATCTGTATGTTTTAGAAAGATCGTCTCCCTGACTTATTTCAGCAGTATCCGTCAATCCCGTGTAGTAAAGGGATAAGACAATAACTTCAGTTATACTTTTTGGAGTTGGATTAAAAACAGATAAAAACCCCTTTTCCGGCAATTTAGGATTAACATGCAACATGTAGTCGATTTTGCGTCCGTTAGCTCGCCTTAAGTGAATCAAATCCGACTCAAGAATGTGGCGATATTTTTTATAAAGTGCGACCATTCGACTTACCATATTTTTTGTCTTTTCTTCATCGTACAAACGGACTCCACGATAAACTGCCTGCACACCAAACAGCAGATTAGAAGCTAACATAGTTTCATAGTGATCTAGATGTTGATCTAATGGTTCAATAGTGGCGGCATCGCCACCTCCATGATACTGCGTTAGCGGCACAAACATCCAACCCATACTAGGTGTTTTCTCCCATGTACCATCGAAGATGTTTTGACGGGTATGAATCTGCTGCTGAATACGTGGCAGAGACCAGTTCACTTCCCGATATCCCATACCACACTCATTTGATCCACTTAGAAAATAGTAATCCGGCACACGTACATAAATACCGAGGGATCTTTGCCATTTATAGAAATCAGAAACTATTTCCCACTGGACCCACTGCGAGTCTTCAACACCTTTTTGCAGTGGTGGACGAACCGCTGAGTCGACGTCTCCCGGATAAGAACCATCATGTGTGAACTGAAGAAAACCCGTCTTCTGAAAAAAAACTCGCAGTTTTCGGAAGTAGTTTTGCCCCCACTTAGAGGCCAGTGCGGGGCAGTAACCATGGGTTTGCCCGCCTGGTTCACCCGTATTAGGATTAACAATATTGTCAATGTCAGGCTGAATACGACGGCTGGATAATAAAGAATAACCGCCAAGATGCACCCCTTTTGAATTAGCGTAATCGGCTAAGCTTTTACATTTCTGGTAGTTATCGTCGCTTTCATCCTCCATGTTGATATCACTACCGAAACTCAAGCTGACCATCTCGAAACCACAGTTTGCTGTTTGATCAATAGCGTTTTGAACCGTTTCTGGTTTTGTACTGACAACATGCAAAATTAAAGGATTTTCAGTGATCCATGGGGCAATCATACGGTACAATCTCCGAAGGGCTAAGCCTTTTCTTTCTCGATCGGTTGAGTCGTACAACAGTTCAAACGCCCGAAATGATTCAAACGTACCTTTGGATAGAATGTCCTGTTCGGGGCCCTGTGGAGGATAAACCTCAAGCAGACATGGATTTTTGTTAGCGTAATTAACTTGGGTATGAAATTGGGGGTCTATCGTCCAATGAACGGAATGCTTTGAACTATTTTTGTGGCTAAAACCTCCAAAAGCGTAGTCCGTTTCAACATGAAGATTCGGAGGTGTAATAGGGACATCTCTCCACTCAACTGGATCTTCATATGGTACGACAGCTAGGATTTCAGACGTAAACCGATTAATAGTAATTTTTTCCCTACCCAGATTTTGTACGGTTAACCATTTTGAAATGGCAGGGATACCACTATAAAGCTGATAGTGAATCGTGACAGAAAACAACGGGTCTCTTGCGGGAACAAAATCCATCTCCAAAGTAAGACCTTCGGGCGGCCACTTTGACTCTGGTGCATGATGTCGGGCAGGTTTCCATACCAATCGTTCGATTGGCTTTCCAACCCGAAATTCAGAAAAACGCAAGGTCCCCGGATCATCTTTGAGCTGATCGATAAATTCCTCTGTTAGATATGCGTGATTCGATTGTCCCGTCAGTCCACCGACAGGTATTGTCTTCTTATCAATAGTAATTTGTGCTTCAGGACGAACAGCACGCAGAAGAGGATCTCCAGTGATTAAATTATCATAAGCAACACAGGCAGCGTTCATATCTAAACGCCAAGCACGTCGAATCAAACCATTACTCAGAACCAAATCTGCATCGTTGTGATAAACTTGCGCTTGAAATTGGGTTCCATCAATTAGCCAATCCATTTTTGGCCGCGAGTCTGCTGGTTCCGGTTGTATTATCAAATGGATAATTCTCCTTATTTAAACGACGGGTTTAGCCGCCAGGAATATAAAGTTGACGATCCACAACTGGCAATGTTCTTCTCTCTCCACCCTGTAAGTGAGAATGAGCTAGACCGAACTGTACCTCTACTGACTGCATAGTGACGTCAATATTACCAGACGTACGTTTTCCGGTTTCTATCTCATTTATAATATCCCGAATAGTACAGACCGTTGGGCTTTCACCTGCTGGTTTGATAACCTTTTCTTCGATTTCAGTTGTCTTGCTACGTCCACGGCGAATGCGAAATATACCACCATTATCCCAAGCCATTGCAGTCCCTTCTGTACCATGCACATCAATATCGAACCGCCCCGAAACTGGTAAGAATACTCCTTCTGTGCGCATTTTTTGCTTATCATCATGATGAGCATAACCGACGCGAAAGAGATCCACCATCGGATCAGCTATCTCCTCTCCTTCCGGTGGTAGAAACGCATGCTGTTTGACATCGTAATCGGGTGCTGAACGCGTGCCACGTGACTCTGTCAATCGCCCTTCTACCCAAACCGGTTGTGGGTCGCCAAGTAACATTGAGACGAGATCTAAAGTATGTGGATGATGCTTGATAAGATCAGTTTGAGCGTACATAATGGCATAGTGTGGTTGACCGATTTCCCCGTTTTGAATCGCCTCGCGTAGACGGATAAATCCATTGTGGTGGCGACGCATAGCACCCCAGTTAAAAGCAATGTTATTTTGACGGCATGCCATCGATATTCGGTCTGCTTCTTCCAGCGAAGCACATAATCCTTTTTCAGCATAGATACCTTTAACACCATGCTCAGCCGCAAAGATGATTGGTTCAGCACGGGCAAAGGAGGGGGTAGTAATACTAACAATATCCGGTTTTTCTTTCTCAATCATCTGTTGGTAATCAAGATAAGTATTGCTAATACCAAACCGTTTAGCAAACCTTTGTAAACGGTCTGAACTTCGATTAGCAACGGCGATAACTTCGGTTTGTTGGATGTATTGATATGCACTGAAGTGACCGTAGGGGCTAGAGAACTGGTTAGCTGACAACTCGTCTTCGATAAGGCCTCCCATGCGTCCAGTACCAATGATGGCGACACGATAAACTTTATCCATGTTCAATTCCTCCATATAGTGTTTAACGTCGGATATGTGGTGCTTCCATTACCGCCTGTTCTTCTGGAGTCATATCCTCAATATAATCAGGGTAGGTTACTTGATGGGCACCTTGGCTGTAGGCTTGGAATCCTGGACTAAATTTATATAATAATGCTCTCCGCTGGTGTTTTGCTTTCCAGGGTAATGTTCCATGGGTTAGTGTTTCGGTAAAGACTACCGCATCTCCTGCTTTAGCATGTACCTCAACCACGTACTGTCGATATTCTTGGTATAATTTCATGGCACGAGGACAGGAGAGATTGGCCTTGTGACTTCCTGGTATAAGGCCCAACCCTCCATCCCCTAGTCCTTCGTCAGCCAGCATAAATTCCACCACAGTTAGTCCACAATAAATTCGACCATCTTTAAAAAAATAAGCCTCCGAAAAATTAGGACGTTCGATTCCTCCTCCATGTAGAGTTCCCCCTTCTGTTCCTTCATCCATAGCAATTAAACCCGGACCATGATCAAGACGATAAGATTTTCCCAAGATAGTCTCTAGATACGACGAAACGTTAGGATGAATCAACAACTGCCGAAAAGGTTCACACCAAGGACGATCCCAAGATAACATACCCCCCATGTCCTTGCGATGAGACGTTCCTGCTAATGCTTCTGAACCACCCGCCAGTGAATTTGGCATTTCGCGCAACTGTCCAATATGATGGTCAATTGCCTGATTGCATTGTTTAACCTCTTCGGCAGTCAGGACATCTGGAATGATGACATAACCCATCAAATCAAAGAGATACCTTTCATCTGCATTCATTAGCCTTTATTCCTCCATATTTTATTGTACGAAAAAAAACAATAAATCAAAACTTCTAAAGGTTGCAGACATTTGATCTATTGAGTCATTGCGCTGACATCATAAAAATAATCGATTCCAGTCGTGATAAGTTTTTGCAACACTTTCAGGTTGGTTATAACTGCGTGCCACAAAGCCAGGTACAGACTCCCGGCCTGTTGGTAGACCAATTTGGCTGTACCGTGTATCCACACTCCATCTGACGACATCCGACCTATTAGGGATCCCTCGATGAATAAGTCGCTCTGTGGTTACTAATACATCCCCAACATCCAATTCAGCAGTCACAATTTCGCAATTAGGTAGATCCGTTTCGGCAATTCCTTTTGATCCTGTGTGGCCTGGCGTTTGATCTTGATAGTTATGTGGTAGTAGTCCTAAACAGTGTGAACCCCGTAACAACTGCATGCACCCATGCTCAGCATGGGCTCTTACCAATGGAATCCAGAGGTTCACAACTAATGTTTCACCAGCTTCTTCTGATACTAAATAAGCCAAGTCTTGATGCCAAGGAATAACAGTGCTCTGTTGATCTGGCATCTTAGCACGGATATTGAATTGCGGATGTGCCAAAATTTCAGGGCCGATTAGCGATTCTACGATGTTCAGTAAAATCGGGAAGCTTCTGAGGACAAACATACCATGCGATCTGGGTTTTTGATCACGAAAATAATTCTGCCATAACCGGCCATGATCTGAACATGCATGCTCTGCAAGTGCTAAACGAGTTGAAAAAGGAGCATCTTCAAAATTCCGATCCAACAATCCCAGTTTGATTGCCTCATCAACTGCCATTTCGACTTTTTGCATCATTTCATCAATTAATGGTTGCATTGCTTCAGGAGGCAAAATAGCACGAATGATTAATAACCCATCATCTTCGAACTGCTCAACCTGTTGCGGTGTCAGCCATCCAGAATTTTCGGAACAATTATCTTTCAAACTTACTTCCATTTTTTGCTCCTTGTTAACTTGCTAAGATAATTATTATGGATCAAACAAAAATCTACCCTAAATTCAACCAAAATCTGATTATTTCAATCAAGATTATCACTATTTGAAACGTTTCAAAAACTTCCCGTCTTTATCAATATATGCCCATTTATCACTAACCTTTACCGCTGCTAGCCCCACATCAGAAAATCCAATTACCTCATCAAACTGGGGTTGAATAATCATTTTACCGCTGGTATTAATAAAACCGCACTTTTCCTTTGATTTTATGTTTGCTATACCCAGCCGAAATCCTCCAACCCAGTCGAATTTCGGTTTGACGATCATTTTACCATTAGTATCAACAAATCCCCATTTATCCTTTAACTTCACGCTAGCTAGTCCTTCTTGAAACGAACTCACTTCATCAAACTGAGGGTGAATGGTTACCATACCGGCTTTATCGATAAATCCTGATTTTCCATTCCTTTCTATACTGGCGTATCCTTCTTCAAATGCACCAGTACTATCAAATTGAGGAGGGATGATCATCTTTCCGTTTTTTTTGATAAATCCATATTTCCCCTCTGATCGGATCTTTGCAAAACCGGTAGTGAAAGCAAACCCAAACTCAAACTGAGGTTGGATCACCATTGTTCCTTTTGTATCTATATACCCACTCTTGCCTGTTTGCCAATCTCCGATTCTGACACAGGCTAAACCATCTGAAAAGGGGGCAGCGTCATCGTATTGAGGTTGAATCACATACTTTCCGGTCTTGTCAATAAATCCCCATTTGCCCGTTTGCCAATCTCCAACTGTTATCGGAGCCAAGTTTTCTGAGAAAGGAAACGCGTTATCAAACTGAGGTGGGATCATCGTCTTTCCCGTTTTGTCAATGAATCCCCACTTCCCACCGACACTGATGCAGGCTGACTCCTCGGCAAAAGAAAATACCCGATCATATTCAGGTTTAATAACAACTTTCCCAGTTTTATCGATGAATCCCCATTTATTTTTTACTTTCACCGCAGCTAAACCTTCAGCAAAAGGAGAAGCATCCTCAAAGCGAGGTTCTACTATATATTTTCCGTTAGCAGCAAGGTATCCATACCTGTTTGCTACTTTCACTAGTGCTAATCCTTCCAGAAAACTAGTTGCTTCCTCAAACCATAAAATGTCAGAATTCTTTGTATCTGAATTGCAACCCGCGAGGAAAAATATCAGTACAATGACTAAACCCAAATATGACAATCTCAAAAACACAAGCCTACCTCTCTAACTAACTGGTAACGGTTACTGATCAAATAAGCAGGAAAACTGGAAACATTAAAACAACGATTGAGCAATTTGCATTATTTTCCTCACCATATAATAAAGTATCGAATTGAGTAGTAATACAACAGCAATAAACAACCCAAATCCCAGCCAAGCGTTCCATTTCATAGCCGATTAAATCCTTTCTGTTTATCAAGATCTGCGATCAAAAAATATAGCAGTCAATAAATGAGCGATTTGCTGCCAAATATGCCTTGTAGGCTTTATCCCCCAAAGTACAAAACTAAGTTGATTTGCGAATTGAATTCCCATACATAACACACAGGAGACAAAATCAGGAACGTCGGTGAGAATTCGCTAGCCGCAGCTCAATCTAATCGGCAGCTATTTTCTGATTCAGTGTAAGGAATCAGTATCGCCCGCACAGCGTTTTGGCCATCTCAACTATATCAGGGACACTTGGGATGGTTAGGTCTTCCAAAACCGGTGAGAATGGGATAGGTACATCCATAGCTCCAATTCGCTTGACAGGAGCATCTAAATAGTAAAAAGCACCGTCCGCTATCACAGAAGCAATTTCCCCTGTGACACCATAACGTTGATACCCTTGATCAATCACAATAGCTCGACTGGTTTTCTTGACGGAATCAATCAAGGTCTGTTTGTCTAAAGGGAAAGTTGTACGGGGATCGACCACCTCGGCACTAATATCTAATTCAGCTAACTTCTGACTCGCTTCCAAAGCCAAGTGAACCATCTGACTGGTAGCCACCAGTGTAATATCCTCTCCAACCCGTTTGACATCGGCTACTCCAAGAGGAATGGTATACTCCTCATTCGGGACAATTCCCTTTAGACTATACATCATTTTGTCTTCGACGATGACTACGGGATTATCTTCCCGAATGGCTGTTTTCATCAAGCCTTTGGCATCATATGGTGTTGACGGTATAGCGACCTTTAGACCAGGGATATGACTATACCAAGCATGTAGCGACTGTGAGTGTTGTGCAGCAGAACGGCGCCCGGCTCCCATGGTCGTCCTGATCACCATTGGAACCCGTAGTTTTCCACCAGACATATAATGGGTTTTAGCAGCTTGATTAACCATCTGGTCCATAGCCAAAGTGGTGAAGTCTCCGAACATGATATCAACTACAGGACGCATTCCTGTCACCGCGGCACCAACTCCAATACCAGTAATACCTGCCTCTGATATAGGTGAATCGATCACACGATCCGGTCCAAATTCATCCAATAAACCAGTTAGAACCTTGAAAACCGTCCCGGCTTCAGCTACATCCTCACCGATTATGAAAACGTGAGAGTCACGATGCATTTCTTCTATGAGAGCTTCTTTTACCGCTTCTCCAAAAGTAATTTCGCGACCATTTTCAAGCGTAGACATGTGCATCCACCTCCATTTCGTCCGGAAAAGACGCGTTGAGAGCAAAAGTCACCGCAGCCTCAACTTCAGCACGAACTTCGTCCTCAATCTGACTAAATAAATCCAGCTCGACCATCTTGTCAGAGACTAACCAGTCGGATAGTATTTTTAGGGGATCATTTTCTGTCTGCCACTTCTCTTCTTCTTCACGCGATCGATAAGGACGATCTATATCTCCTACATGATGTCCTCGAAAACGGTAGGTGCGGCAGAGAAGAAAAGCAGGTCCTTCGCCGGCGCGAGCGCGTTCAACTAATCGTTGTACTGTTTGGTAAACGAGGCGAACATCCTGACCGTCAATCTCAACATTATCCATCCCGAATGCCTCTGCCCTAGCCAGCTGGGTTCCAGAGGTCGATTTTGAAGTTGGAGTATATTCACCATAAAGGTTGTTCTCACAAACGTAAATCACGGGCAAATTCCATAGCTGAGCCATGTTCATTGACTCATAAAATAAGCCCTGCCCAAGCGCACCATCACCAAAAAAGCAGACAGCCACTTGATCACTAGCGCGCATTTTAATCGATAGCGCTGCTCCTGTGGCGATACCAGCACTACCACCAACAATACCGTTAGCTCCTAGGTTACCAGTATCTTGATCAGCAATATGCATTGATCCTCCTTTCCCGCGACAGTATCCATCAACTTTTCCCAGCAATTCGGAGAACATTTTATCCAACTTTGCACCTTTTGCTAAACAGTGACCATGACCACGATGGGTACTGGTGATATAATCGTCTTGACGTAATGCTTCACAGACACCGACAGCTATAGCTTCTTCACCAATATACAAATGTGCTAAACCAGGCATTTTAGCACTGGTATACAGTTCATTAGTTTTTTCTTCAAATAGACGAATCTTCAGCATTTGCCGATAAGCGTTGAGCCAGTGATCGAGCGTTGTTTTCTCCAATTTAGCTAAATCTAGTTGCGATATTTCCGTTTCATCTTGCGGCATTATACGCACCTCTCTATTTTATAATGATATCATCTGAATACGAAATTCCAGCTAACCTCGGAGTAAAAAGGTTGTCAGCGATAGCAAACGTGTAACATCATTCCTTCCTAAACCAAAGAGCTTCTTTTTCAATTTAGAATCACCACAGTATCCAAATAAAGACGATATGACAATCCAATCCTGTTAGCTTGAGTTTTTATATATCTTGTAATCTCTCATTTTGGTTGACGGTGTGCGGCTGTATACATTCGGCCTATCCTGATCATATTGCTCATTCTCCGCAATTTGAAGTGATGTTACCACAATTTAGTCGGTAGGTGGCCAAAGATCAAGTGTCGCGCCAGTTGGCCTCTGACCGGTTGGTCTCCAGCGTAGCGATGCATAGGAATGATAAGTGATATCGAGATATGGAGTCTCCACGCGCACGTAGCCCTGATATCGCGAATCCAATGCGGCTTCTAATACTCCTGATGTTAGTAGTGTACGTTCAACGGGATAAGTGGGGGTATTTGTCACAAACATTTCTTCAATGTTCAGGCTAAGATAGCTAAAATGTGCATGTGGGCTGCCATTCTGCAAATAGAATTCCGTTCCCTTAATTTGGCCGTCCACTACCCCAGCATAGGCCAAGTCAGTAACGTAACCATTGAGCATCAGGACATACCCTTTTAACCCATCGTTATACTCAACAATAAAAAGCGATGGATGTTGACAATGATCTTCCATCTTGCCTTCAGGCTTGTTTTCAATTTGATTACAAGCAGCTTCTGCAAGTTCGCTTGGCCAGAGCCCATCTCTAGCCGCTTGCCATACTGCATCACCTTCCAAACAGGAAACTGCAGTCACTCCTGTTTCACCACCGGTTCTTCGTTCCACCATGCACTGGAGGGTTTCCAAGGTATGGAACCCATAAATGTCCAATCCTGAAAAACCGATTGCCAAAGCTTCCTCCACCTGAGTTTCAAGTTCGTACTCCAACCACGGATTTCTCCAACCAAGCGGCAAGGAAGACCCAGACATGAATGGAATTCCAAGTTCTTTGGTCCGATCATACATCCACTTTGCATCATGCCAATTGTAGGACAAATGTTTATCATTGTATACTGGTACTACACGCCTACTTTTGGCAAAAACACCGCAAATTTGTTCCATAAAATACTTACGGGGATACAGGTGTTGTTCTTTTTCGTTCCAAGCGTAGTCACCGTGTTCACCTATCAGCAAGACACCATCAACGGCCAGCTCATTTCCTCCCAGTGTGAGTGCTTTAACGATGCTTGGATATATTGGCACATTATGCTCAGTAGCGAGATCCCTACCGATGTCGTTTTCAGGAAATTGATCAATATACATTGACGCAATACCTACCCGTGGTGAGATTAAGCCTTCATCTGTCGGAAATCCCTTTAAAAATTTCGTCACGATTACGTCCGCATGGGAGTGAGGACGATATTCCGTAATAATGGCTGCAATCTTTTTACACTCGGAAATGAAATTACTCCTTACTTGCTTGAGTTAATATGACTATGCCTTCAGTTTGAAACGCCATCGGAAACACCAAACATCCTCAAACCAACAACACCAATAACAACTAAAATAATGCAAACAACTTTGAAAACATTTACCGTTTCTTTAAAATAAAAAACCCCTATTATACTTACCATTACTATTCCCAAACCCGACCAGATAGCATATACAGTACTAATGTCAATTTTCTCAACGGCTTTTATAAGAGGTATAAATCCTAGACCATAAAATACAAATACCATAATTGACGGCACTATTTTACTGAATCCGCTTGATAATTTCAGACAAACTGTCCCCATTGTTTCGAATACGATTGCGATTGTTAGGTAAATCCAGCTCAAAGTTTATATGTCCTTTTTAAAATGTTGATTATATAGATCTATTGCCAGCAAGCACTCAACTTAATTCTTAAACTCTTAAAAATGAATTCGAACTGTCAATACTGAAAAGAATAACTTTTTCCTTGTATAAATCCAAGCAGTTTCTTCATTATTAATTGAGAAAATGACTTTATGCTTTTTAGTTTTAATTTTATAGTCGCCTGTACTTAGCGTGCAGGATTACAAAGAAGGCATGGTTTATAATTGTTTTTCTTGGCTTCTTCTAATTTCATAGGCTCTTGGCTGACCAAAAACCGACATCCATCACGATGATATTTCGTCTTCGCTCGTGTGACATAGACAATCTGATCAGTATCGTTGTTGTCATAAACTTTAGGGGGGCTGACATTTGTTTTTGTCATACTATGCCATTTCCCCTTTCCTGTTATCTGCGCACGTTGTTCGTAGTATTCGAACAAACCTCTATGCTGCAGTAGAAATTTGGTATCAACGTGATTATATCCTTGCCTGATCAATTCCAGATTTATGAATAACCCATCTGGAGCACGGTACAAGTAGGCCCAAAGTTGTCCGTCAGCATCAATTTTATTCGTGTTGAATCTCAAGTACACAAACTCACCCAGCAACAGATCTCTCATCAACGGATCAGGTTTTTTCTCTAATAGATTAATAGATAAGTTGGGATGGGTTGTTATCGATGTACCTATTCCAAGTAGCTTTACCATTGTTAGTCTTTCTTTATACTGAATCTTAACTGCATTTTTGCCAACGACCTCCAAAACTAAGTAGGCCGTATCATTCGAAAAATCTTCGAAAGGATATGGACGAAGAGTAATCCCACCTCTAGCTACAAACCCAAGGAGTGCAAACAGCACCAAAGGAATCAAGCTAAAAACAATTCTTCTCGCTTTCAAATTAATACGCATAACTAATTTCCTCAAGTCAAATCCATCGTGTTTGGAAAGTCAAGTAACCAAACTGAAACAAAAATGAAATATAATACTACATGTTGTGATATGATTGCTTGAATTCCAGTTCGTTTTTATTATTGTTTGGTAGAATTTACCGTTATTCAAGCAAATAAAATGACCAGCTTTGCAAAGCTGGAAATTATAATACCCTAATGACCTATCCAAAAATGTGATCGTTGGCTGTTTTCGATCACGTAGGCATCTGAGTTCGAAGTGTTAAAGACAATATAGGAGTACCAAACACTAGTGTTCTTAGAATGTTTTAGTTTGCCCACGAATGCCATTTCTTGGGTTGAAGAGTTGCTCTTTCAATGATGTGTCTTCACCATCCCCCAGCACAGCACGTGTCATACATAGTTTAGAAGTATTAATTTTTATGTTAGACCAAACTTGCAACTTGACTCCAAAAATCAGGATATTTCTATTACCACATATGGGAATTAAACCATATGTAACTGCAACTTTAAGTCGACATAAAGAATGCTCATGGATTTCAATGTAATTTTGGTCATAATTAAAAACGCTTAACACGTAGAAAGGCTTCATTATGTTTGCTATCAATCTGGTTGTCGCTGTTCTTCTAAGTGTTGTTAAAGGTGAAAGCGACCTCGACAAACTGGCTAGTACGTACCAAAACGTAGAACAATGGCAGAAACGAGTAAAAACAGTTCGTCAAGGTATCTTACGAGGTGCACAACTCTGGCCCATACCGGAGAAAACGCCGCTTCGGCCAAGAATCCATAGCACACGGGTGTATGATGGATACATCGTCGAAAATATTGTCTTTGAAAGTCTCCCAGGTTTTTTCGTTACTGGAAACCTTTACCGGCCATTGAAAGTAATTACGCCATCTCCGATCACGCTTTGTCCACACGGGCATTTTGAGGGTGGTCGTTTCCGTGAAGACATGCAACAAAGATGTGCGACCTTCGCACGTATGGGAGTGGTTGCTTTTTCTTATGACATGGTTGGTTGGGAAGAATCCACTCAACTCAATCATGGCGACCAGCCTGTGTTGACCTTGCAACTTTGGAACAGCATTCGTGCGATTGATTTCCTGGTTTCACTTCAGGATACCGATTCCAAACGTATTGCAGTTACTGGCGCTTCTGGTGGTGGAACACAAGCTTTTTTGTTGGCTGCTGTGGATGATCGTATAACCGTGTCAATACCCGTTGTTATGGTCTCATCCGATTTTTATGGTGGTTGTAATTGTGAAAGTGGGTTACCGATTCATCAGAGTGATGACCACGCAACCAACAACGCTGATATCGCTGCTATGGCTGCCCCTAATCCCCAACTTCTTATTTCATGTGGAGATGATTGGACAAAGAATACGCCAGCTCATGAGTATCCTTACATCAGGAATGTATACCAACTTTTCGGTGCTGAAGGCCAAGTCGAAAATTTACATCTTCCCGAAGAAGGGCACAGTTATGGATATCAAAAGCGTCTTGGTGTTTACCGATTTTTGGCTAAGTATTTCGACCTCTCTCTGGAAGCGATATCCAATCCTGATGGCTCAGTTAATGAATTCCCCAATATCATTGAATCACGTGAAATCATGGCTGCATTCAATCAAGAATATCAACGTCCTGAAAACACGCTCCAAGGTCAGACAAATATTATGGCCATATTACGAAGAGCGCAGGGACTCTAGGTTCGAAATACTTCTGTGTGATTTTAAACCTAAACTTTATAATAATTTACCTTATTATAAAGTTCATCGGAAATTAAATGAAAGGATTTAGTAGACATGCGCTTTAGTCAGTTGGATACACCTGCGCTAACCCTTGATCTTGATGTTATGGAAAAGAACATCAAGAATTTGCAGCAAGCTTGTGACAAACTGGAAATTGGGTTGAGAGTTCATACTAAAACCCATAAAACTCCGACTATCGCTCAAATGCAGATACAGGCTGGAGCTATCGGTATTGTTTCTCAAAAACTTGGTGAAGCCGAGGTTATGGTTGATGCTGGTATTGAAGATGTGCTGATCCCTTACAATATTGTTGGTAAACCCAAGCTGGAGCGCCTGACGCAATTGATTCTGCGCAACACGGCAACCATAACCGTGGCAGCTGATTCCGTGACTACGGTCGATGGGTTATCTCAGCAAGCAGTTCAGGACGAATGTTCAATTCGTGTTATCGTGGAAATGGATACAGGAGGAGGACGTTGTGGTGTCCAGTCTCCACAAGCAACAGTTGAACTGGCTCAACATATTGACCGAGCACCTAATCTAGAATTTATGGGGGTAATGACCTATGCATCAGGAGAACGAGTCCCACCTTTCTTTGATCAAGTTCGTGATTTGATCAAAAAAGCGGGTTTACCCTTACATATTATCAGTGCTGGTGGAACTGGTAGTCAAGAATTCTGTCAATCTATTGGTTGTACCGAGACACGTATCGGTTCCTACATCTACGAGGGGATGACACGAGTGGGTAAACGCGAAGATCTTCATCCGGACCGCTGCCCGTTACGCATGGTAACAACTGTAGTGAGTAATGCTCGCCCGGATCAGGTAATTGTTGATGCTGGCCAGAAGGCTTTTACCAGCTACCCTCCCAATCCCTATGGCTACTGTCTTGAACATCCAGAAATTTTTATTCGGGGGATGTCAGTCGAGCATGGACATGTTGACATTACGCAATCATCGCATAATTTTAATGTAGGAGAAATTCTTTCTTTTATTCCACTACATGGGGGTATGACGACCAACCTGCACAATCAGATTTATCCCGTACGTAACAGCGAAGTAATAGATACTTGGGAAATCGCCGGTCGTGGCAAGGCTCAATAACCGCATCCTTCAGACGAACGGCCACTGGGGTTGGTAACAGAGAAGGTAACACCATCTTAGATATTGCATTTCCTCCCCTATATTGACCAGAAATGTAGTTCGTCCGATACTGTTTTCTTGGACTTGTCTCATTTTCTAATCAAGGAGTCGTTTTCACCACAAAAAGTTTCGCCTAAGGAGATTTGTATGTTACTAGAGAATCGAATTGCCATCGTAACCGGAGGGAGTTCGGGAATCGGTCGGGGAATAGCAATTGAATTCGCTCGTGAGGGAGCACGAGTTGTAGTAACTGACATTCAAGAAGCCCCAAATCGCGGTAAATATCACGAACAAAATACAATAACGCCTACGGTCGATGAGATCGAGAAACTCGGTGCTCAAGGGCTGTTTGTTAAAACAGATATTGTTGATGATGTTCAGGTTGGCCGTTTGATCCAGAAAACGGTGGAACATTTTGGTGGACTGGATATACTTGTCAATAACGCAGGTATACATATACCTGGAAACAGCCAAGAACTCTCAATTGCTGACTGGGACAAGGTGGTTAGTGTCGATTTACGTTCTGTCTTTGTTGCTACAAAAATTGCGATTCCACATTTGAGAAGCTCTGAATTCGGACGAATAATTCAGATTGCGTCTGTAAACGCCTACGGTGGGGGAGCAGGACCAGCATACGCTCCAGCTAAGGCTGCGGTTATCAATATGACCCGAGATGTGGCCTTAGAAGTTGCTCAAGAAAACATCACCGTCAACGCCATATGCCCAGGCTACATTGAAACAGCTATTCAAGACTATCTCACACAGGAACAAATCGAAGAAACGCGGCAAAAGACCCCTTTGCCGCGCTTTGGCTTGCCACGGGATATTGCAAGATCTGCAGTTTTTCTGGCGTCAGACGATGCGGAATGGATTACAGGAACATCCTTAGTTGTAGATGGAGGATATCTTGCTAGTGTTTGATTATAAAAACATACTCTCTACAATTATTAATATAGGGTCACAAACCGATTTGGTTTGCTTAAATGCTCTTTGATAAGAAAACTGATAGCTTCCTTTAACTCTTCTGCAACCAACGATGAGCTTGAACTCCTGTACTGTTTTCAAGTGCTTGGATCCACATATTACTCCACTTTTTGTGATCTTCCAGTACCGAACTTGGATTGGACTGACTATAAACAACAAAATCCGGATGGAAGGGACGTCCAGTAGGAGTCCCAGTCTGCTGATAACGCAGATCAATACTCCAACGGACAGTATCAGATTGATTGGGTGTCGACCGATGGGGTGTTTCCTTATGCATCAGCAAAACGCTGCCCTTTTGCATAGGCAAATTCAACACTGCCTGTGAGGTTATTTCCTTATCAATAATAGTGGTCCCAGCACCAACTTTAGAGTGGTGTTCCAAAAGCCCTCTGCTATGTCCTCGTGGAATGATTTGCAGACATCCGTTCTCTTCAGTTGCCTCAGCAAAGGGAATCCAAACTGTCAGAATAAAGTAGGGATCTGCCTCATCCCATGTTACTCCAGCATCTTGGTGCCATGGCGCGACATGGGCGTCAGCCCCCCCCGGTGTCAAGCCCACAGGTAGTTTGGCACGAATGTGCTGGATTGGACTACAAGTGACCTCTGTGCCTACGATAGAAGTCACGATTTTCATCAAATTTTTGTTGCGTAAAAAATCAAAGGAAGCTTTGCCACGTAAGTGCATAATGTCAAGTTCAGGATAGATCTCATTGTTCTCTTTACAAATACAGACGAGCCTACGTTCAAAGGGCTGATCCTTATAGAGTTGTGAAAGTTTACCTTGATCTAACAACTCGTTAGCTCGCTGGTCAATGTGTTTTTCGTACTCCTGAACGACCGCATCTAGGTCGTTATCGGTTAAAGCGTTGCGAATCAGTAAAAAACCTTCCTCTTTAAAATGTTTGAGCTGGTTTTGACTTAATTCCATAAAGTCCCTTGAAGCCAAATGTCCATCCAGTTTAAAGATGACATTCAGGCTTGCCCCTCCATACAATTTGTAATTATTGAGTAAAAAGCTTTTGTGAATGTTAATCGCTAGTCTTCCTAAGATCGAATCAGCAAAAGACAATACATCTTAAACTACTGTTAGATTTAAGGTCAATGAGAATATCGAAACATGACGAGTAATTCTTTGATATACACCGTCTTTAATTCTACATGGTTTATCTGCTACTAATTTATGCGAGATACAGTTATACTAAAGCCTCTTATGGATGCCTGTCCAGCTAGGATAATTAAAAGGCATATTTTTACTGAGACGGAAGTATGAATTGAAGAAAAGGGAATTAATTTATGAACCAACCAAATATTGTTTTTTTCTTCACAGATGACCAACGATTTGACACAATTAGAAGTCTTAATAATCCTGAGATTTATACGCCGAACCTCGATCAAATTGTATCTCAAGGAACAACATTTGTTAACAGTTACATTATGGGTGGATCATGTGGAGCAGTATGTATGCCCAGCCGTGGAATGCTTCATACCGGAAGAACACTCTATCATCTTGACCGACAGGGGCAATCCATCCCAGAGGAACATGCCCTTTTGGGTGAAACGCTACAAAAAGCAGGTTACACTTCATTCGGTACTGGGAAATGGCATAATGGTATTCGTTCTTATGCCCGAAGTTTTAACGCTGGAGCCGAGATTTTCTTTGGAGGAATGACGGATCACTGGAATGTCCCTGCATGTGATTATGACCCAACCGGAAACTATTCCATCAATCCAAAAATTGATAATCCACAGAACAGCAATCAAGTTAGCTGGCGACGTTGTGACCACATCACCGCAGGGAAACACTCAACAGACCTTTTTGCGGATGCAACTATCAATTTTATTGAGAATCACTCCGATGAGAATCCTTTTTTCGCGTATGTTTCATTTATGGCACCCCATGATCCACGGAGTATGCCGGAAGATTTTTTACGGATGTATGATCAACAGAAAATCGAAATACCTGCAAATTTCGCGCCGGAGCACCCGTTCGACAATGGTTGGCTGAAAGGGCGTGATGAGCTGCTAGCAGAATTCCCTCGAACAGAATCAGAGGTACGACGACACATAGCTGAATACTACGGCATGATTAGCCATTTAGATGCTGCTGTCGGTCGAGTGATGAACAAGCTGAGAGAAAGAGAGATTTTAGACAACACGATAATACTTTTTGCTGGTGATAACGGATTAGCAGTTGGTCAACACGGGTTGATGGGCAAGCAAAATATCTATGATCACAGCGTACATGTTCCCTTCATTCTGGCTGGTCCCAACGTCCCCGCAGATGAAAAGCGAGAAGCACTAATTTACCTGATCGATATTTTCCCGACACTTTGTGATTTAATTGGGATCCAACACCCGACAACGATAGAAGGGCAAAGCTTGATTCCTCACCTTGAACGACCAGCAGAAAAGATTCGAGAATACCTACATTTTGCCTACGAAGGACTACAGAGGGGAATACGAGATCAACGATATAAATTGATTGAGTATGTTGTTAATGACAGACATGCTCAAACGCAGCTCTTCGACTTGTTGAACGATCCAAGAGAAACTGTTAATTTAATCAATGAAGGCAAATGTGCGGGAGTACTAAAGCGGCTAAGAAACGAACTTAAGCGATGGCAAACCGAGTATGGAGACATTCAAGAACAAGGACAAGCTTTTTGGACTGCTTACCGATCGCAATCAAAGTGAGTCAATTCATTCGTTACTTTCCGTATGTATGGTACAGGCATTACATCAAATCCTGTTTCTTTGAAGTTTAAGCCTTTCAATGACAGAAATTCCTAATAAGAGTTCCTCACGCCAGTATAGTTTTCTCCACTTCATTTCGCTTAGCCCCAAAGGTGGGATACTCGTCTACATGAATCTCTATCTAAAGCGTGTGGGGTTAAATGGTTCGCAGCTTGGAACTGTTGCCGCCATTTTCTCGTTTATGAGCATATTCTCCTCACCAATTTGGGGAATTATTGCTGATTCGATCAAGGATATGCGACGAATTATCGTTTTGCTTTTCTTATTTGCTAGTTTGGTATATCCATTATTGCTTTTTACAAAAAACTATTATGCCATCTTCGGTATTATAATGCTTTTTTCCTTTTTGGAAACACCTGTTGCACCGCTCAATGATGCGCTGACGTTGAGTTTCATTAGTCAACATGGGGGTGACTACGGTCGAATACGACTTTGGGGATCAATCGGAATTGGAATTTCAATGCTCCTACCTAAGTTGATCATTAAGGATGAGTTCGAGGGAAACATCACTTCAGAATTTGGCTTTGGGCTTTTATCAATATTCATATTTTTCAGTGCGTTTAGGTTATTAGGAGCCGTTTGGCTACTGATGATTCCAAATCCAGCTAAAGTGAGGGATAGAGAAGCTTTCAAATGGAACCAACTCAACCATTTTGTCAATGTCAACTTTGTCTTAACTTTGATTACAGCATTGATGGCTAGGGCAGCTATGCAGGCTTATTATATTTTCTTTTCAATTTACCTTGATGGTCTTGGAGTGCCTGATAGTTCAAAGGGATTCTTCTGGGCATTAGGCGTTGCATCAGAGGTTGGAATGATGTTTGTTGTCGGTAGCCTCATAAAACAGATCGGAATAAAATGGACAGTGGTCATTGGTATGCTGGGTATGGCCTTGAGATTGTTTTTCTATTCGCAGGAACCATCAATAATTACGATCTCGTTTCTACAACTTTTTCATGCGCTAACTTACACCGCCTTTCATGTTGGAATCGTAAATTTCATCAGCACTGCGCTACCGGATGAAATCCGTGCTAGTGGACAGGCCTTATACAACGGTATTGTTTGGGGGTTGGGAGGGATGGTTGGAGGCAAAATATGTGGTGGAATTGCAGAAACACACGGTATGTCTGTGATGTTTAAGATTTCATCTATTATCGCACTTTTGGCGGCCTTAATAACTAGTATATTCGGTAAGGATCCGCAAAGTTCCTTTAAAAAAGCAAATAAATAGAACCATTGCAGATAGATAATAGACCATTCAGAAGAATGTCATAGTTTTGAAAATTCAAACTTTATCTCTTGAACTGCTGTTAGATTTAATTGACTAAGCTTGTAGTCGCTATTAAAGTATTTCATACATGAAATCGGGTATAATGTTAGGATCAACACATGAGTGTCAAGAGTAATTTGGTCAGCTAAACACAATTTTGACCAACGAAAGCTAGTGTTACTGCTGAGCGACGACATTTGGATGTAAATATTACAAATTACATTAGCTCACTGTAAAAAAACAAAGTCAAATCGTTAATTAATTTTTGCATGTTTCATCATATCCATAGTGATGCTTCTCATGCTTATGCAAGACGTTCTACTGCATAAGCTTTCTTACCAACGATTACCTGTTTTAGTCGGTGTTTGGCTTAATCGGAGTAATTGGGTCGAGGGTCTTCTGTGGAATTCGTTGGGCAGAATTCAGGAGAAAATGTTAAGGTTGTTGCTGATTGAACCTCTCACGGTTTCATTCAGCGGCAAAAATCATATTTCTGTGTCAAAAAAATCATAATCACCTAGGCGATTTACTGCCTTGGGAGCTCAACTTAATCAAAGGGGAGTATGGGATTCGACTATAATTAAGATTCTTTATATTGCGGGATTCGTCTGTTTATGCTATTATTCAAGTTATTATGAAGCGGGATAAAGTCGAATCAACCAATTCCAAACCTGCAACTGTGAATAGAAAAGCGCGATATGATTATCACTTGATGGAGCGTCATGAAGCAGGCATTTCTCTAACAGGAACGGAAGTGAAATCAATTCGGAATGGAGGGTTTACGCTGACAGACAGCTACGTTAAGCTGGAAGCCGGCGAAGCTTTTTTGGTGGATGCACATATTGGTCCATATAATCACAGCACGGTCGAAAACCATGTTCCTAAACGTGTAAGGAAATTGCTCCTACATCGGAGAGAAATAAAGAAACTCGATAGTAAAACTAGAACTTCAGGTATAACTATCGTTCCAACCAAGGCATATTTTAGCAAAGGCAAGGTTAAAGTTGAAATAGCATTGGCGCGTGGAAAACGTGATTATGACAAGCGTCAAGATTTAAAGAAACAAACTGATCAGCGTATGATGCGTGATTATATCCAAAATTGATTCAAAGATTTTTGCTTTTAGAACGGCAAAATATGGGGGTGTTCAGGTTTCGACGAAGGTAGACGAAATAGAGGTTGCATGCCGAGGATTCCGTAGGCCTCGTTAAATTGACGGAACAAGATTTAACTGCCGATACAGAATTGGCTTTAGCCGCTTAATGCGGCTCGCTTTATTGACCTGCGGCCCGTCGAGTCAATAAAAGCGTCGATCAACGGGCTATGTTTTCCTTTTTTTCTCGGGAGAAGGGGAGCGAGATTAAATCTGAGATAGCCTAGAGTAGATCCTGCACAAGGGAGTTACCGGAGGCGAAGTACTAAAGCTTGTGCTAAGCATGTAGTAGCTTTTATTGAGGTGCTTTCGGACGCGGGTTCGATTCCCGCCACCTCCACCATTTCTTTTTGAATCCTTTGCTGATAAGGATTGATCACCTTTTTGATACGGTTTGAGTGTGAATCCTGTCCATTTCGGACACACTTTCATCATGTCAAGTACCTATCTGGTTCACCGTCAGGTTGGTAGTAGCTACCTGTTCCGTTCGATTATCCCTTTAGATCTACAACCACAGCTTGGACGCAGGCAATTCCAGTTATCTCTCCGCTGCGGCATTCTTAAACAAGCCAAATCCCTCTCACTCCATCTACATCATCTGACTCAGCATCTTTATGATCAAATCAGGCATAATTCCGATCAGCTAAAGATAACAGTCGATCAGCTTAAACAAATCCTGAAATCGGAACCTGTTAACTTCTCTGCTGAAAAACGAAGAGTCACTTCAGTGCCAGCCACCGGTTTTTTGCCTTGACCATTTTCGGTAATTAATTCGAGAATCCACTCCTAGTCCAATACTTGGTTCAGACTAATCTGTTGATCGACAAGTGGCGGTGTCTGGGTAGCCGAGTCTTGAATTGCGCTTGAACTAGCAGTGGGTTCCATTTGTTGGCATCCGTAGAGTGAAAGATGGAATACCAAGAAGAACAGATATAGTTTTTCGAGTCTTTTCATATAACTGAACTTGCCTATTATTCTGTTTCTCAACACACATAATACATTTTTGTTAACTTTTTTTGTCTGAAATCCTAATGTTTTCTCCTTATTCTGCCGATATATAAACAGTTTGATTGAGCGTAGGAACTCAAACAAGCGGAATTCAACACAACAGCGGCTTCAAAAACATAAGGGGAATCAAAATGAACGGCTTGAGATTACGCAGTAATCCAACAGCTTCATTGGCTTACAGAAACCTGTCCCAAACGCAATTCAGCCTCAATAATACTCTGCAAAGACTCTCCTCTGGACTACGTATCAACACCGTAGCTGACGACTCCGCTGGTTCCGCTATTAGTACCCGGATGAACAACCAGATCCAAGGCATGAAACAAGCCAATCGTAACGCTCAGGATGTCAATCATCTGATTCAAACAACCGAAGGCGGACTGAATGATATTTCTGGCATATTAAACCGCATGCGTGAACTAGCTGTACAAGCAGCTACCGATACACTGAACAATTCAGATCGTGCCAGCATCGACTTAGAATATCAAGCCTTGAAGGACGAGGTTAGCCGTATTGCCAATGTCACCC
>Ga0207984_1000219_pt1 | contig 36299 bp, 28 predicted proteins | sample ETNtaG_30_FD_185760 | JGI IMG/M metagenome (GOLD analysis project Ga0207984, IMG submission 185760) | Marine microbial and viral communities from oxygen minimum zone, Eastern Pacific Ocean - ETNP201306PF43B (SPAdes) (version 2) | ecosystem: Environmental > Aquatic > Marine > Oceanic ...
AGTGCACAATCATACTATCGGGTTGGCTTGCTTTACCAACAAAAGCTGAATGATCAGGAAAATGCTCTGAAAGCTTATGAAACGCTGGTTAAAGATTATTCTGGTGAACCCGACAAAAGTATTCAAGAGATGGTAGGAGATGCTTCACTGCGAAAGTCGGATCTTTATCAAAGGCTAGGACGTCTGGAAGATGCTATAGCTGAAGCGATAGCAACTCGTGGTCGAGCACAACTGAAATCGCAAAAAATATCGGCGCAGTATAGTCTTGGGTCTCTCTACTTTGACCGAGCAAGGTCGCTTTTTTCTGATGAAGCGGGCACAGATTTACAGCCTTACATTGATGCAAGTAGAGAATCAGCTGCAGCTTATATGGCAGTTTACCCACTTAGCTTGCCAGTTGAGAATCTTGATAAAGGGCTAATACCATTTCTGCAGAATGCGCTCTTTCAAGCAGGCCAGCTTTATTACTCAATTGGTACCAGCTTCAAGTATAAGGATGAACTTCAAAAAGCGATTGAACCGTTGCAACTTTTCGCTAAGTATGTAGATCAAGGGTATTTTGCTTCCTCTCCTGAGGTTTTGGAGAGTGTTGAAGAATCTCTGGTTTATGCTGGTACTGCCCAGTTCGAGTTAGGGCGCTTGCAATTAGGTGAGGATGAAGGTGTCTCCGAGACAGTTCAAGGTTTTTTCCGTTCCTCTGCTGATACGTTTTCTTCGTTGGCAAAACGTTTCCCAAATGCAAAGGATGCTGCAACTTGGCAGTTTCAATCGGGAGAATCCTACTATGCTTCTTTAGCATACGAGCGGGCTGTTGTTGAGTATGACAAAGTCCATAAAAACTACCCGAAATCGGAAAGCGCTCCTGAAGCGCTTTATGCAATTTCAACTTGCTATAATATGTTGGCTGATGGTGCTGATGATGAAGCTGAAAGTGCAAAGTGGCGCCGTAAGTTATTTGAAACAAACGAAGTTCTTGCGGGGAAATATCCACAGAGTTCTTATGCTGGGAATGCTATGGTTAATCTTGGTAATAAGCTTTATAACGAGGGTAATGCTCCTGATATAGAGACCTCCGAGCGGATACGCCTCTATAAATTAGCTGTTGAAAAATACCTTGCTGCTGCTGAGATTTCGGGCATTGATGCTGAGACGAAAGAAAGAGCTGGACTCTATGTGAGGGAGACTCAAAATACTCTCGCATACTACATATATACTAAGGCTGGAGATCATTTGACCACGACTCGACGTGCGTTTAGTACTGGAAGTGCGGAAGAGGTAGAAGCACTTGAAAGTGCAATAGCTGTGTTTCAGGACTTGATCAAAACATATCCAAATACCAAGTATGCGGATCTTGCGTACGTTCAGATTGGAGAGGCTTATATGGTCATGGCGGATAAGGAAGAAAGTTATTATGCGAATGCAATTGATACTTTTGATTCGTTATGGAAAAAGTATGAGGCTTCGCCAGCAACTGATTCTCAGGTTAGTAATGCGGTGAAAATAGCACAACGCAAGATTTCCGAAATTCGGGCATACCTTGATGGTAGACAATAAGTTTTAGGCACATAAACTGTAAAGGCGTTTGAACCTCATGTTCGAACGCCTTTTTACTTTTCAGCAGAAGAAAGAACCCCGGGAGAAGGCTGATCGCTAATATTGTTCACTTCCATGGAATATATTAAGCATTTTTCGGATATCTGTGACGAAGATCTTAGTCTTGTTGGTGGAAAAGCGCTGAATCTTGGGAAGCTAACTCGAGCTGGTTTCCATGTGCCCGCAGGTTTTTGTGTTACTACCGATGCTTACCGACAGACGATCAGAGCATTAGATCAACTATCCTCGGATGAAATTCAAAAAGTAAAACTTCCAGAGTTGCTTGAAGATGCTATTTTACTTGCTTATGGTAAGCTCGAGACAGGGAATGTTGCCGTTAGATCCTCTGCAACGGCGGAAGACCTCCCTCAGGCAAGTTTCGCTGGTCAACAGGATTCCTTTCTTAACATCTCACAAGCGGCACAACTCTTAGATAAAATTAAAGCCTGTTGGGCATCGCTATGGTCGAGTCGTGCTATTGCCTATCGTCGGGATCAGCAGATAGATGAGGAGGGACTTGGTATAGCCGTTGTTGTACAAGCTATGGTTGATGCAGAAGTTTCTGGTGTGATGTTCACTATTAACCCAATTGGCGGAGATGAGATTGTCATTGAGTCGAATTGGGGATTAGGAGAATCGGTTGTTTCTGGTGAAGTCACCCCAGATCATCTTATCGTTTCTAAGTTGGATGGACAGGTTATTTCTGAAAAGATAGCTGCCAAACGCCAAATGGTCGGTCGAATGGGGCTAATTGAAGTCCCGATTGATAAGCGTGACATGCCGAGTTTAAGAAGGGATTTGGTGTATCAACTCGTGAATCATGGGATGGATATTGAGAACTTTTATGGTACTCCGCAAGACATTGAATGGGCTTACTCTGACAACCAGTTTTATATCCTGCAAGCACGCGCAGTTACTACTTTGACATATACTGCACAGATTGAAATTCTACGCCGACGGGAAATTGATGTGTTAGAACAAAAATCTGATCCTGACGGAACTGTTTGGAGTCGCTATAATTTAGCAGAGGTTCTGCCTGCACCTCTTCCCATGACGTGGTCAATTATCAAGAATTTTATGTCTGGTAGAGGTGGTTATGGCTTTGCCTTTCGTGATCTTGGGTTCTTTCCTAGTCCGAGAGTCGATCAAGAGGGTCTGCTGGATTTAATATGTGGCCGGACATATTTTAATTTGAGCCGTGAGGTTGAGAATCTATATTATGGTTTTCCATACGAGTATAATTTTGAAGAACTCAAGAAAAAACCGCAAAAGGCGATGTACCCTCAGCCAAGTCCGAATCTTAAACGTATTGTTTCTGTTAGGTTGTTTTTGTTGAGCATTATAAAAATGCTGGTTGTAGAACATAATCTACAAAGATTGATCAGAAATTTTGATCATACTCTTAATAACCAGATTCTTCCGCTATTTGAGGATTATGTTAGAAGAGAATTCGAAGTGGATTTGCAGCGTTTGGCTGACAGCCAGCTTGTCGATAAGTTACATGAATGGCAGAGAAAAACGATGAGTGATTTTGCAAGAGATGCGCTTAAAGGATCGATTTTTGCCGTTTATGCCTATCAAAAATTGGAACTGTTACTGAAGAAAAGTTTTACAGATAAAACTAAGGTTACTGAAATTGTTCATGCTTTGACGAATGTTGTAAATGAGAATCCAACGGTTATATCTCATCTGAAGATGTGGGAGGTAGCACAGGGAAATCTAACAGTTGAAAAATTTCTGGCACAATTTGGACATCGAGCTACTGAAGAATTTGAATTGGCCCAACCTCGGTGGCGTGAAGATACGTCTTATATTGAACAGATTGTGGCTTCATTTCAAATGAATCCAGAAACAAATCCGGCATACCGGATCCAGAGTCAGGAGGAGAATAAGCTTCAAGCTGAGAAGGAACTAAACAATCTGAGTAAAACTCGTCAAAAACAAATCCGACGTATCCTTGATTTGACACGGCGCTATATGCCCTTCCGTGAGAAATCAAAATTTTATTTGATGCTTGGTTATGAATTGATTCGGAAAGCGTTACTTGAAATTGATCGGCGTTACAATCTTGGTGATGGAGTGTTTTATTTGATGATTGATGAATTAGAAATACCTTTTGACCGTGATGGTGCAATGCAGAAGATTTCTGCACGTCGAGCGGAAAGGTCAAAGATTTTGCGTATTGAATTACCTGATGTAATATATAGTGATGCACTTAATCAAATTGGAGATCCAATTCCTGTTGAGGTGCATAACGAAATGGAAGGTACTGGTATTTCGGCCGGAGTTGCAAATGGTATCGCCCAAGTACTTACCGATCCGACTAAAGCAAGCATAGATCAAAAGAATTATGTCCTTGTATGTCCTTCAACTGATCCGGGGTGGACGCCGCTTTTTCTGGGAGCTGCAGCATTAGTAATGGAGCGCGGTGGTGTGCTTTCGCATGGTGCGGTTGTCGCTCGCGAATATGGAATTCCTGCAGTGGCTGGTATCTCTATGGCAACGAAACGGATCAAATCTGGACAGATGGTTCGTGTCGATGGGACCCGTGGCATTGTATCGATCTTAAATTCTAATTTAGAAGAAACTGGTAAAAATAAGGATTTTTAACAATTGTGATATGATCCGAGAGAAGTTTCGGGAACATTTATCCTTGATTGCTTGTATTCTTGCAATTGGACTGGTATTGATGTTTCTTTTGTTTGTTGTTCAGTGGTATTTGATTCAACAGATTTTGGGTTACGCAATTGAACTTATAGAAGCGGAATTAATCCAACAAGCTCCGTCGGGCGTTGGGGCTTCGGAAATTCAACAAACGTTTCTTAATGTTCAAGGTGCAGTTAAAGGGATTCCATGGAGTGTGATTAATGGTAAGATTAGCTTGAGTAAAGCTAAAACAGCGGCGGACTATGCGAGAAAATCCAACTCGGATGGTATCTGGACTGCACAGGAGGTTAGCACACTTTTGAAAATGACAAACGCAACTGTTGGTATAAAGAGAGGAGTGGGGAGGAAATGAGTGATTTAGCAAATCCTTATGAAAAGTTCGCTTATGCATATGACCGTATTATGTACAATGTTGATTATCCTCGTTGGGAGGAATATATCAATGACTTATTTCTTCGTAATAATCATCAACCACAGAAAATGTTGGATCTTGCTTGTGGTACAGGGCAATTGACTATGCTTCTCGCCAAACGAGGTTATGAAATGTGGGGGGTTGATCGCGCTGAAGGAATGTTGAAAATAGCGCGTCAAAAAACGGAACAATTGAATCTAAAAATTGAATTTCAACAAGGCGACATGCGTGACTTTGATCTGCCACAGAAATTTGACACGATTGTTTGTACCTATGACAGTATTAATTATATGATTGATGAGCAGGAGTTTGAGACTGCTTGTCGAAATGTGTCGAATCATCTCGAAATATCTGGGGTTTTTATTTTTGATGTTACAACTGAGCGAAACATTGTCAAGCATTTTCACTCCCAGACTTTTGCCGAAAATGATCAGGATTATTCCTACATTTGGCAAAATATTTATACCTATGCAGATAAATTATGTCGTACATCACTTACTTTTTTTATTCGGGAGGGAGATCTGTTCCGTAGGTTTGAGGAGATGCATATTCAACGGATTTTTGGAGCTAATATTATCAAGAAAATGTTGAATAAAACCGGTTATGAGTTGGTTAGCATCTATGATATGTACACATTTAGTAAACCACACCGAAATACTGACCGCATCAATTTTACGGCCAGAAAAGTGCGGGAATTATGAGGTTAAAAATTGTAGAATTTGTCACGGAATTCGAGGATGTCTGTATTTGAAGCGTCGGGATGTACCCGGTTCGTTAATAAGATTTCATAAGTCTTTTCTTTAAGATTCAACCGAATTGCAGTGCCAGTAAAGCCTGTGTGATAAAGAGATTTGTCCTCAAGGACAATCCAGCCAATGCCACGAGACGAGTTAAGCTCTTTTGTGTATACATTGCTGATTTGGTTGATGCTGTTTTGATTCAGGATTTGTGTGCCTCCGTCAATTAGCATTTGACAGAATTTTCCTAGATCCCGTGTGGTTGAGAAAAGGCCTGCGTTTCCGGAAACTCCGTTCAAATAATTCGCGTTTTCATCATGTACTTTTCCGATAATTACACCGTCTCGCCAATCATATCTTTGGTATTTGTCTGCTTTTTGACGTTCGAAGCTGTTTGAGTCCTCAGTCGCAGCACACCGGCTCACTGCATTTTCTGGTGGGTTATAAAATGTATTAGTCATTTGCAATGGATCGCAGATCCACTCTTTTGTTAGTTGATCAAGCTGCATGTCAGCAGTTCTTTCGATTAGAATGCCAAGTAGGATATAGCCGAGACAACTGTAGATAACCTTTTTACCTGTTTCGTAGGTGAGCTTTATCTGGCCGAGGTACTCGAGTACCTTATCATTTGATGTTACATTTAAGTAGATCGCAGTCCAGGCTGGATAGCCTGATCGATGTGTTAATAGATCTAAGATACTGATCCGATTATGTTGTACTTCCGGAAGGTAGTATTGAACGGGTTCGTCGAGATTTACTAGTTTCATCTCAACTAGTTTCATAATTAGCGTGCTTATGACGATTGGTTTTGTAAGCGATGCAAGATCAAAGATTGTATCAGTTTCCATCGGCAGGATCTCTGGTCTAACCATCCGGTTACCGAATGCTTTGTGGTATAATACGTTGTTATCTTCGACAATAAGGGCAACAGCTCCCGGAAATGTTTTTTTCAGAATTCCATGGTTGATCAGACTTGATATTTGGTGTTCATCCATGTTGCCTCACTTTTTTAAGTTATACTGATTCTACCAGAGTTTAGGGATTTCATCAAATGAGAATCGTCACAGCTAGCCAAATGAGATCTATCGATGAACAGACTATCGAGGCAATTGGTATTCCCGGTATTGTCTTGATGGAAAATGCTGGTCGGGCAGTTGTCCGGTTTATATGCAGTAATTTCCCCGATGCAAGCCGAATCGCAATACTAGTTGGAAAGGGCAACAATGGTGGAGATGGGTTAGTTATCGCTAGGCATTTGATGATGTCTGATGTTTCAGTAATCGTGTTCTTGTTTTCCCCTGCAGATTGTTTTCGCGGTGATGCTCAGACGAATTTGTCCATTGTTCAAAACCTTGAAATTCCTATAAGGGAGGTCAGTTCGAAGACTAATTTGAAACAGATTGAAAAAAGCCTTACAGAAATAGATTTAGTTGTTGATTCCATTTTTGGAACTGGACTTCGTGGAGGAGTACACGGGCATATTGCTGAAATTATTAGGTTAGTTAATGAATCAAGTGTCCCTATACTTGCTGTTGATATTCCTTCTGGTCTAAACGCAGATAATGGTCGAGCGGAAGGTGCATGTGTTTGTGCTGATATAACTCTTACTATTGGGTTACCCAAACTTGGGTTGCTTACCTATCCCGGTGTAGAAATCGCTGGAAAATTAGAAATCGTTCCTACGTACGAAGTTGGATTTCCTGAAAGCATTATCGAAACTCATGATATTGTTCTTAACTGGATACAACACGAGGATGCTGTAAGACTATTACCGGATCGTACCCCGAATTCTTACAAGACCAGTTATGGTCGTGTTTTTGTCGTGGCCGGATCAATTGGAATGACTGGCGCAGCTACACTCGCAAGTGAGGCTGTCTTGCGTGTAGGTGCAGGACTAGTAATACTTGGGATTCCTGCTAGCCTTAATCAGGTGCTTGAAATGAAATTAACTGAGGTCATGACTATTCCTCTGCCCGAAACTGATCAAGGTTCAATAGCCTTAGCTGCTGAATCACGAATTGGGGAATATATTGATCGAAATGAGTCTGTACTGGCAATTGGTCCTGGACTTTCTCAGCACTTTGAAACAGCTGAGCTTGTTAATCGTCTCGTTTGTCAACATGATAAGCCTATGGTTATTGATGCGGATGGTTTAAACGCGGTCGCACAGAATTTGGATACGCTCAAATTTCTGAATACGGAATCGGTCTTAACACCTCACCCTGGTGAAATGTCGCGATTATTGGATGTGCCGGTTTCGGAGATTGAGGCTGATAGGGTAAATATCGCCCAACAGTTTGCGCAAGATCATCAATTGGTTCTAGTCCTAAAGGGAGTACCATCCATTGTTGCTCGATATGATGGCCAGGTGTGGATCAATTCCACGGGGAATGCCGGAATGGCGACTGCTGGGTCAGGTGACGTGCTGACTGGGGTTATTGCTGGGTTTATTGCTCAAGGCATGGATAGTTTTTCTGCTGCTGTGCTTGGGGTTTATCTTCATGGCTTTGCTGGTGACTTAGCGTCTGAATCGGTTGGTCAATATGGTATGGTCGCAGGCGATCTTTTGGGATACCTTCCTATTGCTATCGAACGGTTGAGAGGATAGGATGGAAAGGTTTTGGTACTTGAAACATATCAACATCTACCAGCAGTTGAACGAGATTGAAACCGCTGCCTTGAATCGCGTTTCTCGGAGTTGGAACATCGACCGCTATGAAGAGGTTCAGAGTGGCTTTGATACTGTGTATGTTGTTAAATCAGGAAAAGTAAAACTATGTAAACCCCCGGAAGAAAATGAAACCGGCTTGGTTGAAAAAATGACTGTAGCGACTGTCGAAAAGGGAGAGATTTTTGGCGAAGTCCAAATGGATGATGAGGCTGAAGATCAGCTGAAAGTTGAGTCACTTGATGTGACTTGTCTACAAGTACTATCGCGTTATGAGTTTGAATTACTAATGCGAAAGGATCCAAATCGATGTTTGCAGATCAGAAAATGGATTAGTTGGCTCAAGATCGAGAACTCAATGGAAAACGTAATTGGCCGTTCTGCCTCGTCACGATTGGCGACGGTATTGTCTTTTTTGGAATTAGAATATGGCTTACGTAGACTGAAAAGCACTGAAATCCGGGTTAGACTCTCTCATGAAAATTTGGCGCGGCTGATTGGTATTGATCAACGTTTGTGCTATGATTTGCTTGAAGAGTTTAAATGGCGTGAAATTATTGAAAGCCGATGGGGACGAATTAATCTGTTAGATCACTGGCAATTGAAGAAGATTGCCTCAGCTCGGTTGGAAGAGATCGAGCTAACCAAGAAAGAGGAAGAGAGACTTAGAGATGAGGCGGAGCAATTTGAATTCGCTCCGCCCAATGATACTACTCAAGCTAACACTAGTAGTAATTAGTCTTAGCTCGACTCTAGGTTACGGTGATTTTACCTGCTACTTCAACATTGGAAATTTTCTGAAAGCTTTTTTAAAAGACTAACTTTGTGTTTGGTTCGGCTATGCCAGTGGTTGTCTCTAGATTTATCAGGAGGTTTGATTCTGACACTTAGGTTTGCATCAAGGCGAAAAAGCACCTTCTCATAGTAGGAGCTATTTGATTTATGCAAGCGCTTGATCAAGGTCGCAGATAATGTCGGAGATGGCTTCCAAGCCAACTGACATACGAATTCGATTATGTCCTCCTTGGCCAATGACAAGCGATTGAGCATCTCCAAGGCTTACCCATGGTTTACATAGCGTCACCTTTTTCAGAAATTGGTGGTGTGTTTCATTATCAACTGTTTCAAAATTAATCATTCCTCCAAAACCGTTTGTCATCGTCTTGGCAATTTTATGTCCTTGACTCGATGGTAATCCTGGGTATGTTATTTGTTTGATTTTTGGATGTAATTCCAAGAATTCAGCTACAGATTGAGCATTTGAGCAATGTAACTTCATGCGAACGGGTAGCGTTTTGATTCCTCGTAGAAGTAGAAAGGCGTTCTGTGGACTTAGAATTCCACCATAAGCATTTCGTATATGATCTATCTGATGTCCCATTTCTTCCGTTTTACTGACAATAATTCCTGCGAGGGTGTCGCCATGGCCGCACAGGTATTTCGTTGCGCTATGTAAGACAATGTCAGCACCCATGTCTAGGGGGCGTAAGAGATATGGAGTCAGGAAAGTATTATCGACCACAACAATCCCACCTGCAGCTTTACCAATTTCAATCGCTGATTTTACGTCAATGACATCAAGTGTAGGATTAGCAAAAGGTTCAAAGTAAATAACGTCAGTCTTTTTCTTGACCGCGTTTCTAAGTTGGTCAAGATCTGTCATATCGACGTAGGCAACTTCTACACCAAATTTAGCAAGATAGGTATTTAAAATTTCTTTAGTCCAAACATAGACGGTGTGGTGACAAACGATCCGGCTGCCTGATTCTAACAAGTTTGTAAGTACTTGGCTAATGGCTGATGTCCCGCTGGCAGTTGCGGTTCCCCAAGACCCTTGGGCAAGGGTTTTAACGCGAGTCTCAAAAGCATCTATGGTAGGGTTCCCTGACCTGAGGTATTGTCCATCGACAGTCGCCGCTTGGTAAATTGGTATCGCCGACATGTTCTCGAACTCCCCTGCGTGTATTGCGTCCGTAGAAAATTCGCGGTTAAAAGGTGAATCATAGGTGGTTTTCGACTGTTTGCTTTGTTCTTTCATCATCGTTTCCTTTATGCTAAAATCCTTGTGGAAGATAGGGTTGGCTACGGTTTCGAGATTTGAATGGTTCTAAAGAAGATTCTCCTTATTGCAATTGGAGGAAGTCTTGGTGCAAATGCGCGGTATTGGCTTGGCGTTTTAGCCAAACACTATCTGGGTGATGAATTCCCTTATGCAACTTTTATTGTTAATATCACTGGTTCTTTTCTACTTGGTCTGTTTTTGACTTTGATTAGCACGCGATACTTGAGTACAAACCAAGGTTATCAATGGGCAATATCGATTGGTTTTCTGGGGTCTTACACAACCTTTTCTACGTTTGAGTATGAAACCATGATGTTGGCTGAGACTGGGAATTACTTAGGTGCGTTGATGAATGCTGGGTTAAGTATATTCGTTGGACTAATTGCAGTTTGGCTGGGAGTACGGATTTTCTCTATTCTGTGATGTTTGAACTAAGTAGAATGAGTTCTGCGTAGATGTCAATATCGTACGAATCTCCATTACGACCATCACTCCAAGCAATAAGTGCTATATTGTCAGTCATAATAGCATCTGGTGTCATCTGTCCACCGTCAGCAAGACAGATTGGCATTCCATTTAGTGCCCAAAGTGACCTGCCATTTTTATCTATTCGTTGAGCATAGATTGCAGATGTTGCTTTGTTACCATAATCACCACGATAATCGAGCCAGTATATAATTGTGCCATCTGATTTATCTCGAATTAGCTTGGGTTGCCGCTGTTCACCTTCCGCAATACAAATTGGGAGACCGTTTAGTACCCACATCGGTTCCCCATCACCATTGATCCACTGTGCGTAAATATCAGAAAAGACGTCCCGATCATCCCACCAAGTGATGACGATACCACCAATTCCATGGTTAACGTGTGTGATGAATGGTTGTTGTTGATTTTCCATTTGATCGCAAATAACAATGCCATCAGGGTTCCATAGCCGTTGACCATTAGCGTTTATTCGTTGGGCATAGAGATCCGACGTAGTGAAAATGGCCGGATCGTTGCGGTAATCTGACCATACTATGAAGGCTCCACTAGATCCATCGGAAATTACTGATGGCCCTCCTTGGTTTCCATTTGCTTCACAAACAGTAAGACCACGCTCCGGCCATAGTTTTCTTCCGTCCGCACTAATTCGTTGTGAGAAAACTCTCCATTCTGGTGTACTGATATCCCACCAAGCAAAAATTGCACCGCCTGTTTGGTCGGTTGTCAGTGAAGGATCGTATTGATCCCCTTCGCCATCATAGACAGCAACGCCGTCTATGCTCCAAATCGCTTCGCCTTTTCCATTAATCCGTTGAGCAAAAAGATCCTGTCTATTATTTCGCCAATCCTCCCATACTACAATCACTCCATCTTCCCCATCTGCTATGGCCTTAGGGTCGTCTTGGCTCGCCAAATTCTGACAAATAGGGATGCCATTTTTCTCCCATAATTCTGTGCCGTTTATGTCGATTCGCTGGGCATAGAGATCTGGGTTCCCATTGCGTGAATCTCGCCAGACAATAATTGTACCATTGTTGTCTGAGACTGGTATGAGAATTGGCCATCCTTGCGATCCAGGCAGTTGACAAATAGCGATTCCGTCTTCTTTCCATAAGATTTTGCCTTTTGCATCAATTCGCTGAATGAAAACGTCGCGATTTCCGTTTCGTGCGTCCATCCAAGCGATGATGGCCCCTCTATTGCCATCACTGACTATATCAGGAAAAAGCTGTTCATTTTGGGCTGTGCAAATAGGCAGGTTAGAGTGTTGTGCAGTACTCCATCCTCCGGATAAGAATAACATAGTAACCAACCATAATAGCGTGTGGATAGGTATTCTATTCATGTGGTGTATTACCGTTCAATCGGTTGATGATAGCGTCAACATCATAGACGCATCCACCCCAAGTTCCTCCACTTACACCTTGTAGTGCCGCCCAAAGCCTGGTATCGTCAGGCAGCATAGCATCTGTTTGCAGATCAGGTCGTGGAGACCTTTCTTGTAAGAGCTTTGTCCCATTTTTAATCCCAAACATTTTATTATCATAACCAACCAGATTAATGCTGCCTTTAAGTTGGTTTCGGTCGACAATAATTTGGATAATGTCCCCGTCTATTACCTTTCCGATTGGCCCTCCTGCTAAGGCCTCAGGTCCGATGTGACCGATGCAAGCCCCAGTGGACACGCCTGAAAATCGTGCATCAGTAATTAAGGCGATGTTCTTGCCGTAAGGGAGATGCTTTAACGCAGATGTAATCTGGTAAACTTCCTCCATTCCTGTTCCCATTGGTCCACGACATACTAGTACCATCACTTCACCTGGTTTGATTTTCCGTTCCTTAATTGCAAGGATAGCCTTTTTTTCGGTAACAAAAACGCGTGCGGTTCCAGTCATTCGATAGACACCATCATTGTCAACTAAACTTGGATCGATGGCCGTACTTTTAATGATGGATCCCTCAGGGGCAAGGTTGCCACGTGGAAAAGTAATGGTACTAGTCAATCCACGCTGTTTGGCTACATCAGGACTCATGATTACGTCGTCTGGGTCTATTCCATCTTTCTTAAACAACAAATCCTTCAGCCGCTGGCGGCGTTCCGACTTGAACCACCAATCCAAGTTGTGTGCGAGCGTTTTCCCAGTCGACGTCATTACTTCTTCATCAAGCACATTCAATTCACGTAAGCGCAACATTACTTCCGGAACACCGCCAGCTAGGAAAACCTGAATAGTAGGGTGACCAATTGGCCCATTTGGTAGGACGTCAGCAATACGTGGTACTTGTTGGTTGATTTTAATCCAATCTTCAATTTTTGGCCGATCAAGTTTGGCAGCGTGTGCAATAGCTGGAATGTGAAGCAATAAATTGGTTGATCCTCCGAAAGCTGCATGTATAATCATAGCGTTTCGAATGGCGGCGTTCGTAATGATGTTACCTGTTTTTGTTCGTTGTTCTTCCAGATGGATTAGTGCCCGTGCAGATCGAGTTGCCATGTCGGTCCAAATGTGTTGCCCCGAAGGTGCTAATGCCGCATGTGTTAAGGTAATACCTAGACCTTCTGCCACTACTTGCGCCGTTGCAGCCGTTCCTAAGAATTGGCAACCTCCTCCTGGACTGGCACAAGCTTTGCATCCCAGATCGGCTGCGTCCTGCAGCGAAATTTCGCCATGGGCAAAGCGCGCACCAATCGTTTGTATCTTTCCGGCATCCTCGCCTTCACTTGGTGGTAGAGTTACTCCACCAGGAATGATTAATCCTGGAAGGTCAGGTACTCCGGCGATGGCAATTAGCATTGCCGGTAAGCCCTTATCGCAGGTAGCTATACCAATAACGCCTCTACGGGTTGGTAATGATCTAATCTGGCGTCGTAGGACAACTGCTGCATCATTTCTAAAAGCTAGGCTGTCCATCATACCAGTTGTACCTTGTGTTCGTCCGTCACAAGGATCTGAACAATATGCCGAAAACGGGATTGCTCCAAGTCTTTTGATTTCAACAGCTGTGGCTTTGACAAGTGAGCCTATTTCCCAATGTCCCGTGTGAAATCCTAGCGCTACAGGACTTCCATCTTCTGCGCGCAGGCCTCCTTGTGTACTAACAATTAAAAATTGTTTTTGGTTTAGCTCTGCAGGGTTCCATCCCATTCCAGCATTCTGACTCATAGCAAAGATGTCACCGCTTGGAGCATGTAGTAACATTTCTTCGGTCAGCGGTAGCGAGCCTTTGGGGCCATTAGAGCTCGTTTCTAAGTCGAAGATTTCTGGGTCATGACTATCGATAATTTTATCGAAATTTATTTGAGATTTATTCATTATCTTATACTTGAACTTAGCGTAAACTTAATAGAACGGAGCAGGAGTTCCCTCTTTGCATGATACTATTAATCATTTTAGTTGAAAAACAAGGATATTATACCATTTTATTGTACTTTTATACATTGCCATAACTAATATGTTTGATGGTATCTACGAGGGGTATTTCCGTAATTAGTTAGATACAATCGATTTATAGAGTTGTAAGATTGATATTCTGTTACCATGAGGTATTTATCTACGGTTTTGAAAAGGAATTATACTAGAATTTCGTTTATTTTTTTCTATTGAATGTCGTCTGCTGTAATCGGAAAATTCTCTCCACTGTGCCTTGATCTAGATGGCTAAGTGGTGTAGAAACTCCGTAATTGTGTTTGGTAACTTTGCTCAGAGTTAAACTGTTTGATCAAGCGATTTTCCCGAATTAATTTAATCAATAAGTTTGCGGGATGGTACGTTTTGCCTCTTGGAGCTAGGTTCTAATTGCTATTGTAACGGTAATGAGGTTGTCATCTGGTTAGATGGCGATAGCTTTTTCCAATATTAATTGGACCTTGGTCCGATCATGTAATTGCATATTCAGGAAGCTTATAGGTTGGTAAAGTTAATTTGAGTAATGAGAGCAATAGGAAAAAAGACGGGGGATCCAAAAAATGAGATTTATCAATTTAGAGGCATCGGAATAGATTTAGGGAGCACCGGTTTAATGACTACATATGTAATTCATAACTGGTTACACAGAGTGTTCCCCGTTTTAAAAAAAGAAGTGAATTGACGTAACCATATTTGCCCAAATCTTTGAATATTGAGTTGATATGCTCCATCTTGGTTGGTCCTTTCGTGATGGTATTCGAGGAAGTCCCAGCACATTTCGTTTCGAAAGTTGATACCCAATAGTTGCGGCAATTGGGGATAATAGTGATCCGTAGGTAGTGCCATATACTATTTTCTTTCCTTCGTCTCGGTGATTTTGGCTGGCAACGAGTGCCCCAATGAATGGTGGAATGAGTGCTCCTGCGATAGTGTTAACATGAGATCCTCCACCATATCCCCAAAACTCACCAATCCAATGAATCTGAGAGGAACCTCCCCAAATTAGACCAACGCTAGTACAAATCGGAATTGCCATTTCGTCATTGCGTATTCCTGCCAGCCTCGTTCCTAGATAAGACAGTGTTCCTACAACAGCACCATTAAAATAGCCACTAAAAGCTTGGAGTGTTATCTCCGACCAACCCTCAATCCGTTTTCTCCTCTCCTCTTCCATTGGTAATGCCCAGCGAGCGACTTCTAAATTTACTTTTGCCCGAACATGTTTTGGATTGATAGATATCGCTTTTTCAAATGATTCAACTGCGTTCAGCATTTGTTCTAGCTCGTAATACGCTTCACCCATAAAATTGTAAGCATCAGCATGATTTGGGCTTAACTGAACCGTGATTTTGAAAGCTTGGATAGCTCTTTCAAAATCACGGTTTTTCAGAGACCTTTGCCCTTTTTGGTAGTGACTGCTTGCTTCTTCTCTTTTGTCAGTTCTGTTTTTGTTTTTAGATATGGCGATCATTGGTGCAAACAGAACAAAACAACAGAGGAAACATATAGGACTGATGCGTTGCAATTTTGTATAGCTCATTTTTACCACCGTTTCTATGGTTCTCAGAACCGAGCGATATGATTGGGAGAGCGATTATACTATATAACAGTTAATAGGAGGGAGTGATGCGTTGTTATGAGTTTTATTAGATAGAAAAGGAACTTTATTCAGTAATATATTTTTTCAACTATGTAGTTCCTTGGGTTTACTGCTTTGCCATTGACATAAACACCATAGTGAAGATGAGTCCCTGTGCTTGATCCACTACTTCCGACATAACCAATTACTTCACCTCGTGCGATGTTCTTGCCTTTTTGGATTCCTTTGGCAAATTTCTGTAGATGACCGTAGATGGTTTCCATTTGTGTTACTGGGTGTTTAATTCGGATTGTATTTCCTAGACCGGATCGGCTTCTTTGTATTTTAGTAATGACACCATGAGCTGCAGAAATAACTGGAGTACCAAGTCGTGTTGCAACATCCAACCCACTGTGAAAGTGTCGACTCTTGGTGATTGGATGGATACGGTAACCGAAACCGGAAGAATACCAGTAAGATTTTCTAGTCAAACTCGACAAACGAAGCGGTAAAACAAATGGCATTTGCTCCAATTCGCTGAGACTTCCTAGGACAGCGTCGTATACTTTTCTGACCTCTGCTTTTAATTCGGGGATGACCTCAGGTGTTTCTGAGATAGGCGGAGGTGTACTAGAGTCTGGAGTTGCGTTTTGAGAATCTGCATCTAGTGTGTCGTGAGCTGGGCTAAACGGATCTTGATTTGCTTGTCCGGTTTCGATGATGCTACTGCCTCCTTGGCCCAGAACTCCAGTATTTTCAAGACCTAATACATGTTTAACTGTCTTTACCATGCCACGAACTTCATTCCATTTTGTTTCGTGAAATCTAATCTGCATTCCTTGGTCTTGGATTTTGTTGTTCAACTTTTCAATCGTTAACACTTGGTTTTTCTTTTCTTGATTGGATGATGTAAGTCTTGATGCTGCATTTATCGTAAGATAGATGGATGTACCTAGCATAACCAAAATCAGGAAGCCAATGGCGCAGAAGAATATCAACATTTCGCGACTAACTGAATGCTGACGCACAGGGCCGCCGGAAGACGACATAACCACAATTGTGTAGGAATCTTTCAAAATACCCGCTCCAAGGTGTATGAACCTCAGCGAAATTTTGTTTCGACAGCAGAGTAGGAAAAACCTTACAGATACTCGACTAACTTGACTAAGTCGAAGTATAGCATAAACGCTAATACGTTGCAAAGGTTTTGTGAGTAAGCCAAGAGCTGTTCTTTAGTTGTATTATAATCAAATATTTTGCCTGCTAAAACGACCTTCAGTCATTTTTTCTCATGACTAAGGGCATATTAAAATATCTTATGTTTTTGATATTGTGCTTCTGGCGAATTGGATGCAATAAATTAGGGTTTTATTGTGTTTTAATATTTAGTTTTTCTAATATTGTCTATTGTCTTTTAACAAGATTTAGGATTAGGGTTGTTTAGTTATGTTTGGTGTAATTCGTTGTAACTCTTTGGGATGAAGGCTTTGGCTGTATTCGATTTTCGTTTCGCCTTGATTTTAAAGTTAGATATTTGCTAAACTGATAATACCATTTCGATGAATAGGTATGAGTCAATGATATGGTGAATGTCTGTGCAAGATGTGGCTCAATGGTTGTTTAATTCGATCAGGAATTCTTATTTCAATTATTTTGAAGACTATAGGAAACTAAAATCGAGTATGTCTAAATACAAAGTTGGAATTGTAGGTTGTGGAGGTATCGCCCACTTTCACGGCAATAATTATAATCGATTTGATGAATTTGAAATTGTCTCAGTGGCAGATATTAATCAAGAGTCGGTAGATCAATACGCGGAAGAGTTCTCTGTTTCTGGCAAATATACGAATTATCTGAACATGTTTGAGGAGGAAGATCTTGATGTTGTTAGTGTGTGTACTTGGCAGGGAACGCATGCGGAAATCACCATTGCAGCTGCTGGTAGTGGAGTAAAAGGGATTCTGTGTGAAAAACCGATGGCTATCAACTTAGGCGAAGCTGAGTCAATGATCGATGCTTGTGACCACAATGGCGTCAAATTGGTGGTTGGACATCAGCGCAGATTTGAGGCTATATATACTGAGGCGCAGAAGCTCATTGCAGATGGTATTGTCGGTCAACCAATTACTGTTACCCGCCGTGTTGGGAGTGGTTTATTAAATTGGGGAACACATGTGATAGATTTAACACGGCAAATTCTTGGGGATCCGGAAACTAAGTGGGTGATTGGGCAGGTTGAGCGCAAAACTGATCGCTATGAGCGTCGTTGTGTGATTGAGGACCTTTGTGCTGGTATCATCTGCTTTGAAAATGATACCCGTTTAATACTCGAAATCGATATGCCTCCGCCGCACATAAACAATATTTTTGTGCATGGTAGTGATGGAATCCTAACTTCAGAAGACGGAAAACTTAAGGTTCTTAGAGGGAAAGAGGGATGGCAGACAATCAATCCTGTTGTAGACGGTGAAGATCAATGGTCAGAGTTTCTGGCTTGGCTTGATGGGCGGATTGACACTCATCGTTGTAGTGGGGAACAGGCATGCTATACTATCGAAATCATGATGGCAATATATGAGTCAGTTCGAACTAAAGGGCTTGTTGAGATGCCTCTAAAAACCAAAGAGTCACCGCTCGTTATGATGGTTTCGGATGGAACACTACCAGTTGAAAGAGCAGGTAAATACGACATTCGAGTACCTTTTTAAGATGGAAACTAATAGGCCGATGGTTGTTAACAAGTGGGAAAAAGAATAATAGAAGCTGATGCAGGTAAGTCTGTATCTCCAATCGAAATCATACAAATATGTCTTGGCTCTTACCTATTAAGAGTTGCAGAAGCGGATGTTGCCTGGGTTTTTAATCCCTGGCCTGACATTAGCAAATACCTCATTCATCAACAGCTTGATTTTAATGGGGTTGTCTATCCAGACTTGCGTGTGCAAAATGGGGTTAGCTGTAACCTGATAGAGTTTCCTCTTCTCCATGCCATGTTTGTCCAAGGAATGATTTTTCGTGGTGAAAAGCCAACCTTGGTTGGTACTGAAAAACAAATTCGTCTTGGTAAGGAAAGTTTTAAGCGTGGTCTGTACGGTTTTTATGATGTTGCTGAGATGGAGAATTGCGATTTGTCTCAAACCGAGATGGAAAATTTGATGCGGGAAATTAAGAGTCTGGCAGTGGGTGGCATCAAAGAAATGGGTGAGTTGATGGATTTTGTGTCCCTTGTTTCTTTGGAAGAAGCCCCAACGTCTAAAACAGCAACAAATTACAATGGTGTACGAATTTGGAAAGAAGCTGTTAACGTATATGGTGTTGAGTATAAAGGGGAATCTGCTAAGATTGATTGTAACCTAGTTTCAGGGGAAAGTTATATTCCTCCGCTTGATATTGATACCAAGAATATACCATTCGCATCTTTCCAGATTATTGACACTGGGGAGGAAGATGGGTTTTCGCCAAAGAGTTGTTTGCATACTATCATCCAATGGCGTGACAAAGTGATTTGTATAGACTTGCCGATGAATTCCTCATACCTCTTGGATAAAGTAAGTCTATCGAAAAATGAGATAGACGCGGTCATCTTTACACATAACCATGATGATCATATAGGTGACATATCCATTTTGCTCCAGATGGATAAAAAAGTTACAGTCCTCTGTCCTAAGATTATCTGGAAGTCAATCCTATTGAAAGCATCAAATATGCTTGATATGAGCGTTGAGGATCTAAGCGCCTATTTCGATTATCGTCCCATTCTATATGGTGAAGAATATGATTATGTGGGACTGCGCATTTTAGCGCACCCATCGCTTCATCCAGTGCCATGTGCTATTTATCGTATTCGCGGGATTGTGGATCAGGAATGGAAAGTGTATGGTCACATGAGTGATATTTTGAACTTTACAAGGTGTGAGAAACTGCTTGAAAGCGGAAGTATCACGCAGGAACGTTATCAGGCATATCGTGACTTTGTTCTTGATTCTGTACAAGTAAAGAAAATTGATGTTGGTGCTAGGACTGGGACAGAAGAAGTTTCCGTTCATGGGGCGTGGCGAGATTTTTTGGATGATACTTCAGAGCACATTGTACTTGCTCACATCAATCGAGAGCATTTGGAGGAAGAGGCTACAGTGCTTGTTGGACAGGTTGCCTTCGCGGGGTCAGCTAGGAATCTAAGTGGCAGCCAGGTAGGCAACCAATACGCAACTCATGATATATATCGTCAACGAACGATCAGTTTTCTTCGTGATTATATGTCCAATTTGCTTGAGGATAGTTTTTTTGCCGATTCAATTCGAGCGGAGCAATTGCAGGCGTACATCGGCATTTTGGCTGATAATGAAATTCGACTGATTCAACCCCAAACCCCATTCCTAAAAAAGGATGAAAAATCTGATTTTGTTTGTATGTTAGTCAGTGGTTCGGCTAGTGTCTGGACAGGGGAGAACGGTAGTTTAAGTCAAGTAACTGTAGTTGGGGCTGGCGATCTTATCGGTGATATTGGTGCTCTTGAGTTCAAACCTAGGAATGCTAACGTGAGGTCCGAAAACTATGTTCATGTGCTTCAAATCCCAGCCGCCCTTTTTCGTGAGGTTGCTATTCTGTTTGGGATCTATAAACCAAATGGGTGTGGGATATTGCAACGAATATGGAAGAATCGGCCAATTATTCAGGCGTCAAAAATTTTTGGCCAAGACGTTCCATTTCGTCTGCAGAATAAAGTCGCACAGTATGCAACCGAAGTTCCCTTAGATGCAGGCGATCGTTTTTTACCAGATAATAATGGTATGGAATCGATCTATCTGGGGAAATCTCCAGAGCACTTTTCTATTAGGTTCAAAGATCGCGAGGTGTCTGATATCATCGAACCAATCTTTGGTGAGAATAATTTGTTTCCTCACCAAATTATGGAATACCAAGTTGTGGCAGCCCAAAGAACAACCGTTTTGAAAATTGAACTAGGATCTAACTTAGACTGGATAATGGACGTGCCTTTGTTTAGATTACGTCTTACAGAGTTAGCTGGTCGCCGTGAAATTGAGTTGGAACGCGCCGCACGACCTAGAAAAAGTGATTAATCAGTAGCTTTTTCAGCATTTGATCTAGTTTGCCCTTCTACTGATAGTGCACGTGCACCGACGCCAAGTATGGCAAGAAACCCTTCAGAATCAACGTGATTAAAATCTCCAATTGCTTCCATTGAGGCGGTTTCCTCCGAATAAAGCGAGTGTGGGCTTCCTGTAGCTGAATGGAATGTAATGTTGCCTTTATATAGCGAGACAGTGATTTTCCCAGATGCTAGTTTTGTAAACGGTTTGATTGATTCTAGTAGTGATTTCGTCACTGGGGCGAACCAATAGCCTTCATAAACTTGCTCTGCGATTTGCATTGATACCTGATCAAAGACACGTCTTGCTCGCCGATCAAGTATTAGTTGTAGCAGATATTCGTAACATTTGCCAATCAACTCCATCCCAGGTGATTCGTATACACCTCGACTTTTTATGCCGACAAAACGGTTCTCTACTACATGAGTTCCAATTCCTACTGCGTTGCGTCCTCCAATACGATTTGCCTGATCTATAGCAGCCAGTGGTGTTACTGGGCTACCATTGACTGCTGTGGGGATACCCTGTTCAAAAGAAATGGTAAAATATTCAACTTGATCAGGAGCGTCTTTTGGATGACATCCCATCCCTGGGGTAATAAAATCTGCAGGCGTTTTGAGCGATTCTAATCGACCTGCTTCGTGTGTCAGCCCAAGTAAATTAGCGTCAGTTGAATAAGGCTTTTCGTGTGTGGCGGTTATTGGCAGGTCATTCTGTTGACAGAAGTTGATCATTTCTTTGCGGCCGCCGAAGCGATCAAGAAATTTCTGATCGCGCCATGGTGCATATATCTGAATGTTTGGGTTCAGCATATTCGTGGCTAGTTGAAAGCGTACCTGATCGTTACCTCGTCCGGTTGAACCATGGGATAGAATGTTGATTTGACGTTTTTGAAGTTCAGGCAAAATTGCTTGAACTGTTATGTGTCGGGCTATTCCAGTAGTGTTCCAGTATCCACCTTCGTATTTTGATTGTGCTTGGATTAGTTTGAGTCCTGCTTCAGCAAGTGCATCTTTAGCATCGACAATAATTGCTTCGTCTGCGCCTGATGCAAGCATTCGGTGGCGAACATCGTTGATGTTCTTTTCGTCAGGTTGAGCTAAGTCGGCGCTGAAGCAAACAACTTTGACGTCATGATTGACTAACCATCGCGTCATCGTGCAACTATCAAGCCCACCTGAAACGGCAGCACCAATTGTCTTCCCCTTTAGTTGATCAATGTTCAAAGTGATTATTCCTTTTCCGACGGATTAAAGATCATGGGTTTTTTGGCGATCATTAAGTTTTAGGTATGGTTCCTGTTGATAGAAAATACCTATTCCCCGAATGATATGCGACGATAGCCGATTTTATCGCTAATATTTAGACTTGTCAAGAGGAAACAAGTCCAAGGTTCTTTAATGCTTGCAGGTACAGTTAGCGTGTGTTAGAATTTCGAATTATACTTTAATTGATTATGAACTGTTTCCTCAGGAATAATTAGTGGAAGGGAGTGTTCTGGTACTAAACGCCAGCTATGAACCGATAAACATTTGCAACTTGAGGCGGGCGATGAAGATGATAATTAAGGGGGTTGCTCGTGCTGAAGAAACGTCAGATCGGCAGATTCGATCGGTTGCTACAGCGATTCAGGTTCCTCTTGTTATTCGTCTCGTTCGATATGTAAGAATCCCTCACATTATGGTGAAATTCTCGCGGCGAAATGTTTTTATGCGTGATCAGTATGCCTGTCAGTATACAGGCGAGGAGTATCCCAAGCACTTGTTGACTATTGACCATGTTATTCCCCGGTCTCGGGGTGGTATGACAACGTGGGATAATGTTGTGAGTGCGTGCAGGAAGTGCAATATCAAAAAGGGTAACAGGACGCCTAGCGAAGCGAATATGATGCTCATTCGTAAACCGAAGTCCCCAACAATTATCACCTATATGCACATGAGCTACCAATTTCGTCATGATCCGTCTTGGAAAAAATACCTCTACCTTAACTAGATCAGTTCCAACCTTTGTTTTCTTAGTCCTTGGAATCAGCATCCTATCCTTCCTTCTACTTTCGTGCAGCTATACACCTCCAAAGAATTATTACATTGAATTTGCCTTGATGGAGGAGTGGGGTGAACATAACCGGCAGCAAAGTAATCGTCAGTTAGGGGATGTTGTTGTTCATCCAGAGGAATCGGAGCCGCTTACTATTGCTTTTGAAGTGGGTTATGCTCCTCAGGGTCTTATTGAGTTCATACCTGTTGCAGAAGAGTTTCAGGTTATTCCCGAAGTTGTCCCTCCAATTAAAAAAACAAAAGTTATCATCTCGATTCAAGAGAGAGCCTTGGAGACAGTTTTTCGTCAAGAGAAGATCCATATGGTTCACTATCGGGCAAAAAACGGCCGTCTTAACGGGGAATCAAACGTGGTCCAGATTAATTTCGTGCCGGTGTCTTTCTCGGACCGCGCAATCTATGCAGAATTTTTAATGATTACTGCTATAGTTCATGGTGCTCAACTTGAGAAGGATACAGTTGATGTTGTCAAGTGTGTGGTCGAAGATGATAATGGATCACCAGTCATGAGTTTGGAAGGTAATATTTTGACCTATCTTAAATATAAGGAAGCTCTGATAGAAAAACAAGAATGGGAAAATCAATTGCAGATTGTTAAGTATTGAGATGACACAACATCTAGAAAAACTCAGGTACAATTGGGAATTTCAGAACGGTTACCAAAATGGCAGGAAATATTGGAGCCGTTTTTTTGTGATCTATGTTTTACCAAATAGATTCAATTCAGTTAGACTTGGTATCACTGTGAGTAAAAAAGCTGGAGGGAGTGTCCAGCGGAATCGAATTAAACGTTTGGTTCGTGAATCATTTCGGTTTATCAAGTGCAAACTGAAGAAAGGTTATGATATTATTGTTATTGGCCGTAAGCCGGCGTTTCAACTTAAGTGTCAGCAGGCACAGTCAGAACTCATGTATCTTTTTCGCAGGGCAAGGCTTTTTGTAAAATGAAGTTTATACCAATTATATTTATTAAATTCTATCAATCCCTGATCTCGCCTTTCTTCCCACCGGTTTGTCGGTTTCGTCCTACATGTTCAGAATATTCAATTCAAGCTTTTGTTAAGTACGGAATTTTTAAAGGAGGATGGGTCTCATTGAAACGATTGTGCAGATGCCATCCGTATCATCGAGGTGGTTGCGATCCTTTGGTATGATCTTCGCTGTATTCCTTATTTTCTTCATACATTGAATCAACGATATTTTTTAAGGACTTAGTGGATTAAATGGAAAAGAATCACATTTTATTTTTTGTCTTATCAGCTTTGATTATGATTGTGTATTATGTTTTTATTGCTGATAAAATTCTTCCCAATCAGCAGGAAAGTAGAAAGCAAGGGGAAAGAAAAACTGTCGTTGATAAATCGTCGACAATATCTGATATGGCAGATGAAGAATCCAAGTCATCTGGTGATATGTTAGGGGACACGGAAGTTGAAAAAATGTCACCAACCGGTGTTGCAAAGAGTTTAGAATTGGCAGCTAGCCAGAGTCCCACAATTGACGTAGAAACGCAAAAGTATGAAATCAGTTTATCAACAACCTTAGCAGTTCCATTGGAATGGTCGCTCAAGAATTATTCCGATCGCTCAAAAAAAGACTTGCAGCAACCATTGAACCTAATACCTCGGACTATCGCCACATGTCTTTCAATCCAACCTCTCGATAACAATATAAAGCTAGATTGGATTGAGTCGAGTTGGACTCTTGAAGATGATCTCTCCGCGATAAATCTAACTTCTCCAAATTCAAAACCACAGAGCTTAACTTTCCACAAGGATGTTGGTAAGAACTTAAGAGTTTTTAAAAAATTCACTTTTTATTATGATAGTTATTTTGTTGATTTAGATCTAAGTTTTAAAAACCTTTCGGATAATGTGTCGATAACTTCATTAGATGAGGGTGGTTACGAGCTCAAATGGGGGCCTGGTATAAACGCTGATTTATTGCCACACGAGGTAAAGTCTGGTTCAACTAGTCGATATGGGAAAAAAGGTGTTTTTACCTATACAGGTGAAGGCAATTTGAAAGTTGAACTTGAAGAGTCTGAGGAATCAGCAAACATTAAGTGGGCTGGTATTACAAACAAGTACTTTGCCGCACTGATGCTACCTAACCCAGATCTCGAAGCGGAATTCAAGCGTGAAGTCAGTGGGGAAAAAACTTCGACTAAATCTGTTATTGCGCCGAATGAATCCGCAATATTAAGGATTCGGGGTTTAAGTCTAAAACCAAGAGAGAAACGGACAAATCTCTTCCGGGTTTACGTTGGTCCTAAGACAGAAAAAAATTTGAAACAGGTTGAGTACCGAAGCGCAGGTTTGGACGAGCCTTATCCTTCGCCTCTACTTCATAAAATTGTTGATTTTGGATGGTTCTGGTTTCTGGCGTGGCCAATGCTATGGGTTTTGAACGCCTCCTTCAACATTTTTGGTAATTATGGTATTGCCATTATTCTGTTGACTGTCATTATAAAGTTGATTTTATTTCCATTTACACGAAAAAGTTATCAATCTATGAAAGATATGCAGAAATTGCAGCCGGAAATTGCCGAGCTCCGTGAAAAATATCGGGATGATCCGCAAAAGCTTAATCAGGCGACGATGTTACTTTATAAGAGACACAAAGTGAATCCTTTCGGAGGTTGTCTTCCTATGCTTCCGCAAATGCCGATTTTTTTTGCTATCTTTTCTCTGCTGGGTAGTGCAGTTGAATTGCGTGGCCAACCGTTCTTTCTATGGATAGATGATCTGACTGCGCCCGATGAATTTCTTACTCTTCCCTTCTCCATTCCTCTTTTGGGGGATTCCCTTCGTTTACTTCCTATCATTAATGCCGTAGCCACTTGGTTTTCGTCAAAGATGACTCCAACAGCACCTGCTGCTGACAATACGCAGGCCAAGATGATGCAGTATTTACCATTTTTCTTTGTATTCATGTTTTATAATTGGGCATCTGGATTTGTACTTTACTGGTTGGCTCAAAGTGTTTTCACCATTGGACAAAACTTGGTAACTAAGAAGATGGTAAAAGATGAGCTAAAAGAGAGTGAGCCTGAAGTTCCAGAACAGAAGCGAGCAAAATCAAACAAGTGATTCTCTCAGATACTATATCAGCCATCGCAACGCCGAACGGTGAGGGAGGAATCGGTATTATTCGTCTCAGCGGACCACTGGCGATTCCAATTTCAGCTGTTCTTTTCCACCCATCCCGTCAGATCTCTGATTTCAAGTCTTACACTATTCACCACGGCCAAGTCATCGATCCAGAATCGAATCAGGTCGTTGATGAAGTCCTACTTAATGTTTTTCGGTCGCCGAAATCTTACACTACTGAAGATATGGTTGAATTCAATTGTCATGGAGGTAGTATAATACTTAGACGTGTTCTTGAATTGACATTGAAACATGGGGCACGAATTGCTGATCCGGGAGAATTTACCAAGCGTGCTTTTCTGAATGGTCGGATAGATCTCGCACAAGCGGAAGCTGTTATAGACTTGATTCAAGCCAAAAGCGACATTGCCCGTCAGATGGCTGTGGATCAATTGGGTGGGAAATTGTCTCAGACTATTGCAAGTATTAATGATCAGATTATAGGTTTACTGGCGGAGACAGAGGCCATGGTTGATTTTCCTGACGAAGATCTTGATTTTATGGATTTTAGCAAAATTTTACAGTCTTCAAAAGAGATTCGATTGGCATTGGATGAGTTGATTGCCACAGCTGATGATGGTCGAATCATACGCGAAGGTATCAATTGTGCCATTTTAGGCAAACCTAATGTCGGTAAATCAAGTCTGTTGAATGCATTGTTAGAGACAGATCGGGCTATTGTAACCGAAATTCCTGGGACAACACGTGATACGATTGAGGAATCAGTCAGTATTAGCGGGATTCCTCTGAATTTAATTGATACAGCTGGCATCCGTGAAACAGATAATCTTATTGAACAACATGGGGTTGAACGGAGCAAGTCTTTCTTGGCGGAAGCAGACCTTTTACTGGTTGTGATTTCTGCTGCCGATCCGATGGATAACGTGGATATCGATTTGCTCCACAGTACGGTCGATCGCAAAGCGGTGATAATCCTCAACAAGATAGATTTACCTATGCGGACGCTTCCGGTACAGGTAAAGGAGCAGGTTCAGAACAAACAAATTATTGAGACATCTGTCTTACATAGCAAAGGTGTCGAAAATCTAAAGTCGGCAATTTTGACAGAGGTATTGGTTAGTCATGACGTGGGAGATCCAAGAACATCGGTATCAACAATCGTTACAAATGTGCGGCATTACGATGCCTTGCGGCGGGCAAAAGCTGACCTTAATTGTGCTATTGACAGCTTGTGCCAGCGGCAATCACCTGAATTTGTTGCCCTTGACTTACGTGGGTGTTTGGATCAACTTGGTGAGATTGTCGGTAAGACCACAAACGAAGACATTTTAGGACGTATTTTTTCACAATTTTGTGTAGGGAAGTAGTTTGATTCCGACCAATTAAGATGGGAGATGATAATAAATATGGATTTTGTGTATCGTAGAAACTATAGAGGTAAACTCAAAGCGATAATTTTAGATTGGGCTGGTACCACTATGGATTATGGATGCTACGCACCAGCTGTTGTTTTCGTTGCGGTATATAAACGAAAAGGAGTGCCTATTTCAATGGAAGAAGCACGTGTTCCAATGGGTGCGCATAAGAAAGTACATATTCGTAAGATTTCACAGCTAGGTTCAGTCTCGGAACGTTGGGAAGAAATACATGGACGGAAACCCAATGAAGATGATGTTGATGAGATGTTCGCGGATTTTGTGCCGCTACAACTAGCCTGTTTGGCAGACTATTCAGATTTGATTCCTGGTACGCTTGAAGCAATCACACGTTTTCGGGAACGAGGTTTGAAAATAGGGTCTACAACGGGATATCTGCCTGAAATGATGGCAATGCTCAAGGAAGAGGCGAGCCAACGCGGATATGTGCCAGATTCGTCGGTATGTGCTGGTGATGTCCCTGCTGGACGTCCCGAACCATGGATGTGTCTTGAAAATGCTAAGAATCTTGGTGTGTATCCTATGGAATCTATTGTTAAAGTGGATGATACACTTCCTGGTATTGATGAAGGGTTGAATGCAGGTATGTGGACAATAGGTCTAGCCAAAACGGGGAATGAAATTGGATTGAACCAGGAAGAAATTGAGGCGTTGACCGCTGATGAACTCCAAGTCAAACTGGAGGACGCATATCAACGGATGTGGCACGTGGGAGCACATTATGTAGTTGACGGAATTTGGGATGTTCCAATAGTTCTAGATTTGATCGACGAGCGTTTGTCACGTGGTGAACGTCCCTGATGATCTTTCGGTACAAACTTAATTGTTTGAGTATTTAACGTTACTAGTCTTTTTTTTACCTTGATATTATAGGCACAATAATAAGAAATGACTGATCAGCGACAAGGACCGATTACCACATTTTTGTTGAGTTCACCGGAAATTGTTTTTGTTTTCTATGCTATTTTTGCTTCCTTTTCAACCTACTTCTGTATGTATGCTTTTCGTAAGCCGTTTGCCGCAGCAACGTTTGCTGGGCTGCAATTTTTTGGCACAACTATCAAACTAAAAAAAGCGATTGTGGTTAGCCAAATTATTGGTTATGCACTTTCAAAATATGCTGGGATCAAGATTTGTTCGGAAATTTCACCTCATAAACGTTTATTTACACTGATATTTCTTATTATTTTTGCTGAATCAGCGCTGATTATCTATGGAATTCTGCCAAACAATTATAAGGTATTCGCGATTTTTTTAAATGGGATTCCCCTTGGGATGGTGTGGGGACTCGTGGTCTGGTATTTGGAAGGCCGGCGAACTTCGGAACTGCTTCTTGCTGGTCTCAGTTGCTCCTTTATTCTCGCTAGTGGTATTGTTAAAGATTTCGGCCGAGCTGTAATGGGAGGGGTGGTTGCTGAGTGGTGGTCAAAGATACCTCTCTTGGGAACAATAATTAGTAGATTGATGGGTGAAGTCAGTGAAGGATGGATGCCTGCAGTTGTAGGTCTGCATTTTCTCCCTTTCTTTTTTATCTCAGTTTGGCTCCTCAACCAGTTACCTCAGCCAACTGAATCTGATATAGAGGCTCGTACGGAGCGAGAAACGATGGATGGTCCGGAACGGCTTTCGTTTCTTAAACACTTTCTTTTAGGAATATTTCTTCTTTGCATAGCTTACTTTTTCCTAACTGCCTATCGCGATTATCGGGACAATTATCAGGTCGAAATTTTTAATGAACTTGGTTATGTTTATGAAGATAATAAAACGATTATTACGCAAGCCGAAACAATCGTAGCGTTTGGTGTGATATGTGCGTTGGCACTGATTTACTTAATTAAAAATAATCGGTTGGGTTTAATAGGTGCGTATGGAATTATGGTTAGTGGTATTTTGTTGATGAGCGTCAGTACAATCCTTCTTGATGCCAAGATTCTTGATGGTTTTTGGTGGATGACGTTGGTTGGACTTGGTGCTTATTTGACCTATGTACCTTACGGTTCTGTTTTATTTGATCGATTAATTGCTCATACCAAGTATGTTGGAACTGCTGTTTTTGTTATCTATGTTGCTGATGCTGTTGGTTATACTGGTTCTATTAGTGTTCAAATATACGAAGACCTTTTTGCAGGTGATAAGACCGGAGTGCTTGGTTTTTTTAGGACTTTAACTTATTTAATGTCAATAGTGGGGACTTTTTGTCTGTTGGGTAGTTGCTTATATTTTTTGAATCGTGGTGCTGATACTGTTATTAGGGAAGGACAGAATGAATGATAGAGATTCAATGCCAAACATTTTAGTTATTATGACCGATCAGCAGCGTGCCGATACTATCGGAGCTTTGGGAAACCCGATTATCCAGACCCCTGCTTTGGATAGGCTGGTGTCTGGAGGAACTAGTTTCACTTCAGCTTACTGTCCATCACCTGTGTGTGTTGCTTCACGATGCAGTTTTTTATTAGGTGAATATCCACATCAGACGGGAACAATTTCAAATACACCAATGCCACAGGACCGGAAATCGTTGATGAACTTTCTCAACGAAGCTGGATATCAAACACATGGGATTGGGAAGATGCATTTTTCACCAGATAGCGAAAAAATGTGGGGATTTGAATCGCGCGACCTTTCCGAAGAGGGATCAGGTCAAGACCATTATCGGGATTTTATTGATCAGCATGGCTACGATTATATTGCCGCTACGCATGGTGAGCGGAGTGAATTCTACTATATTCCACAGCCTTCGCAGTTACCCGAACGTCTGCATCACACTAAGTGGGTGGGAGATAGAACTCTCGATTTTCTGGATCGACGGGATTCATCTGGCCCGTTTTTTTGTTGGACTAGTTTCATTAAACCGCATCCTCCATTTGAATCTCCTGTCCCGTGGAACCGACTTTATCGAATGATTGAGATGGACCTTCCATACATTTCACCGGATAATGATCAGTTATTAACCTATTGGAATCGTTTGCAGAACCGCTATAAATACCGGGATCAAGGTTTAGACTTGAATCTTGTTCGAGTTATGAAAGCCGCCTACTATGCTGCAATTTCGTTTATTGATTATAACGTTGGTCGTATACTTAATCAACTTGAAGATGAGGGTATTCTTGATGAGACACTTATCCTGTTCACGTCTGATCATGGTGAATTTCTGGGTGACTATAATTGTTATGGTAAACGATCTTTTCTCGATTCGGCAGCTCGCATTCCTTTGCTCGTACGTTATCCGACCCGATTTACGCCGAATACGCTATGTGACCAGCCTGTTAGTTTGGTGGATGTTTTACCAACTTGTTTCTCTGTAGCAGGAATTGAAGTGCAGTCACAGCATATTGGAACTGATTTGGCTGAAATAGCTTCAGGGAAATCCGATCGGGATGAAATCATTGGTCAGTTGGGGCAGGGGGCGACAGGACTCTATGCTTTGATCACCCGCAAGTTCAAATACATCTACTCAGCTGCTGACCAAAAAGAATGGTTGTTTCGCCGCTTGCCGAATCGATTTGAGACGCGAAGTCTGGTTGGTAATCCAGTTTTTTCGCATGTCGTGACTGCGTATCGAAATCGCCTGATCGAGTGGTTTAAATCTGATGGGTATGAACAGCCAATTGATGGGAATCAATGGCGTAAATTCCCGTCGATACCGAGTGTTGCTGATGATCCAGATGCCGAGCAGATTTTCCAAGATGGTAGGTCTGTTTCTGATAGGTTTCCAGATGGTTATAGCCCGAAAATCGACCCTACAAAACCTGCTGATTTCAGAGCGTTTTGATTAGCGTTGGGTTCTTCAAAAGGATATATACTTCTATTTCAACTGAGCGATTTGGATTAAGCTAGACTGTTTCAATCGTTCATATGAAGAGGGAATTCTTCCTTAAAGGCAGGATTATTGGAAACTTAACGATGCCCAGTGTGTGGCATCTCGAACAGCCTTTTCTGGTGAGATCTTTGATCTTAATAGGTGCCCGACTGTGGAGCGTAATGTTGGTTGGGTCGCGTCTTGGTATCGGAAATCGATGCTCCATCGGACATGATTAGATTTGTTTGGTAGTCCCCGATGAAAAAGTAAATTGCTGAATATAACAACATCTTTCGGATTAATTTCTATTGGGATGGCTCGTTTTATTAAGGGGCTAAGAGCATCATTTTGAATCCGAAGGTAATATTGATCTTTGTTGTGTTGTACGACCCCGTTTCTGTGACTTTCCGGCACAAACTCCATGCACCCATTCCTCCGATTGACGGGAACTAGTGGAGTCCAAACGTTCATCATTCGTAATATGTCTGAGTTCCCGCTAGTATAACCTGCATCCTGATGCCAGGGTACTTCGGTCCTTTTGTTCTTAGGTAGTTTCGGTCGAACACTATAATTTGGGTAGATACGGATTTCCGGTCCTAGAATTTGGTTCGCTATTTCAAGTAATCGAGAGTGTGCAAAGAGAGTGTAAAACCCTTCTAGATGTAGTTCGGGACGAAAAATTGTCGGCACTTCGTCCGGTGAATTTTCAAACAGATGTATTAGGCGGGTGTCGAATGGACTGTCTGCGAATAGATCTGTAAGTTTACCTTCTTCCAGTCGTCTTCTCGCCAGCTGATTGACCAAGATCTCACAGTCGCGTTTTAGATCTTCCAAACAGGAGTCTTCGAAAACATCGTGAACGATGGCAAATCCTTGGTTGTGAAAAGATTCAATAATTTTTTTCATGGTCAAATGAAGATTTTATAGGTCCGAATTCCGAGTGAAGGACCTATAATTGCCCAAATTGATCCGATCACATAATCGCCTAAGATTAATCCTAAAAACAGTGGAGCGAATCGACGGTGCATCTGCAACCCACCATGTTTCATGATCAAGGACTTGAATAACCAGGCCAACAAAAATGTGAACCAAAAGTACTCCATAGCGTAGCTGATAGCTAGTGCGTAACCCGCTGGATGAAACGGCCACCACAAGAATCGCATGCGCATGAACATCATTCCAAAGGTCAATAAGGCTCCAGTTCCCATGAAGCTGATTTTTGTTGGGTTCGGGGCCGTTGGATCCTGAAGCCAGCGTTGTAATCGATTGAAAGATTCCCAGCCAACCCAACTTTTAAACCCGCCGCTGGCAATAGCACCATTTCGAAAAGTAATATCCAGATTTGCCCAGAATGTCGTCAGTATTCCAACTACAATAGCAATTAGCATGGCTATCCAAACGCCCTTGTTTCCGATTCCTGTGGTTTCCGCCATTTTGAAAGCTTCTATTTGGTTTGGCATCGGATGATTTCGGTAACCTCGATTAAACCAGTAGAACATTGATACTATTGTCAAACTAGAGGGGTTAAATTGTCTCGTGCCACCTACAGTTGCCATAATATCGTGTGGGTTGACGTAGTAAATTTCGTGAGGAGTGCCTAGTTCTGCTCTTACGCGGGTGATAGCGATTGAGAGTAGGAAATATAAACCAAAGAAAATGCTTGCCGTCCACAAGTTCATTCCCGCTAAGTTAACGAAAATTCCGATTAAGGCAAGTGAGCCGATCAAACCAATGAAAGCCCAGCGGTAAGGCATTGGTTCATCCGAATCGTTGAGCTCTGTTTCCATACCTATTATCTTTCGAATGACTTCAGTTAAGTGGCTACGTGTTACCCAAACTGCAATGAAGAAAAGAGCTATCCAGGAGCCGGATGCCTGATCATTAAGTGCTGGGTAATGTCTTGTTCCAAGCGCGTAGCCAATTACCCGTTGGACTGATCGAAGTAAAAAGAAAAACCAGCATGAAAAAGATAAATCAAGTGGGAGGAAAAAAGCCAGGCCAATCATAAATGGGTACATCGAAATCCGAACTCCCCGCAACCCGTTCCATGGTCGTTCCGTGAAAATGTGATCCCAAACTGGTTTCATTTTGATGTATGGAATGCTTGGAACTGATGGGCTGAGGTAAGCAACCCCATTGATCAAACCAATTGCAAACGCAATTGCAAAACCGATCCACATCATTCGGTCTTGGATCAGTTTGGTACCCATGTCTTCTGAGAGCTTAAGTGGCAATTGGATGATGGGGTAAGCTAGTTTTTCCTGTTCTGTCCATTGTTTACGGATAATGGTATTAATGCAAAGCATTGAAAACATCATTAGCAAGAACAATAGTCCCCACAATAAAAGTGGTTTAATCCAGATGGCGACATTTCGTGCTATATAAATTGAAGATTCTCCTTCGTAAAATCCTTTTAAACTGTATAAATCGGTAATAGTCAACCAACGTGGAATATAGTGCCAGAAGAGGTTCTGCCATTCGTTTTCAGGGCTGGCAAACCAGAAGGGGTGAACAATTGCACCGAACATGTTTTGGATGGTATCATGCCCGGCGAAAGTACAAGAAAGTGCCACCATGATGTAAACGGTTAAGAGTTCGGCTTGAGTTAATGCTGCCGCTGGCTTAAGACGTTTGATCAATAAATTTAGAAGTATGATAGTGAAAAGAATGAAGATAGGTTGTATGAAAAGCGGCAGGCATGAACCGTCAAGTGAGTAATACTTTACTTCAACGAGCGTCATCCAGTAGACGTTAACTGGAATGAGAAAGATTCCCAATATTAAAGTGCGAGGAGTGACTTTGGTGTGTGTATGAGGCTCTTCTCCGATATGATTCCTTTTATTCATTGTCACCTTGTAGGGGAAGAGTTTTGTTGGTTGATGCTGAATGGTTCGAGTGAGAGAGATGTCTTGTCTTGCGTAATTAATTCTGCAATGAGTTTGCCAGTTATGGGAGCAAGCAGTATTCCATTTTTATAATGACCTGATGCAACAATGACATTGTTATACTTTGTTAATCTGCCGAGGTATGGTTTTCCTCTTCCTTTTGGTCGTAGTCCTGCACTTGTTTTTAGTAAAGTCTTTTTGGCTAGTGCAGGTACGAGTTGGATTGCCGACTCGAGGATTTGATGGATACCAGATAGTGTTGTCCGATCGTCGAATCCTGCATCTTCAACGGTAGGACCAACCCAAAGTTTTCCATCGGCTCGTGGGACAATATAGGTTTCAAGTCCATGAATTGGCCGGTTTATAATAGGTTCCGCTGTTTCAGCTATAATCATTTGTCCTTTTGCTGGTTTAACTGGTAGATTAACATCTAAAAAATTAGTAACTTGATGTGACCAAGGTCCTGCCGCGATGACGAACTGATCTCCAAAGATATGCCCCCCGCTGCTTTTAACACCTACAACTTGGTTGCCATCAAATAAAAATTGATTGACAGAATAGCCATTCAAGAATTTTGTTCCTAGCTTGGTAGCGGCACGAGCTAATGCTCTTACCAGCCTTGGGTTCCGTACTTGTGCGTCATCTGGGAAGTATACGCCTCCTGAAATTTTTTTCGAGATTGAAGGCTCAAGTGCTTGGGCGCCCTCAGAAGATAAAATTTCAGCTGAATATCCATTGTTTAGTCGGCGTTGTGCTAGCCCCTCCCAATTTTTTTTCTCTGCTTCCGTTAAAAAAATGTATAGAATACCTGACTGAGTAAATTCGATATTTATATCGGTAACTGTTTGTAATTCTTTTGCTAGGGCAGGATACAATGCGAGACTATGACGACAAAGTTCGGCATAGGGATTCCGTGTAGATGCATGGCATGCCAAAATGCCAGCTGCCGCCCATGAGGCTGCTGAACCGACGCGGTTCTCTTTCTCGATTACGGTAGCTTCAACTCCTAGTTTTGCTAGATAGTAGGCAATCGAACAGCCTATGATACCACCACCAATAATAATTACTTTGGCTCTAGTTTGATTCAACGTTTCTCTCACTTCCTCTGTTTTCTATCAAGGAAGAATTCAGTTTTAAAAGATGAAAATTGAAAATGGTAATTCCCAAATTTTCATTTGACAGTGCTAACTTTGCAGTCGTATACTACCATTGATTTCCGCAGTTGAAAGTAACTAGTCTATGAAACCTATTGTCATATATCCTATCTTGCTTCTATCATTAATGGTTGATGTTACTGCGCAGGTTATGGATCCGGAGACAGGTCTCCTTTTTGAATATCAAGCTATGCGAGTATCTGTCGCACCAGTTGTTGATGGACATTTGGATGATCCTGCTTGGAAAAGTGCTACTCCGCAGAAGTTAGAATGGGATTTTACGGATAACCGGCTGTGGCGCCCTTCAGCTGATTTTTCGGGCGTTTTCGCAGGGGTTTGGTTCGATGGATTTCTTTACCTTGCGTTTGAGTTTGCAGATGATCAACTGAGAGTCAAGAATAACACAATTACACAGCAAGATCGACTTGAAATTTACATAGATCCTGAGAGAAACGGATACAAAACCAATCAAACTCGATATATTATACCGGTAGGGCACGCTGGGAATCAACCGCCTTCGCCTCTTATACTCGCTACGTGGGCTAGTAATCTAAAATCCGTTGAGTTAAGCTTTAATTTACGCCGAATACCTAAAAAGGGGCAAAAGATCAATTTTGGTTTTCATTATGTCGATGTTGATGGAGGACAACAGTCCAACCGTCGTCTTGGATGGGCACCTAAAGGCGGGTTTGAGGATAGAAACAAGCTGGCGGATCTTACATTTGCTGTGACATTGAAGCCAACCTTAAATCAGAAAGCAATGCGATGGGGACGTATCAAAAGTCTCTATTAAATATTTAGGCTTTTGGATCTCTCGTTTTTGTGCAGTTTCCCCTTTTTGATTAGTTTTTTCGGTCTTCCCTTTAACTTAATAGGTTTTGAATTTTCTGGATAATTTGCTTGTAAATCTCGGGTTTTGATCGGTGGGTTTTGTAAAATGCCTCCGATCCTGTCAGTAAAAACTCCTATTTGTCAAGACCGATTCTCTCTTCATTTTTATTAATCTAATCATTGTATACCATATATAAGGGTCGGTCGGCCCTCATGGGTTATTAATATCCTTTTTTCTTTCTGTTTAAATAAATCCTAAGTGGTTTCAAGCTTGTTTTTTGGGTGTGTGTTGGTGTTAG
>Ga0207984_1000223_pt1 | contig 35941 bp, 32 predicted proteins | sample ETNtaG_30_FD_185760 | JGI IMG/M metagenome (GOLD analysis project Ga0207984, IMG submission 185760) | Marine microbial and viral communities from oxygen minimum zone, Eastern Pacific Ocean - ETNP201306PF43B (SPAdes) (version 2) | ecosystem: Environmental > Aquatic > Marine > Oceanic ...
GGCCGGCGAAGCCGCACGCCTGCGGGGCTGGACCACCAGTCGCCCCAAGGGGATGCTGTCGCTCGCCAACCGTACCATCCTTGAGCACCTTGTCACCGGGCTGCGCGACGCGGGGGTACGGCAGCTGGTGCTGGTCGTGGGGCACGGCGCCGAGAGCGTCATGAGCCTGTTCGGCGACGGCGGCCGTCATGGCGTTGCGGTCGAATATGCGCGGCAGGAGCAGCTGACCGGTACGCGCGACGCACTGCGGCTCGGCGCCGCGGCAGCCCCCGACGAGGAACTGCTGGTCGTGCCGGGCGACAACTACGTTGCGCCGCAGGGATTTGTAGCGCTGCTCGAGGAGCAGGGCGAGGCGCTGCTCGCGAGCGAGGCGCTGCGCTGGTCCAAGTGGGGCGGGCTCGAGCTCGAGGGTGACGCGGTGCGGCTCAGCTTTGAGGAACCTGACGCCATCGGGCGTTTGCATTTCACCGGCATCGCGCGGCTCGCGCCGGCGACTGTCGCCAAGCTTGCGAAAAGCAAGGATCGGCACATCGGCAAGGCGTTGCAGCCGCTGCTCACCGACGGCACTACGCAGCCGACGGTCGCGATGGCCGAGGCGTGGCACAACATCGTCTACCCGTGGGACATGATCGGCGGCAACCAAGTCGCGCTGCGCTACCTGCCGCAGGAGCTGGCGGGGACCTGCGAAGCGGGTGTCATGATTCGCGGCGCGGTCGCCATCGGCGAAGGTAGCCGCATCGCCGCCGGCTGCTACCTGCAGGGGCCGCTCGCGATTGGCAGCGGCTGCCACATCGGCCCCGGGAGCGTGCTGGGCCCGTCGGCCTCCATCGGCGACGGCGTCGAAATCGGCGCGCACTGCGAAATCGCCGACACGCTCGTAATGGATTCGGTCTCGGTCGGCGGCTACACCCACTTGCAGGCGTGCGTCGTCGGCGAAGCGAGCGAACTCGGTTCGCACGTCGTCGCGCTCCCCGGCCCCGAAGAAGCAACGTATCTGCAGTCGCAGCACTCCGTGGTCGACCGCGGCGCAATGGTCGGCGACGGCTGCTGCATCGGCGACCGTGCGGTGCTGCAGGGCGGCTGCGTGCTCTCGCGCGGCGCCGTCGTGAGCGCCGGCGCCGCGATTGACGGCGAGTTCCCGGCGGGGGCTGCCTGATGTGCGGTATCGTTGGCTACGCCGGCAGCGGCGATGCACCCCAAATCCTGATTGAGGCGCTCAAGCGGCTTGAATACCGCGGCTATGATTCAGCCGGCATCGCGGTGCAGGAAAACGGGGGGCTTACCATCCACAAAAAGCAGGGGCGCATCTCGGTGATGGAGGAAACACTGCCGAAGCTCAAGGCGACGGTCGGCATCGGCCACACCCGCTGGGCGACCCACGGCGAGCCGTCTGACGCCAACGCGCATCCCCAAGTTGATTCCAGCGGTGACATCGCCGTCATCCACAACGGGACGCTCGAAAACTACGCCGACCTGCGCTCGAGGATGGAGGCGGCCGGCATCGAGTTCAACTCCGGAACCGATACCGAGGTGCTACCGCACCTGATCGCGCGCCATTACAACGGCGACCTGCTCGCGGCCGTGCGGGCGGCGCTCGGCGAGGTGACAGGAGCTTACGCGATTGTGGTGCTGCACGCGGCACATCCCGGCGAAATCGTCGCGGCGCGCAACGAATCGCCGCTGGTGGTCGGCTTCGGCGAAGGGGAGAATTTCCTGGCCAGCGACGCGCCGGCGATTGTGAAATACACCCAGCGCGTCGCGTATGTCCACAACGGCGAACTGGTGCGAATTACCGCCGACAGCATTGAAATCAGCGACATGACGGGCGGGACGCGCGAGCCCGAAATCGAGGAGCTGGAGTGGGTGGTCGAGGATGCCGAACAGGGTGGCTACGCGCACTTCATGCTCAAGGAAATCTTCGAGCAGCCCCGCGCCCTGCAGGAGTCGCTGCTGCCGACGCTCGCCGAGGCGATTGTCGAGGGGCTTGACCTGAACTGGCGTATCGGCTCGATTTCAATTGTGGCGTGCGGCACGTCGTTCCACGCCGGGCTGGTCGGCAAGTATGTCATCGAGCAACTGACTGCCATCCCGGTCAACGTCTACCACGCTTCCGAATTCCGCTACTCACCGCCGGTGCAGAACGTCGGCGGGATGCTCTCGGCACGGCCGCTGGTGGTGCTGATTTCGCAGAGTGGGGAGACGGCCGACACGCTCGCCGCCGCCCGCGTGGCGCGGCAGCAGGGGTCGCACACGGTTGCCATCTGTAACGTCGGCGGCAGCAGCTTGGCGCGCGAGGTCGATGGCATCCTGCTGACGCGCGCCGGCCCCGAGATTGGCGTCGCCGCGACAAAAACGTTCATAGTGCAGATGCAAGCGCTCTACATGCTGGCGGTGCATCTCGCCTATTCTCGCAAGAGCATGGACCAGCCGCAGCTGCGGCGCTGGGAGCAAGAGCTGCGGCGGCTGCCGCACTACGTGGGTCAGGTGCTCGAGCGGCGCACCGCCATCAGCAAACTGGCGGGGACGCTCCAGTCGGCCAACTCCATATTCTTCATCGGTCGCAACCTGAGCTACCCCGTCGCGCTGGAGGGGGCCTTGAAACTGAAAGAGATTTCGTATCTCCACGCCGAAGGCTATCCGGCCGGCGAGCTGAAGCACGGGCCGCTGGCACTGCTCTCGCCCGAAACGCCGGTCGTCGCCATCATGAGCCCGGACCACACCCACTCCAAACTGGTCTCCAATATCGAGGAAGTGGCAGCGCGCAAGGCACCGCTGCTGCTAGTCGCGCAGGAGGGCGACGCGGATGCGCAACGGCTCTCACCGCACGTCATCACGGTCCCGGCAACCGACCCCGTATTGCAGCCGTTCACCGCCGGAGTCGCGCTACAGCTGCTGGCTTACCACGTTGCCGACGCGCTGGGGTGCGAAATCGACAAGCCGCGTAACCTTGCCAAGTCGGTAACTGTCGAGTAGGGCGTGCTCGTTTTCAGCGCCACCTTTTCCGGCGCGCGACGACCGCCATCAACAGCGGCAGCGCCGGCTTACTTCCCGCGCGACTCGCGCGCCTTGCTTCGTAGGTCGCTCGAGTTGCACTTGCGGCAGCGAACCGCCTTGATGGCGTTGCGGGCGTTGCACTTCATGCAGATTTTCTTGTTGAAAAGGCGTGCCTCTGCCTCAGGGAACCGGGCCATGCCGCGCCGTAGCAGAGGGGGGTAAAAGCGGTTTCGCCGAACACCAACTGTTTAAAACCGCGTCGATACGGCCGTGCTGTGCGGGTAATCGCGGGAATCCTGATGCTGGCGCTGCTGCTGGCGCCGGGACCAGCAGACGCAATCGCAGGCGGCACGACGCTGGAGGCCAGCCTCAAATTCAGTAACCAGCAGCAGGGCGAAATCAGGCTTGAACTGGCGTGGTCGGGAGGCCCGTATCCCCCTGAAGGGATGGACTGGGCGGGGCTGCGCGAACAATACCTTGATACGAATTTCTCCCTCTCGGGCGAGCCGAACGCGGAGGCGGTCCTGCGCTACCTGACTGCACCAATGCCGGGAGGCAACGACACAGCCAGCCTCACAGCAGCCATCCTTGGCAGCGACGCGGTGGAGTCGGCCAGCGTCAGCGCACTCTCGGCAGAACGGGGGAACCTGCAACTCACGATTCAGTTCAGTCTCGCAGATAACGCCATGCTCCACCCACTGATGTTTGTCAGCCAATTGAACAACGCTAGCGCGCTCGAGGCGGAACTGGTCATCAACTATCCGCCCGACGTAAAGCTGGAAACCAGTAAATTTGTACTGGACCACCTGCGCACTCCGATGGGAGGCTGGCTGGGCATTGACTTGCTGGCGAGCGACACCGCCAGCTACGACCCGGCCGAAGGCGAGATTACCATGAGTGCGGCACCGCAGTGGGCCGACGGCCGCGTGATAGCAATAGCGGTGGTGCTGCAACTGCTGCTGATTGGCACCATTAGCTACCGCTACGAGGGCAGCCTGCTGCGGCCGCTGCTCTTCGGGGGCGCGGCGCTGCTCACCTACCTGCTTGTTTCATTCCCTTTCTCGACCGGACTCTGCTACACGATTATCCTGTTCGGGCTGGCGCGGCAGTATGTCGGCGCCATCGCCTCGGAGGAGTTGCGGCGCGACATGGACGGGTTCGTCGACACACTGCTGACGCGGCCGCGCGGCGGCGCGGCCGCGTCCGGGAGCGGGACGGCGCTGGAGGAGCTCCGTGCATCGCGGAACCCACTGGCGCGACTGTTCCCGTTCAAAATCCAGGAGCTGTTCCTGATTTACGACGACGGTCGCCTGATTTCGCACTCGACACTGCACGGGTCGCGGACGGTCGATTCGGAAATCGTCAGCTCGATGCTGACCGCCATCGGTGATTTCATCAAGGACTCGTTTCGCGCTGATGACAAAGGCAGCCTTGAAAATCTGAAATACGGCAACATCAACCTCTACGTCCAGCGACGGGAGCCACTCTACCTCGCGGGAGTCATTTCGGGGACCGCGCCCGACGATTTTGGTGTGGTGTTGAAGGAATACCTCGATGAGCTATGGGGCGAATATAGCTACGTCATCGGTCACAGCTGGAACGGCGATACCAGCAGCCTCATCGAGATACGGAGCGACCTGACTGAATTCATCCACTACTGGTCATCCTCGCGCTGAGTCACCCTTTTATATACCTGAAACCGTCAGAGCCCCTGATGGAGGAGGGTGAAGACCTCGACTGGCAACTGCAGGAACTGTTCCTGCTGTTCGACGACGGGCGGCTTCTGGCGCACGCGTCACTGCGGGAAAACCAGTCGGTTGACAGCGAAATCGTAGGCTCGATGCTGACCGCCGTCTGCGACTTCGTGGGCGACTCTTTCTCAACGCGCGACGGGTTGCTCGAGCACCTCCGCGCCGGAGACCTCAACGTGATGCTACAGCGGGCGAATCCACTGATGCTGGCCGGCATCGTTTCCGGCACGCCACCGGCAGGATTCGGGCAGGAGTTGCAGGGCATCGTCGAGGAGATGCGCGAGAGTTACAGTTATCTGGTTGACGAGCAGTGGAATGGAAGCACTTCGCTGCTTGACTGTGTCCGGGAGGAGCTGAAAGCGTTCCTGTGTCGAGACTAACTGATTCCTGTTTTTCAGCAATGGCATTCCCTCCGGGATCGTGCCGCGAGGAAACGCCAATTGAGTAATCGAATACGTTTTGATACCGGCTGTAGGAAATGCCCTGCGAGGAGGCAAAAGGGTGCTTGAGCTAGGAGTGGAACTGGCGACCGTCTCGTGGTCCCAAGTGGTATTCTTCCTGCTGCTGGCGCTGGGAATCTCGTTCCTCTGCTCGCTGCTCGAGGCAGTGCTGCTCTCTGCCAACTGGACCTACATCGAGAAGCTGGCCCGGGAAGGGCGCAGTAGCGGCCTGCTGCTGCGCCGCTTCAAGGAGGAAATCGATACGCCGCTGGCGGCAATCCTGACGCTGAACACCGTGGCGCACACAGTCGGTGCGGCCGGGGTCGGAGCGCAGTTCTACGAAAGCGGCGGCAACTGGCTGGCAGCAGCCTCGATTGTCATGACGCTGCTCATCCTGATATTCTCGGAAATCATCCCCAAAACAATCGGCGCCACCTACTGGCGGCAGCTGGCGACGCCCGCCGCGCACGCCATCCGTTGGATGGTGTTGCTCACTTGGCCGGCGGTAGTAATCCTGCAGAAATTTTCGCGCTCAATCTCGACCAACGGCGCGCAGCCCGAGATGACGCGTGAGGAGCTGATAGCCGTCGCTGAACTAGGCGAGGACCAGGGAACACTCGACAAAGGCGAGACGCGAGTTATCAGGAACCTGCTGACGCTCGACAACATCCACTCCGAGGACGTCATGACTCCCAGCACCGTCATGCTCACCTTCCAACGGTCGCAAACCGTCGCGCAGGTAGTCGAAGCTCACTCGCCGCTCCCCTTCTCGCGCGTCCCGGTCACCGACTCCGGGCTGGATGACGTGGTGGGTTTCGTACTGCGCAGCCGGCTGATGGAGGCTTACGGCGACGGCGACGGCGAATCCCCACTAGGCAACCTGCTCCAGCCGCTGCATGCCGTCGCGCCGGACGACAGCGTCGCCGACCTGCTCGATGAGTTCATCGCCCGGCGCGAGCACGCTTTCCTGGTCGTCGATGAATACGGCACCACGCAAGGGCTGATTACGCTCGAAGATGCGGTCGAGACGCTGCTGGGAGTCGAAATCGTTGACGAGTCCGACTCGGTCGAGGACATGCGCCAGCTAGCGCGCGAGTTGTGGGAGAAGCGGCAGCGGCAGCGCGAGGTCAGCCAGACCACTGCTGGCTGACCCACTCACTGAGCCGGTTACCAGCCCATATCAGGCTGGGCAGCACCAGAATTGCGATGACGACCGAGTAGACAATAGTCGCGGCAGTAATTATCCCGAAGTTGCGCACCAGCGGCATCGGGCTCAGCAATAGCACCGCGAAACCAGCCACGGTCGTCAGCCCCGAAATCAGCAGCGCCGCGCCGGTCTGGTAAATCGTGTTTTCCAGCGCCGCCTGTTCGCCCCGGTGCTGCGATTCCTCGCGATATCGTTCGACGATGTGGATAGCGTAATCAATACCTAGTCCAACCGTAAGCGCGGTGACCATCACCGTCATCACGTTCAGGGTGATTCCCAGCGCCGCCATGGTGCCCATAATCCAGATGGCGGCCAAGATTACCGGCAGGATATTGAGCAGCCCCAACCCCGCATGGCGGTAAATACCGACCAGTAGCACCGCCGCCAGGAATAGCGCCACTAGCGTTGAGGCGAGCTGGGTGTTCTGGATGGCATTGACAGTCGTAATCGTCAGGATGTGGCCTCCGGTAAAGGATACCTCGGCGCCGGGGAAACCGTCCTCCGGGACATCTTCGTGCAGCTGCACCAGCAACTGCTCCAGCCCCTCGTTGTCCAGCTCGTTGTTGCGCGTCGGCCCGACGAAGATACGGACCACAGCCGCGTCATACACGCCGGCAGCGTCGCGGTGCAGGAGCTGCCGCGCCTGCTCAGCGTAGGTGGTGCCGAGGAATACGTCTGCCACGTCAAGATCGCGCTGCCACAAATAATCGAAAAGCTCCCCGATATCACCGTCGCTAGTCTGGCTGAAGCTGACCGCCTCATGCGTCAAATGGAAACTATGGCGCAGCGACTGGACGAAGAGGAAATCACCACTGCGGACCACGATGTTCTCGACCAGCGGGTCGTCGCGCGTGTCGTTGGCGTGCGTAAACCGCAGGTGGGCTTGCGCGGCAGTTTCGGGGATGGCGACCGTGAAGGCGAAACTGTCGGCAGTGGGTGAGCCTCCCCAAGCGTCAGCCTGGTAGCTGGCCGTGCTGCTCTGCATCCCACTGGTGTTGAGCCAGATCACACTTACCTCGAGCGTCAGGAGCGCCGGCGTGCCGGGGTGCTCAGTGGTCCATGACACCTGCATCGTTTCGCGGGCTGGGAGCGTGAAGGGAACCGTCGCCTGCCATTCATGGGTCAGGTTGTTCCCACTGGAAACCGAATAGGACTCGGCGTCAATTGCTGTCTGCACCAGCGTCTGGATTGAATCTACCCTTGGTTCGGCGCCAACCTGAATTATATAGGTGTCATCAACAAAACCATACTCGCCTGAACCGTCACCGAATTGTAGCCGGCTTAGGTCATCGAGGAAATCGCGGTAGGTCAGGTTGCCCTCAATCAGGATTTGCGACTGGGCGTAGCTAGCGCCACGGAAATCGGTCTGGATGGAGCTGGCCGTGGACATGATTGGCAGGTCGTCCGAGAGGAAATCCTCGATTGAGAAGGAGGTATCGAGCTTGGTCGCTCCCGCCAGCGCTACCAGCGTAATCACCGCGACCGCCGCCAAGATTGTGAGCGGTCGCTGCTCGACCGCCATCGCCGCTCGCGCGATAGTTACCTCAACTAACTCAGGAGTATCGTGTAGCGCGGCGGGAGTCGCGCCGCGCGAGTCGAGCCAGAACCGCAGCGAGGAGTGGAAGAAGACTGTCAGCAGGAATGCGGCGGCGATGCCAAAGGCGCAGATGAGGCTGAAGTCTCGCACCGGTCCCACTCCCGCCGTAACCCCGGAGAGGAACGCAATCACAGTAGTCAGCATCGCCAGCGTCAGTGCGCGCCCCGTGTGCTGCAGCGACACCTCCATCGCACCAGAAACCGAACGGCCCAAGTGCAGTTCCTCCTGGTAGCGCCGGCTGAGGTGGACTGCGAAGTCTATACCGAGGCCGACGACCAGCGGCATTACCGCCACGTCAATCGCGGTCAACTGGATTCCGAGCAGCCCCGTAAAGGCGAAAGTCCAGGCAATAGCCAGCGCCAGCGTCAGCAACGGCAGCAGGACATACGACCAGTGGCGGAAGCTGAACCAGAGCAGGAGTACAGTCATCACCAGCATCCCGGCGCCCATCATCAGGTTGGTGAGGTGAGTTGACTCATCGACGTCGTGCGCCAGCAGGTCCACCGAGAACGCCTCCGCTTCCTGCTCGGTCGCGTAATCGTTCCACTCTATCGCCAGCTCGCGCAGCTTGATGCCCACCTGCTTCTTCTGTTCGTTGTCGAGCCCCGGTTCCATATAGGCCAGGATGAGTGCCGCAGTCGCGTTAGGTCCGGGACGGCATTCGCCCTCCTCAGGGAACCAGAAACCAGTCCAGTCCAGGTTACGGTGGACCAGCACGTCAGTCACGAAATCGACATCGGCAACCGAGTAGTTGCCCCCTTCGAGCGACCCCAGCGAGTCATGCACCTGCTCCCAGGGACAGGCATCCTGGCTCACCGCGTTGAGCGAGCGGCCGCCGTCGGCGAGCGCCTGGTCGAAGAAGCCAGCCACCGAAACGACGTTGGTGACGCCCGGAATCCGCTCCACCCGCTGGTGCAGGTCGAGCATCTCGAGCAGCGCCGGCATCGTCAGGACGTTGTTCCGGCCGCTAGAGGGCACGAGGTAGAGCTGCGCCACCTTAGATTCCTGCCCGAACAGTACCTCGGTCCGCTCGTGGTTGGCGACCGCCGGCGAATCCGGTAGAAACGCCTCGACGTCGGTGCTGAAGGAAACGTCCTGCAGGAATGGCGCCAGCAGCAGAGTAATCACGATGGTTGCCGCGACAATCTCGCGCGGGCGTTCGAGCGGTAGCCGTGCGGCGCGGTCGAGCATCGCCGCCGGCAGGCCGGCACACCTAATAAGCGTGTTCAGAGGCCGCGCCGCCGCCGTCGCTGCTGGTAGGCGCGGATGGCGCGCAGGAAGTCCACCTTGCGCAGCGCCGGCCAGTAGACATCGGCGAAATAGAACTCCGAGTACGCGAGCTGCCACAGCAGGAAATTGCTGACCCGTTCCTCGCCCGAGGTGCGCAGAATCAGGTCGGGGTCAGGCAGGTCACCGGTATAGAGATGCTTTGAGACCATCTCGGTATCAATCTCGTCGGGCGCCAGCTCGCCCGCCTGCACCCTTCGCGCCAGCTGCCGCATCGCCTGGATGATTTCCTGGCGGCCACCGTAGGCGACGGCAATATTGTAGCGATAATCTTCGTAGTGCGCCGTCTTTTCCTCGGCGTACGCAATCGCGTCGCGCACCCGCTCCGGCAGCAGCTCACGGTGCCCCAGTGCGCAGACGCGGACGCGGCTACCATGGATGCGGGGGTCGTCACCCACTTGCCGGAACGCGTCGGCGAAAAGGTCCATAAGCGTCTCAAGTTCTTCTTTCGGGCGGTCGAGGTTCTCGGTCGAAAAGGCGTAGACCGTCAGGACGCGAATGCCCAGTTCCTGACACCACTCCATCATCTCTTCCAGCTTGCCGCGACCGCGCAAATGGCCCTCAAACGGCGCCAGTCCGAGCTGTTCGGCGAAGCGGCGGTTGCCGTCCATGATGACTGCAAGGTGATGCGGCATTGGCCCTTTCTGCAAGTTGCGCACCAGCCGTTTCTGGTTGACCGAATAGATCGGCCCCAGCAGTCGCCCCAGCCTGAATAACACGGCGCAGTACCTTCGCGACCCATATATGAAGCCGGCCGCTCCCAGCACATGGCGGGCGAGTGGATCTTCGAGCTAGGCGGTGAGCAGTCGCAACTGGCGCGCGCCGAACTGGAAGGACTGCTATCGGCGGCCAACTGCGCGCCCGCGCTCGCGGCGGCCAGCGGATTGCGGTTGCACTGCACACTGGCGCGGCCGCCGCCGGCCGGGTTGCTGGGGCGGCTGGGGATGGTGCGGAGCGGCGGTGAACTCGCCGCCGCTAGCTCGCTAGCGGAGCTGGAAACCGCCGCGGCCGCCATCGACTTGGGCGGCGCGCGCTTCGCGGTGCGCTGCTCACCCGGACCGCTTGAGCCGCAGGCGGTCAATCAGCGGCTCGGTGCCACGCTGGCGAGGCACGGGCGCGTCGACCTGGAGCGACCTGAAATCACGGTGCGCGTTTTTCAGGGCGATGCGCTCGAGCTCATGCTCGAGCGCGAGCCAAGCGGCTACCACCGCTGCCTCGAACATCACCTGAACCGGCGGCCGCGCTTCGCACCGGTCTCGCTGCCGCCGCGGCTGGCGCGCGCTATGGTCAATCTGGCGCTCCCGTCAGGCGACGGGCAGCTGCTCGACCCGTTCTGCGGCACCGGCGGGCTGCTGATTGAGGCAGCCGACTGCGGACTGGAGGCGAGCGGCAGCGACGTCGACGGTGAGATGGTCGCCGCGTCGCGCGAAAACTTGCGGCACTTCGGCTTCGCCGCGACACTGGAACAGGGTGACGCGGCCACCGTGGTGCAGCGCACGCGGCCTGACGCGATTGCGACCGACCCGCCCTACGGCCGCTCCGCGTCGACCGCGCGCGAGCCGCTCGGGGAGCTGCTCGCGCGCTTCAGCGCCGCTTGCGCGGAGGCGCTGCCGACCGGCGGGCGGCTGGTACTGGCGCTGCCGGACCCGGCGCTGCTGCCGCAGACGGGGTTCAGTGAGCTGCACCGCTGCGAGTGGTATGTACATGGGTCACTGACGCGTCACCTGCTGGTGCTCGAGCGTGACTAGTATTCGACGCGAATAGAGAGCTCGTAGGACATCGCACCCGCGGTAGCCTCGATGCGCCAGGTCCAGTCACCGACGCTATCAACCTGCCCGCCCGAGAACTCCACGGAGAAACTGCCTTCGGTGTAGGTGTTATTGAAAATCTCGTCGCCGGTGCCGTTGAAGACAGAAATGCTCACCTCAGAAGTTGTAAGGGTCCGGTCGTCGGTCAGGTTCCACCCCAGCGCTACCCGCGCGGCGTCTGCCTCTACCGGAAAATACTCCTCTTCAGAGTTGCAGCTACCGCCCGTAAGCTGGCACTGGACGTCGCCCGAGCGGTCGTCGGTGTAGACGTTCGAGCCGCTGGAAACAGTTACTTGCACAATGTCCGAATCTGTAGCGTTGGCGGGGTCGCTGACAGTGAGGGTCACCGAATAGCCCCCCACCACATCCCAGGTGTGGGTGGTCATCAGCCCCGAGGAGGTGTTGCCGTCGCCGAAATCCCAGTTGTAGACCAGCGGGTCGTTATCAGAATCGCTCGAGAGGTGGCCCGAGAGCGAAAGCTCCTCACCAACCCCGACCTTGCCGTCGGTCGGCTCCATCGCAATCCTGGCGGTGGGGGTGTGGTTGACCTGTTCCTCTCCGTCATCATCATCAGCCTCGAGGACTAGGAACCAGTATCCAGCGCCAGCGCTGGCGCCGGCAATGAGCAGCAGCAGCAAGATTATCAGGCTCAGCTTCTTCATGCGACTGCGCGACCAGACCCCGGCTATAAAGAATTGTCACCCCCGACGGGAGAGTGCTCTCCTAAAGGAAAGCATATAAATAGGGGTCTAGACTGCCGCCAACTCCTGAGTCCTCAGGGAGGAATATTTGGCCGAAGATAGCGAATTCAAATACATAGTCCGCATTGCAGAAACGGACATCCCCGGAGAGCAGAAGCTGGCGTATGCGCTGCCCTCCATCAAAGGCATTGGGCAGCGCATCAGCAACGCACTGATTACCCAACTGAAACTCGACCCTGCACGCCCCACTGGAGAACTGGATGACGAGAACGTCGTCCGGCTGGAAGAGGCAATTCGCGCCGCCGCTGGAAGCGTCCCGACCTGGCTCACGAACCGGCAGCGGGACTACGACTCGGGCGAAGACATGCATCAGGTGAGCATCGAATTGAAGATGACGCAGGAAGAGGACATTAACCGACTGAAGAAAATCAAGTGCTATCGCGGTGTACGACACGCTTCGGGGCACAAGGTCCGCGGCCAGCGCACATACTCCAACGGACGGCATGGCCTAGCGCTGGGCGTCAGCCGCAAGAAGGTCCTAGCTAAGAAGTAGAATTATGGGCGACCCTCGATTTCCCCGCAAACATTACGATACTCCATCACACCCTTGGCAGAAGGAACGCATTGAGAAGGAGAGCGCGCTGGTCCACCAGTACGGGCTCAAGAACAAGCGTGAAATCTGGAAAGCAAGCACGAACGTGCGGCAGATGCGACAGCAAGCACGAAAGCTCACCGCCGCCACCTCGGAACAGGCGCAGAAGGAGCGCAGGCTGCTGCTGGGCCGGCTCGACCGGCTCGGGCTGCTAGACCGTGGCTCCAACCTCGAGGATGTGCTGCGGATGGATGTCGAAAAACTGCTCGACAGGCGACTACAGACGCAGGTTTACCTACAGGGACTCGCATCTACACCAAAGCAGTCGCGGCAGCTGATTACGCACGGTCACGTCACCATCGACGGTACCGTGGCACGGGTTCCCGGCATGCTGGTCACCCGCATGCAGGAGAAGCAGATTGCCTACTTCAGTGGCTCGCCGCTCATGAGCGACCTCCACCCGGTCCGGCCCAAGCCGCGCACCGACGCGGACTTCGACAAGGAAGCGGCGGAGGAAGAAGCACCAGCGGCTCCGGCGAAGGAAGAGAAAGCGGGAGCTCCCGCCGAGAAGAAGGCAAAATCCTCGCCAGAGGCGGAAAAGCCTGCAGAAGCTCCTGCCGAGAAGAAGGCAAAATCCTCGCCAGAGGCGGAAAAGCCTGCAGAAGCTCCCGCCGCTGTGGCCAAAAAGGCGCCTGAAAAAATCAAGACAGGCGACGCCAGCGAGGAAAAGGCATGAGCGAGCGCTGGGCCGTGGCGCACATCTTTGCGTCGCACAACAACGTCATTATCACAGTCACCGACGCAACGGGGGCGGAGACCATCGCCAAGTGCTCGGGCGGCATGGTCGTACGGGCACAGCGCGAAGAATCGCGTCCCCACGCGGCAATGCTCGCGGCCAACCAGGTCGCTGACACCCTCAAGGAGCGCGGCATTGGGCAAGTGCAGGTACGGCTGCGCGGCGCTGGTGGCAAGCGGGGCGGCAACCCTGGGCCGGGAGCGCAGGCGGCCATCCGGGCGCTGACGCGCGCCGGCATCCGGATTACGCGCATCGACGACGTTACGCCAATTCCGCACGATGGTGGCAAGCCCAAGGGCGGGCGCCGCGGACGGAGGGTCTGATGAAGCTCACAATACGCGAAATGCGCGATGACTACGGACTGCTCGAATTCGAGGAGGTCAACTACTCATTCCTCAACTCGCTGCGCCGTTCGATGATCGCAATGGTTCCATGCCTCGGAATCCATGAAGTCGACTTCCACATGGGGGCACTCGGCTCCTGGACAGACGAGGAAGGCGAAGAGCACGAGTATGAATCCATCAGCGCCATGTTCAATGAAATCGTGGCGCACCGACTGGGAATGCTGCCGGTCCCGACTGATGCAGACACCATCGCCGCCTTTGGCGCGGCGCTGGACGACCCGGAGCAGCAGCCGGAAATCATGTATTCGCTCCACAAGCAGGGGCCATGCACAGTCTACTCGGGCGACCTGGAGCCAGTCAACGGCGACAAGTCACTCGCGATTCCCGACCCGCACGTTCCCATCGTCAAACTGGGCGAGGGGCAGGCCATCCTGGTCTACGCCCGCGCCATCATCGGCACCGGCTCCCGGCACGCCAAGTGGCAGGCGGTCGTCGCACCCCGGTTCTACGAAGCGCAGACTGTGAAAATCAGCGGTAGCCGCGCCAAGGAGCTGGTTGAGACTGCCGGCACCGGCGGCTTCAAGAAAAGCGGCAAGGCGCAGATCCTCAAAGACCCGGCCAAGGCGTACCAGGCCATCCGCAACCTGCGGCGGTACCACGACGACCCCAAGGCCGAGGAGGCTATTGAGGTCGAGACCCTGACCGACCACTACCTCTTCGAGTTCGAGACCAACGGCGCCGTGAGCGCCAAACTGGCGCTGGAGCAAGCCCTTAAAGCACTCGATTCGCACTGCGCCGAGTTCGTTGCCGGCCTCGAAGCGGCAGCCTGAGCGGGGGTCGCATAGCATGGCCAATTGCGCCAGGTTGAGGGCCTGGTCCTTTAGAGGTACGAGGGTTCAAATCCCTCCCCCCGCACCAGCTTCACAATAATTTACTTTATATTCACATCGTGCAGGGAAATTATCTCGTATCCACCGCCCGGCAGCAGCTTCTCGACCGTCTCGCGGGGCTGCCCGAAGGCACTGGCTAGCTGCGCCACCAGCGCCTTCCGCTCGGTAAAGCCAGGCTTCAGCACGACCCAGCGGCGGGCGTGCGCCCGTACCGCGGCAGACGGGCCTGCCATCAACTTCGGCGCGCCGTCACGCTCGATTTCGCCCAGTGCCAGCTCAACCGCCAGATTGCGATGCCACTTGCGGCGGCCGCGGACCATGAATGCCCCTTTCGGGAGGAATTCTCCCGCCGGCGCCGTCTTCGAAACCTGATCGCTTTCGACCCAGTAAGCATGCCCGGAGGCGACGCTGGCAGCCCAGGCACGCGAGCAGGCGAGGCCGAAGCGACACGCCTCCTCCATCGCCGCCGCTGACGGCGGCTCTGTGCCGTGCTTCACGACGACGCTGGGCGCGCCATGGATATCGGCGTGCGCGTAGCGGTCACCCGCCTTGAGGTAGCGCTTGACGATGCGGTCGTTAGAGGTCGCGTCGCGGCCGGCGACCGTGATTTCGCCGCTGGAGGCGATGAACCAGCGGTAGCGCTCAAACCACTCCTGCGGTGCGGCCGGCTTCACAGCCTTGCGCTTGCGCTGGCGTGGCACTGCCGCCAGTTCGCGTGCGCGTTGTGCCTTGCGCTCGAGCCGCTTCGCGGCGTCGAAGAGCCGCGAAGCGTTGGACTCGGCCGGGAGCGCCGCCTCAAGCTCCAGCTCGCGCCCCTCCAGTTCAATCTTCAGCCGGCCGCGGTAGTCGGGCTCGCCCGTTGCCAAAGCCTCAGCCACGGCGGCGGCGTGCGCGAACAGCAGCTCTCCGTCGCTCCGTAGCTGCGCCGCCTTGGCCAGGAACTGCTCCGCCGCCTCGCGCTGCTTTGCTTCACGGCGCTCATCAGCGTCCGGCGGCAGGACCGGGAGCGGCCGCAGCTCGCGGAAGGTGGCAATTGCCGCGTCCAAGCTCTCGAAGTCGCGCAGCTCATCAAACCCATCGAGTGGAAACGGCGAGACGGTTACCGGCTCGCCGTCACGGAAAAAGATGGTGGGCTGCCGCTCGCCGTCGAGCAGGGTACGAACGCGCTGCCACAGCTCGGCGATAGTCGCGGCGGGCAGCGCTGCAGCGCTCGTCCCCGCCAGGCCACGCGCAGCCGTTTCGGCAAGGTCGCCGCCCAGGTTGCACTCGACCGCTAACGCCGGCACCAACTTGCGTTTCGACGCTGCCAGCTGTTTAGCGAACTGCGCCGCGCTCGCCGCAAAGGGGTCACCGGGCGACGGCGGCGGCTGGTACGCTTCACCAGGCGTCAGGCTACGGTGGCGGAATTCCTGCCGTCGCAACGCCTGCACAATAACGCCATTCTCGCAGAGCAGCACGTTACCGCGGTGGAACAGCTCGAGCAGCAGCACAGGCCGCGCTTCACCTGCAGCAAAGCGCAATTGCAGGATGCGGTCGGCGCCCAGCTGCTCTATCGACTCGATTCGAGCCTTACGAATATGCCGCCGCAGCTCTGTGATGAAGCCGCCGGTCGTCGGAGTGCCGGCCGGCGCGTCGCCTAGCCAGGCCCAGCCTTGCAGATCGACCAGCAAGTGCAGCGTCCCTCGCTGACGATGGCGCAGTTTGAGGTGCAGCAGGTTGGCCTCAGGGCGCTGGACTTGCTCGACGCGCGCGCCAATTAGCGACTGCCAGCCCTCAGCCAGTACCCGCAGGTCAGGGCTGCTGAGCGCCTTCTTCATTGCCTCCCGCAGCCTACTCTTCGTCTTCGCTGCGGTAGTAGCGCGAGAGCAGCACCGCCGCACCGACCGATGCGGTCAACGCGGTGAAGCCTAGATAGAACGACGGGTTCGCAGTCTTGATGCGCACTACCTTGAAGGTGGTCGAGGCCTCGTTATTGGTCTCGTCGCTCTCCTGGATAGCCTTGTCTCCAGGCTTGCTGCCGTCGAGGTTGTTATACTGGTCAACCATCACCTTCACCGGCAGGCCGGTTTCGCTGTCGCTGTGGGGACGGTTGGGCTTGTAGCTAACTGATACAGTCTCTTCTTCGCCGTGGTTGAGTGAACTTACGTACTGGACAGTGCCGACAGTTGACCCATCGACGGTGAACCATACGTCCACATTCGTGGCGGTGTTTCCAGCGGTGTCCATACTTCCACCGTTGTTCCGCACCTTGGCAGTTATCGTCACGAGCTGTGAATTACCACGAGCGGTAATCCAGGCCGAGGTGTGAGAGAAGGAAATATCAGTCGCCTTGATTTCAAGGTCTGGCTCCGGGAGAACTACTGAAAATGTGTCGCTGTCGGAAGCCCCGTTGCTCGAAGTCGCTGAAATCGTCACGGTGAAGGTACCGGGAACGGCTCCCGAGAACGGCGTGATGGTTATCTCGCCTGTGTGACTGTGGATTGCGACTGTATTACTCTGTCCCTTGATTTCGAGCTCATCGCTCAACCCGGTAGTCAGGGTCCAGCCGTTGGCCGTGGTTGAAACTGAGAAATCGTAGGTGTCATCATTCCAGCCAGTATTGGTCACTGTGTAGCGCCAGACTAGCGTTTCACCCTGGTATACCGTGTTGCTGCTGCTCGCCGAGGTTGACTCTGCAATCACGTCAACAGTATAGGCATTGACTGCTGTTACGACGATATCAATAGAGTTGGTAGCGTTATTGCCGCTTGCAGGGTTGCCCGCATTGTCATCCCCGTCCTCTGTCATATAGCGGGGGTCGCTCTTGCCGTAAACCGTTATGGTGTTCGAGGTACCGCCAGTACATGCTCCGAGACAGTAAACGCTCAGGTAAGCCGTAGCGGTGCCACCCTTGGTCACGTCAATTGACTGGCCGGAAAGCTCGTTTCCAGAGGAATCCTCAAAGACATAGGGCCAGTCGGTGCCGGACAGCCAGCTGCCGTAGAGCTTGACAGTCTGGTAGTTGTAAGTACTATCACTGCTGGTAAGTGTCAGGGTAAATGTTACCGATTCGCCCGTGAGGACGTTACCCGTAGAAGCGCTGGAAGCCAGGGTTATCGGCGAGGCCGCACTCACAGTGCTGGTCAGCGCCAACGAGGTGAAGAGCAGTGCGCCTGCAATGAGCGCAACAAGTATGCGGCGGCCGCCGTTCGCGTTAGATTCTACTGGTTTCATAGCCATCATTTCACTTCGTCCTCCTCGGGGGAGGTACTCCTCGACGGAATCCCCGTTTTATAAACCTTTGGTAATATTATCGTCAGTAACCGGTGTGATTAAAGCCTTGGGCTGCTGGAGGCGCGTGACTGCTACGAATTCAGTCGAAACTGACGTGTCGCGCTTCGGCGCGATGTTCGCCGCCGCCGCCGCCGCCGCCGCCGCCAGCGAGGGCGCGCAGCCGCTCGCGGCCTGTGGCGTCCTTGTCGCAGGAATGGGCGGCTCAGGCATCGCCGGCCGGCTGGCGCAGGCGCTCGCGGAGCGGTGCGGCGGGCTGCGCGTCCGCGCCTGGAATGACTACGGGCTTCCGGCGTGGGCCGACGGAAGCGAGCAGCTCATCGCAGTCTCGTATTCGGGCAACACCGCCGAGACGCTCTCGGGCGTCGAACGCGCCATCGAGCTGGGGTGCAACTGGGAGGCGATTACCACCGGCGGCCGCCTCGCCGCGCTGGCGGCGCAGCATGGCGCGCGTGCGACCGCAGTCGAGCCGGGGCACCAGCCGCGCGCCGCGCTGCCGCTGCTGCTGGTGCCGTTGCTACGCCGTCTGCCGATTGCCGGCATCGCGGCGCAGCTCGCCGAAGCGGGGGAAGTGCTCGGCGCCGCTGGTGACAACGGGTCGCCTGCCGGGGATTCCGACGCCGCCAGCCCCACCGCAATTGCGGCGCAGCTCGCCGGCAAGCTGCCGTTCATCTATGGTGCCGGCGGCCTCGCGACGGTGGCTTACCGCTGGCGCTGCCAGATTGCGGAGAACGCCAAGCAGCTGGCGATGCACCACGCGCTCCCTGAAATGGACCACAACGAGATTGTCGGCTGGGGTGCCCCGCCACCGAACGCCATCGTCGTCGCGCTGCGCGAGCCCAACGAGTCCCTGGCAGTTGCGGCGCGTTGGGAAGCGACGCGTGCGGCGGCGTGGCGCGACGTTACCGTCGTGGAGTGCCGGGCGCGCGGCGAAAGCCCGCTGGCGCGCTGGCTCTCGCTGGTGCATCTGGGAGACATGGTCTCAGTGGAGCTGGCGCACCTCAACGGGGTCGAGCCGACGCCGGTGGCGGTGATTGAGGAACTGAAGCGGAGGCTGGAGGAATAATGGCTGAAGTGGCACTCGCTCCATTGGGGCTAGTTCTAGTCACAGTCTGGCTCATGCTGCCTGCTTACCTTGCTAACACCATCGCTTCCATAGTTGGTGGTGGGCCACCTATAGATGATAGTCGCAACTGGAATGATGGACAACGCATCCTAGGTGACGGGAAAACCTGGCGTGGGCTCATTGGCGGTACGCTTGGAGGCCTGCTGGTGGGTCACCTGCAAATGACCGCAGGCGCGGACTTCTTCAGCGGCTATGTCTCGTGGGGTTCCTCACCCTATCTGATTTTTTTCCTGCTCGCTTTTGGCGCGCTAGCGGGAGACATGGCGGCATCGTTCATTAAACGACGGCAGGGGCAGGAGCGCGGCACCAAGTCGCCGCTGCTCGACATGTATGATTTCATAATCGGTGCGCTGGTCCTGACAGGGCTGTTCGGAGGGGGCTGGCTTAATCACTGGCTTTTCGGTGGCTGGATTTCCTATGGCTGGGTGCCCCTCATCACCCTCCTCATCGCTACCCCCATTCTGCACCGCAGCGTCAATATCCTCGGCTACAAAATTGGCGTGAAACAGGTGCCGTGGTAGCGGCGCACCTATTCAGTCGGTGCGCCGCGCTGCCTTGAGCTTGGCACCGAGCTGGTGCAGCAGCTCCGCCTTCGCGCCGCCGTAGGCGAGCCGCAACCGACCCCCCCCAGAAGCCCAATGCCCGGGATGGCTCGCTTCTTCCGCCTTCGGCGCCAGCCCCATGCCTTTCGCGAGCGCCACCAGTTCTTCAGTCGTGGGCGACTTGACACACTCGGCGACAGGCAGGCGGCGGCCAGCGGAGCGCGCCAACCGACTGTCGAAATATTCGGGGTAAATGACGAGCGGCTGCAGGTCGCCCATTTCAGTCAGTGATGAGGACTGCGTTGATGACGCCGTGCTGGCCCGGCCGCGAGGTGACGCGGGCGCGGCCCGCCTCGGTCTCGATGACCGCGCCGCGGGTAACTATATTCTGCCGCACATAGTGTGGGTTTGCCGAGTTCTCAACGACGTCCAGAATTTTCGACTGCGTGGTCTTGCCCTTGGCTGAGTCGGTGACTGTCGCGATTTCGTCGCGCAGCAGCCGCACCTTGCGGGTGCCACCGCGGGCGCGGGCGAATTTCTGTCTCCGCTCACCAACGCGGGTTAACTGCAACTCACGTCCGATTTCGGCGCGGCGCTTGCCTCGGTGGGCGTGGCGGCGGCCGCCGCTCGGCTTGCGTTTTGAACGTCCCTGCCAGAGTGCCATAGTAGGAATTCGCGCACGAGCGCCCCCTATTAAAAGTTCAACCCCCGGAAGCTTATAGTCCCGTCCTCGGTGGCGCGGCGTGAAACGGGGAGTCCTCCTGCTGGCACTGCTGTTGCTGGCGCCATTCGCGAGCGCCTTCGGTGCGCCAGTCGAGCAGGATGTCGGCCGCACCATCACGACGTGGGACGTTGCCACCGAAACCGGCGTGACCGTAACCGGCGACGTGGGCGGCAACCTGCTGCTCTTCGCCCCGGGCGAAGCGGAGCCGGAGAGCGAGCAGCTTGACGAAAATCACATCGATGACGTGGTCGTCTCGGCTGACGGCGAACGTTTCGTCGCAATTTCGGGCAAGTTCCTGACGCTCTACGGCCGGACGGGAGGGCCGCTTTCGCACCACGACTTCGCGGGCGAAATTCCATTGGCGGCCGCCATTTCGCCCTCCGGCGATTACTACGCCGCCGCTTACGACAGCGGCAATGTCCGGCTCTGGTGGTTCCTGAACAAGGACGACGTCCGGCTGAAATGGGAATTCCCGGGCAGCGAATTCGACTACTCGGACGAGCAGCGTGACGAGGTGCGGCGCGGCCTCAACGCGACTTCGCTGCTGGAAATGAGCAGCGACTACATCGCCATGGCTGGCAAGGGTAAACTCTACGTGGTGCTGCGCAACGACGGTAGCCTGAAGCAGGCCTACCCGCTCGACGGCGCTGCACACCAGCTCGAAATCTCCGACGATGGCGGCACCCTCTGCCTCGCGACGCAAGGGTCGCTCTCGACCTACCTTTTCAACGGCGGCAACGAGCGCAGCTGGCGCTTCGAATCCCCCGAGCAGGACTCGGTCCACGCCATCGGGCTAGCGCCTGACGGTGGTCTGCTAGCGGTTCTGCACGGCAGCTCGTCGCAGGTGGTGACCGGGTTCACCCCTGACTCAAGCGAGCCGGCGTGGGATTTCGAGCTGGAGGCGAGCCTGATTGGGCCGGTGCTGGCTGTTTCCGACAGCCACGTCGCGGTCGCCGGCTGGGGGCTGGGCGAGCCCGACCTGCTGCTGCTCTCGGCCGGCGGCAAGTTGCTCGCCAGCACCGTCAGCGGTGCCGGCGCGAGCAGCGTACAATTCGGCGGCGAGCGCGTCGTCACCAATAACGGCGACGCGCTCGCCAGCTACGCGCTGCCGGTCGCCGGAGGCGATAGCGGCAGCTTCGCGCTCGACCTGCCGGTCGACGCACGCACGCTCGGCCTCGCGGTCGCGGCGCTGCTGCTGCTGGCGGGGGCGGTCGGTGCGTTCTTCTACCTCGATATAGACCTGCCGTTCGGTGGCGGTGCGCTGCCGCCCGCGCCCCTGCCAGGCGGTGCGGTGCTGAAGGTCAGGCCTGTCGGGGCGGCCGGGACGGTGACCATCGCCTGCCCAGGCTGTGGGGCGCGAATGAAGGTGCCGAAACTGGGGCGAGCGCAGAAGGTCAAGTGCGGCGAGTGCGGACTGGCCGGCACCGCCGAGATATAGCAGGATAGACTTTAATAGCGGCGAAGCGGGTCGAAGCGCGTGTCGATAGAGACTCTGTCCGAGCGCGCCGACGAATTACGCGGGAAAGGACTCTCGACGCGCGAAATCTGCCAGGAGCTGCACCTGTCGCGGGCGACGATCGAATGGCTGCTCGCGAAGCAGGCGTCCAAGCCGGGGGAGCGGCCGCCGGCCGACGTCAAGGCGGGCTGGCGCACAATCGGCGTTTCCGGCTTCCGCATGCGGGCTGTCGCCGAAATCATGGCCGACATTATCCTCGAGGAGCAGGAGAAACACGACTTCGATGTCGAGGTCATCGCGGGGGTGATGGCAAACGGCGTCCCGCTCGGCACGCTCATCTCGGAGCTGCTGGAAGTTGACTTCGCCATGATACGGCCGTCGCGGGAGGATACCTCCATCGACTTCGCGTCCAACTTCGCCGGCCTCAAAGACAAGGCAGTGGTAATCATCGACGACGTCGTCAGCTCTGGCGCTACTTCGCACGAGGTAATCGAGTTCGTCAAACAGGAAGGCGGCGAGCCGGTGCTAGTTATTGTAGTTATCAATAAGCGAGCCGAAAACGAACTGGACGGCGTGCCGCTGCGTGCGCTGGTCCGCGCGCGGCCCGTCGGCACCTGAATGCACTGGGCGGACGTCGCCGCCGCGCGGCTGCTCGAGCGCGGGAAACACCACGTAATCTCGTCGGGAATCACGCCGTCGGGGCCAATCCACGTCGGCAGCATGCGCGAAATCCTGACGGCGGACGCGGTGGCGCGAGCGGTGCGCAACGCGGGCGGCGAGGCGGAGCTGGTCTACGTAGCGGACACAGCCGACCCGCTGCGTAAGGTTTACCCGTTCCTCAACGATAGCTATGCCGAATGGATCGGGTATCCACTGGCGGAAATTCCCGCCCCGGAAGGGGGCGGCAGCTACGCTGACTACTTCCTAAAGCCGTTTTTCGAAGCGCTGCGCGCGGTAGGAGTCGCGCCGCGGGTGGTTGACAACCACGCCGCCTACCGCGAAGGCCGATTCGCAGACTGCACCCGCGCCGCAGTCGAGAACGCGGCGCGGGCACGCGAAATCCTCGAGCGCGTCAGCGGGCGGCAGCTGCCGCGCGACTGGTTTCCGTGGACCTGCCGCGACAGTGACGGGCGGCTGGTCAACGGCCGTGTCACAAAGTGCAAATGGCCCACACTCGAGTTCGAGAACGAAGCGGGCGAGACTGTGGTCAACGACCTCTCCGCGGGCGAAGGGAAGCTGCCATGGCGACTTGACTGGCCCGCCAAGTGGAGCTGGCTCGGCGTCACCTTCGAAGCGTTCGGCAAGGACCACGCCACCCGCGGCGGTAGTTTTGATACCGGTCGCGAGATAATCGAAGCCATCTACGGCGGCAGCGCCCCCGACCACCTCGTTTACGAGTGGATTCACCTCAAGGGCGCCGGAGCGATGCACTCCTCGACCGGCGTGGCCGTCTCTGCCGCCGAAATGCTGCGCATCGCCCCGCCCGAAGCGCTGCGCTGGCTGGTGCTGAAGCCACAGCCGCAGCGGCACATCGACTTCGACCCCGGGCTGGGGGTGCTGAACCTGGTCGACGACTACGACCGCGCCGGGCAGGCGCGCTTCGCCGGCGACACCAGCGATGACAGAAACGACTACACCCGCGCATGGGAGCTGTCGCAGGTCGCGGAGATTCCAGAAGCGCTACCGGCGGTGCCGTATCGCCACCTCGTGACCCTCGCCCAGTCGCGCCCCGGGCTTGACGGCGTTGTCGAGACGTTGCAGCAGACAGGCGAACTGGGCGACGTCTCCGCCGCCGACCGTGACTGGCTGGCGCGACGGCTGAGTTGCCTTGAAAACTGGCTCGCCGGCCCGGCGCCCGACGCGGTGCGCTTCACGCTGCAGGAGCGGCCGCCGCAGCTCGAGCTCGACCGTGGCGAGCGCGATGCGCTCGCCACGCTGGCAGGGCTGCTCGCGGAAGCGGAGTGGCAGCCCCAGCCGCTGCACGACCTATTCTACACAGCGCAGGAAGCGAACGGCCTCCCGGCGAAGGCACTCTTCAAACTGGTTTACCGCACGCTGCTCGGCCAGTCGCGCGGGCCGCGGCTGGGCTTCTTCCTCGCGACGCTCGACCGCAAGTGGGTCGTCGCGCGGCTGCGCAGCTATTCGTAACGACTGAAAGCAACGCTGCCGAGCGCGACGCCCACCGTATCGGCCAGCCAATCGCCCAGCTCTGCGCTGCGTCCCGGCACCAGCGACTGGTGCAGCTCATCGAGCGCGCCGTAGCTGGCGCCAAGCGCGAGCACGAAGAGCACCGGCGTGACGACCGGCAGCGGGTTGTAGCGCGCGACCGCGTTCCGCAGCAGCGCACCGAGCAGCGTGAACTCCGCCAAATGGTCCAGCTTGTCAGCCAGCGGTAGCCCGCTCGCGGACGCCGGGCCAGCGACGGCCGACTGGTGGCTTAACAGGGTAATCAGCGCCATCCAGCCCAGCGCGAGCGCCCACGCCAGTCGAGGGGTCACAACTTGCCTTCGCGCATGCGGCGCAAGTCATCGAGGTCGTCGCTATCGAACTGGTTGGGCGGCTCGCCTGCCAGCTGCGTTCCCAGGTCGACCGATTCCACGGCCCAGTACATTACTGAATCCTCGTTGCTCGAATGACCGGGATGGTCGGCGTCCTCGTGGTCATGCGACGACGTGTAGCCGATGTTGACCAGCGCGACGAGATGGCCGTATTCGTGGACCAGCACCGCCTTCTCGATATCCTGCGCCGAGACGAACAGGAACGCGGCGTCCTCGACCTGCTCCTTGAAGATGACGATGGATGAGCCGCGATAGGCGACGCCCAGCGCGTCAGGATTATCGGCGTATTCGCCGTTCAGGTAGAGCAGGTGGATGACGAACGTACCGTCCCCCTTGTGGCGCGTCCGCTCGCGCTCCTCGAGCGCGACGACCTCATCGAGCGTGTAGGAGTCGTCGTCGCTGCTGAACGCGTGCTGCTGGATGGAGACCGCCGACTTCCCGGTCGTCTCCGAGATGCGCTGCTCCAGCAGGTCGAGCGCACCGCTGTCGGGGGCGTTGCCCTCGACGTAGCTGATTTCGAGCAGCAGCTCGCCGTACGGGTCACCGCGCAGGATTTCGTAGCGGCACGCCCCCGTCGCGGGGTCGCAGTCGAACAGACTCAGCTGCGAGTCATGCAGGCAGCCCGCCAGCGGCAGCAGCAGCGCCATCGCCAGCACCAGCTTCAGGTTCACGCGCCGCGAACGGCGGGGGATTTTAGCGCCTGCGGCGGCTCCCTTAACCTTCGCGCAGGAACCGCAGATATGTTTCGTAAACCCTCCGCACCGATGCCAGCGAAACCCACTCCTCCGGCGCGTGCAGGTTGCCGCCTTCGGGACCGAGAATGGCGGTCGGCGCGACAGTGGCGAGGAAGTTGAAATCGCCGACCGACGACATATCGCCGGGCGGGTGACCGCTCAGCGCGAGCAGCCGCTCGACCGACGGCGTACGCTCGGTCGCGTACGCTTCGGGCGGCGGCGTCGGCCGCTCGGCTTCCGCGACCGCCAGCTGCGGGTCGAGCTGCACCAGCGCTTCGCGGGCGGCGTCACGCGATTCGCCCGGCACGAGGTGGCGGTCAACGACCAGCAACGCGTCCTGCGGGTGGCTCAGCCCGCGCGCGCGCGACACGAACTCCAGCACGATTTGGCTTCCCCGAACCTGCATCGCCTCGATTTCGAGCACGATTTCAGCCATACGGGCCAGCGCGCTCTCCCCCTCACGCGTCGCGTGGCCGCCCTCAGTCTCGAGCTCCAGCCGGAACACCGCCCGGCCAGGCGCCGAGAGCACGACCCGCTCACCGCTCGGCTCCGGCACCAGCACCAGTTCCGGCGCCAGTTTGCGTAGTCGCGGCAGCGCCGCGTTGATACCGCGGCACCACCCCTCCTCGTCACAGGTCAGCAGTAGCGAGAGCGGCCGGCGGCCGCTCTCGCCGGCACAGGCGCGGAACGTTTCGACCGCAATCGCGAGCCCCGCCTGCATGTCGACTGCGCCGAGGCCGACAAGGTTGCCACCCTCGCGACGGGGTGCGTGCGGCGCCTCCCATCCGGGGGCGGGCGGTACCGTGTCGAGGTGCGCGCAGAGCAGGACCGGGACGCCGGCGCCGGGGGCGTGGCACCAGAGATTCACCGTGCCGTCGACGACCGGCTGTAGCTCCGGTTCCCAGTCGGAAAGGTAGTCGGCAAGGAACTTCGCTTTGGTAGTTTCGTCGCCCATCACCGATGGAATCGCGATGAGCTGTTCGAGCAGCCGTTCTAGTTCAGGCAAGGCTCACCTCGCCCGCGTGGAGCCGCTCGGTCCCATCGGCGGTGCGCACCTCCAACGCGCCGTCGGTGCCGACCGCGAGCGCGGTGCCGCGGCCACCTTCCCATGCGACCGGCTGCCCCAGCAGCTGCTCGTGGACACGATAGTGCGCCAGGAACTCCGGCGCGGGCAACCGCACCAGCTCGCGCAGTCGCGCGATGATGGCGGTCGCGAGCGGCTCCAGCCGCACCTGCCAGTCGGCGGCGGGTGGCAGGCTGCCGCCCGCCGCCTCGAGCGTCGTTGCGCCCTCTATCGGCGGCTCACCCGCAAGGTTGAGGCCAATGCCGGCCACTGCCAATTCTCCATCGATTTCGCACAGGATGCCGCCCAGCTTGCCGCTCACGCAGAGCAGGTCGTTGGGCCATTTCAACCCGATACGTTCGGAGCAATGTGGCTGCAATGCATCGCGCGCCGCGAGGCCGGCGCGAAGCGGCAGGAGCGAGTCGTTTTCCACGACGACCGACATGTAAAGTCCCCCGACAGGCGATTCCCAGCTGCGGCCGCGGCGACCGCGGCCCTCCGTCTGCTCGCGCGCAACCAGTGCGTCCCAGCGCGGCAGCCGCCGTGCAAACAGACAGCGGTTGGTCGAATCGACGCTCTCCAGCCAGTAAATCACATGAACGCCCCGAGGCTAGTCTGCTGGATTTCCTCGTTCTCCAGCGTGTCCTCGATTGACTGGAATATCAGCTCCAGCCGCTGCTTGAGGAACGGCCGCGCCTCGTAGCGCTGCGCCATTTCATGCGCCATGATGCGGTACTTCGAGACCGAGGCGCGCGAAATGTTGAGCAGCAGCCCACCACCACACTTCGGGCATGTCTCGCGCAGCGGCGGCCGCCGGTACTTGGTAGTGCACTTCTTGCAGCGCACCCCCTGTGTCGCGAAGGCGCGCAGGTTGCCGATAAGGTCACGCATTAGGTGCTTCTCGATAGTCTGCTCGGCGACATACGTAGCGTCGGAAGCGCGGAGCCGCTGCGCCAGCTCGAGGGTCGCCTGCGACTTCTCCAGCATCGTTCCCAGCACGACGTAGCGCGATTCGTGCGGCCCGTCGTTCAGGTCACTGGTGGAATGGGTAAAGCCGAAATCATGGTACTGGGCCGGAGTTTCCAGCCGGTCGGAGACCATGTCGAGATGCTCGCCCAGCGTGGAGGGATGGGCGCCACGGGTAGCAGCCTGGTAGAATTCGAGCGGCAGCTGCGATTCGAGGTCGATGTTGTGCGCCTCATTATCAATCTCGGTCGGGTCAATGCGGGTGCTCAGCACGCGCGGAATATCCATCGTTCCCCCGCGCGTTGTCGGGAGGAAAAAATCGGAGTAGTTGAGCAGTCCATCGAGCAGCAGCATCACCGAATCCTCGTCGCCGTCGCAGTTGCGCCGCTTGGCAGCGTGCATGAACGGGTGCGCATACTGCACTTTGGCGTGGGTGAAGCCGATAAGCCGCGCCAGCACCCCGGCCGAGGTGTGCGGGCTGAGGCAGATAAGCAGCTGGCCGATAAGGTCCTCCGGCTGCGCCGCGTCCGGCAGTTTGTAAAAGCGGTCGCAGCCGTAGAGCTGCTTCAGCTCATCATCGACGAAGCGGGCGACCCCCAGCAACCAGTCGCTGGCGCGGCGCGAGATTATGAGGTCCTGCACTCGCATTTCGAGCAGCTGGGTGGTGTCGCGCAACTCCACGCCGTCGATATCCTGCGTATACCCCAGTTCGCGCGCCTTCTCGACGCTGAGGCCGATTTCGACCGGACGGAAGTGGGTCAGCGGCAGGTTCATCATGTCGTAGCGCAGCGTCCCGTCCTTGAACACCCGGAGGTCGTAGCGCGCGCGCAGCAGCCCCTTCTCCAGCGCCTCGGGGGTACGGCTGGCGGACATCATCGAGCGGACGCCCTTCACCGGAGGCAGCACGCCGATTCCGGCGTTGCGCTGCGCCGCCGCGACCTCGGCGCGCAGATCCACCTCCCGGCGCTTCGCCTGCTCTTTCACCACCGTCCGCTGGCCACAATGGTGGACCGCAACCGTCTCGGTGCTGCACTTGCGGCAGTAGCGCAGCTCCGCCTCCAGCTCGACCCCCTTGCCAGGGCGGCCCAGCTGGCTCTGTGACGGCTGCGATTCCAGCGCCTTGTTGAGCATCCGCTGCGGGCCGCCCGCCGGCCCGACGGGGAAGAGCACGTGCGGCGGCGGCTTCATGCAGCGCACGTCCGCCTTCTCGGGACGACCCATGCTGGCGCCAAGTCGCGTCGGGGCGCGGGCGCGGATTTCGACGCCGGCAGTGGCGGAGACCTGCGCCAGCACGTCATCGCCTCCGGCGTCCGCGTCGCCGAGGCAGTGGAGTAGCGTGTCGGCCTCGAGGCCGACGCGCAACGCATCGCCAGCGGGCGCGAACGGGACGCCCAGCGTCAGCAACAGTGGCTGCGCCGCCGCTGGGAAGAGGAAGTCGTCTCCGTCCCGGCTACCGTCGGCTGCGAGCTGACGCAACTGCGCCAGCTCGTCGAGGCTGAGGTCGTGCCACAGGAAGGTGTGCGCGGGGTGGAGCGGGACGCTGTACTGCTGCGAAAGCGCGAGCGCCGCGGCGAAGTCTGGTTCCCCATCCGGCGATTTACCGCCGGCTGCGCCCAATTCGGCTTCCCACCACTCGACGCACCAGCCGCCCGGCACCAGCACGTGGTTGTTCTCGAGGAACTCCCCCGGCGGAATCAGCACTTCACCCACGTCAATGATTTCGCGGATGCGAGGCGCGACCGTCTCCGCCGCGTCGCGGCTGGAAAGGCGGACGCAGCTGCCGTCGTCGAGCAGCACCAGCGGCCCCTCGATGGAGTCGCATGGCGTGATCGCCGCCGCCTTGCCAGGAAGCTGGATTTTGAGCTGGGTACCGATGGCCGTGAAGCTGTCAAGCGCGACCATCGTCGCCGGATTCAGCGCGACCGCCGCGAGGCCCGTAAGCCGCGTGCGGCCGTAGCGCAGGCGGAAGCCACCCGGGCGGTCCGGGAACGCGAAAATCGGGCGGCCGACGAGAACGTCCTTGAGATACTTGTATTCGCCCGCGCCCGCTTGTTCCTGCTTCCGCTCGGCATACGAGCGCAGGAAATCCCAGCCGCCAATCTCGAGGCGCTCGACATGCTTGAGCACCTTGGCCGCCTTGAGGCAGAGCCCCTCGGCGATTACCAGCGCCGCGCCGCCGCGCAGTCGGTTGGTCTCGACGCGTGGCAGGTCGCGGTTGCCCGCTACCTCGAGGCGCTCGGTCGGCTCGCCAGTGATGCAGACCGGGCAAGCGCGCACAATTGCGTCAATCTCGTCGCCCGACGGGAGGTATTGCAGGTTGACTGCGCGCTTGTAGAGCGGGATTTCCTCCTTGTAGCGCTCGACCTCGGCCGGCGTGGGGATGTAGGCGTCGAGCCCAAGCTCGCGCCGCACGACGTCCGCTATCAGCACCGAAAGTGCCTGCGCAGTGCCGCCGGCGGCGCGAATCGGGCCGGCGTAGTAGATGGCGGCGCAGCGGGTCGAGTTGTGGTTCTCCATCGTCGCGACGCGCACCACCCCCTCGGTCGGCGCGACCAGCACGCCTTCGGTGAGGATTGAGAGCGAGGTGCGCACCGCCTGCTCGAGCGCTTTCTCGACCCCCAGCTCGTCGCGCAGTTCGCCGGCGAGCTCGCGCGCCACCAGCAGCGCCGCGGTCTGCCGGTCGTGCTTCGCAATCACCTTGCGGATGCGCGGCGCGATGCCCTCCGGGCCGACCTGCGCCTCGACCCGCTCGGCGAGGTCGCGTGCCCGCGGGATTTCAGCTTCATCCTCGAGATCGTAGCCCGCCTTGCGGGCGCGCCCCACCAGCTCGTAGCACGCGTCGGCGCCCGCCTCCAGCGCTTCGAAGTAGGCCTCCATTACCGGCGACGCGACGGCTGCCACACAGTCCCATCCCGCCGCGGCTTAAGCGCTATGCGCCATAGGAGTCAATCCAGATGGTGCGGTAGGCGTCCGCGGCGCTACGCACGCCGAGGCGGTAGATGCCGTAGCCACAGGCGGCGAAGAGCGCTCCGGCGACCAGCCCGAGTCCGTAGCGCGTCCCGTCGGGCAGGTCATACATCAGCATCACCGCCGCCGGGAGCAGCGCCAGCAGCGCCGACATGAACGCCGAGGCGCCGATGAGCATGAATTGCGTCAGCACGTCGGGGTTGCCGCGGTCGTGCTCGTCGAAACTGACGAAAGCTACGCCAGCCCACAAGCCAAGGCCGGCGTTGGCGAGCGTCAGCGCAATGGCGATTTCACCAAAGAAGAGCGTCACCTGCCACGGGAAGTGGGCCGCCAGCGCCAGCGGCAGCCAGACTAGCACGATGCCTGGCAGCGCCAACAGCAGCAGTCCTAGCCCCTTGCCCTGCATCACTGTGCGCGAATCGACCGGGAGCCCCTTCAGCACCCACAGCCGGCGGCCCTCGATGCCGAGCAGCGCCGCGCCGACAAGGGTGCATTGCAGCAGCGCCGCCATGTAGAGCGCCAGCGCCAGCAGCCCCGGGTAGTAGTGGTGCGGCGCGAGGTCGCCCACCTCCTCGCCGGGGATGCCGGTCTGGTAATACCAGAATAGCAGGATGGCCGAAATCGAGAGCGTCGAGAGCGTCGCGGTGAGGAAATCGCGCTCGCGAATGGCCGAAGTGATTTCCTTGCGCGCCACCGCGGCGACGCGCTGGCCCACCAGCCGCCTCAGCCAGCGCAGCTCCATCACGCGCCACTTGAGAGTCGTGCCGGTCGCTAGCCGCTGCGCCGCAACCGCGTCGAGGTATAGTCCGTCAGCAAGCCAGAGGTAGCCCAGCAGCAGCAGCAGCGCCGCGGCGGAGACCTGCTGCACCAGCGCCGGCGCCGCGTGCGCGTAGCTGGCGAGATACATCAGCAGCATCAGCAGCGGTGCCAGCGTCGCGAGGTAGCGCAGCTTGCGCGACATCGGCTGGAGGTTGCCGAGCACTGAAAAAAGGAAACCGCAGAGCGGCGCCAGCAGCGCGAACAGCGCCAGCAGCGTCCAGAACACCGCTGGAATCACGAGCGGAATACCGGCGCCCCAGCGCACCAGCAGCGAGAGCGCGACCCCCAGCGCGACTAGCGCCGTCGCGCCAAGCGCGACGGCGCCAAACTGCCCCAGCATCACGCTGCGCGTCGCCACTGGCTGCGTCAGGTGCAGGTCCACCTCGCGGGCGCGCAGCGCGTGCCGCTGCGTTATCCCGGCCGACCGCAGCAGCAGGAGCACGAACAGCAGCAGGAGAATCGTGCCATACCCCTCGTCGGGAAACTGCTCGGGCCGCATCGCGACGAAGGCGATGATACGCACGCCCACCAGCACCATCAGCAGCGCCAGCGCGCCCATCACGGCAGTCGCCAACGGACGGCGCCCCACCGAGCGCGCGAAGCGGCGCCAGCCACTGCGCAGCTCCGCCCGGCAGATTGCGGTGGCGCTCATCCACCCATCCGGTCCAGCCGCCGCGTCTCGCGCGACGCACGCTGGTAAGCGCGGTAATGGTCGCGGCACAACTTCACGCGCCGCCCGCCCTCCAGCGCTAGCTCGGGTAGCGCCTCCGCCACGCGCGACCGCGGCTGCGAACGCTGCGGCGCTTTATCGCACCCCTCAACTGCACAGCCGCCGCCGCCCGCGGCGGCGGCTGTGGGAGCGGAGGCAGACTCGGGGACTTCACGGTGACGCATGGCACGGCAGCGAACAGGATAACTTAAAGCAGCCTCATCCCGAATTGAGGCCGCCCGCGTGCGTGTCAAGGTGTCCGCAGGCGGGGCAGAGGCCGTCATCGAGCAACGGAGTATCGCACTCGGGGCACCAGCCGGGCGACCCCGCGGGCGTGGTCTCGACGACCCACTGCGCCGCGAGCAGGCAGCCGATAGCGCCGACAACCATCACCGCCTTGAGCGCCAGCTGCAGCCAGCCACCAGCCGGGAGTAGCAGCGCGTCGACGAACAGCAGTAGCCCGCAGGCGATAACCGAAAACGTCCACTTAGCGTGCGGGCCGGGGCGGTAGTGGTAGAGGTACGCGACCGCAATCACCAGCAGGATGAGCAGCTGGCTGTAGCAGACGAGCGCCTCGAACTCCACGGGGGGTCAGGGGCTGCTAATTTAATTCAGGTGGTCACCGGTCGACTGCGGATGAACTCACCCGAATTCAACGAGGTCTCCAACCTCCTCGTAGAGGCTTGGTCCGCTGCCGAGGTAGTACACTGACCCTTGTCTACTTCGAGAATTCTCTGGAGTGGTGTCATTTCCACTTGCACACGTACCTGTACATCCATCAGCGAAGCCTATGTACACTCGCCCTTCTAGGCAACGATGAGCGCTCTAACAGCATCCGACCTATTGCAGGAGTGGGTTAATGCAGTTCAGAGCGGAGACCCACGCCAGGTCACTGGACTCTACGCACAGGATGGTCTCTTGTTGGGAACTTTCTCAGACTGGGAATGCGTCGGTTCGGGACCTATACTTGAATATTTCGAGAACTTCCTAAAATCTGCCGTGGAAGTAGAAATTATTACAGAGAGTCCAGTTAGCGATAAAACGTCTGCCTTCAACACTGGCCTTTACAATTTTACGCTGGAGGGCAAAACCCAGAAGGCCAGGTTTACTTTTGTATTTGTCAAGAATGATTCTGGATATGGTAGTTCACTTCTGGAACCTGCCCGAGGGCGTGAACGCCAGCGAGATAGGCGACTTCGTAGATGGAAAATCAAATCCCATCACTCCTCGCTGGTGCCGGAATCAGCCTGAAGTTAGTCAACAGGCGTGTGGCGGACCGCTCGGAAGGAATTAGACTTTCAGTGAGGACGCGCGTTCAGTTTATTACTCGAATTCGGCCAGTTCTCCCACGGATTCGTAGAGACTCGGGCCGCTGCCGAGGTAGTAGACCGAGCCCCGCCGGCTGCGGGAATCCTCGGGCTGCGGGTCCTCCATGGTGGCGCATTCACCTGTGCAGCCATCGGCGAAAGCGATGTAGACGCGCCCTTCCCGGTCGATATGGAGGTCGTTGAAGTCGAGCAGGTTCCGATTTCCGTCGCGGCAATCTCCGCTGTTCAGGCAGATACTACCAATCTGGACCGGGTCGGCAGAGACTCGCACGGTGTGGAACACAGGTTCAGGGTCTAATGCATTTAGACTGTAGGTAACATAGAGATAGTGACTCACGTTAGATGGCGCATAGTGTGCATTGCCGTCCCATGGTTCTCCATCGATATTAGGTTGACCTAGTACACTGGCATTCTCGCTTCCAAGATAGGTAATCGCAATTCGTCCAGGGTCTCCAGCAGAGGTATGAGGGAATGTCGCTGAGATTACTTCTATGGGGCTAATCCGAATACTGGTCTGTTCCCAGGTTTCTCCAGAGTCAGTACTGCGTGACATGTAGACACCTTGATCACCACCAACCCAGATGTTGTAAGCATTCGACTCGGTGTCTGTAGCAACTTCACCATTCTTACGAGGATTTGGCGTACCCACATCCTCTCCCATCGTGCGTTCCTCCCACTCAAGGCCGTTATCCTTGGAAAAAATGATTGTCGGTGTTGGAACTCGAGGAGGTAAAAAGACAGTACCATCTGGTGCAGTCGTGATTGCTCCATGCAATCCTCCATTATCGGTAGCGATACCTACAATGTTTCCTCCAGCTTCAAATGTAGCACCACCATCATAACTGGTGTAGCAGGAGATATAGAGTAATTTGTTGTAACAGAAGTATACAGCTCTTTCATAACGCAAAGGTTGCATTCCATATCCTTCGTCAGTCCATGGTCCTGAACCGAGTTTGATATGGTCGTTTACTGGCGCGCCCGAGTCATGAGGATTCGCTTCCCAAGTTTCCCCATCATCATCAGACCAACCAATCCAAGTGGTCCAAAGTCCCATCATATGAATATTGAATACTCGATCAGTGACTGGATCAACCCAGCCATACGGGTCGTTGGTGAAGAACGCTTGTGAACCATCACTTGTATCCACCCACGTTTCACCATGATCGCATGAGCGCATAGGTTTTTCGAATGCTATGAAGAATATACAACCACTCGAGGTAACTCCTATGCTGGGTTCAGCCCCTTCTTCACCTACGTCACTGAAAACAAAACTGAGGGGCAGGAGTTCTTCATCGACGCCTAGACCGTCAGGCCCGGTGACGAAAACCCCGTCTGGAAGGGAAGGCTCCTCTGGTGGAAGTGGTGGTGGCGGGGAGTCCTGGAGGCAGCCCGAGAGGCCGCCCGCCGAGACGAGAAGGCAGACAATCAGCAGCTGCGCAATCCGTCCACGGAATCGCATGGTCAAGTCCAGCGAAGGGGGCGTCATAACAGTTTGCTGGAATTTTCACCCCTAATCCAGCGTGATGGACGGCATCAGTGGGCGCGTCGCGAAGCCCTTGAGCGCGAAGTTGGAGCCTTCGCCGACGCGGCAGACGAAGAGGTCGCGGTGGTGCCTCGAGAGGCCGAACTCGTCGAAGCAGGCGACGCCGCCGCACACTTCCATCGCCAGCGTCAGCAAGTCGCTAGCGCGGCGCGAGCACTCGACCTTCACCTTCGCGGCCGACTCGCGCTCGAGCGTCCCCGCGTCGTAGCGCCGACAGAGGTCGACCAGCCAGGTCAGCCCCTGCTCGAGCGCGATGTCCATGTCGAGCACGACGTCCTGCACGCGCTGGTAGCGGCCCAGCGGCCCGCCCATGATTTCGCGCTCCTGCGCGTATTCGCGGACGCGGTCGAGCGCGCACGCCAGCGACGCCAGCGAAAGCGCCGCGATGAAGAGCCGGCCGCCGTTGAGCGTCTGCGCCATCACCCGGAAGCCTGCGTTCAGGTCGCCGAGCAGGTCACCTTCGGAAACGCGCACGCCGTCGAGCATAATTGAGCCGGTCGAGGACTGGCTCCAGAGGTCCTTGCCCGCCATCTCCTGATAGTGGACGTTGTCGGCCTCCATCGGGACGATGAAGCAGCTCGAGCGGTGGCCCGGCTTCCCATCGGGGGCGGTCAGCGCGTGGACGATGACGTGCGACGCCCACTTCGCATTGGTCGACCAGCACTTCTCACCGCGGATGACCCAGTCGTCGCCGTCGCGCGTCGCGCTGACCTGTGGGTTGGCGGCGTCGGTCCCGCGCGCCGGCTCCGAGAGGCCGAAGACGAACATGCGCTTACCCGCCGCTAGGTCGGGGAGGTGCGCCGTTTTTTGTGCTTCCGTGCCGCAGAGCTGTAGCGGCTTGGCGCCGAGCGAGAGCGCGGCGCCCGGCGTGATGGCGAGCGACTGCGACTGGTAGCCCAGCGCGAGGCCCATCAGCAGCAGGTCCAGCTGCGAGCCGCCCTGCCCGCCGTAATCCTCAGAGACGGTGACGCCGAAGAGCCCCATTTCCGCCATCTGCGCGATGGCGTCATCCGGAATCAGCTGGTGGCCTCGCTCCCACTCCAGCCAGCGCGGCGCGATGGCCTCGTCAACGAAGTCGTGAATCGCCCGGTGGAACGTCTGCTGCTCCGCGCTTACCAGCCGCTCGAGATAGTAATCCAGGCGCCTCTCCATAATTGAGTACTAGGCCGTATGTTAAAGTGGTTATCGTGACCGCCCTATTGCACCACGTGGAGGCTCGGGCTCATAATCTGCCTGAAGTTCAGGTGGCCACTCCCTAGGGCTATCATCCACTCCCTGAAGAATGATGTAACCAATTATCATTATAATAAAGAGAAATGTGATTGCCGCCGGTCTTCCAAGACCGAGTTCATCTACTATTATCGCCCATGAAAGAGGGCCAATGATAGTTGCAAAACGCCCTACCATACTGTATAATCCATAAAATTGACCAATATAACGTGGAGGTGTCAAAACAAGCATGTATGGTCTATCTGCACACCATGTTCCACCAAGGGCTATTCCTGCCAAGAAAGGAGCACCCCAAATAAGCCATGCTGGTAGTCCCAACCAGACCGTAGAAATTAATAGAGAAAATGTTGCAAACCAGATCCATAAAACTAAATTCAAAGTTATTTTTGGACCTACAATGTCGACAAGATAACCCCACAAAAAACCGCTGACAATAGAACTTAGAATTCCTATAAGCATATACTTTGCAATATCTGCAGTTGTCATTCCAAATTCCTCA
>Ga0207984_1000231_pt1 | contig 35314 bp, 29 predicted proteins | sample ETNtaG_30_FD_185760 | JGI IMG/M metagenome (GOLD analysis project Ga0207984, IMG submission 185760) | Marine microbial and viral communities from oxygen minimum zone, Eastern Pacific Ocean - ETNP201306PF43B (SPAdes) (version 2) | ecosystem: Environmental > Aquatic > Marine > Oceanic ...
TCTTTACCGAACTGGATTCTATTGATGCAAGTGAAACACATCGAATTAGTGTTCGGCTGAGGAATATGCCCCCGATTTTATTATCTTCGGATCAGTTAGTTTTTGGTGTCAACAAACTTAATCTGTTTTTTCAACATCTAAAACGGGAAAAAACAGCTGATAAGTGGATAGGGGCATATTTGGATTTTAGATTTGAAGGTGCTGTGTATTTAATGGAGAGGAAGCAAGATGGCAACTGATAATATTGTTGTTGGCCTAGATATTGGAACGAGCAAGATTGCTGTGATTATCGGGAATACTTGGCAAGGAGATCCCGAGAAGATTGAGATTCGCGGTGTTGGTACTGCCCCTTCTCGAGGGTTGCGGCGTGGTATCGTGGTCGACATGGAACTAACGACGGCAGCAATTCGCGAAGCTGTTTCCGCTGCCGAGTTAATGTCGGGTGTCCAAATTGGGTCCGCCCACGTCGGAATTGCTGGTGGTCATATTATGGGGCAGACATCACATGGAATTGTTGCAGTTTCGGGGGAGGGGCATGAGATCACACAGTCTGATGTTGATCGTGGAATCAATGCAGCTAAAGCAGTTGCTATCCCTGCTGACAGGGAAGAAATTATGTCTTTGCGCCAGCGTTTTAAAGTCGACAATCAGGATGGTATTAAAGATCCCATTGGCATGTCTGGTGTTCGTCTCGAAGCCTATGTACATATCATCACAGGTGCGGTTGGTGCTGTTAAAAACCTTACAACATGTGTAAATGACGCGGGCATGGCGGTTGAATCTGTTGTGCTAGAGCCCATAGCTTCTGCAGAATCGGTCTTGAACTCAGAGGAAAAGTTGATTGGTGTAGCCTTAGCTGATATTGGTGGAGGAACAACAGATACTGTAGTTTATAAGGATGGGGCATTACGTCATACTGAAGTACTGTCGATAGGTGGAGACAACCTAACCCATGATATTGCCCAATTGTTGAAGATGACCCCTGATGATGCTATTCAACTGAAACACCTTAAAGGGTGTGCTTTGGTAGAGATGGTTGATCCTAGCGAGACTATTCAAATACCCACCGTTGGTGGACTTCATAGGCCACAATTCGTGCCAAGGGAATTCCTCGCTGAAATCGTACAATGCCGTATGGAAGAAACACTAAATCTAATATACCAGGAAATAAAGAAAAGTGGTGTTGACGTCCCTGCAGGTCTTGTGCTAACTGGAGGAACTTCACTAATGAATGGTATGGTTGAGTTAGCGGAACCAGTTTTCCCATGTCCTGTCAGAGTTGGATATCCGCGCCCATTAAAAGGGTTAATTGATAAAGTTAACAGTCCTGTTTATGCAACCGGTGTTGGACTCGTAATGTTAGGGTCACAAAATCATCACATGACGGATGGGAGATCTTTCATCAAGGGAGAAGATCGGTTTAATCAAATTTTATCACAAATGAAAAATTGGTTCAGCGACTACTTTTAAATCTTTCTCTGGGTTCATATAGAAACTTATTGACTTTACTACTATCGCTGTTTTATAATCGCGAAACTTACTTAATTTTGATATTTGGAGATAAGGCATAGGAGGCGTTGGTTACGTACATTATCAGATGTGACTAAAACACAATGGACCCGAAATTAGACGCAAGCATGATCGACTTTGATATGGAACAGGATGAGCAAATCGGTTCTGCGAGGATCAAGGTAATTGGTGTTGGTGGTGGTGGAAATAATGCTGTTAAACGCATGATCGAGGCCAACCTAACAGGAGTGGAATTTTATGCGGTGAACACCGACCTTCAAGCGCTGAAAAATTGTCATAATGCTATACGAGTCCAGATTGGTGCTACAACCACGCAGGGATTGGGCGCGGGCGCAAATCCTGAGAAAGGCCGTGTAGCTGCGGATGAGGATCGCGATAAGTTAAAAGCCATTGTTGAAGATGCGGACATGGTTTTTGTGACAGCTGGCATGGGCGGAGGAACAGGAACTGGTGCCGCTCCAATTATTGCTGGGCTTGCCAGGGAAGCCGGGGCATTAACAATTGGTGTTGTAACTAGACCATTCCACTTTGAAGGTCGTCGACGAGGCGATAATTCGATAGAAGGGCTGGATGAAATTCGCGAGAACACCGATTCGGTAATTGTCATACCTAATGAGCGTTTAACTGAATATGTAGATCAGAATGTTGCTTTGCGTGCTGCCTTTAGTATGGTAGATGAAGTGTTGCTGAACGCTGTTCAAAGCATTTCTGATCTGATTACTATTCCAGGTGAAATCAACCTTGATTTTGCTGATGTGCAAACTGTTATGGAAGATTCAGGAAGTGCATTGATGGGTATCGGCCGAGGAGCTGGCGACAGTCGAGCTCAAGTTGCAGCACAGAATGCGATATCTTCTCCATTGCTTGAGGAGAGTAGTATCGCTGGAGCAACCGGAATTATAGTTAATCTGACAGGTCCATCGCATATGGCCATGCAAGAATTGAACGATGCCATGGCCGTAATCACTGAAGAATCAGATACGGATAACATCATTTTTGGTTTGACTTATGATGATAGCTTGAGTGATGATGAAATTCATATTACCGTTATTGCTACCGGTTTTGAGTACGGTAGTTCACATAATCAGGATACATATGCAGATACCAGAGATACAGGTGAATTTTTAGGTCGTTTTGGTCAGAATAACCGTTTCTCAGACCGGTCACGCCGTTCTCCCCGTGATTCATATCGACCCACACTTGATTCTAGCAGGAATTCGAGGTTCAATCGCCGGTCATTCGATAAGGATAAGGATAAGGATAAGGATAAGGATAAGGATCAAGCAAATCAGAAAAGGAGCGATGATAATAGGGAATTTGCCGCGGCTCCAGCTTCTGAAACGCTTGATTTGCCAGAAATGATGCGCACTCAAGAACCTAGCAGAACAGCTCACGAACAAGCAAGCCAGAATAGGCCAAGCGACGTGGGGGCAGACATCGAAATTCCAACGTGGCTTCGTATTAACAAAGATGACTAAGAGTTAGAACACCGTCATCGGAACTTTCGCGTGTTGGTGTTCAATCAATGATCTTACTTCGTCTGCGAAGTGTTTCCCATAAGTTTCTTGGATAATATAGATTGAGGTGTCAATTGCTAAGCTGCTGCCTGCGCAAGTAAGAACCCTTCCGGCTCGTACGATTTTCGACGAGTAATGTGGGATGAGGTCATCCCGTTCTTGAAGTTCTTTTAAGGCTAACCAATGAGTTGTGGCCTGACGCCCGCGTAATATACCTGCTGCTGCAAGAATTAGCGTCCCGGTAGAAACACCAGCTATAAATTCACATTGGTTGGCTAGTTTCCTAAGTTGGCTCTGAATCATAGGGTTTGCCATTGGGACTTTTCGACCTTCTCCTCCAGGAACAATCATTAGGTCAATCTTCGTAATGTCCAAAAAGGTACTTTCTGGAGTAATAATAAGGCCATTTGCACACCTGATTGGTTGTAGCCGCAACGCAAAGGTAAAAGTTTGCATGGCACCCGGACGAATCCGATTAACTGAGGCAAATACTTGGAAAGCTCCTGCAAAATCGAGTGGGTCCATGTCATCGTAGAGGAAGAAACCAACTTGTTTTGCGTCCTGTTGACCCCTGTTTTTATTTTCTATCATGATTTTGTTTTGCCAGTTTTGCCAATCTTATATATTCATCTTTTCCTTTGGAAATCCGATTAATGTCAACTTCGGTTACCTCGCGTTTAATCTTGGCTGGTATACCAACTGCAACACAGCCTTGAGGTATTTCTTGACCTTCTAATATAACAGCCCCTGCACCAACAATTGCATCTTTTCCAATTCGGGCCCCCGTAAGAATAGTTGCTCCCATTGATATCATAGCGCCATTTTCAATGGTGCAACCATGAATGATTGTGCTATGACCAATTGTTATATCATCACCGACGATGCAAGGAAATCCATGGTCCAAGTGGATAATTGTGCCGTCTTGGATGTTTGTGCGCTGACCAATTTGAATGTAATCAATATCACCTCGCAATACACAGTTAAACCAGATACTTGCTTCAGCTCCAATTGTAACATCTCCAATAATTTTGGTGCCTTCTGCGATATACACAGATTGATCAATTTGAGGTACTTTATCTTTGAACTTTATTAGCATTTTTTGTTTCCTCTTTTTTTACCTAATTCTTCTTCAATTCTTCTAACTACATTCTTCGTTTGTTCCACGGCTGCTTTAAGCTCACTAATCTGACTAGTAATTGGAGTAAAGATAGCCATGTCACATTCTCGTAAAATTCTTACCATTTCATCGGCGGACAACTCCGATACATTTTCTAAAAGCAGTTGCCGTTTTACAGTTTCTGGATTGAGTCCAACAGAGCTGCTCTGAAAACTGTCGCTAATGTAACTGTAGATGGCATTTGCAAGGTCAGCAAAAGATCGAGCTTGATTGAGTATTGCCAGCGCATTAGCATAAGCATTCAGTTGCCGCGATTGTTGTTTGTCTGCTTGACTTTGCTCATGGTTGTGAATTTTGATTATGTAAATTACACCTATCGCACCGATAAACAGAACACCAAAACTCCAAGCGAAAATTTTATACAATCCCATGCCAGTTCTCACTTTGCTGGTGTCTAACATTGAGGAATCTAACGGAGTTACCTTAGCTTTAGTTGTAGTCTCAGGCGAAATTTCTAGTGGAATCGGAGTAGTACGTATAATTTCATACTTTTCCTCATTAGGATCAAAATAGCACAACTCAATCACGGGAATTGTAACACGACCTGGTTTTGATGGAATAATGACATATTCATAAGTTCGGCTTCCGTAAATCTTCCCATGTGTGTCTCGTGTTGCATCTGTGATGTTAGAATCATAAATTGTTAGATCAATCATTTCAGGTATTTTCAACTCTGGTAGAGTTTCAATATTACCAATACCAGCAATTCTAATGTGCATCGTTATTGCTTCACCAATTTTAACCTTAGTTTTCTCGACCTCCGAGGTGATTTGATATTTCCCAACTACACCTCCAAAGCTAGTTGGGTTGCCTGTTTCTGGCAGAGGACGTACCATAACCTCAATCATCTCCTCAGTGTTTAATTGCCTTGGAATGGATCGATTGCTACGTTCAATCGAAGTGGGCAGGGAAAGGACGGAGGGGGCAATCGTGATGATTCCAGTTACCATAGGGAACAGGGCAATTTTAATTTCTGCGACTCGGAATTGTGAGCCATTAATAATTTCTGTCTTGGGTTTGGATTGTCCCAATTGGTACCTCCAAAACTGATTCATAGATGGAAGTTGATGCTTGGGGAAATCGACGCTTGGGATTATTGCCGTATGTAAATAACGGAAAGTATAAGTAATTTGCTCCCCAATGTAGGGGAATTGATTATCGACACTGGCTTCAATTTTTTGCGAGCCTCCATAGAATGGGTCGTTAAACATATTCCGAGACCAAGTACGTTTTTGAGAACCAGTTTGATTTTGCAGTTGGATCTTCGGTTTTACTATGATAGTAATTGGTTGGATTTGGAAATTCTTACCATTAAAAGGTAAAGCAATATCTGAAATTGTAAATGATCCTTCTTCCTGCGGAATTAAGGAATAAGACCAAATTTTCGACACAGAGCTTTGTGCATTGACGTTATTGTACTGGTTTTTTGTTCCAAGATAAGAAGTTTGAAAGCTGACCGGTAAAAAGGACCCAAGATTTGGTGGGGCCATCGCTTCTAATTGCTGGTGACTTGATATGGTTATCGTTAAGGTTGTATTTTGGCCAACAGCGATCGTTTCTGGTGTGAGGGTTACAGATACCGATGGACTTTGTCCCCAGCCAGACGGGCTAAGGCTGAAAAATGCCAAGAATAATAACTGAAATCTAAAGCTGGAATGCTGTTGACCTAGAAAAGTGTTACCAATCCTTGCTAGAGTGCGAGGGGGGCTGACGTGAGATTTGATGGTGTAAAATCTGCTTACGAATTTCATGCTCATCATTTTTTAGTGTTTCTAATAGTCGAATTGCATCTGCCTTCGACATCTTTTTCCCATTAGGAGTTAAAGGATTTTTTTGTTGATTTCTTTGGCTTTGATTACCCGCATGATTTTCGTTATTGGCTTGTTTTTGGTTATTTGATGCTTCTTGATTCTGTTGTTGCTGTCCTAATTTTTCAAGCGCTAGTTCAAGATTATGCTTGGAGTCTAGATCCTCGTGCTTCATACGTAAAGCTGATTTGTAGGATCGAATGGCATCCCGAAAATTACCTGTTTGAAACTGTGAGTTTCCTAGATTGTAGTATGCTTTGCTTTGCTCTTCCAGTTTTAGTTGACTTATAGATTTTAGGAAGTATTTTTCTGCTAGATGAAATTCTTTGTTTTGATGGAGCGCCGCACCTAAATTATAGTTCGATATCGGTTCATCCGGCTTTGCCTCAACTGCGGATTGATATATTTCCTTAGCTTTTACGAAATTGCCGATTTTATAGCTTTTATTTCCTTCTCTGATAAAATCCCTCCATTCGCTAGAACAACCTGTCAGTAAGAAAACTAAGTAGAAAAGAGCATCCATTTTTTTCATAGATTACCCTGTGAAAAAAACTCAAAATTTCGCATTCTAGTTTAACAATTTTATCTTTTCTTTGTCAATTCAAAACCAAAACCGAAAGTTTCATTTTGGCATAAGTCATCAAAACTAGGTTATAATATTAAGTAATTATTAAGTAGTGTTCATATTTTTACTCAATCCAGTTTAAAAGGCTATTTCTCGATCTTGCTGTTGTTTCCAGAACAATTCTCCAACATATTAATGACGTCATAAAAAATGCACTCCGATATAGGAATCCCATGAGAATTGCAATTATGGGAGGTACGTTTAATCCAATTCATAATGCGCACTTAATTAGTGCTGAGCAGGTTCATGACAAACTCGACTATGACCGCGTATTGTTCGTTCCATCCGCCCGCCCGCCGCACAAAGGGACGCATGATATTATTGATTCAGAACATCGCTATGAAATAACTCAAATGGCAGTTGCAGATAATCCCCATTTTGAGGTACTAAGGATTGAATTGGATCGCGAAGGGCAATCATACGCAATCCAAACAGTCAAGGAGTTGCAAGAGCTTTATGGTAGCGATTGTGAATTAGCTTGGATTATTGGTGCGGATTCATTGATAGAATTTAAAATTTGGAAAGATTGGGATGAGATTCTAAATATCTGTCATTTTATTGCTACGACACGTCCTGGTTATCCATTGTCAAAAGTGCCTCATGACATTATCAATCGAGTTGAGATCTTTCAAATTCCAGAGATAGAAATTTCTGCTACTGACATTCGGAATAGAATTCGTTCGAAGCATTCCATACGTTACCTGGTTCCACCACAAGTCGTTGAGTATATTGCCAAACATAAACTGTTTATATGAGAGAAGTTACCGTCAACACATGAGAAAAGAATGTAGTATCTGCAAGAAAGAATTCGATTTTGTGTATAAAAAAGGTGAACAACTTCCACAATATTTCCCATTTTGTAGTTCGCGTTGTAAGCAGGTCGATCTTGCTAGATGGCTCAATGAGAAATACCAGATTAGTTCTCCAATTATGCTTGAGGAATTGCCAGCCGACGATGAAGAGAGGTTAGCAAATTTCTTATCTGATAAAGTAAATGGTGATTACACCAGTGACGAATAAAAAGCTTAAACAGATCGAGGAGTTTTTACACAAGAAACTTAAACCAAAACGCTTTGAACATGTGCTCTCAGTTCGCGAGACGGCGATAAATTTTGCTGCTAAATATAAGGCTGATCTTCAAAAAGTGGAATTAGCCGCACTTTTGCACGATTGTGCCAAGTGGATGAGCAATAAGATATTGATTGAACTCTCTAAAAAATACAAGATACAACTTGACCAAATTGAGAAAGAGAATCCAGCATTGTTGCATGCAAAAGTTGGTGCTGAATATGCAAAAGATCATTTTGGTATAACGGATTTAGATGTACTCAATGCGATCCGAAATCATACTACTGGTGCTAAAAGGATGTCATTAGTTGACAAGATCCTATATGTCGCTGATTTTTGTGAACCGAAACGCAGCTATCAAGTTGCCGATGATGTTTATAGAATTGCAGAGATTGACCTCGATTCAGCAATGTTAAAAGTAGCCCAGCACAAAATTATTAGACAAATTGAAGACAATCTGTTGATTCATCCAAATACTATTGATGTCTATAACACTGGACTTCGCTTATCACATAAGAAAAAGAAGGAAATAGAAATTGGAAAATGATGCACTGGAAATGGCCAAAACTGCGGCCATTGCTACGTTAACTCGGCGTGCCGAAGACGCTAAAATTCTTGATCTTAGGGAACTCGGCGGATTCACAGATTTTTTTGTTATCTCTAGTGGAAACTCGAATCGACAAGTTGAAGGGATATCCGAAAAAGTGATAGAAGACGTTGATGAAAAATGGAATCAGAGACCATGGCATCGGGAAGGTCGACGTAAAGGAGATTGGATTCTTCTTGATTACGTTGATTTTGTGGTGCATATTTTTCTGCACGAAAAACGGAAAATTTATGATTTAGAACGGCTTTGGTCTGAGGCCTTGGAAATTGAGTTACCGACGATCAATTCCAATTTAATAGAAGATGATTATGAGATTGAGGACGAACTTGATGATTTTGAACTTGATGATTTTATTTTTGATGAGGAATTTGAGATGAAAATTGATTGACCAAATTAAGCTTCGAATTGGCCACGTACTAAGGGCTGCTATTCAACGGGCAATAAATCGAAATGAAATCTCCCTAGACGGTATACCTGATATCGTATTTTCTCCTACAAAGGGACCAGGGCATGGTGACATCGCAACACCAATTGCTATGTCACTGTCAAAATCTGCAAACATGCCGCCTAAGCAGATAGCTGAGATTATTGTCAGCCACTTAGGAAACGACCCGTTAATACGTCAAGTCGAGATTGCTGGTCCTGGTTTCATCAACCTTTTTGTTTCAGAAGATTGGTTTTACGAAATATTGGAACATATTGTTTGCCAAGGTGAAGACTATGGACGGTCCCAGAACAGCACGAACAAACGAATTCTAGTAGAGTTTGTAAGTGCTAATCCAACAGGACCTCTCAATATTGTTAGCGGGCGTGCTGCTGCAGTTGGGGACGTACTCGCAAATTTACTCAGCGCAGCTAACTACGATACAACTCGTGAGTTTTATATTAATGATGCAGGCAAGCAAGTAGAACGTCTCGGTGCGTCAATTGATATCCGTTATCGCCAGTTGCTTGGCGAAGAGGAACTAAAACTCCCTGAAGATGGTTATCATGGCGAATATCTGATTGACTTAGCCAAGTCGATAGTTGAAAGTGTGGGAGATCAATATTTACAATTAGATGAAGATGCTCGAATTGATAAGTTCAAAGACATCGGAATTCAGCACTTACTGGATGGACAAAAGTCCACATTGAAACGATTTGGTGTTGAATTCGATGTTTGGACAAGTGAACAAGCAATCCGTGATGATAAAAAACCTGAACAGATTATTGAAATCTTTACAAAGAAGAATCTACTTTATGAAGCAGAGGGAGCAACCTGGTTCCAAATGACAGAATTTGGTGATGACAAAGATTGCGTTGTTATCAAAAGCGATGGCGAGTTCACATATTTTGTTCCGGATGCAGCGTATCATCATGACAAATTCGACCGTGGGTTTGATTTGCTGATTGATATCCTTGGCCCTGACCATCAGGGACATATTGCTCACCTTGATCATCTAATCAAAGCCCTTGGGTATAGCACTGACCGATTTGAAGGACTTATTGTTCAGCAGGTTAATTTGGTACATCGGGATGGGAGCCGCGTTGAAATGTCGAAACGAAAAGGTCACCTTTATACCTTAAACCAGTTGATAGATGAATTGACAGGGATAGTAGGTGAACAATTCGCAGTTGATGTGGCTAGATACTTCTTTCTAAATCGAACTAACAACAGTCATCTTGATTTTGATATCAAGCTGGCTGTCACACGTGCTAATGATAACCCCAGTTTTTATGTACAGTACGCGCACGCTAGGTGTTGCAGTATCTTTCGTGAGATGAAAGAGCGAGCAATTGATCAGTTGCCAATTAATCAAGTTGATCTCAGTCTACTGACTATTGATGAAGAAACACAGATCATTAGAAAAATGGCTGACTATCCAGAAGTTGTTCAAGATGCTGCTAAAGAGCGTGAACCTTATCGTATTCCCAAATATCTGTACGAGCTTGCATCACAATTTCATGCATTCTACAATAAGTTTCGAGTGTTGGATCTGGAACATCAAGATTTAATGCATTCGAGGCTTGTGCTTGTTAGATGTGTACAGATCGTAATTTCGAATGGTTTGAAACTGTTAGGAATATCGGCACCAGAAAAAATGTAATGTGTGGCACTTATATTTTAGTAGATGTCTAATATTCTTGACCACCTAAAACGTAATCAGGAAAATATGCGTCGACCAAAAAAACCGTTAATTATCTACGATGGCCAGTGCAGTTTTTGTATCAATGCCATAAAACGAATTCGGAAACAAGCAAAAGAGGGACAATTCGACTATATTCCCAACCAAGATCCAGACCTTTATATTGCCTACCCACAGCTTGTAAAATTCTTATCACATGAAGGGATGCGGTTTATTAATCAGAAAGGTAAAGCGTTTTGTGGGGCCGACTCAGTTTATCAAATCTATCGACGTTTACGTTGGTCACAATATATTGCGTGGATCTATGTTGTTCCAGGAATTCATAGAATCTGTAAGATTGTCTACTTCATTATTGCTAAGAACCGGTACCGCCTGAGTCGTACAGTATGCGACTCAGATGTGTGCGACGCAGGTTGAGGAGTTGCTCGATTTGCCGTCAATTCGATAATTGTAGTTTCTGTGATTACATCTCCTTCCAACCCTACATATTGAAAACCCATAGTAATTTCTAAATACGAGTTAAGCTATATTTTGAAAAACTCATCTGTCGAGCTTCCTATTTTTAACCTCATATTGATTGTGTGTTTTCTTATGGTTGTTGTCAGTTGTATTGATAAACAAAATGAACAACAGAATAAAAAGGAAAAAGTTGGTTTACATGAAACAGCGAAAAATCACTTCGAGCTTGGAGTCAATTTGAAACAGAAAAATCCGCGTAAAGCAATCGAGGAATTTAGGAATGCTATTCTGATAGATCAATTGTATTTTAAAGCTCATCTTGAATATATCTATCTCATGAAAAATCAAGGGAGATTCAATCAGGTTATCGATGAATATCATGAAAAAATCAAGCAAAATCCAGAAGATGAGATTTATCATTATTTAATGGGACAGATTTTGGAGGAGACTGAGGATAAGATCGAAGAATATCAAAAAGCAGTAGAGATTAACCCTGACTATTATCAAGCACACCTGAGTTTAGGTAATTGCTATAAGGCTAAAGGTGAAATTAAAAAGGCTATTTATCACTTAAAGGAGGTTGTACGCATCAACCCTAACCACGAAGAAACACACCGGTTATTGGGTGAAATGGTTTATGGAGAGCAAGCCAAGATAAATGAAGCTATCCATCACTTGAAGGAAGTCGTTCGTATCAATCCGAAAGCTGCCTCATCCTATGTCAATCTGGGTGTCGCTTATTCTGAACAGGGAAGAATTGAAGAAGCCATCAAGATGTATGAACGAGCTATTAGTATCAATCCAAATTTGTTTGAAGCACATGTCAACCTTGGCTTGGTTTATTCCCGACATGGAGAACTGGATAAAGCCGTTGAGGTATACCAAGAAGTTACCCGAATCAATCCTAATGATGAATATAGCCGTTACGATTTAGGGACTTTTTACCAACAACAAGGAAACACAGATCAGGCCGTTTATCACATGCAAGAGGTTATTCGCATCAATCCCGACTTTTTGCAGGCACACTACAATTTGGGATCTATCTATAATAAGCAAGGAAACACAGATCAGGCTATCCATCATATTCAAGAGGCTATTCGCATCAACCCAAATCATGAGAAATCGCACCTTATGTTGGCAGACATTGCTTATGGCAAAATCCGGAAGATTGACAAAGCAATCTATCACTTAAAAGAAGCCATTCTTGTTAATCCTGACAGCACATCTGCTCACTATAATTTAGCACTAATCTATGCAAACAAAGGTCTGATAGATGAAGCCATTAACCATTTGAACGAAACTATTCGTATTGATCCTGAGTATGGGAAAGGTCACTATAATTTAGCACGCATTTATTCCTTAAATAACCAAAAAGCATTGGCTATACGTTCTCTTCGGCAAGCAATTGGCTTGGTAGGACATGAAGCAACTGAACTGTCAAAGATAGATGCTGCTTTCGACAATATCCGAGAAGATAAAGACTTTTCCGAATTGCTGAAATAAATTAGATCTAAATATGTGTTGTCCAAAAATAGAAGGACATCTCATGGTTTCAACAGAAAAATGAAATGCAGAAGGATAGCATATACCACTGATAGCCAGGGATCCAGTTGCCAACAGTAGCATGATCTTGCACTATGTTAATAATACTAACTTTAAAGGTTCCAAAGGTAGAAAACTTTAAATACTACGACCTGATTCCCTAGTCGCGCAACCCTTTCCTTGGTTTGCCAATCTTCGTTGTAATCCAAGAAGAGAGTGTTATAGCTGTCTGCGATATTGTTTTATGGGATTTAAAGGGGAAAATCTTTCGAGAGCCGATATGGCGCCTAATCGGAGGGTTTTATCGCGATCAGATACCAGTATATGTTTCTGGCTTGAATGCTAAAGATGTTGGATGTCCAGCGGGTAGTGTCCTATTGAAGTTGCACAAACGTATATTATACAGGGATTCACCGCTTTCAAAGGTATCCTCCTAGATCTGTCGCTTCGTCAAGTAGTTGGGACAGAGGTGATTCTATTGTATGACGGTACTCGCTACAAGATGCCATTTCCGTAGCTAGGCATCTCCAGACTTTAGATGTCGCTTTTTTGAATAGCCGTTAGCTCCTGAGGCTATTGATGATCATCAAATGTTGCGGCAGCAAACCGGAATAGTTGTTGCCCTGGGCGAAGCCGAACGAACACGTTGTCGATTCCGTGAACTTCTCATTCGTGAAGCTGTGGACATTATCCGCGCTGGTGTTGGTCGTACCGGGCTGAGCGAATATCTTTCCGTAGTTGACTTAGCACAAGCTTTTCATCGATAGGTCGCACTACACGCCAGTACCGGTTTAGGTATATGCACTGTAGCTCCGATTCATCTCTGCGCAGCAATGCCTAATCTAATCTTCTAGGGGTATAAACCAAAATCGGTGAAGTTAGCTAACCAGTATTTAACGTCACTTTTTGTATACCAGAACGGTACTTTCCAAACCCTGTAGGTATTGGTTTAGGCGTTGAACCTGATTATAGTAAAATCATGGATGCCGTGATTGATTATCGACCTTTAAATGCTAATTATTAACTGAAATGCATAACGAGAACTGAGCCTCTCCCGTAAAAAACTACCATCACCTCAAAAAATTGAAATGGATTCGAATTTATCTTTGACAACCAGATTGACAACTTCAAAGCAAACCGGTGTGACTTGGAAATCAGTTGCAGTCGCAATTTGTCTGATTCCGTTAAGCTATTATTGGATTATCGTTGGCGAAGTTGGACTGGTCGGATACGCTTTAAATACGTATGCGGTACCATTTTATAATGTTGTTTTCACTGTGTTTTTGCTGGTCATCCTCAATAGCATATTGAAGAGATCTACCAGCATCCAGTTGTTTACAGCCAATGAACTATTAACCACCTACATTTTGCTAAGTGCAGCCTGCGCTTTGCCCTCGATAACTTTGATGACTATTTTGGTGACGACAGTTGGACATGCATTCTGGTTCAATACCCCGGAAAACGAATGGCGCCAGCTTTTTTGGGATCAACTGCCATCGTGGTTGACAGTTCGGGATAAGGATGTCTTGGCTGGTTATTATCAAGGTGATTCGACGTTTTATCTTGCTCAACATCTCATAGCCTGGATTCAGCCTACGCTGTATTGGTCATTATTTGTCACCGTTTTGATCTTTATGATGTTGTGCATCAATACCATCATTAGAAAACAGTGGATCGAGCATGAACATCTGTCATATCCTATTGCCCAACTTCCATATCGGTTTATTACTCAAACAGGGTCATTATTTTCTTACCGAATTGTGTGGATTGGATTCTGTACTTCTGCCTTGATTGGCATTTTTAATGGCGTGAGTTTTTTGATTCCCAGCTTACCAGAGATACCTATTAAGCGCATTGGTGGTTGGCAAGGATTCGGTCATCTATTTACCGAAAAACCTTGGAATGAGATTGGACGGATCAGCGTCTCTTTCTATCCTTTTGTTATTGGGTTAGGGCTGTTAATGCCTTTAGATCTATCTTTTTCAAGCTGGATCTTTTTTCTTTTTTATAAAGCGCAACTGGTTTTATCAAGTACCATTGGCCTGACAAAATTGCCGGGCTTCCCTTATATAGACCGTCAATGTTTGGGAGCGGCAATCGGTCTGTTTTTGACCTTGTTATTGTTTAACCTAAACTATTTAAAAGGTGTGATCAAAACGGCATACGAAAAAAGCGACACGGATCGTCATGAGCCTGTTTCATACCGATTTGCCCTGTCAGGCTTAGTATTCGGGTTAGGATTTTTATGCTTGTTTTCTTGGGGAATTGGTATGTCATTTTGGTTGGTTCCAATCTTTTTTGCCATTTACTTGGTGATAATAATCGTGCTTACACGGATGCGAGCGGAACTTGGATTTCCTGTACACGCTATGGAAAATATGCAGATGGATCAAGTTCTAATTGATGTGCTAGGTACACGTTGGCTTGGTAAAAGTAATTTAGTTTCTATCAGCTTATATCGGTGGTTCATAAGAAGTTTCACCAGCCACCCGATGCCACATCAGTTAGAAGGGTTTAAGTTAGCTGGACGAACTGGAATTGATACAAGAAGATTATACTACGCACTCGTTGGCATCGCAGCGTTTGGAGCTATGATGGTGTTTTGGGTTATATTGCATATCTTTTATCAACATGGTGCTTTAAATGGCAGTGGATGGTCTTACGGTTTTGGTCGAAGAGTGTATAGCGGTTTACAGCAATGGTTGTACTATCCAAAAGAACCAAACTATTATGCCATATTGGCCATCATTTTGGGCGCTCTCTTTTCCGGATTGTTGATATTTATGAGAACCCGTTTTTTATGGTGGCCTTTCCATCCTGTGGGCTTTGTCATTTCTAGCGACTGGGGAATGGCTTATCTATGGACATGCTTATTAGTCAGTTGGTTAATCAAATGGGCTGTATTGAGAATTGGTGGATTCAGTTCGGCCCAACATCTCACCCGATTTGCCATTGGGTTAATTCTGGGGGATTTTGTCATCGGAGGGCTGTGGAGTTCGATCAGCATCATCACCCAAAGACAGATGTACAATTTTTGGCCTTAGACTTCAACTCGAAAAAAAATCGGGTTTGGGGAATTCGTTTAATCGGTTTAAACAAGATCCAACATCCCAAAAAGATATCTGTTGATTGCTCACTGAACTTCGCATATCACACAAGAGTTACTCAAACGTGCGGTAGTTCAGAAACGTCTTTCCGTTTGCTTTGATGTCCACATCTGATAGTGTTTCCGTTCGTATCCAATTGCCATCCACATCCAAAAATGAGAGCGTGACATTATGTACCCCAGCAGGCAAAGACATCCGTACCAGAAAAATCTGATTTGGTAATGTTTCCCATGAGCGGGTATCTGCCTTCTCTGAGGCCACGTTAAGGAAATTGACTAAACTCCCAACAAACTCATCTTCTTTAGCTACGCTATAAAAAGCAAGATACTTAAGTATAGTGCGTACCACGGTACGAAGAAGGATCATTTCCTGTTCGGAATCAAATGTCGCAAGGACTGAGCCTTCGATATCTTCTACTAATACACCATGAACCTGAAAATTATCTGCCTCCGACCCTCGATTAGAGATTTTATCAAGTCTCCTTTGCACCCGAGTTCCGCCGAAATGCTTAACTTCTGCTTTAACTCCTATCAAGCGAGGACGGTTTGAGACGTAAACAGGAATAGCTAACCGCATAAGATATTCTAATTCAGCTTCATCATACTTAGTATTTTGTCTATGCACAACGATATCAGCAAATCCCCAAATGTCGTCTTCATTTGCCTCTTCTTTATGTATGAATGGATCTGTCTTAAAAATGGGAAAAAAGAGTTCCTCTTCAATTTTCGGTGGTACAAATCCACTTTCATAAATAAGAATAAGTTCTCCTGAATCTGAAGGATGTTGAGGCGGTTCACCATAAAGCTGTGTATAGCGTTTAGCTTCCTGGTCGAAGCCCAAAAAACGGGATAGTCGAACTAATGCATGTCCGATGTCCATTGGTAATGAAATGCCGAGAGGTTCCCCATACCGTTGATATCCAGCTTCTGCCCAACGATAAGCTATATAGGCATCATTCCAGTCACCAGCCCATTCGTAGAGAATACCCGATAAATAGTCAAGAAATGCCGATCCCGCAAAATTGTAAGTAGAGTCTTCATCTGCGTAGTGTTGGCGAAGTCGTTCAGCTCGTCGACACTCTACCAGGATGTCATCTTGGAGATTCAGATAAACATAGTTGAGGATGCGATAATAGTGAGCGAGAAATCTTTCGTGGCGCGTACCTGAATATGGAAGAATGTTATCTGAAGTTAGCAACGATGTGGCTTCCCGCGAAAAGCTTTTGGTGTAAAGATCTTCGGCTAATATCTCCGCTTGTTCAAATATCCGATTACTCTCTTCAAAATGGTTTGTGTAGTGAGCAATCAGAGCATACTCAAACAAGTAGGGAAGCTGTTTTTTTCCCGTAGCAGCTTTATCAAGTTGCCGTAGTGCATCGTCAAATCTTCCTTCTTGAAATGCAAGGCGTACCCGATGCATGCTGTAATGGTCACACCCCATCAAAAGAAAAAGCAGGAGAGGTAGAAAACGTAGAATCCAAGCGCATCGCCTATATGGATGCAACATCAGTGACCGGTAAGTCCCATTCAGTGATCTAGGTGAAACACGAACTCGCTTTGTTGAAACTGCTGAGCGTTGAGAAAATTGCGGTGTCATGGACCGATAGCTAGAAACTAATTCGCTTGCGCTCGATGATTTTTTTGATCTTCTTTTGCCCCAACCAGATTTTCTCGTTTGTCTCGATATTGGTCAGAGTCAAATCCACCTGATAATAGGTGACTTGTGTCCCTCCTTCACGGTCCTCGATGGAGTTTATTTCACCGGTCATCATGTAGTCTGCTCCGTATTCAAGTCCCATTTCTTTGATGGTTTTGAGGCTTGAATACACTCTCTGATCCTCTTTCTCTGCACGAATTTCATCTCGTTCTGTTGCGCTTGCAACTATGGAAACTCGCCCAGAATTGATAAAAGCGCGTTCGATATCATTGATAAACGCACTGATCGCAACATGCTCCATACTCCGGTTGCGAATTGCCCCGACAATGACAACAGGCTTTTCACCTCCGGAATTAGTGGCGTGATTGGTAATCCACGAATGATTTAAACAGTCTATGATCATCGCTTCGGAGACCTGACGGGAATCTGTATCGTTCCACCGCCCCGAAAGATCAATGGTCGTATTTGCTTCAATGCGCTCCACAATTTTTTTGGAACTGCATGCAACACAAATGATCAACACAACCAGCGAGCTCATTACTGACCAATAGGACGTTTTTGTCTGTTTCATGATATTCTCCTGATTTTATTAAATAATTAAGGAAAGGATCATTTATGATATAGCAAGGAGTGTAAATGTAAGAAGTTTTTGAAGTCGCGGCAAAAATGAGAAAAGCCAACAACTACACCAAGTAAAGCGTAACTAAACTAAGCTTCGTTTACTTAATAAACAAAAAAATTGTTACCGTACAAAAGGCTAAATTGGACCATATGGAAGATAAGAAGTTACCGCAATTGGTGGCAGAATGGTAGGACATCTATGTCGAGGGCAAAAGCGGACAGAGATTTAAACACCAAAATCACCTGGGATAACAGAAGTGAGGTCAATGATATTAAAAAAGGATGGAGTTACCACCTTTAGAAGGAACCAGGTTAATATCACACATTGAATATAGGAGACATGGATTTGATGTTGAGAGTAATAATGGTCACAGTATTTACGAAATTAGTTCTACCTCAAGTTTTGAAGGCATAGGTAAGAACAATCCGCCATATTTGCTAGCTTAAAACTTAGTTGCCTTAACTTTAGTAATATCTTCTGTAATTGAAAGTTCCTGTATGAACTGTGCCCATTGCTCAGGGTGCTTGAGTTTTACTCGATATTCCAACTCAACTGTGCCTGATGAGGTTGCTTTTCTACTGAGTCTCCGATAAGTCGACAGTTGATCATTGAAAACTGATTGGTAATATTGCTCAAACTCATCACAAATTGGAACACGGAAAGTAACTAGAAATTCCTGTTTATCCGCATTGTTTGTCTGCCAACCGTGAAGGCCAAGGATCACTGTGCCAATTAGAAATGTACCAATGATAGAAACTGATGGATTTCCCGCCCCAACACCCATACCAATTGCTAAAGCAAAAAAAACAAAGGCGATGTCACGTGGATCCTGAACTACGGTCCGAAAACGAATAATCGAGAGTGCTCCCACCAAGCTGAAAGCACGCGCCACACTCTCGCCTATAACCACCATCACAACTGAAATTAACATACAAAGTATAATAAGAGTATTGGTAAAAGTCTCTGCGGGCATCCCCATGTGGGTCCATTTATAGATAGCAGCAATGACTAATCCCAATATGAAGGCAAGAAGCATATTAAGACTCACTGAAGAGACCGTGGCTAAAGAATAAGGGGTTAAAAGTTTACTAAGCACATCTATGTTCATTTAAAAATCCATTTCCTTCTTGAGAGACATCTTTGTACTATCGATAATTCAAGTGGCTAAATTCGACTAGGCATACACCTGCTATCAAGGATAACCTGTTTGATTTTACTATTTTCGTTCGTTTGATATTATAGACGATAAAGTGGCTTATTGGTTTGTATTTTCAGGCGATTCAAGCAAAAAGAAAGAGGTAACTTAGATCATATCCTTGAGCCTCCCTAATTCTGGTATCACGGGTGAAAATAACCTGACCATCGTGGGTGACAGGGGGCTCTATGACCGTCGTCAAAGAAGGTTTTTCTGGATTTTAGTGGGTAGTTTCAGGCAGTGATGTAGAGCCATTCGCCATCGGTAACCGGGGTGGCTGAAGCATAGCTGTTAGTTCGCGTCTGGCCGGTTGTACCTCGGCTCCTCCCCGATTCTATTTGGTCCCGTGTTGGCGCAGGAGTTCAACGATTTGAGCTCTGCCAGCTTCAACTTTTTCTCGATCTACTTGGATTTGCAACAAACGAGCAATAAACTCAGTGGTACCCCAATCGACTTTTAAGACATCCATGGCTGTCACTCCATCATTTTTTCTGGCATTAACATCAGCTCCTTTCTGAACCAACAGTTTAGCAAATTCATATTGACCCAGGAAAGCGGCAGCATGCAGTGCTGTTCCTCCATCATCACCACTGACATTGACATTGGCACCTTTTTGGATCAGCAGTTCAGCAACTTCATATTGACCCAGAAAAGCCGCCACATGCAAGGCCGTTGCTCCATCCTTGTTTTTGGCATCAACGTCCATACCTTTAGCTAAGTGTTGCTTGACAGCTTCAATGTCCCCAGCTCCAGTCGCTGCCCAAATATCGCTACCAACAGGACCGGAAAAGTTAGTATTGGCACCTTGTTGGCTCAGGAGTTTGGCAACCTTGGTTCTGCCAGTTTCGACTTTCTCTCGGTCCACTTGAATTTGCAATAATTGAGCAATAAACTGGACGGTTCCCCAATCTGTTTTTAAAGCATTCATGGCTGTCGTGCCGTCATTACTTCTGAAATTGACATTGGCACCTTTTTGGATCAGTAGTTCAGCAACTTCATATTGACCCAGAAACGCCGCCGCATGCAGTGCTGTTCCTCCATCATTACTTCTGAAATTGACATTGGCACCTTTTTGGATCAGTAGTTCAGCAACTTCATATTGACCTACAATGGCCGCCGCATGAAGTGCTGATGCCCCATCCTTGTTTTTAGCATTAACATCCACACCTTTGGCTAACTGTTGCTTGACAGCTTCAATGTCTCCTGAAACTGCTGCAGTCCAAATATCGTTGCCGGCAAAACCCGCAAAGCCAGTTTGGGCACCTTGTTGGCTTAGTAGTTCAGCCACCTTAGCTCTGCCAGTTTCGACTTTCTCTCGATCCACTTGAATTTGCAATAATTGAGCAACAAACTCAGTGGTACCCCAATCTGCCATGGTGCTACTAATTGGTGTATCGCCGTCTTCATTCTTGGCATTGACATCAGCACCCTTCTGGACCAGCAGCTCAGCAACCTCATATTGCCCTAGAAAAGCCGCCACATGCAAGGCCGTTGCTCCATCCTTGTTTTTAGCATTAACATCAGCACTCTGCTGGATAAGGAATCCAACCATTTGGGACTGACCGTGGAGCGCTGCCCAAGATAAAGGGTGCATACCAAATTTACCATCTTTGGTATTGATATCCATACCTTTGGTTAAGTGCTGCTTGACAGCTTCGATATCCCCAGCTCCAGCCGCTTTGCAAATACCATCTCCGGCAGGATCGGCAAAGTTAGTTTGGGCCCCGTGTTGGCGCAGGAGTTCAACGATTTGAGCTCTGCCAGTTTCAACCCTTTCTCGATCCAATTTTATTTTCAACAAACTAGCAATAAACTCAGTGGTACCCCAATCTGCCATGGTGCTACTAATTGGTGTATTGCCGTCTTCATCCTTGGCATTGACATCAGCACCTTTTTGGACCAGCAGCTCAGCAACCTCATATTGCCCTAGAAAAGCGGCAGTATGCAATGCTGTGCCTCCGTCTCGATTTTTGGCGTTAACATCAGCGCTCTGCTGGATAAGGAACTCAACCATTTGGGTTTGATCTTGAAGTATGGCAGAAGCCAAAGGGGTAATTCCGAGGCTACTATCCTTGGCATTGATATCTATGCCTTTGGCTAAATGTTGCTTAACAGCTTTAAGGTCTCCTGACCCAGCTGCACTCCAAATCGAGTTGGCCTTTGGCTTGAGCTCGAAACCGTCAGCAGATGGCATAACGAACGGCTCATCTGGTCTGGCTTCCCACCTGGGCATCCCGTTGGCAATTTCTTCTGTGATATCAGCACGACGTTGACGAATGAATCGTCTTCTCTCTTCTAACGATCGAACAAATCTATAGGCCAATTGTTCTTCTTGACCTTTTTCTTCATCCTCATCGTCATATTTGTCGGATTCATCTTTACCCGCTTCTTCTGATAATTCACCTTTTTCTCCTACCTTCTTTAGTTTCTCAATACCTTTCATTATTGCTTCTTGTACTTTTAGAGATAGGCTCCTAAACTTTTCACTGTTTATAGCTCCCTCGCGTTCTTCAGGCGAAGCATTTTTCGCCCATTCAATCCACCCTCTGGCTTCGTCTCGGTCGAAATCTGCTTCTGTTTTGTCACCAATGGCTAGGTGAGGCTTGACCAAAGCCTCGATTCTCTTCGTCTCCGCCAATAATGCTTTTTCATCCCAGTGCTGTTCCATAATATTTCTCAGCGTCTGGCGATAACGTTGCCGCCCAGATTCAAGCTGATACAGTCTGTGTGCTATCAAGCCTTGTTTCTTAACCGAGAGGGGATCATATCTATCGTTCCTGATAGGGCTGTATCTCTCGAACATACAATCTGCTCCCCAGGGGATGAAGTGGAATTTGTCCGTCTCTGGATTGAGATAGATGAAAAAGTTATTCTTGTTGCCTGAATATCCATCCCAAAAACTGAGTAATCCTTCCATGGCCCAAAAGGTGTAAAAGGAATCCAGGTCAACCAATCTACCTATGGCTTGCTCGATATTTTCGTCTTCTCCTTCCAGCACCTCGATCAATTCCTTAATTTTTTTTCGGCCTAGTTTATCTTTGCCTAACTTGTGCTCAAAGCTACCTTCCCAGTCTGGGAAAAAACCAACCACTTGTCCTTCGTATAAAGTTCCATTATCATTATCAAAGGCCCGTTTGAGTAGTGGTCGATGTATTCTTTCTACATGAGAATAGATGCCCAAGCTAGTACCATTAACAGTTAGCTTAGCGTAAGCGCAACGAGGCGCTGGTGAGCCTGCTGCATTGAACAGAGCATAACCCATGAACTGGCTGATTAGGCTGATATCTTGTTGGTTATTGTTGAAGGTCAAATTAGTCGCTCCACCAATTTGTCCTTTTTTATCAACGTGATTGAGTTTGATTTTGAGAGAGGGCCGGTTGCTATTTAAGGATCCAAGGAACCCTTTTTTGCGGATACCGACCTGAGGGAATTCGACCCCGTCGATACTCACACTAGCTTCAACATAGGTATAGGGACTGTCGGTAGAACCATATTTTCGGCTCTCTTGCAGAGCCTCGAAAAAATTTCGAGATTGATACCGAATCGTATCCCAATCTTTTTCATCTATGGTGATTTGTACATCTAACACACGATCAGTAGGAAAAACATCATCCAAGGTCAGTTCCTTAGCCACCAAAATATTGTGGGCAACCATGAGACATAGTACTGTTACTAAACATCTTTTCATTTTCATTTTTTTACCTGTTAGGAAAAGTTTATCAATAATTTTAAGCTGAAAAAGGCTCGATCTGCTGTCAAGCCCTCGGCTGGACTGAACGAAAGTCATGCATTTACATCAAATTGGACCCAAAATTTAGGTCTCTGATGATTCTTCTTTCTGCTTTAAGCGCACCGCAGTACCATAAGCCAGAAGTTCGGCCGAAGCTTGCATCACAGTCGAAGTGGTAAATCGCATGCATACGATCCCATCTGCGCCCTGATTTTCTGCCTCCGAAATCATACGGTCAATCGCTTGTTCACGGGACTCGCCCATCATTTTGGTGTATTCTGTAATCTCTCCACCTACAATATTGCGCAACAATGCGGTGATGTCTTTTCCTATATGCCGAGATCGAATGGTGCTTCCTTTGACTATACCTAAAGTCTCAGTGATTTCATGATCTTCGAACCGATTCTGAGTCGTCATCAACATTTGAACCTCCTATGTCTATTTATCCACTTTTTGGGCATAATAGTTATCTTCCTTGTTTTGTATTCGTTCTTTGATAACCTTCACCAGAAGAAAAGACAGGCCTAAGAAAACGAGTAAGGTTCCAACTATCCACAACGTTATCAGGATTGATTCGAGTGCTGTACTGTCACCAAATGGAATCTCTAGTAAGCCGACAGTTAGCCCAATGAGCGTCGCCAATAACATAGAAGCCACTGCTGTGATAAGCAATAGGTATCCAATCTTTTTCATTAGTAATCACTCCCTCCTTAGAGCTCCATAATTATACCTTAAATTCTTGTTATCTCCAATCTCGATCAGAAACTGGGCTAGGTATCATCTTTTAGCCTTAAGCGCATAACCGCACTACTTCTTACTAGCCCAACTGGTCTGCATTATCCCAGCTACTTCAACAACAGGTTAATTCGGCTTGGCTAGCGTTAACATGAGGTGGTTTATGTGACTATCAGCAAGTAATCAAGCTCATTCCAAGTGGATGGCGGAGATCCATTTTCGGTACAAGTCGGCTTCCAACTGCTGGCGTTCCTGACCGGTCAGTAAACCATCATAAATCAACATTTCACCAATGGCTCCTTCCCATCCGGTATCGGTGTACTTAATCTCGTTTTCGATGACTTGAGTGAACTCAAAAGTTGCCACGCAGAAGTTTTCGGGTTGAGGGGTTTGCAGAGGATCGATCTTAACCCCATTTATATAAACAGCACCCTTCAGAATTTCGTTGGGGGCATCAGGTAAAAACAACTGGTTCGTACCACAGCCAATAAAAGGACTTAAGCCAAACCAAGGAGAAGAACCAGGAGCAGACAACGGATGTTCGCGATAGACCATAACGACAGTCTGGAATCCAGAAATGGGCTTTTCCAGCCCTTGCAACCAAATTGTTTCCCAACTGGCGATGGCTTTACCGTTTTGTACATTGGGTTGATAATAGACAAACCCATTGGGATCAAAGCCAACAGTATGATTTTTCCCTTTCCAGCCGATTAGTGCTCCCCGTTTGAGAGGGATGTCCTCAACACTTTCAGCTTGACTGGCATCCAACCACAGGAGCAAGTTGGCCGAGAGTTGGTCTGGTTCTAATTCAGTTTTAGAAACATGATTGCTACATAGTGGGAGTCTGTCACCTTTAGTAACAGCAAACCCAACCCGATTCTGACTGATAGCTCCGTCAGAAATCCGCTGACAAGAAAGATAGTAATTCCCTGATCGCTCAGGTTCAAAACCTGTTCCTTGGGCAATAGGTCTAATCGTTTGCCCTGTGTGGTGGATCGAAAAGTCAGCATCGTACCAGTAGTAATAGTAATCCGGATCGGGATCAGCAATCCGGATTTTATCAGTATCAGCCTTCTCCAAGTTAACATTTTCAAGTAGGAAACGATTTGCCTCTGGAATCTGAACCGTTTTTTCCATGGCTGTATGGTTGGCATCCTTAATAAGGACTGTATATGTTCCTGATGAAAGTGAGGTCCTAACCCATTCATCTGGTTTTTCAAACCAAGCTTTCTGCGGTACTAAAAGATAGTCCAAGCTCAACATTGATTGGTTTTCTGCTTGTAACCGAATAGAATTCTTACCGCCCTGAAGGTTAACTTCCTGCTGATAATCCTGCCAATCTCCTGACTTCGGAAACGCTAAGTGCTTGCCTATATCATTACCATTGATCAAAAGTAGTGCTATGACCTTGTCTTCGGTCTTGTAGCGAAAAGTAAGTGGATAACGGCCGGTTAACGGTACAGTGATTTGCCAGTCGATCCAACCGGCTTGTCCTTCAAATTTTAAGCAACCCATTTCTTTGCCGTAGCATCCTTCATCCCGACCGGAAATAGGACCCAGATATTGTGCTTCCTCAGCCTGATAGAGGACGATCTCATCAGAAAAAAGTCGTGGGTCTGCCCAGGTTACGCTGTAAGGTTTTCTACCACCATGAATATTGAGCCAAACTGCGCCATCCATTTGCCCCGCTGTCGCTGGAATGATTTCAGATACGGCTTGCAAAGATACTTCTGGTTTAAGAAGGCGGATTTCGCTCTCCAATTCTACCCCATCAGTATTTGACACCTTGTATTGGTAGATTCCGTCTTTTAACCCATCAACAGTGCTAGTCATAGCTCCAGTAGACCACCAACAATTTAATTTTTCATCGCTTTCCAAGTTCAAATCAACTTTCCATCCATTCTTAGTCCACACCGAACGCAGATCTATATCTAATTTTGACTTTTGTTTTAACCGATAACTGGTTGTCGCATAATCAAAATGCTGATCAATAACGCGTAATTCATAGGTGCCAGCAGACAAATCTGACAGAAAAGGATCTTGACTCCCGTTCGACCAAATGTATTCATAAGGAGGTGTTCCACCGCTGACTTGGGACTGAATCTGGCCATCATGCCCAAGAAAACTGGGATTTGTCGCCTCCAGTTCAATTTCCAACGGTAAAGAATCGTGAGTGGGATTAGAATTTTTGATAATCCAAGAAACTTGGTGAAGAGGATACGCTGCATAAGGAGGATCTGGACGGATCCGCTTGGTTTTATCTGCTAGAGAGAAAGTCAGTTGGTAATGGTCGGTAGACCCCAAAGTTATCTCCACCTGATTGACATTTACAGCGATCACTTTTCCATTCAAGCGCCATTCTGTTTCCAGGGTATTTGGTTCAGGTTTTAGGTGAATGACCTGAAAATGGATAGATGTTTCTCCTTCGATCTGCATCTCTGTTTGAGTCGGAGTGATTCTCTCAATAGGGTTAACAAGATCATAGTGTTTGAGAATGGTACGTTGTACACAGATGGGGCACAGGTGTTGGACACCAAAAGCACCCGCTCCCATAAGGCACCCTCTAGCCGTGGGACGAAAATGGTCACTTAATCGATGCTGTCCGCCTTCAAACAATCCAACCACACCCAGATATTCATCGGTGTAAGGTGTCGGCACGGGGGTCTCAGGTGTAATCCAAGCCCGCCATTTTACCTGGTTACGCTGATAAAAATTGGTTGTATTATAAGTTTCGCTTCCATGCCCCCATTTTCCTGAGGAGGTGTACTCATCGGCAATTCCGGTAGCAGTGTGAGCAAATTCATGCATCATACTGGCGATCTCATTTCCAACGATGTAAGCGTCACCGACTCGCGACAAAAGTTCTCGTCCAGCGCCACCTCCACCACCTGTTGTGTTAAGCATCGATAATAATGTCACCCAACCAGTGTATTCATCGCGCCAGGGGAGAAACAACCGATTACGAATTTCCTGCACCTGTTTCCACCCCAAACATTCTGGTCGTTTAGGATCCCACACTGGTATGTTTGGCCACCAAAGCGCATAGATATTATAGAAAGCACTGTAGTTTGCATATGGTGTAACAGCATCAGGATCTCCAAGCGTAAGTGCTTTAACAACTGAATTCTCTACGTCGACAAGAAATTCATCCTTCATCTCTGGCCTGTTGTAAGGCTCAGCATCGTTTTCAACCCATCGGTTCATCACCACAATATTGATGCGGTTATTCTTATTTCCATTGTAAACAAGAGGTATCAATTCCAGTTGTTCCATAATTTCGTCCACGGAATTGGCTGCTTGTGTTTGTACCTTATAAGGCAAAGAAGGAGGTGACACATGTCCCGGATTTGAAATGGATCGAGCTTGAACCGTGTAGCTATACTCTGTTTCAGGCTGCAAATTCGTATCGATGTAAATTGGACTATTCTGCCATCCACTATCGTTACCCAACCCCGAAACACACTGAAAATTGTATTCTACACCGGATATGAGATGAAGTTCAGAGGCTTCCATCATAATTTCATAACTCACACTGGCGTGTGGCTCGTTTTTCCAGTCAATTGGAATTGCTAATAAATGTTCTCTTTTCATTAAGATCTCTTTCTGTTATTTGAGGGGGGACATTGATTAACCAAGCCAAACTTGCCTAACAAGCTTGGTATGACTCTTTCGATTATTCCAAGTGCCTTATCTCCCAGCTATCTATATGCTTGTTAGCATGTCCGAGATAGCAAGAGGTACGATGATTTGAGTGAAAAACTCATAATCCACTCCATATTAATTGGGACTTAGTAAAGATTTTAATCCTTCCTGAAAGCAACAACCCAAGGGATTTGATATCAGGATCAGTTAAAGTTGGCGACCACTCATTAAAACCTTATATTGAATCCTAGGGTGGGGACAATTGGTAATAAAGGTTCATCAACAACCTCACAACCAATGATTGCTGCAGTTTCCTCGTTTTCAACTATCTTTAATACCCTTGCGTCTATATTTTTTCGTGAGTAAAGGTTAATGATTTGGAAGTACCAACTCATATCCCACTTCTTATGATGAACTGACCTAGTCAAGCGAATATCAAGACTATGATAAACGGGAAGCCGTTCCGAATTATATTCATCAATATTTCTTTCGCAAACAACAGTTCCACTTTCTAATGGTATTGACGGTTGACCTGAATGAAACCTCCACCCGACATTCAAATTCGACTTTAATGAAAGATGATAATTGAAGTTCAATCCCATACTATGTCGCTGATCAAATGAACGGAAAAACTCTTTGTCTCCAATTTTCTCTTTTGCTACTGCTAGGCCATAACCTAAATTGCAATTTAGACGGTCAGAAATTTGATGTCTTATCAGTAATTCCAGCCCACTAGCTTTACCTGAATCTGGGTTAGCCAGGATCACCGGTTGTCTGCCGTAGACATGCATTCGACCAGTTAAATTATCTAATTTTTTATAGTATGCTTCCAAGAGGAAATAGGAATTTTCTAATCCCAGATATTCAGCACCAAAAACAAAATGTGAAGCGAACTCGGCATGACCAATTTCAGTATGTTGGTCTTCCACGGGCATAGTGATCAAGTTAATTGGCTGATGATAATGTCCCCATGCCCCACGTAAGACGATATCTTTAGTCGGCTTAAAAGCCAGTGCGAATCTTGGGCTCAGCTCATATTTCTTTGCTTCATCCGATCTATAACTTTGTCTTAGAAACCGAACACCAAGATTGATGGAGGTCCGAGGGTGAACTCTCCATTCATCTTGGAGATAAGCATTAAGATCATTTCCCGTCTTCTCAATTTTTACTTCGATTGGCTTGGTTTGATTAATTCCTAGCTGATTGAAATAGTCATATCTTCCTCCTGACTGTCTCCAATCCAAACCCAATTGAAAAAAGTGCTTATTGGAGACTTTGGTAAAGACTTCCCACTTGAAACCAAAATAATTCAAGTCACGAATATCCAGAGCTTTTCCACGTTGAGTTCCGAAACCTTCTTGGCGGTTTCGATCCGATAATCCGTTAAAAAAGAATAGGTCTGACCACACCTGTTGATTGAGAAAGTGACGCCACTTTAACCATGACATCCCATTTCGATACCGTGAATTTAGGTCTTCTTCCCCTGAATGAGAATTCACTAAGTTTTTGTCCAAACTATAAAGGACATTTAAGCTGAGCTTGTCTTTATCGGTTAAATCGTAGCTTATTTTGGAATATAAGTCGGCATATTCGGGTTTATATTCTTTTTCATACTCCTCTAAGAGAGAAAAAATCATGGGCAGTAGCAAGTCGAAATATCCACGGCGGATTGACAGAATCCAAGACCCCTGTTTTGAAAGAGGGCCTTCTAGAAGAACATGCGCATTAATCAAATCGATTCCCAAATTACCTGTGATTTTGTCTCGGTTACCATCTTTGGATACGATGTCGAAGACACCTGACATTTTTCCGCCATATTTGGCAGGGAAACCACCCATCAGTAAATCAGCTCGATCTAGCAACCCTAAATCTATAACTGACAACGCTCCACCATAGTCCTGCAGATGAAACGGCTCATACAGTTCCATCCCGTCGAGACGAACCAAAATCTCATCTTTTTCTCCCCCACGTACATTAAAGCGAGCTGAGAAATCATTGGAGATTACACCCGGAAAAATCTGAGCGGATCTCATGATATCGTTATCTATCAGAGGGAAATTATCTATTTCTTTTTTTGATAAAGTAAGATTTGATCTGATCCGATCTACTATGGAGAATTTTCCTGGCGTGATAACAATTTCGTCCATTTTCATGGATTGATTGCTGTTTTCTGCTCCGATTTGGGGCATCGTCAAGAAAAATAATAGGATGGAAAGAAACATTAAGTAGCTCAAATTAACGATCGAATGCATCATGTTTTCAGTTACTCGATGGAGCAGAAATCACAACTTTCAAAATGTCCTATGTAGGTATATAAGTAGGATTTAGTTTCCCTTATTTATTCTGTTGTCATTAAATATGCTAGGCGATTAGGATTCTTTTTTCTTCAGAACACGTTATTAATGCTAAATTTGTGGTTGTCCTGAGACAACATAAGTTTAGCATTATGAATTCTCAACAACAAGCTGTTGATATTGTACGTTGTAGCCAAAAAAGATCTCTGTACACTAGCCTTTCCAGATAATCGTATCATGTGAATTGGGTTACTAAAGTTGGTATAAACTTCAAACATATATCTATCAATTAGGGGTAAAATTTGATTTTTCTGAGTGTCTGAGTGAAACAGTAAGTTGGTTCTAGAGCAACCATTGTATTATATTCGAAATACTGACTTGAACGCATTTCTCCTTGGCAAATGGAAGTTTCAAACTGCTGAAGGTCCGGAGTAAGGCCGACGGAAACTGGAGATTGATTCCTACGAAAGTTATGATCTGTCGGACCAGCATCCCGAATGCGTCTCTAATATGACAGAGATGATACGGAAGTTCGACCAAGAGGTTAGAAAGTGGATTGCTTTTAACTAATATCTGGTGTTTTCGGTTACTTTAGTTCACTTTTTTATGATTGGTCATATTCGATGTAGACAAAATACCGGAAACTTATAGGCAAATAAAAAAAGCAATACAAATTAACTTCTTAGGCCTTGTCACCAAAAAACAAATGTCGTATGATGGTAAATATCCCAAAACAAAATGATTGTAGTATTGTGTGTCCAGTTGCATCAGGGAATGGCCATACTTTCCTGTTTGTTTTTCAGAGAATACTAAATAGTACAGTTAAATCACCAATGTAATCTTTAGGGGAGTAAAGTGCTGGATACTGGAAGTTGGCCCGGTCTGCAACTCCAAGATGAACGTGTATTTGGTTAATGCCGTGTCTGTAAATTATCAGATTGACATACTCGATTATATTTCAAGCGCGGTGTAAAGAATCAGTTACTTTGCGAAATGGTATTTATGTAAAGTGATTTTGGCAGCCGAAAATTTACTTAACCTCTTCCATATGAGTTGCCACTACAGATTTAAGCCGATGAGAACTAACTGCGCCAGTTCTCTTGGTGTGGCTGTATCATCAAATAGTTACCCTTGTTGTGACTAAAAAGGATTTAGCTTATTATGAAAAAAACTGATACAAAAATGCCTGAAGTTGTTGATCATACGAGTGTGTCCTTGAAAACTAGTTTCGACCGCGATTGCCAAGAGAAGTTTATGAGCCAGGGTTATCTCAGACTAGGTAAGATTTTGTCTGCTGAGAGCTTGCAGATGTTGCAAAAGCGGATTAAGGATATTATGCTGGGGCATGTTAAGTATAGGAATATGCGTCTTCAATTTTATCAAGATGACAGTGGCAGTGTTCACCGCACCTTGGGACACCAAGTGGCAACATTGGGGTACCGGAGAATTGACGATTTGGAACAAGACCCTCTTTTTCTGGCATATATCCAGCGGCCACTATTCCAGCAGATTGCTAACTATTATATCGGTGAACGAGTATCGATCTTTCGCTCGATGTTGATGAACAAACCTCCTCAATTGAGCCAAGCCTTGCCATGGCATCAGGACATAGGTGTTGGTTGGGGTATCGATACCAATCCTATTGTAACAGTATGGACTGCACTGGATGAAGCTACGGTGGACACAGGTTGTATGCAGATTGTGCCTGGTAGTCAGCAACATGGCATTATTAACCAAAAGCATTTTCTGTCTGAGAAGGAAGAAGCTACTTATGCACCAAAAGGAAGCGTAATTAAGTTAGAAGCGGAAGCAGGTGAGGCTATTTTGCTACACAATTTTTTGCTACACCGTTCGGGCACTAATTCTACACCCGTTTCACGCCGAGCCTTCAGCGTAACATATATGGAAGCAAAGACACGAACTCTCGATACTGGTCAAACCTTTCCCGTTGTTTTTGGTGAAAATGCACTCGATCCGAAAACCGTAAATGGCAAAGCGAATGAACTTGTGGAAAAATTCTATGGATAATTGCTAGAAAGAAGCAACTTGATGTGATGTGTCGACTTGTACCCACAAGGAAAAAGTGCTGCACAGGTAAGTCAAACCCAACGTTATATCTAGGGAAATTAGGCCAATCTGCCGCAATGAGACTCCGATAATATCAAGTCTCACATTGGGCTTAGAGTTGACGGGATCTTGGCAAGTTGACGAGATTGACTGGAATAACTCTGGCTCAAAATGAACAGAAGAATCAAGCTAAACCTCAAAACGGCATTTTTGTTCTAGTTTAAAAAGAATAATTACTCAAAACGATTCATGAGCCTTAGTGTACAGCAATAGTTTTATTGGAGAATTTATGAAAGCAGCTGTAATCGGTTGTGGCATACAAGGACGAGGTGGTCACATTTCCAACTATAACAAGATGAACGACATTGATTTGGTTGCGGTTTGTGACGTGAATTTTGAAAAAGCACAAGCAGTAGCTATAGAATTTGATATTCCGCACGTTTACTCGGATTACCGAGAATTATTGGACAAACATGATTTAGATTTAGTTAGCGTCTGTACACCTCATGTGTTCCATAGGAACCAAACTATCGATGCGTTTGAGGCAGGAGCAAATGTGATTTGTGAAAAAGCGCTAGCCGTAAGTAGTATCGAGGCTACAGAGATGATCGAGGCTTGTAAGCGAAACAAGAAAAAAATGAGCATGGGACTTCAGAATCGTGGTAGTGCAGAGGGACATGCACTTAAAAAATTTATTGATGGAGGGGAGTTGGGTAAAATTTACTATACTCGAGTTGTGTCCGGACACGTGATGAATATACCTGGATATAGTGTGTTTCATAACAAGGACCTCTCTGGAGGAGGTGTACTCTACAGTACAGCAGTACACAGCCTCGATTTAGCAAACTGGATTATTGGTGATCCAACACCTGTAGCAGCAATGGGAACAATTTATCAGAAAATACGCCACATGAAAAACCCTTTAATCTCTTGGAGAGGAGTATTGGAGGATTTTGAGACAGAAGATTTTGCTGCAGGTTATATTCGCTTTGAAAACGATTCTGGATTATCGATTGAAAGCAACTGGCTGACTCACCCATGGAAAATGAGACCCCAAATTGAGATTCTGGGAGATTATGGCTCCGCTGAAATTCCCTTAAAGATCTATGTAGATCAAGGCGATCAAGTTTTTGAGAGGACACCAAAAATCACCGAATCAGGAAATCATTTCTTTGAAGTGTTAAAGGACTTTGTCGACGCGGTACGCGAGGATCGAACACCAATCGTCAAATTCAGTCAGATGCTACATGTTCAACAAATGATGGAAGGAATCTATGAATCTGCAGAAACTGGTAAGGAAGTTCTAATTGGGAATTAACATCTCCCTGTAAGGTTTGACAAATTTTTGATCAAAAAGTAGAACATTCCATACATTACGAAAAGTAAGGAGATTACAGTGTTAAAACGAGAAAATCAATTGCCCAAAAACACTTTAGACTCAGTGAATCCACAGGGATTTGGGAAACTCCACTCCTTTATTAAGCCTAGAAGAAAGGAACTCCGATGGACAGAAATCCCTTGGGAGATCAACCTTTGGGAAGCACGACAAAAGGCCAGTCAGCAGAAGCAGCCGTTATTCATCTGGGCCATGAATGGCAATCCACTCGGATGTACCTGAAACAATGGTATTGCGGGCCGTGCGTCCATATTTTCACATCCTGACGTTATCCAGCTTATGCAAAATTTTGTCCCAGTTGCTGATAATTGTAGTTACACTCAAAACCTACAGAATATGGAAGGAGAATTCTTCTGCCTCATCGCTGAGCAAGGTCACTATGGTGGTAGAACCAAGCCAACAACAACACGACAGGGGCTCTACACCTGTACTTTGGCTGGGGAACTGTTGGCTTCCATCAACACACGGGATGGTGACGAGGTTGCTGAGATGATGCGTCAAGCTTTGGAGAAATGGCATCAAAAACGAGGCAGAGCAGTTGAGGTAGCTCCCGGTGGTTATGATTATGATCCACACAATGGTCGTTGGGAATACCCTGAAGACGGACTTGTATTGAATCTTTATGCCCGTGATTTACACCGTGAATCTGGCGAAGTAGATTCACGGTGGAATCTTGACCGAGTTTGGTTCACACGAGATGAAGTAAACTCCCTTATCCCGGAAAACATGGTAATAGGGAAGAACTACCCAATACCAAGGCATCTGGCAAGACGGATTGCTAAACTCCATTTGGTTGACATTGTTCGTGGAGAATCTCCTCGATGGAAAAATGAAGACCTGAAGCAAGTCGAGATTGCGTTAATTGCCGAAGAGATCATAGACGACAGGATGGTCCTGCGTCTTGAAGGTATTGTGCGAAATGAAGCTCCTCCAATTCTTTACGTCAACCCATTCAGCAATCAAAAGGTAGACATGCCTCGGGGCATCGAACTTCAACTCCTTGGTGATCTTACGTACAATCAGACAGCAGGAACATTTGAGAATTTCGATGCTATTGCTGTTGGCTCACGTTGGGGAGCAACAGCCTTTAATGCCCGGTTCGATGACTTGGGTCCAGCGCCGATCGGTTTTGCCTTTGAGCTTGCATCTGATTCGATGATAGACCGAACACCACCACAAGCAATTCTATCTAGTTACTTTGAAGTGGTGTGAAAGGCAGTTTCCCACTAGTATTGCGAGATCTTCATTTTAATTTTATGAGGTTGGAACTCAGTTGCATTACTCAAAACAATAAAGATAACAGACATAGTGCTTAAAACTTATTTAGCCATACAAGAGAATTTGGGGTTCGGATGTATAATCGCCCGATCAGCTTTTCCAGAGAGAGTACGAGTCGTTTTCTCTTTCTCACAGATTCTACAAGCATAAATTCCTCGTGGTAAATGAGTTTTATTTCAAACTGTTTTGCATGGAACCCATCATTTGAGTTGTGTGTTTATGCCATTTTATGAAGAAGAGGTTCGGTATTTAGAGGCTAACATCAAGACCTTGCCTAGTCGAGAAAGCCAAGTAGTATTTTATGGGAGTTCTTCTATTCGACTCTGGTCTGATTTTCAGAATTGCTTCTCTTGGAATATAATCAATTTAGGGTTTGGAGGTTCTACTATTGCTGCTTGTGCTTGGTTTATGCCTAGATTGCTTTTTCGGTTTAAGCCAAAAGGCTTAGTGATTTACGCTGGTGACAACGATTTGGCCGCCGGCAGGCACCCAGAAGAAGTCTGCAATAATCTGCGGTTAATGGTGTTTGATGTGCGTCGAACTTTAGGTTCTATGCCCGTTTTCTTTATATCAATAAAACCGAGTCCTTTTCACTTTCACTTACGATCAGAAATCGAACGCACTAACCAAATGGCACAACAATTTATCGAAGACGAGCAAAACCTATACTACATTGATGTGTATTCTCATATGCTTGATGGTGAAGGACAACCCTTAAAGGAACTTTACGTAGAGGACCTATTACATTTGAATCAAAAAGGATACAATATCTGGGCTAAGGTCATTGGCCAAAAACTGGAGCAACATTTATCCTAATAGAGCAGTCGGTTTTAGAAGGTCCCAAAAAGTGACAGCTATTATCTTTATTGATTGCTTTTTTGTATTTTTAAGTACAAGCTTACTAGGCAATTGCCTAGTCCTGAGAAGATTTGTTGAATTTGCGAGTTAAGGACTTAACTGATTCACTGACGACTGACGTTAGTTCCTTATATCGAGCTTACTTCAACTTAACCTTGTCTTTTGATTTTCATTATAAGAGCAACGGAGAAAGTTCATACTCAAGAAAGACTCCACTCAGATCGTGAGCCCCATGTCGTTCAAGAATGGGGACGAGGACATTGCGATAGTTGGTT
>Ga0207984_1000232_pt1 | contig 35241 bp, 34 predicted proteins | sample ETNtaG_30_FD_185760 | JGI IMG/M metagenome (GOLD analysis project Ga0207984, IMG submission 185760) | Marine microbial and viral communities from oxygen minimum zone, Eastern Pacific Ocean - ETNP201306PF43B (SPAdes) (version 2) | ecosystem: Environmental > Aquatic > Marine > Oceanic ...
GTGGTGCCGCCGGCCGGGATCGAACCGGCGACCTCGGGATCTTCAGTCCCGCGCTCTCCCAACTGAGCTACAGCGGCTGATGGTTTCATTATGTGGCCCCATAAAACAATTAACTATGCATAACAACTTTTATGCACCCTCCCTAAATCATTAATTGGTGATGAGGTCTGCCTAAGTTCACAGGAAGAGAATCAGCGCTTGTGGAAAAGTGCTATTTTTGCGAAAAAGAGATAACGGTACCAACCGGCCCCGGGTGGAATTCAACTCGGGTCATCTGTAGAGAATGTTCTAAGACACAGCAAGCCCCGGATTGATGAAAAGAGACTGCCCCAGATGCTTTTCAGCACTCAGACATGAAATTATACGGAAAGGTATCTGGAAAGTTGAAATCGACAGGTGTGGATCCTGTTCAGGGATTTTTCTGGATAAAGGTGAATTAATGACTTTGACAGGCAATCGCCCATTACATCATTTGACGACCAAACATCTGGGTATAGATTCAGATTCCGAGTTACTTTGTCCAAGCTGTGGTTCATTGATGGATGATGAGCATGCAGAGGGTGTGGAGATTGATGTCTGTTTACAATGTAATGGTGTCTGGTTGGACAAGAATGAATTGGATTCATTGAGAGAGATAGATTCGGCCTCGATGAAAGTCTTGTCTCCTGAAAAATTGGCTGAGTTATACGATGCCGATCAGTCCGTTTCTTCCAGTGGTTTATTCAGTTGGCTCTTTGGGAGATAATTTGTACAAGATCAGTGATACCGTAAGTGCCCCTTATGGAACTCCGCCCGATGAACGTTCGGTAGAACAACTCATGGAATCATCAGTCATTGTGGTCAACAAGCAAGCCGGTCCTTCTTCCCATCAGGTCGCGGCCTGGTTGAGGGATTCCTTTGAATTGAAGCAAACAGGACATGGAGGTACATTGGATCCCAATGTTACAGGAGTCTTGCCAATTTCAATTGGTAGAGCTTCCAAAGTTATTAAGGTAATGCAGGAATCCTCCAAGGAATATGTATGTTTGATGAAACATGGAAAGGATCCAGGCAAGGATCGGATAGCTGAGATGTTCACTAAATTTACAGGACCGTTATATCAGATACCTCCTCTACAGGCAGCAGTAAAGAGAGAGTTGAGAATAAGAAGAGTTTATGAAATTGAAATGCTTGAACACAAATCACAATCTACTCTTTTCAGGGTTGGATGTGAAGGAGGAACTTATATCCGGAATTTGTGTTCAGATATAGGTTCAGCTCTGGGAAGTGGTGCTCATATGGAACAATTGATAAGGACCAAATCAGGTCCATTTACCCTGGAAGATTCGGTTTCGTTAATCGATGCCCACGATAAATACAAGAAATGGCAGGATTCAGGCGATTCCTCTCACATCTCATCTATTTTGAAACCATTGGAATCAATGCTGGTGGATTTGCCCTTGATTGATGTCAAGGATTCTGCTGTAGATGCGTTGTGCCATGGTGCGGATCTGGGATTTCCTGGGGTTGTTTCCGTATCTAAAAGTATGAAGAGAGGGCAACTGGTGTCATTAAGGACTGCCAGAGGTGAGGCTATTGCGTTAGCAAGAGCAACAGTGAATGCAGATGAAATAGCCCAGAATCCAAAATCCAAGGGTAAGGTTGCGCGCTTGGAGCGGGTTATCATGGAAAGAGGGACTTATCCCAGAGAGTGGAAGTCTAAATGAAATATAAATGGGAATTGAGGGAAACAGTAGGTCTCTTTGGATTTCTTTTGGTACTTGCAACCTTGTATTTCGGCCTGATATATACAGGTCCAGCCAAATTTTTCACAGCCCCCAATGCCCAGAAATTATTCTATTTTCATGTTCCCTCTGGTCTGGTCACTTATCTGGCCTTCCTGATGGTAGTTGGAGGCAGTGCTCTGTATCTCTATAATCAATCTCATTATGCTGATAGGGTTGCTAAGTGTTCAGCTGAACTAGGGATAGTTTTTGGTTTTATGTCACTGGCATCTGGAACTTTCTGGATGAAAGCAGAATGGGGTGGAGACATAGTTTCTCGGTTCTTGACAGATATGAGGCTGGCCACAACTCTTGCAATGTGGATTCTGTACATAGCCTATTTTGTCTATCGAAGGCAGCCCGAGACCTCGATTGTCAGGAATAATGCAGCAGTTCTGGGAATGTCTGGTTTGATTATGGTACCTTTGTCATACCTGTCATCACGTTTTCTTAGATCCCATCATCCAGTTATCGTGGGCACTGAGGAGCAAGACAGTCTGGATCCATCTCTCAGGGTAGGGTTGTATATGGGCATCCTGGCATTTATTCTGCTGTATTCTTTTTTGCTGAATATTAGAATGCAAATCGAGGAGATGGATAAAATGATATTTTCCAGGAAAATGGGGAACCTATGAGAATCGGTTTAATTCTAGTTATCTTGCTGTCCCTGGCTCCGTTTTCATCAGCAGAGCAATATTGTCATGAAGATAATTGTTTTACAAATAGGAGTTACATCAATTTGAATGAAGAGGATTTGTACGTATATTATAATTCATTATTCACGATTGGGGAAAATTGGTTCGTCGTATTTCATGTTACTGGTACAGACAATGACTACGATGTCGACCTCTCTTTTGAAGATGGTAATTCCAAGAATCTGACTTTACCGGGAGGTAGTTCCAATTACACGGATTCTATCAGTTTCGCTGGTTCTACTTTTGCGTCCGAAAAGTTCGATTTCAATTTACACTTGACCATAACTCAGTCCCAAGGTGGAGAGATTGTTGCGAATAGTACCTTTAAGATAGACATAAACAAACCCTCAGATGATGATATGTTCTATCTGTGGGGAGGCATGACGGTATTCTGGGTTGCGATAGGCGCCTATGTTCTATATCTTTCAAGCCGATTCAGGGAATTGGACGAAAAGGTGGAGGGAATTGAAAAGTGATGGAATCCGATAGACGTACCAAAGTTCCTTGGTCTTCTTGGTCGAAGGGATTGCTTGCCTTTTTGGTTCTGATTGCCACAGGAATTGTGGTTTTTACCACAGTAGATGAACAATCGATGTATGTTTCTGTAGAGGAAGTAGTTTCTGGCGATTATCAGGATGGGGCTAATTTACAGGTTCATGGTACTATTACAAATCTTAAGATCAATGATTGTATCATGGTTGATGGTAACTATTCACTTAGAGTCGACATTTCATCGATTATTCGCCCAGACACTTTTGCAGAGGACAAGGGAGCGACCTTTACAGGGATTCTGCGTATTGTTGATGGAGAAATGTATCTGGAGGCCATAAAAGTACAAATGGGCTGTCCTTCTAAGTATCAACCAGCGGAAGAGTAGACCTCATGAAAGATAAGTTAGTGCTCAAGGAGGATCACGTATATGAGTTACCCAAGGAAGGTCAAATGCGGGTTCCGGGTCGAATCTATTCTTCACAATCTCTGTTAGAACATCCCGGAATGGATTCTGCCATACAGCAGGTAGCTAACGTAGCCACACTACCAGGGATTGTCGATTTCAGTATGGCGATGCCCGATATTCATTGGGGTTATGGATTTCCGATTGGGGGTGTCGCTGCTTTCAGGACGGAATCCAAGGGTGACGGAATGGGAGTAATCTCCCCGGGTGGCGTAGGTTTTGACATAAATTGTGGAGTACGTTTGATACGGACCGATATGGTCGAACAGGATATTCGAAGTAAGCAGAAGGAGCTGATTGATGAGTTGTACAAGGAAGTTCCCGCAGGTTTGGGATCCAAGGGAAAAATAACCCTTTCAGATAGAGAAATAGATTCGGTTCTGTCTATAGGGGCTAAATGGGCTGCTGATGAGGGGTACCTCTGGGAAAGTGACCTAGATGTAATGGAGGATAATGGGTACATTGAGAATTCTTTGCCCGAGCACGTCTCACATTATGCCAGGACACGTGGTCGGAAGCAAGTTGGTTCTCTGGGAAGCGGTAACCACTTTCTGGAAGTTCAGAAAGTAGATGAGGTTTTTGACGAAGAAGCTGCCAAGGCCTTCGGATTTTTTGAGGGTCAGGCTGTAGTTATGATGCACACTGGTTCACGTGGTTGCGGTCACCAGGTCTGCCAGGACCACTTGGATTGTGTTCTTAGGGCCAGTAAGAGAGAGGGAATTGACCTGCCGGACAAGCAATTGGCTGCTGCACCCCTGGATACCAAGGAGGCTCAGGAATATCTGGGTGCAATGTCATCCGCGGCTAATTTTGCATGGGCCAACAGATCATTGATATCCTACGCTACCAGAAAGGCTTTTTCCAACATATTTGGAGGAGATGGTAAGAGTCTGGGGATGGACACGGTCTATGACGTTTCTCACAATATAGCTAAAATCGAAAAACATTCGGGTGAGGATCTATGTGTTCATCGTAAAGGAGCAACAAGGGCATTTGGACCCGGATCACTGGATATCCCATCCAAGTATCGTAGTTTTGGGCAACCTGTGATTGTACCTGGAGATATGGGGACCTCAAGTTATGTTCTCTCCGGGACTTCAAGTGCCATGGACCAAACCTTTGGTTCGACATGCCATGGAGCTGGAAGAGCGATGGGTCGCAAGGCTGCATTCAAGAAGTTCGATTCCAAGAATCTGGTCAAAAGACTATGGGAGAAAGAACGAATCTATGTCAGGGCCAGATCTCCACGTGTAGCTTCCGAGGAAGCCCCAGGAGCTTACAAGAACGTGTCCGATGTAGTTGACGTGTGTCACGCCACAGGAATAGCGAATAAAGTTGTAAAATTGAAGCCTATGGGTGTGGTGAAGGGGTAGATGGGAATACAGTTAGGACCTCTGCTCGAAACACGTAAGATCAAATTGGATGAATTGAGTGGCCAGAGTGTTGCTATTGATGGCTACAATGTGTTGTATCAATTTCTAACCAGTATAAGACAGGCAGACGGAACACTCTTGACAGATTCAAAGGGGCGTGTCACCAGTCATTTGAGTGGCCTATTCTTCAGATTTTCCAATTTGGTTGAGAATGGTTTGAAGATTTGCCTTGTTTTTGACGGCAAACCACCAGCCCTCAAGATGGATGTCCTTGAGGTACGCCGACAGAGAAAGCTCAGGGCCCAGGTTCAATGGGAGGCTGCCATTGAGGCTGGAGATATGGAGACGGCCAGGACCAAGGCCCAGCAAACAACAAAGCTTGACGCTACCATGATCCAGGAATCCAAAAAGCTTCTGGATTTTCTTGGTATTCCCTGGGTACAGGCACCAAGTGAAGGTGAGGCCCAGGTAGCTCATCTCCTTAGTACAGGAAAGGTGGATTACGGTGCCTCACAGGATTTTGATACGGTCCTGTTCGGAGCTTCCAAGCTGGTCCGCAATTTGACACTGTCTGGTAGACGAAAACTTCCCAAGCAGCAAAAATGGGTGGAGGTCACACCGGAGATAATCGAGGTCGAAAAGTCGTTTGAAACCTTGAATCTCAATAGAGAACAACTCGTGGATGTTGCGATTCTTATGGGTACTGATTTTAATCAAGGTATAGATGGTATAGGTCCTAAGAAGGGACTCAAGCTTCTGCAAGAATGCGAAAATGCTGAGAAAGCTCTTGAGAAAATAGGCAAGAGAATAGAAAACCTGGAAGAAATACGGTCATTGTTTCTGGATCATCCGGTTGAGGACTTTACTCCGGAATGGAAATCTCCTGACGTTGAATCAACTATATCTTTCCTTTGCGAGAATTATTCTTTCAATAGACCCAGGGTTGAGAAGGCCTTGGATAAATATGTACAGGAGAAACCAACCGCAAGGCAGCTGACTTTAGGTGACTTTTAGTATGGTTTTCTCACTTAGGTATCACAATCCAAATCGCTACGCAGAATAAAGAAAAACCCATAATGCGATTAATTAGAACCCCAGATTTCGAATCACCAAATAGTTCTTTTAATGCACTACCAAAAGAAGCCCAACAGAACCACCCGAGTAATTTTATTCCAACGTTTAGCAGCACAATAATCATTTTTCCATCCCAGTTTAACCCAAACACAGTTCCAAAAGTTGTCATCAAAATTAATAGATGAATGAAGGCCTTTCCATTAACTACCTGAAGAATGACGCCGGTTTTGAGTCCAAGTTCCTCATCAGAAATATCTTTACCATCTATATGTGAAGCCGTTGCTATTTGGTAAGATAAATAAATAATATATCCAACACCAATATAAGTCAAGAAAGTAAGTAAGTCAGGGTTGTCCTCTATGAAAAGAGATCCATAACCAACTACAAGACCTAGCAAAAGCCATCCAATCACCATTCCTGAGATTAAAGGCAATGATTTTCTGAATCCATGGCGAGAACTATGGGCAGCTGATAGAAGATTATTAGGTCCCGGCAAGAGAGACACAGGTAATGTAAATGCTAGCATAGCAAGCAAACCCGCAAAGTCTATGATGCTAAAACCCCTCTGTAAATACGGTACATACTCTCAAAGAAAAGGGGTCCTATATTTTGTCTTTTCTTTACGCTAACTGCAGAAAAATATTACATAATCAATGGTAGTGGACATGGAATCCCGAAAAATATACCCTGCATCGTGCACTTATGTTTTAAATATATCTGCGCCCGGCCCCCATCACAATGCAGAGCATCTCAGTTCATAAATTGGAAGAAGCTTTGGAATCGGGCACTTCAATATTGGATTGCCGACCAACCAGTGATTTCGCGTCTTCACACGTGCCGAATTCGATAAGTACTAGTATCAATGGATTCTATGAATATATGGCAACCTGCCTTTTTGACAAGAAGAAGCCGCTTATCGTGATTGCAGAGCCTAGCAGGAAAAGTGAGGCTATTCTAAGGTTGGATATAGACGGTTTCACAAATTTATCATTTTTTGATTTTGAGAAGTGGAAATCTTCTGGCAACCCTACTTCAAGCATAGTTCGTTTTTCAGCCAAGAACGCTACCTATCATCTGGAAAAGATGAAGGATGTCAGTAATGCTGAGGACTGGGAGGTTCTGCATGTCAAAGGTGTTTCGAGTGTACCATTAATAGATATTGTGGACAATCCAGATATAATTACTGAAGGCGATGTTCTTTATTGTGCCCAAGGGCATAAATCAATGGCGGCTGCTTCTTTCATGGCCACCAAAGGCGTAAATGTTAGTGATATATTGGGAGGCCTGAGTGCAATGTTAGTTGACGCACCGGATTTGGAAATATAATGAGTGAAAAAGCATTCTCATTCTTGCCTATGCCTGAACGTTCAAGTAAACCTCGGAAAAATGGTTTGACAATGTGTCTGGATCAAGGTATGGGTTTGACATATACTGAGGACCAGTTATCCATATGTTCGGAGTACGTAGATGTTTGGAAACTGGGTTGGGCAACGGCACAGTTGCAACCTAAGGAAATAGTGAGCAAGAAAGTAGAACTTATTCGAAATCACGACATATCTGTTTGTAACGGGGGCACCCTGCTTGAATTATCTGAACATCAAGGAAAGGCCGAACAGTTATTTTCCGAGTTATTGGATTTGGGTTGTGATTCCACAGAAATTTCCAGTGGGAGTCTCGATATTGATTCGGACCGGGTTGCCGAATTGATTTCTCTGGCCAATAAAATGGGACTGAGAGTATTCTGTGAAGTTGGTAAGAAATTGCCAGAGGATGATTATGAGGGTAAAGAATACAATCGCCTTCTTGAAAAATTTATTGGAGCTGGGGCGGACAAGGTGATACTGGAAGCTCGTGAATCAGGGGTAAGTGTTGGAATAATGGATGACCAAGGAAACCCCCGGGAAGCAAAGATGAGTGACGTTCTGGAAGGAATAGATCCTAATAATGTGATTTTTGAGGCACCAAGAAAAGCTCAACAGATATTTTTCCTTCGCCAGTTTGGACCAGAGGCTAATCTGGGGAACATTCATCCGACCGATGTAATCTCAGTTGAGACCTTGAGAAGGGGTCTCAGGGGTGATACGATTAATGATTTTTACTTCGTGATTGGGGATCGCCACCTGAAGAAGCAGGGTCGCAAGTAGAGTAGAATGGAAGTTAGAATTGAACATGGTATAAGTGGAGCTGAGCTAGCAGTATCCCGAGGAGATGCCATTGTTATTGTAGATGCCATCCGGGCATCAACAACATATGTGACGGCTTTTGCAAGCGGTGCTGACAGGATTATCCCATGTTCCAGTCGCAAGCATCTAGCTGAGAAATACGAGGACTATCCCAATTCACTCAAATGTGGCGAAAGGCTGTGTAAGAAAATAGAGGGTTATGATTTAGGTTCATCTCCTGTTGAGATGGCTGGTACGGATTTGACAGGTAAAGTTCTGCTATCCAGTACAACCAATGGTTCACGCATGGTTGTTGCTTGTCGTGATTCTCCCTTGGTGGTTATGGGTGGATTCTGTAACGCAAGTTCGGTCGCAGAATTCTTGAAAGGCAGAAATATGGATACATCCATAATTTGTTCGGGGAGGCTGGGTGAAGAGGTCATCGAGGATAATCTGTGTGGTGAATTTATCAAACATCTTCTTATGTCTCCTTCGAAACCTTTCCGCTTGTCTAAAGAGGAAATCGAAGAGGCATGCTTGGTTTCTCCAAGTTATGAGATGTTGTCGAGTGCTGGCCTGGAAGGGGACTTTGAGAAATGTATGTCCTTTGATTCCCATTCCCTGGTTCCTGTTTTTGATAGCGAAGCATTCACTTTGCTTTAAAGCGGAAAATTTTTTCACTACCGCATACTGAACAGGAATCTACTTTTTCCAGAGCTTCAGCTCTACAGGCCGAACATCGGTATTTCCATTTTCTCAGCTCCTTTATTTCATTACCACTACACGAAGTGAATTCGACTCCCATATGCAGTGCCACATTCTGGATCGCGAAATCATCCGAGACTATTGTCCCTTGCATTTCATAGGCTAAGGCCAGAATCTTAAGGTCAATACTGGAAAGTACACTGAGGTCTCCGGTTTCCTTTGAATTCATTCGGATTTTATCAATGGAAGCTACCTTAGGCTCTCTGATCTTTAGCCCTATTTCTTTCATGTTTGTGAAATATTGCTTGCTTTGCCGGTTGTTCAACTCAGATTCAATCTCAGATATAGTTGCTATTTCCCCTTCAGGATGGTTCTGCGTCAGGAAGGCACAAGTATCAAGAATGTACACGGTCACTCATAATTGGCCACAATAAGAAAGAGCACCCTACTTTGGTACAATCAAAATAGTCCGAACATGGGTCTACAGGTTATGGCTCTCCAGATTAATGGTTTGGTCACACTGTTGAAACCGGTACTGACTAGCCAATCCGGAGATCTGAACATCAGGTTTCCCCAGGCCATACCTCTCTTTGAATATTTCATCACTTTTCCCATTTGCTTGTTCCAGCGCATCTGATATTGATCCAGTGTGATTCCATCCCGGATATGTTCCGCAATCACCTGTCCTGCGATTCGTCCTCCTATCATTGCTGTGGTTATTCCAGCTCCATTAGATGGGAGGACCATACCTGCTGCATCCCCTACCAACATGTAGTGTTCTTTCGTGAAATTGCTAATGTTTCCCGACATGGGTAGCACCCCACCTCCCCTGTATGTGATCTCCCCTTCAAATTGCTCAAAAAAATCATCGGCCATTACATTCAGACTTTTACCTTTGGAAAATCGTGTCTGAATTCCGATTCCAATATTTGCTCCACCGTCCTTTGGTATCATCCAAGCATAACCTCCTGGAGCAGTGGAACCAAAGTAGAGGTCTACTCTATCATCAAAATCACCATTCATAAGTACGAAATTCACAGTTATATTGAGCGATTTCTCTTTCCAGAATTTTTTACGCAAAGGATCATGCGGCCCCCCACATCCTACAATCACTCTAGCTGATATTCTTTTTCCATTTCTTAGAATTATATTATGCCCATCGATATCATTTACTCTGGTTTCGGTAAGAAACTCGGCACCCTTGGTCTTGGCCATTTCCACTAGTATCCGGTCGTGAATTGGTCTGTGCAGAATTTGTCCTTCAAAAGGATAGACTAATTTTTTCCCAGAAGGTGCAACAAGCCCCATGGTTTTTGTTTTTCTGGATATGGCCTCATCTGGTGTACGGAATAGTTCATCTATATCTGGGACATCCGGACAGAGTTCCTTCAATTGAAGATTACTAGGTACCAATTCTCCACATTGGAGGGGTGTTCCGATAACACTTCTTCGGTCTATGACTAAGACTTTTGCTCCACCGTCAGCCGCATATCTGGCGACGGTACTTCCTGCTGGTCCTCCACCTATTATGATGGCATCCCAATCATATTCCATGATTCTCAATAGCTTCGCTAAAAATAGAGTTTGGTTGGAATAATAAGTATCATAAACACCTCTGGCTGAACACAGATGTGAAAGCAGTCATTTTGACCGCAGGGGAAGGTGCACGTCTAGGTAGTTGGACCTCCAATAGACCCAAGGGCATGATTCCCTTGGGAAATAGACCGATCCTGGATCATTTAGTCAGAGGGTTAGTCAGTGCTGGAATAACTGAGATTAACATAGTCGTGGGGTACGCTCGTAATAGTGTAATGTCCTACTTTGGAGATGGTTCCTCTTTTGGAGGGAAAATAAATTATTGTTTTCAGGATAAACCAACAGGGACATTGGATGCGATGAAAATCGGGATGTCTGATATTGAGGATGAATTCATTCTAGTGCCTGGAGACAACTATGTCTCAGCCTCCTCATTCCTTTCTATGAAAGATTATGATGGTGAGGCCCTTTTATCAGGTCAGGCAGAAAGATGGTCAAAGTGGGGAGAAATCGAGATTAGAAAAGGCAATCCAACTATAACCTTCGACAATCCGGATGCATATGGTAGAATCCACTTCACAGGAATAATGAAACTCAAGAGACAGACGGCTGAGAAGATGCTTCTCTCCTCAGGTAGACATATCGGGGAGTCACTTCAGGAAATAGCTTCCCAAACTAGCTTTGAAGTTCTCAAGGCTGAATACTGGCATAACATCGTTTATCCCTGGGATCTGATTTCCGGTAATAGGATGGCCCTTCGTGACAATCTATTGTTTCGTTCAGCTAAAATAGAGAAGAATGTGGTCATTAAAGGTGAAGTTTCTATTGGAAAAGGTACGGTTATTCGTTCAGGGTCCTACATATTAGGTCCCGTTTCGATTGGGGAGGGATGCGATATAGGTCCCAATTCAGTTATTGGTTCTGCGGTTTCAATTGGGAATAATGTAATAGTCGGACCATTCTCGGAGATTGTTGATAGTGTGGTGATGTCCAATTGTGACTTGGGCAGTTACACTAGTCTTAAAGGCAGTGTTCTGGGGAGTGGTGTTTCTTTTGGTTCACACAGCATAGCAATACCCAGCACTAGGAACATAATGTACTTTGACAAGGAGTTCTCTGTAAGTGACAGAGGTGCAATGATAGGAGACGATTGCATTATAGGTAGCAGGGCCACTCTTCAGGGAGGTTCAATCCTTCTTAGTGGGGCAACTATAGGTGAAGGAGAATTTTATAATGCCGACTTTCAGGGAGATAACATCTGATGTGCGGCATTGTTGGTTATACTGGAGGTCAGCCAGCTCAGGAAATTGTATTGGAATCACTGAAAAAATTGGAGTATCGGGGATATGATTCTTCAGGCATTGCAATGCACGAGGATAAACTGGTTATCTACAAGAAGGAAGGTCCTATTGAGAACATGGAAGCTGAGTTACCCAAATCCAAATCAACTCTGGCGATCGCTCATACTAGATGGGCGACACACGGGGCTCCTTCAGACGCAAACGCCCATCCCCATTCCGATGAAGAAGTTTCAGTTGCAGTGGTTCACAACGGTACAATTGATAATTACTTGGAAATAAAGGAGTCATTGGAAGCTGAAGGTCATAATTTTAAGAGTGATTCTGATTCCGAGATTCTTCCTTTATTAATATCGAAGTACTATTCGGGCAATCTGGTTGAAGCCGTGAACAGGACACTAGATGATATCCATGGTATTTTCACGATAGCAGCCATCCACAAGGATAATCCAGATGAAATAGTCGCAGTCAGGAATGAAACCCCACTTGTAGTCGGGCTTGGCAATTCTGAGAATTTTGTTTCAAGTGATATTTACGCTATTCTGAAGTACACACAGGAGATTGTGTATCCCGAGGATTATCAAATTATCAGGGTAACCTCCGACACGGTAGAGGTCCTTGACAGGGATCTTAACTTACTTGATTATACCGTTGAGACCGTTGAAAAGTATACTGAAGTCGCAGAGAAAGGCGGGTTTGAGCATTTCATGCTTAAAGAAATATTTGAGCAGCCCAAGGCTTTACAGGATTCATTGAACGAATTATTAGTTGAGTCGCCTTTGGAAAGATTAGGCCTTGATTGGAAAATAGGTAGTATGTCGATAGTTGCATGTGGCACTTCTTACCATGCAGGTTTAGTTGGGAAATATGTCATCGAGCAATTAACTGCAATTCCCGTTTCAGTGAGTTACTCTTCGGAGTTTCGTTACGCAGCTCCGGTTCAGGGAGTGGGGGGTCTGTTATCTTCACGTCCGTTAGTTATTCTCATTTCGCAAAGCGGTGAAACGGCGGACACTTTAGCCGCAGCGCGGGCCGCAAAACAACAGGGTTGTCATACCATTGCAATTTGTAACGTGCCGGGTAGTAGGATTACTAGGGAAGTAGATGGTGTAATCATTACTAAATCTGGCCAAGAAATCGGGGTTGCGGCTACAAAAACCTTTATGACACAAATGCAAGCCCTTTACGCCCTTGCAGTCAATTTAGCTTTTAATTCGGGTTCATTGGATCACCCTCAATCAAAATTGTGGGAATCTGAAATTCGAAAAATCCCTAGTAAAGTATCTCAAGTTCTGAATAATTGCGAATCCATAAGGGCATTGGTACCTCATCTCGTAAAATCGGAATCAGTATTCTTTATTGGTAGAAATATAAATTATCCTTTAGCTCTGGAGGGTGCTCTGAAACTTAAGGAGATATCCTACATCCATGCTGAGGGTTACCCAGCAGGAGAACTGAAGCATGGTCCTCTGGCACTATTGAGCAAGGATACACCCGTTGTTGCTATAGCTGTTCAGGACCATACCTATTCTAAATTGATATCAAATATCGAGGAGATATCCGCTCGAAAGGCACCAGTGATAACGGTTGCTCAAAAAGGCGACCAACTAGTTCCTAAAATATCTGATCACTTTTTCGAGTTACCAGATATTGACCCAGTACTATCTCCATTCCCAGTTGCAGCATTCTTGCAGCTATTGTCCTATTACGTTGCCGATGAGCTTGGTACGGAGATAGACAAACCACGTAATTTAGCGAAATCTGTCACTGTTGAATAGTATTCTGAATCGAGTTAGGCTCCCAGTTCCTCCAGACTTTGCAGGGCAAAGGCCGTGTGTAATGCAGTTCCTATATGCAGAGCCTCTTCATCCATTTTGAACAAGGGATGATGTACATTGTAGATGGCATTTATCTCCTCATTGCGCATACCCAAGGCAACAAAACAGCCTTTCACTTTTTCAGTGTAGTATGCAAAATCCTCACCCCCCATAACTGGCTCCAAATCCACAGTATTTGACTCACCTAACATCTCGCTTCCGACACCCTTTGCAAAATTCCACATTTCTTCATCATTCACCGTTGGTGGGTAATCGTTTCCAGGGTAACTGACTATGGCCTTGCAGGAATGGGCCTGAGCGATGGTCTCGGCCACTGTTTTTACACGGTTTTGTAAGCTTTTCAGTCCTTCTGTTGTCAGGGATCTTAGGGTACCCATGAGTTTCACCTCCGGAGGTATGACATTGGATACTTGTCCACCATGTATCGTGCTTATGCTTACTACTCCCGAATCCAGGGGATCCAGTTCTCGTGATATGATGGTTTGGAGACTGGTTATTATCTGAGCCGATGCAACTACTGGATCCCTGGCCAGATGTGGCATTGCGGCATGACCACCTTCTCCCTCTACGGTCATTTCAAGGAAAGAAGTTGCGGCTAGGAAAGTCCCTTCTCGAGATCCGATGGTACCGGTTGGCAACAGGGGCCAGACATGTAGTCCAAAAATACGTTCGACCTTAGGTGAGTCCAGAGCGCCTTCCTCTCGCATCAGTTTTCCACCAGCGCCTCCTTCCTCGGCTGGCTGGAACAACAATTTGATGGTACCATTAACATCTTTCTCGTTCTCTTTCAGGATCTTCGCAGCTCCCAGCAGCATTGAGGTGTGACAATCATGTCCACAAGCATGCATCTTGCCATCTATCTCGCTCTTGAATGGGACGTCTGTCTCTTCATGAATAGGCAAAGCATCCATGTCAGCCCTTAGGGCAACACAGGGTCCATTTCCGTTACCAATAGTTCCCAGAACTCCAGTCTTGGCAATGGGTGATTCGTAAGGAATGCCGAGTTTGTCCAATTCCCTCCTGACAAGTTCACTGGTCTTGAACTCTTCATACATCAGTTCAGGATGCCGATGCAATTCTCTTCGTATCTCGATTATCCAATCAGAGATTTTCTTTGCTTCCTTTTTAGCTTCTTTAGCATGCATAACTAGTTAGAATTCATTCTCATTATAGAAGTATCGCCATTATCAAACCAAACAGGAAATTGATTATTATCTGTGAATTTGGTCTTTGCCTCACCTTTCAATTCCTCTGCTGGATCCCACTGTAAGAGGGCAACACCCTTCTGCATCTCTTTCGAGAGGATTACATACGAAACCTGTTTGACTCCTGCCTGGGGTGTGGATAGGGCTTTGCCTGCCTCAATTGCTTGTTCAGCATCCCCCGTTATCACTTCTGCCCCATTCTCCCAGCTGGCATTGGTCCCAGTGAGCCCGAAAGTAAGGCTACTGAGTCTATGATCGCTTACCACTAGAGAATCATCCTCGGTAAACTGAGTCCATAGGATGGCGTCAAATTCTTTGTCATTTGTTCCTTCCTGGAACCCCCCCATAACCGATGGAGGTGGATAGGCTCCAAAAGCACAGCCGAGAAACAGCAGCGTGAAACCGTAGGCAATTGCAGGTCTTCTTCCAGGTTTGAATCCCTTAATCAGATATTGGAAACCTACCCCTGCCATAAACGCCAACGGCGCCATCAGGTAGGGCGCATGTCGATAAGCTATCAGCAAATGGGACCCGGTTATCGCACCTATTGCAGCCAGACCAAGTATAGGCAGCATCCATCCGAATATGAACCATCCATATTTTTTGGAAAGAACAAAAGTGGGTGCGGCTACCAGAGTTATCCATGCTAGATTCACGGCAAGATAGGGTACTGCATCCATTCCCACAGGTATCTCCGTTCCCGGGACACCTTTCCACAGGGCCAGTAGAATCACGATTAGTGACGCAAAAAAAGCAAAAATAATCCTTTTCAGGAAACTTGAGTGATCAATATTCTCCAAGAATGTGAGCAAGACCAGTTTGTCCTTGATGACCCATAGAATAGCTATACATGCGAATGGAATCAAGGCCATAACCAGAGTTACAGGAATGCTTTCTGGTAGGAAGCCAAAGGCGCTCTGTTCAAGCATTTTGCTAAACGACCCTGCATAGACCAGCCAATAGGCAGAGATTATCACGGATATGAATCCAATTCCTACAATTCCGGGTTTTGCTATTTCTTCATTCCCGGCAGCTATCTCAACAACCAGTATTCCGACTATTGCCGCCATCATAAGCAATAGAGTAAAGTGATGGGTCATCAGCAGCCCTCCTAGGGCAAATATCAGGACAATGCTCCAGGTATTATCATACTTTCCAGATTCTAGGCATTTCAGCCAACTATAGAGGAATACAAATCCCAGAGGTTCAGCCAGACCGCCCGGCATCGGGTGGGAATTAGCAAAAACAACCGCGAAAGTGACGCTGTAGAAGGCACAACCAAACAAGGCTGGAAGAAAACCCACCAATTTCTTTCCAATCATGAAGAGAGCAGGTATTGCTAAAGCCGACATCAAGGGAATGAACCACAATAATGACTGATGATAATCCATCCCTGTCAGTAGGCCTACGCTACCCGCCAAGATCTGCATCCCCTGGAAATCAGTATAGGCTCTCCCCCATCCCATATATCCCTCTGTCAGCATCTCTCCGTTTTCTACAAGATGCCTTGTCAGGTACAGGTATTCTCCGGAGTCACTTCCCCAGATACGCCAGTTGTAATGATGATAGATCCGTACCAGGAATCCGAATGACAACAGTGAATATAGCAAATTCCTTTCAAAGAGTTTAGTCCTCAATCAGGCTCACCTACTGTAATTAGGATAACTTCGACAATTGTTGCAAAGAAAACCAGAAATATCAGATTTATGATTATTGAAGGTTCAGGGGTTCCAAGCAATGCTATCAGGATTATCAGAAAATAAAGATATTTACGAGCATCCATGCTTTTTTCAGTATAATCTATAGCAAACAGGGTCAGGATTGGCAGACTCATAAGGATTCCGCAGAAAAGGGATATTGATACCACCAGTTTCGTTGTTTCGTAAACGGATAGTTTCGCCACGACTATTTCATCTGTCAGGAGGAGTTCCATTACATTTGGAGCAACATAGAACAGCCCCACCAGCGAACCAGCTACAAAGAGAGTTGAACCTATGGAGAAACTGACCATGGTTCCTCTCCTTTCTTTTACAGTCAGACCTGGGCTCGAAAAATTGTAGAATCCTCTGATCCACAGTGGAAAGGTCAGTACCAGACTTCCTATCAGGCTCAGGTAGATCCTCAGTTTGAGAAGCTCGGTTGGACTATAGGTAGCCAGGTCATCCAGACTTAGTTCTGCAATAACCAGAAGATTCTCGATTAATTTGATGGAGAATGGCACCAGTAAGACCAGTAAGGCCATATTGCAAATGAAGGGAGGCATCAAATGGGAGCGGAGGTCCTCGAGATGGCTTGACAATGGCCTGCTGATATCTACAGTTTCAGACACTAGGTGGGGTAAGGTCGGGGGCTTAAAAGGCGCCTTGTATCAGCAATATAATGAATATTATCCAAGGCTGTGTTCGCTATCCTCCCGCACCGGGAGGGGCTGAAACAGTCGTGAAGGCCTATTCAGAAGGGTTGCTTGCGAAGGGCCACAAAGTGGAGGTGATAACCACGGACCTTTACACTGAAACGCCCTTTGTGAAGAAGAAGATGCCCTCTGAGGTTGGTGGAGTCCCCGTATCTAGGCACAGTGCGTTCAGCGTCTCTGGTGAAGCACATTATGTCTTGGCTCCAGGTATGGTAACGTCCTTCCTTTCAAAGAAGGCAGATATCATCCATACCCATTCGTACGGTTATTTCCAGAATCATGCCGCCTGGATCAAGGAAAAATTCCAATCTACTCCATGGGTGATTACACCTCATTTCCATCCTTCATGGTCAATGTGGGGTGGTGCTAAAAGGCGCACTCTACGGGACTTTTACGATTCCAGAATTGGAAAGTCAACTATGGAGTCCGCAGACCTTATCACCTGTGTTAGCAAACATGAAAGAGATATGCTGGTCTCGGAGATTGGCATTGAACATGGAAACATAAAGATAATCTATAATGGTCTTGTTTGGGAGGATTGGAAGGAAATACCAAATCCGATGACCTTCCGTCACAAGTATCCCCATATTTCTGAGAAATTCGTGCTATTTGCAGGCAGATTGGCCACAAACAAGGGTCTTCCGGACTTGATAGATGCGATGTCTCAGTTGGAATCCCCAGATACTGTCGATCTGGTTCTGATGGGTGCAGATATGGGTCTGGGCAAGGAATTGGATAAGGCTGCAGATTCCAGGAATATAGCAATGCATCGTTTGGGCCATGTGGATGATGATGTTTACCGGTCCGCTCTGTCTGCTGCCGAAATTCTGGTCTTACCTTCTGAGTATGAGGCTTTTGGAATAGTCTTGCTGGAAGCGGCGGCGGCATCAACTCCCGTTATTGGAACTCGGGTTGGAGGTATTCCTGAGGCGATGTCCGATGAAGAGAATGGATTTCTAGTGGACTATAATGATCCAGTTATGTTAGCCAATAAGATATCATCATTGATCGGAGATGAGAAACTTTGCCAGGAACTGGGGAATCACGGTAGAATATTCTCCAAACGGTTTTCATGGTCCAGTCTAGTAGATCAGCTTGAATCCGAGTATCATTCCCTGTTGTAAAATAATATGGCGCTTTATAAAATACTCTTTAAATAGGATTTATATAGGCCCTAATGTCCCAGACTGGGGGTTTTCTTCATTTTTACACCTAATTATAGAACATTAGTATATAAATGTAATTTTGGACAATATTTGGTGGTTTTATTAACTTATATAGCCATCTAATCAGGAATAAGTAAAAATCTTGGACATAGGACAAGTATTAAACAACCAGATACATTGTATGTGTGTGGCTCCAAAGCGCCTTAACTTCAGGATGAGCATTCCTTCCGATTTCCGTAAGGATTGGGGTTTGTTCAACAAAAGATGCAAGGTAGAAGGTATGACCCCGGCTGATCTTTTGCAGGATTTGATTGAGGAATATCTGGATGAATTCAGGGAGGAAATGGAAAAGGCTGCAGGCGAATTAGATGAGGTAGCCGGCCCGTTGAGGGACGCTCCTCCTAAAAAAGTGACAATCAGGAAACCAAAGAAAAAGTCTTTTCTTGCCAGAAAAGCAACTATCTCTGTTTCAAAACAAACAGAGCAAGAAGAGGAACCGGAAGAGATGCACATCAAGGACACTCCCAAGTTCAAGTTTTTGACACTAGTAAAGGATTTGGATATTGGATCAGGCATACCTCCTGAGGAATTACTGACTCTTGCAGGAGAGGAAGGAATACCTAATCCCCGTCTTCAGATGAATAAAATGATTCGTAGAGGAATTCTATATGTGCATCTGGGCCGTATACACGTTACTTAAGTATTCAGTTCTATAAGGTAGAACAATGAAAGCAGCTGGTTGGGAACTGTCAGTTAAGCAATGGGTTCTTTTGTTTATTCTGATTATTTCTATGATTCTTATCAGTGATATTACTGCATTTATTGGTGCATCATTTATAGCCTTCATACCGGCATATATGTATCTCAAGTCAATTAGAAATACAGAACAGTATGATAGGGAACCATGGGAAGCTCTTAGGATAGCATTTGCTTGGGGAGCTATATCTGGTGTTTTTCTGGCGCTATTGCTCAGTGCACTTGGTGTTCCTCTTTTACTTTTTTTATTAGCAGACCTCACCGATCCGAGTGTGCATGATATCCTGCCCGTAATCGTGGGAGCCGTTATTGTGGCTCCAATAGCTGAGGAGTTTGCTAAGCCACTGGTGATGTTCCAAAATCAGACGATTCGCAGGGAGATTGATGAATTGGAAGATGGTATTGTCTATGGGGCCGCCTGCGGTTTGGGTTTTGGTGCAACCGAGAATGTCATGTATGGTTTGACAGAAGGTCTGGCAATGGCAGGTTTTGCAGGGATGGCAATCTTGATTGTTGTCAGAACCGTATCCTCCATTCTACTACACTTGGTCACTACATCCTACACTGGTCACGGCATTGCCAGGTACATGCTAAACGGAGAGCCTTTCACAGTAGTATTAAAATATTATTTAGTCGCAGTCGTAATTCACGCAACCTGGAACCTTGCTGCTATCTATTCTTTGTTATTTGGATCAGAGACTGGAGCTTTTCTGATATTCCTCTTTTCTATTCTCTTGGCCATCTCAGGCTTACAATTGGCCAAAAAGAGAATCGCAGTTCTGGATGGGGTCGCAACTGTTCCAGTCAATGAATCCCTTCCACCAGCAGGAAGTGCATGGGATGGAGATAGTAAATGGAATCGTGAAAGTAAATGGGGAGGCGAGGATAAATGGAATCGCGAAAGCTTGTGGGATTCCAAGAAGGATGGAGGGCAACCCAGTGCTTCGCAGGCAGCTACTTTATATTCTACGGAGACCACTGGAACAGTGGGCTCGGATTGGGACTGGAAAAGTACATTGGGTACTATTGTCTTCCTGCTTTTTATTGCCTTCAATATCCTTGAAACTATTTTGTAGGGGCATTTTACTCACAACTTAACAGTGGGCCAGTAGCTTAGCTAGGTAAAGCGATCGGCTCTTAACCGATCGACCGGGGGTTCGAATCCCTCCTGGCCCGCCATCAGGTAAAATGAGTAGGATACAAGCGCGTTATTCGTCCCTGTTTTTCCAGATTTAGGATTGAATTGGCAACCAGGGAATTGACGTGATAATTTATTTTTTGTCGACTTACACTCAGTCTCTGGGATATCATGGACTGAGTTATTCCCGGATTATCCTTGACAATTTCAATGATTTCCTTTTGAGTTTCGTTAGTGATTAATAAAGTTCGAATCCTGGCCTTGTTAGTGCTCCCAAACGGGAAGAAAAGACGTTGTCTTCCACTTCTTTGGGAGGTGATTAACTGGTGGTTCTCAAGAATATAGATATGGTGTGCCAGAGTTCCATTATGGAGTCCCAGACCCTCTTTGAGTTCTGTGAAATTTGCACCGGGTTCCGAGTATATACGCCTCAGAAGCTTCCGGCGCGTGGGTTCATCAACTAGTGTATCCTTTTGCAATCTTGAGTAAAGAGGAATAAAGAATTTGAATGTCAGATATTTGAAATTCTCGGATCTTCGGAATTGATACCCCATTCCCAAGAATGACAGACCGAAAAGTCCACGAGTGAGATTCAATTTGGGAAAGCTGAAAGTCCGGGTGGTTTCTTCTGTCTCCTTTGCAGGTGTCACGACATTTATGGACTGCGTCATCTGGTATGAGGTGATTAATCCTGAGTCATCATTGATTGATACGAACATTAGATATTTACCCTCATTTTCAGGTTTATAAGTGGTCCTCACACTCCATGATTCTCCGTTTTCAAGCTGGTCAATCGAAACCTGTTCAATAATTTCATTACCTGCTCCATCATTCTCAATTCCGATATGTACGTCCAGAGAACCGCTAACATAACCATTATTGGTAATTACAGTAGTACAACTGATGCTTTGTCCTAATAGAACAGAATGCCGATTGCAGCTCTGGTCTTGGACTTCGATATCGCTCTTTTCATAACTCAGGACGTAGGTCAGGATCTTGTTTTCTCTTCCATTGCTAATATCTATATTCAATTGGCTACCGCCTTCACGGGGTATCACTGGAAGCGGATTTATCTCAATTTCAAGGGTGGTACTCTTTCCAGATTCAATGATAATCATATCAGGTCCGTTTATCGAATCGATGAAGGTTCCTGCAAAGATGTACGAAAGACTGTATTCCTCAGTGTAGAATCCCTCGTTGTTCAGGATAATATTGACTGTGTATGTCTGTGTTTTCACAAATGTCACTGAGGGGGCTATGATTCCTTCAACGGTTTCGCCGGAACTTTCCATAGTCTGAACACTAAAACGGTACTGATCCATGCTTATTGCAGATAGCACAGACCCGTATGGTCCGGGGTTCTCCGAGCTTATTAGCAAATCACCACTATTGTCAGTTATGCTGATCAGATAATAATTGCCGAACAAGTTGTTTTTCTCGAATGGGGAACTGAAGATCAGTTCATCTATATTGGAGCTTTCAACCAGTAAATTCAGTTGGTTGTAGTCGGATGCTATTGAAACCACGGAATCAGGATTCTCAAAAGTGAGATCGAAGGTACCGAGATCCTCAAGGGAGATAGATATGAAAGAGTCGAATTGGTTAACATATATATTTTCCTTCACCAATATTACCTCTGTCTTGCAGTAATAATTCCCGGGTGAATCAATACCTGCTAATTCAAAATCCAGAATTTGCAAATCTCCCGAGAGTAAATTCGGTGTACGGCTGTAGGATTCAACATAGCCATCTACGGAATAGAGATCTACAATAACCGATATGTTGCCTAGGTGTTGGTCGAAAAGACCAGTATTCTCAATATCTACGAGTATTTCGGGATTCTGCTCTGCCGTATAGAAATAGTGCTTGTCTATAGTGACTTCAAGGTCGTGTTTAATGGTTACATATCTGTGATTCATGTTCTTCAGGAGCCAGAAATTGGTTTCATCAGCAGTGGTACCGGTTGCGAGCAACCGGATGTAGACATTAGCTTCCTCGATTAATTCTAATTCTATATTGTCTGCAGTGGATTCATCTAGCGAATACATAACATTCCATTCGGTACTGTACAGTTGTTCACTATCAAAATCAGTAGTATAGGCTATGGTGAAACTTGCGAATTCGGTCTTGTCAAAATCCATCTCCATTTCAAGCATATTGCTTTCACTCCTCTTCGTGTCGAATGGACCTAGCACTATCCCCGTTTCGTAATCGTCTTCCAGATTTATTAATTCTAGTTGTTCATTCTCATCATCATATCTCCAATTAGTTCCTTCAAGGTCCAAGTAGTAATCCTGTATTATGTTATCAAGTTGTATGCCTATATTCTCATAGAATACATATTGATATTCACTATGGGATGTTGTTATTTCACCATCGGACAATAGAGTCAGGTTGAAAACATAGTTTCCTGATCGAGGTATGATGAACGAAAAACTGTTCTGGTAGGTTTGAAGAGGATCAAGAGAAAAGACGAGGTTTGCTGATTCCAGTTCTATGGTCTCTTGCAAATCTTCGCTGAAGACGTTTATCAATAAGCTGTAGGATACTTCTTCATCAGCTTCATTGGTAATCTCTAGGTCTATGCTATTCTCGATTCTAGCGTTATCATGTTGCATTGATGTTATCTCAATGCCATTTTCCGCTTGTGTAGTGGGAATGAGCGCAAAGCCGACAGTCAAAGCAACCAGGATAATAAAAAAATATGACTTTGCACCCATCATCCTCTCAAAAACATAATAGTATTAATAACTATAGGATAATTTTTTGACAATAAAGGCATAAGATTTTGATTAATATTAAAGATAAATTAATTATATAATCGATAAATAGATATATAAAAACTTTGTAAACTATTAAATAATGGACCAATTCAACATGTTGTGGACACCTCTCAGAGAATTTCGCAAGCAGTTTCGCTGATTCCTGTACTGATTTCTATTATAATTCTATTTGTTGCAGGAGCCGGTTCATGGTTTGTCGTTAAAGAGGATTTTTATCCACACGCCACCTCTGATGAGACAGTTGTTCTGGACTCTGGTTCAGATTATGGTTATCACCTAGATGGGATAGTGATCACAAACGAGGCAGGCGAATCCAAGATAGATTATTCTGCGTCAACCGTGCTCTGTGATGAGGGAGAACCAACATGTATGGTCTATGAAATGAGAGGCATCGTTTTCTATAATATGGGTTTGGTCTTCTATGCGATTTTTTCTATTTCAATCGTCTCTTCAATGTTAATCTTTCTGAGAGATTATAATCTAATTCAAAACATTAACAAGCAGTTCAAGATTGATATTACAAGATCAGATTTGTTAGCCACCTCCTTTGGGGCACACATATCCATTATCGTATTTGCATTATTCTTGCTATTGTATGCAGTTATGGCAATTCCCGGGGCAATGCATGATGATCATACCGGAGGATTCAAAGAATGTCTCTATACTAATGATATTACAGTAGTTGGTAAGAATGATGGTTGTGACGCCTATGTAGAGGGTGAAGGAGTAGAACTCAACTCCATGTGGGCAATCGGTCCAGCCTTCATAATATTCCTTGGAGGTGTTCTGTCTTCTTCGATATATCTTGCTTCTTACACTTATGGTCAGTTTGAGGAGGGTAAAGATGCCAGCGTTGCTCCAGCACCTGAATTATATTTTGATTCAGAGGCGAAGCTTCTTTTTGATGTTAACACAGGAGAGGTCGTCAAATCCTTTGCAGGAGATGAGAGATCCTTATTCTTTGATACCGAGGCCACAGTATTATTCGATGAGGATACAGGGGATATAGTCTACAGTGAATATTTTGATAAATTCATCAGTAAAAAGATGTCACCTAAAGAAAAGAGTTAGGTATGCGAAAGAGCATTACTATCTTGCTTGCCTTGATGTTTGTTTTTCCAGGCTGTTTAGATGAGGAGACAGATAGTTTAGATAATAGTGACGATTCAAAAATTAATGAGTCCGGGAACGATCCTCTTAATGAAACTGTCAATCAAACCGAGGAAGTAAGGGAACCTGAATTAATTGAAGTACCCTACGAAGAAGGGTGCGACAACATTAATCCATTACATTGTATGTTTCCTTTTCCATCCAACGCATTTCTGAGTGAAGATCCAACCACGGTGACAGGTTACAGAGTTAACTACACTAAAACTTCAGTTCCAGGTTCGGGTACATTCAGGCAAGTAGAGATACCTGGTCTGAATCGATTGGATGGTATGAGTCCCTCCACTCAGATATTAACTGCCTTTGATGAGGATCCCCTCCTTACAGGCGTCGCTAATCAATCAACCATAGAGAAATCTTTGATTGCAGCCCATGCTACTATTCTAGTAAATCTGGATACTGGTGAAAGGCTTCCACACTGGGTTGAACTGGATTTCAGGACTGATAACAAGGGTCCGACTATTCTCTATATTAGGACTATTAGGGGTCTCGATCACAATACAGCCTATGGTGTTGGCATTTCCGGTTTGACTAATTCCACGGGTGACTTAATTTCACCATCTTTGGCTTTCAAAGCGTTGATTGAAGGCGATTATACTGATGCTCCGGATGTTGAACTTAGGGCTGCAAGTTTCGATAATCTTTTCGTGAATCTGGAATCTCATGATTATGAAAGAGAAAATCTACAGGCAGCCTGGGAATTTCATACAGCATCTACCGAATCTATTGTTGGGGGAATGCTCCATATGAGGGGAGATGCACTTACTAGACTCGGTGATGATGGAATAGGATGTAATGTGACCTCTTCAGAGGATAATTATGGAAATGATAACACGACTTTCCGTAGAGTTAGAGGAACTATTACCACTCCACAATATTTATTGAATCCCGCTGAGCCACCATCATTAATGAGCAGGGATTCCAATGGAACTCCTCTTTTCACAGGTTACAGTGAGGTTCCTTTTACGTTGATAATTCCACAAGTATTGGCTGACAACAATGCCTCTGGTCCACTGGTGGTCTTTGGGCATGGTTTCATGGGAACTGGTGAAGCAACAATTAGTGGTTCTCGAGGTTGGTCCCAGACTTATGGTGTCTCACTCTTGGCCACAGACTGGTATGGGTGGAGTCAATCCGATTATGATACTGTGATTGATATGCTTGTCCAACCCGCCTATTTTGAGCATCAGACTGATCGATTACAACAAGCAATGATTAACAAGATTACAATGCTGAGGACGATGAAGGGTGTCTGTTCAGATATCCCTGAATTATATTCTGGAGAGACTAATTTAGTGGATACGGATGAAGCGTATTACATGGGTTATTCTCTGGGTGGAATTTATGGTGGGACATTCATGGCCTTATCCCCTGATATTGATAGGGGTGTATTGTGGGTCGGAGGATCAGGTTTTGCATCCATGATTGAGAGATCGACCAATTATAATCAGTTTGAGCTGATCTTCAATTCAATCCTAGGCTATCCTGACAGAAACGATCGCGCAATTCTTATCTCCATGGGGCAGCAACTCTGGGATTCTACAGACCCAGATATCTATCTGAATTTTATTGCTAATGGTTATGGGAATGTTCTTACTCCTAAAACAATTTTAGCAGTATATTCAGTCAATGATGCACAAGTACCGATGCTCAGCTCTGATCGGGCTTGCCGGGCCGCAGACATTCCGGTTCTAAGTACGTCAACCAGACTTCCCTACGGCGTCAATGTCGTGGAAGGACCGATTGAAGGTTCGGCCGCAGTTTTCTTTGACGGTAATTTTCCAGAGGTGCCTGAGGGCAATACCGGTCCGTCCCCAGAATATCATTCCTTGGCCCATAATCTGATTGCAGGAGTTCCTGAAGTCAACGCAATGGTCTTTGGTTTCATGTTAACAGGTATTGTTGAGAATACATGTGGAGAGATTTGTACATTCGAAGCTGATTGGTAAACTAAAAGAATAATATAATGGATTTATCATAAATCCAATATAATCTAATAAATTCTTTAATAGAATATTAAAAGCCACGCTTTATTGTATTTGCATGCAGAATCATTCTATGGCATCTAAAATTATTGCTTTTTTGATGATTTTACCTGCAATCTCTGGGTGTGTCGAAGATTCTGTTGAAGAATCCCTAGAACTGGACTTTTCGGTTGATTTCTTGGTGGGCGGTGAATTCCAGTCAATCCGAATTGTGAGTTCAGATCGAATGAGTGTTATGGTTCCGTACCTATTAATTAATCCTGAAACTGGCTACGTTCAAAATGGGACGGTTTTGAATTTCAATTCAGATTTTGAGAGTAAAACAGTCGTGATACTGGGACCGCCGGGTGCAGTGGAATGCATCTTCCTGATGTCTGAATTTGGACGTGAAGAGTGGCCTGTCCGTAAAACGAATGAGAGCTGGAGGGAATGGGTTGACCGTGATGGTCATTTACAGGGACTTGACGGGAATATAGGGGCTAGCTTACAATCCACCAATTCTACATATCCTTCATTGCAGAGGTCTAATGTGACCACAGGTTCAGTAGAATATGCGTTTTTAGACGTTTTAAGGCCAATTAGCGATGTTTCTACTATAGAGGAGGGGGCTTTGCATGGTACAGGGATAGTTAATGGTTTAACTGTATTTGAAATGATGGAGATAATAGCCGATCCTGATGGCGATTTCAATGATTTGTGGGGACCATTTACAGAACCTCCTTTACCATCGTATACCAATGCTCTGAATTTTTTTAGTAGTGAATTGACATCCTACGGTTATGATTCCCAAATACACAACTATCGGACTTCTAGTAGCCCTAGAGCTGAAAATGTCTGTGGTTACAAAACTGGAACATTATATCCAGACGAATGGCTAGTTTTAGGTGCTCATTTGGATGTAGCTGAACCAGGCAGTGGTCCAGGTGGTGGAACAAGTGTCGGAGCTCATGATAACAAAGCAGGCGTTGCCTTAGTTTTAGAGGCAGCTAGAGGTCTTGCGCAGTTTGATCATAGGCGTACTATTGTAGTTTGTTTTTGGAGCAATGAAGAGAATGGGTATGATGGCAGTGATAGTTGGATTGAAAATATTCCTGCAGGAGTTACAGTTACTAATTACTTGAATGCAGATGCCGTTGGGACTAATTGGCCAGGATACTACACCTTGGTGGTTGATTGCATACCTAATTATGATGATGAAACATTGGGCGATCAATGGGAAATGATAGGTCTTTTGGAATGGATAGGTACAGATAATCATGATGCTTCAGAAGCACTGAGGTTGGGCCGCGAAATATTTCACACTGAAGGTTATGCTTCTATGAAAGATGTTGATTCCTCAGATCAGAAGAGACAATCAATATCTGTACATGATAGTGATAGAGGTCGTTCTGATTATGAGAGATTTGCGGATCAATTGGGTGTTGTAAGTGTAGATTGGGGCAGTTTAACGGGAGGTTCTGATTGTTACCATGCAGATTGCGATACGCTAGAAACAATGATTGAGATGATGGTGATTGATAATGCTACTGGCCGTCAAAGCTTAGTTCAATCGTTTGACCTGATAACTTGGTGGATATTTACTGCAGCCATGTATCTGGATGAAAGCCCAATATACGATAAAACGGGATAAGGTAAAAAATGATTTTACTTCAGTATGGAGGCTAGACTCCCCACAAATTTTAGAATTTCAGCTGAACCTGCGGCAACTTCAATGGCTTTTGGTGCAACTTCCAGAAGGACCATGGCAGCTTCAGCTGCTTTAAGTCCAGCCTCAATAGCCTGTGGAGACGCTGCAATTACTTTGACTGCCACTTCAGCACCCTTAAGTCCAGCCTCAATAGCTTGCGGAGATGCTTCAAGTACTTTGATTGCCACTTCAGCACTCTTAAGGCCCGCCTCAATGGCATGTGGAGCCGCTTCTGCAACAGCCTGGGCAGTTTTACCAGTCACCTGTGTCAGACCTAGACTAGATTCTACAACGTCACCCGCGTGTTCCAAACCCTTTCCTGCCATTTTCAATCCTCCTTCAATAATATCTGGAGCATCTTTCAGATCCATTCCTTTCAATCCTTTTCCAATGGTTCTTGGTGCCCACATTATACTTTCAAAATACTTTAAACTGTATGTTCTTCCTGTTTCAAGTACCTTGCTTCCGGAGCCAACTTTAAGGTCAGGAACATGAATCATAATATCAGCTAGATCTATACCTAAATTAATTAATTGAATTCTTTTCCAAAATGAATTGGTTCTTTTTGACCTTGCCTTATCATAAATTGTACCATCTGGATTATAGATTACTTGTATATTCTCTTTGGATGTTTCAATCTCTGCTCTAAGTTCTTCCCATTCCTGCTGCTGATCGTCGGACCAATGCTCCTCCTTAACTGAACCATCAGGATTTTTATTCTTTTTTATTACTCCAGATAATCTATCAAATAACGATTCAATTCTATTTTGGCTATCAAATAGAGGTTTAGCCTCTAAACTCTTGTAGTTTTCAGTTTCCATAACTTCACATCAAGGATAACACCAGTTATCTTTCATCAATTACTTAGGTATATAGGTTTTCACAAATTATCTCTGATTAATTAGAAAGAAACAATTTTATCTGATTCTTCTACAAGTTCCATCAAGTCTTGCATGGTTGACATTGGACAGATGGGGGTTCCTTCTTTGTTACGGGAAACTAGACAAGTACCGCAGGCAAATATTTGACCGCCCGTTTCTACATATTTGTTGATCTCTTCGATTACCTTAAATTCTTTATGAACTATTTCAACAGATTCTACACCTTTTCCGATTAAAAAAGTTCTGACCTGATGTTTTTTGCCTATTGAAAAATTCGCAAACCTGAAGGCATTCCAGACCGTCTCTGGATCAGTCTGGCTTATTACAATTCCTACTTTCATAATGTCCTAGGAACCTGCCTGAAGGCAGGCTCCCTTGAGGCAATTTCTTGCTTGCTTAGTTCTTTCTTCTTGCTACAGCAATAAGACCGACTGTCAGAGCCGAAATAACTAGTGTAACACTAGGTGAGTCGTCCTCTTCCTCTACTGGGTCTGCGACGTCATAGGTTCCGTTCAGATCAGCGACACCACTTATGGTTGGTGAGTCTGCAGAAGCCAGAATTCCCTGCTTGCTTGAGTAGTAAGCTCTTGAGAAATCGGTGTTCTCTGCTCTCTGAGCGGTTTTTGTCATAGCTGACAGAGTTGCATCGTAGCCATCATATTGGAATGTTAGAATCTCGTCCCATGACTTTTCAACAAATGTAACACTGACATTCTGATTGTATGCTGCAGCTATCTTAGCCCCTATTGCATTGCCGATGTCTGCATCGAATCCTTCGACTGTTACATTGTCAGAGGCATAGCTCTCAAAAGGCGGGTAAAATGGATCTGTACCAAAGTTTAGATTCCCTGCCTCTAATACAGCAGCCAGTGCTCCAGAAGCGTTTGCTGCGTCTGGGTATGCTGTTGCAGTATCTGCATCAGTATCATCAGTCAAGACCACAATTTCATCGCCGAAAGTAGCTGCGAAGATAGTGTCATATTCACCAGAATCAACAATCTCGGTCAGGGCGACATTGATTGCTGCTAGTAAATCACTTTCTCCAGAAGCCACTGCGATACCGAAGTCCTCTTCACTGAATGAACCTGCAATTGATAGTCCATCCGAGTCTGCTGCTTGGTAGAACTTTAGAGTTGGTAGGTCACCAAGAACAAAGTCTACATCACCCTGTTTCAAAGCTTCAATTGCGAGATCGATAGTATCGAAACCGCTAACCTCAGCGTTTGCCAGGCTGTCTGCTGCATACACATCAGAGGTAGTTCCTGATTGTACACCTAGCTTATAGTTCATTGTTGCTGCGCTTGCAGGCATCGCGGATGCCAGCACACATACACCAATGACCACTGTCAAAATTTGGCTAAATTTCATGTTTTGCCTCGAGGTTCGATAAAATTGTCTATATATAATGTAGAGGTGGTAGGTATATCGTTTAAAACGGTCTCCTTTTGTTTACAGTATGCTGTCTGATAAATATTCATCCGGAAAAAAACACGGAAGAACGTTTACAATAGCTGTTTGTTCGTTGTTTTTGGCTTTTATTCTGCTTTTGTTTACGCCCAGTTTAACATCTGAAGAAGAGATAGATACGGGATGGGATCAAGCTCCAATATCAACAGATAACGACCTGAACGATGTTCTTGCATTGAATTCAACCTCAGCCTTTGCTATAGGTGAAAATGGCAAGATATACCATACAGTAAATTCTGGAGTCAACTGGTCAGAACAGGATTCGGGAGTAATCCAGGATCTGAATGCAATTGAATTCAATGGTCAAGCTATAGTGGTCGGAGATTCCGGTACGGTCCTGATAAATAATGGCGATTCCTGGATTGGTAATTCAATAGAGGGTGCTGGCAATCTGTATGATTTGTCTGTACCTCATTTCGAGTCCTTGGCTGATTCTGTCATATTTGTCTCTGGAACTGGTGGTGAGATCTGGAAATGGAGCAACAATACCTGGGATGATTTATCAAATTTTACAGGCACTACTAATGATATTTATTCCATTGATTTTGTTAATGAGGACGAAGGTTTTGCAGTTGGTGCAGATGGTCTGATAACTGCTACCACAGATGGTGGCCTTTCTTGGGAAATTCGAGATTCACCGGAAGAGTTTAGCGATTTATCATTTTATGATGTGATTATTTTTGGATACAAGGGCAGTCCAGTAAGTGCCCTTATTGTAGGAGAAAATGGAACCGTTATCCAAAGCAGTGGTACTGGCCCTACAGCAATTGGATACATTTGGAAAGTCCCTTCTGAAAATTCACATCCAACTAATACGACCAGTACTCTAAAGTCAATCAGCGGTTCTTCCCGCTTCAAATTCTGGATAGTGGGCGATGATAATTTTGTTGCGTTGACTGAAGATGGTGGTAGTTCATTTTACAATCAGTCACAATTGCAGAATGCTGGGTCTGATTTCACGGGTGTTAGTTTCTGGGATGGTTATTCTGGTTTCGCAGTTGGTGAAGAAGGTACTGCTTTGTATACTGATAGGGAAGGACTGGATCCGAGAGTACTAGATACTGCAATAAGTTATGATACTTTCTGGAAATTTGCCAAATATGCTTTTCCATTTCTTAAAGAGGGTATGTACAACACGTTGAAGATAATCGTACTAGCAATCTTTATGGGATTTACGATAGGTGTGACCTTGGCTGTTTTCAAGACATCACAATTGAATCTCAGGATTCCATTATCCCTACCTAAAGAGGATGGAACCTGGAAGTTTGTAAATTTCAATCCACTAAAATTCTTTGCAACAATATATACAGATATATTCCGAAATACTCCACTTCTGGTCCAATTCTTTTTCATATACTTTGGTCTGGTCGAAATTGGTGTTGATCTTACTTTCGAGAGCATTCTAGGTCCAGAAAGGGCTCTTGAGAGGGCATATGGAAGTGCTGTGGTCGCTCTAGGATTGAATTCAGGGGCTTATCAGACGGAGATAATCAGGAGTGGTATTCAGGCCATCCCATCAGGTCAGATGGAAGCTGGAAGAAGTGTTGGTCTGACATATATTCAGTCAATGCGTTTCGTAGTTCTTCCACAGGCTATCAGGATAGTTATACCTCCGCTTGGGAACGAGACGGTCAATCTGGTTCTGAATTCAGCCTTGGCCTCAGCCATTGGATTTGGAGAGATAACCCGTAAGGGGAGGTTGTTGATATCCCTAACTTTTGAGACCTTCTGGACATGGGGTCTGGTCCTAATATTCTATTTTGTGATAACCTATACTCTGGCAAACATACTGAAATATGTAGAGAAGCGACTGAAAATTCCAGGATTGGGGCTTGGAGGTGAGGATTAATGTCCGACGAAGAGTCCCCTGTGATAAATGTCAGAAATCTGGAAAAGATATACACAGGGGGAGTTCACGCTGTCAAAGGTGTAAGTTTTGAAGTTTTGCCAAAGCAGGTAGTTGTTATAATCGGTTCATCGGGAAGCGGCAAATCAACAGTCTTGAGATGCATAAATCGTTTGATTGAACCGACAGAGGGTGAAATCTTTCTGGAAGATGTTCAGATTAATTCTCCTTCCACAGATATCAATGAGATTCGTTCCGAAATAGGAATGGTTTTCCAGTCATTCGAGTTATTTATGCATCTTAAGGTCTTGGACAATGTAACATTGGGATTGACAAAGGTTAGAGGATATTCAAAGGAAAAGGCTGACGATATAGCTAGAGCAGTTCTAGCAAAAGTAGATATGTCTGACAAGGTGGATGTGTATCCTGGACAGTTATCCGGTGGTCAAAAGCAGAGGGTTGCAATTGCCAGATCTCTGGCGATGAATCCGAAGGTAATGCTGTTTGATGAACCTACATCTGCTCTTGATCCAGAATTGATAGGCTCTGTCCTAGAGTCGATAAAGTCACTTGTGAAAGAAGGTATGACGATGGTCATCGTCACTCACGAGATTGGTTTTGCTAAGGAGGTTGGCGACTGGATAATCTATATGGATGAGGGACAAGTAGTAGAGTCAGGGGCACCCGACATCATCGAGAATCCAAAGACGGACAGAATGAAGAAGTTCCTTGGACAAATATTAGAAGCTTGACAATGGTTAAAATCAACTTAAAGGAAAAATTATCTAAATTCACAGACCATTGGTCTCCTCGAATAATAGCCGAGATGAATGATTATCAGTTCAAATTGGTGAAGATAAAGGGAGATTTTGTATGGCACAACCACGACGATACGGATGAGGTGTTCATAGTACTGGAGGGCGAGATGAAGATCGAATTCAAGAACGAAACGGTGGAATTGAAGGAAGGTGAGATGTTTGTGGTTCCCAAGGGTGTTGAACACAAACCTTACGCGGAGAAAGAGTGCAAGGTCATGCTCATTGAACCCAAGGGGGTCGTCAATACTGGAGACGCAGGAAGCGATCTCACGGCTCCGAACGATGTTTGGATCTGATTATGGTAAAAGTAATTAAGTTTGGCGAAGAGGATGAGGAAACCAAAGTTGCAGAGAATGTAACGTCACAAGAACCTGTTATTGATGAAGAACCGGCTACAACTGAACTGGACGGGTATAAGATCAAACAGAAATTCGTCAAGAAGGTTTACTATACTCTGATTGGTGTATTGTATTTCACTTTTTGTGCTCTTTTCAACTATTATGTAATAGGTGTAGAATATTACGGTCAGGAAATATCTTTTGAGACTGAGCCACTGCTTTGGTTTTTCCTGGATACGTTTGTATTAGCCCTGATTTTTCCAATAGTCCTCCTCATTTTGAGTTTTGCAAGCGGTGGTATACTATTCGGAGTGTTTGGGGGGCTAACCTATGGATCGTTTGGACTTTTAGCTCGCGGTATCATGAAGATCCTAGGTTTCGATCTTGAACTTATTTTTCCGGAATTGGTTGGACATACTGGGGTGGTTAGCAAACCCAATGTACTTGACAAATTTACCACCTACAACCTTTCAGTTGAGATAGAAAAAGCCGGCCTGTACGGCAATAGTTTCTGGCATGGAAACAATGTCGCGGCAAGATCAAAAGGTGATGAGATTCCTGTCGGTACAAAAGTCAGGGTTATCGAGGCAAATTATTGGTCCTTGAGTTCACTTCTAAGAAATAGTCCAGTGATTACGGTTGTTCCAGATGAAGATTGAATCAGACTGTTTTGTTCTTTTTATAATCTAGAATAGTTTTCCAGTCGTTTTTGTATTTGTCCCATTTAGACGGCCTTTGTTTTTTCTGACGGGAATGTCTTGTCTTATAGTTCCCTTTTAGTGCATTTTCAGAAATTGCAATTAGCTGCCCTGCCAGACTTTCACTGGTTCTGTCTCTATTTGGAATTATGAATGAATTAAGGTATGTGTTATCCTCATCCAGAAGGACAAGCACATAAAAATCAATCCAATCCTGATCTTTAGAAATCCTGAATTTCCAGTTTTTGTAAAAATAATCCCCTTTTTCACTTTTCTTGTTCAGGACGACATTTTTGTTGTTGATGTAAGGTTTGGAAGTCTTAATCTCTAGCGTGGCTCCGTTACTGGCAACAAAGTCGAAAATCATTCCTTCACTTGTTCTATCAATTTTGAGCCCTTTACGTGCAAGCTCAAGCTGTGCAATGCACTCACCTAAGTACCCTACATATTTCCTATTGTCTGTTGATTTTGGATTCATATTTCAATTTTGATATAATCACCTGGCGCATTAGTCAAATCTTGATCTAATCCTAGATAAATCTCGGTAGTTCTAATACTGCTGTGTCCTAAACTTAGTTGAACTTGTCTCAAAGGCGCACCGGCTTTGTAAGACAATTGGGCGTACGTTCTTCTCATATCATGTGGCAATACTTTCTTTTCCAGAATATTTTTTGAATGCTTCACAACGATATCTCTTATTCCTTGAGGTGTAATCATGGTATTTCCAATCTCGCCGTTTTTTCGTATCGAAAAGAATATCCTTTCTGTTTTTCCAATACTTTTGTTGATTTTCAGCCATTCCTCCAGACATTTCATCGCATATTCGGGGATTGCGACAGTCCGGTACCTATCTCCTTTTCCTTTGATATCGGTGAAAGCCCATCTTCCCTGAATTTTTTTTATCTGTGTTATTTGAAGATCAGAGATTTCGAAACGACGCAAACCGCATCCAGTCATAACTGCAATCAGTGCTCTGTCTCTTACAATACTCATTTTATCCGAATTCAGATTATCGATTAATTTCTGGACATCATCCTGTTCTAGCCATGTCTTGTGTCTTTGTCCTTTCTGTCTCCTAATCTTAATCTCTACTAGATGGGTATAGGTGTCAATGTCAATCACTCCTGATTTCCACAATTCACGAAATAGTTGTTTTAATATTGAAAGGTTTGTAGAAACAGTCGATCTTTCGTAGTCGCGATGTTCCATGTAAAGCAGGTACTCTCTTATTACTTCAGGATTTAGTCCAGAATAATTTCCGCTTTTGTACCATCTCAAAAATTTAGATAGCGTTGAAGCATAATTTTGGCGTGTGTTTTCATTTTGTTTCTGATTTACAATAGATAGTACTATTTTCCGCATCGGATTTGTTACAATCTTGTTTCCGGACATAGCTTTTCACTTTATACATTATAAAAAGTAATATATAAAGGATTCGTTTTTTACAAGGTCAAAACAGATCTCTGAAAAACACGGAAACCCCTAGAGTTTTGC
>Ga0207984_1000240_pt1 | contig 34888 bp, 37 predicted proteins | sample ETNtaG_30_FD_185760 | JGI IMG/M metagenome (GOLD analysis project Ga0207984, IMG submission 185760) | Marine microbial and viral communities from oxygen minimum zone, Eastern Pacific Ocean - ETNP201306PF43B (SPAdes) (version 2) | ecosystem: Environmental > Aquatic > Marine > Oceanic ...
GCTTATTCTGATACGGTTAGTATTTATACTAATGCTTTTCAGTATAATATAATCCCGAGTGGCTCAACTACCATTTGTTCTGGTTATACAGTTGATTTGGATGCAGGTAATCAGTTTACTGGCCACCTTTGGAATACAGGAGCAGGTACTTCTACCATTACTGCTTCAACTATAGGACAATACTATGCTAGCATGACAGATGTTAATGGCTGTACTGGTTATACCGATACAGTTGATGTTACCAATATGTCAGTTAATTTAACAACAACTGGTTATTCTTTATGTAATACTCAGGCATACCCTGTACTAGATGCTGGTTCTGGTTACCATATTTATAATTGGAGTAATGGAGACTCAGTTTCTTCCATTACAGCAAATATACCAGGTAATTATTATGTTACTGTAATAGATGAGAATGGCTGCAGTGCTAGTTCTGATACAATTTCAATTTATCTGAACACTTTTTCTTTTAATGTAAATGCTATTGGTACAGATTCTATCTGTCAGCCAAGTGGACAGGTTACCTTAGATGCAGGAACAGGATATTTTTCTTATCTATGGAGTTCAGGAGGAAACAGCCAACAAACTACAGTAAATGCAGCAGGAAACTATACCGTAAGCGTAACAGATATGAATGGTTGCCCAGGAGTATCTAATCCTTTTATAGTGCATAATGTGGTGCTTACTTCTTCTATTACAGGGCTTAGCAATGTAATGCAGAATAATGTGGAGAATTATTCTGTAATACAGAATGCAACTTCCACTTATAATTGGGGAGTAACAGGAGGGATATTACAAACAGGATTAGGAACAAACTCAGTAGATGTACTTTGGAATATTCCAGGGCAAGGCAGTATCTATGTAATAGAGACAGATGTAAATGGTTGTGTTGGAGATACGGTAAGTTTAGGAGTTACTATTTTCCAATCTACGGACGTAAGTGAATATCAACCAACAAACATTAATATTTATCCAAATCCATTTACAAAAAGTACAATCATAAACCTTCCAAATATACAATCCAACTATAACTTAACCCTCTATGATGTTACAGGACAGAAGGTTTTGGAAAAAGAAGATTTAAACCAAACTTCTTATGAGTTAGAAAGAGGGACTCTTTCAAAAGGTATCTATTTTTTAGAAATAAAAACAGAGGAAAGTAAAAGAATTAAAAGTGTGGTAGTTAATTAATTTATCTAGAGCCAAAAATTGCAGAGCCAATTCGCACCATATTACTGCCTTTCTCAATAGCAATTTGGTAATCGCCACTCATCCCAATTGATAAAATTGTTATTTGATTATTTTTCACTTCTTGAAAAACATTTTTTAAGGACTGAAATTCTGCTGAAATTTGCATTTTATTATTGGTAAAAGTAGCCATTGCCATTAGCCCAGTAATTTTGATATTTTTAAATTGTTCAGCATCTTTTATTACTTCCTGAATTTCATCTATTGCAAAACCAAATTTGCTATTTTCTTGTGCTATATGCACTTGCAAAAGGCAATCAATAATTCTTTTATTTTGCCCTGCTCTTTTGTCAATTTCTTTTAGTAATTTTAAGGAATCTACCCCATGAATTAAAGCAATGAAAGGAGCTATAAATTTCACCTTATTTGTTTGTAAATGCCCTATCATGTGCCAGGAAATATCTTCCGGGAGAAGTGCTGATTTTTCTACTAATTCCTGCACTTTATTTTCACCAAAAATTCTTTGTCCACTATTATAAACCTCTAATATATCAGCATTGGTTTTAGTTTTGGAAACGGCAACCAAAGTAATTTCTTTCGGTATGTTTTTTTGTATTGCTTTTAAGTTGTCAGCAATTCCCATTAGTCAATAGGGTATATGGTAATTCCTGAGCGTAATTTGGGCTGAATATAAGTGCTTTTTGGAGGCATAATTTTTCTTTTATCCGCCACTTCTTTTAATGCTTTTATAGGAATAGGTTTCAAAATAAAAGCAACAGCATTTACACCACTATCTACTCTTTTTTTTATCTCAGCCATTGGGATATTTCCAGCCACAAAGGAGATGTTTTTATCTGTTTTCTCATCTTTAATTCCCAAAATTGGTGATAGTATGTTGTGAGATAAAATAGCAGGATCCAATCTATTTACACAATCATCTTTATAACTTCCTTTTTTGGCTATAAGCAGATAGCATTTTCCATCCAAATACATGCCAATTTCACCTTCCTTTTCTCCTTTTGCAAAAGTAGATTCTACCAATGTATAAGTGTTTTTAATTTGAGCTATAAAATTAGCTATCGATAAGCCATTCAAACTTTTTACTAACCGATTAAAGTTGATGATATTCAATTGGCTTTCGGCAATTAAAAAACTCATAAAATAATTGCAATTATTTTCATCAGCTGCATTTCTCTGTTGACTCAATAGTACTGAAGAAGATGTGCGGTGGTGTCCGTCTGCAATATAAATATCATTAATTTCAGCAAAAGTATTACAAATAAGATTTATTTCCTTTTCAGTATCAATTAGCCATAGCTGATGTTGTACTTTGTTATTAGTGGTGAAATTGTATTCAGACCTTGTTTTACTTACAGATGCTATCAAATTATTGATATCATTCTTTCCTTTATAGGTTAGTAAAACAGGGTCAGCATTAAATCCGGTAGTATCTAAATAATCCTTAAACATTTGCTCCCTTTTTGTAAGGGTATGTTCATGTACTTTTATAGTTCCGTTTAAGTAATCTTTAACACTACAGGCTGCAATAATTCCTTCAAAAATATATGGACCTCTTTTTTGTTTGTATAAGTAGAATATTTTTTTATCCTCACTTACTAAAACTCCATTTGCTTTAAACTCTTCAAATTTTTGTTTTACTAATTTGAATTTTTCAATATTACTTTTCTTATTCTTTTTTTTATACTCAGGGTTTATGATATGCAAGAATGTAAAAGGATTATGTTCTAATTTTTCTTTTAAAGCTTCATCTGAATAAGTCAAGTAGGAGCGAGAGGCAAAAAGATGCACATTGTCTCTTGTAGGTCGAATTGCTTTAAAAGGGCGAACTATTGCCATTTTTGTTTATTAAAATATGCGCAAATTTGTTTAGCAAGTTCTGTTCCTATTCTATCTTGTGCTTCTAGTGTTGCAGCACCAATATGTGGCGTTAATGAGACTGCTCCATGCATAAGTAAGTGAATAGATGGATTGGGCTCGTTTTCAAAAACATCCAAACCGGCATAGGCCAATTTCTCTTTGTCCAAAGCAAACATGAGGGCGGTTTCGTCTATCACTCCGCCTCTTGCTGCATTGATGATTCCAGCTCCTGTTTTCATCATCCCAATTTCTTCTGCTCCTATTATGGATTTACCTCCATCTTTTGGAATGTGAAGAGTAATAAAATCTGAATTTTTAAGCACTACCTTTAAGCTTTCAGTTTCAATGGTGAACGATTTTTTATCTCCATTAAAAAACTCCAAAGTGATGTTTTCTTTATCTATGAATTTATCATTTGCAATTATTTTCATTCCTAAACCAATTGCTCGTTTTGCTACTTCTTGTCCTATTCTTCCAAAGCCAATAATTCCCAAAGTTTTTCCTGCTAATTCTCTCCCTCCGGCAAATGATTTCTTCAAATCCTTAAAGTGCGTATCTCCTTCCATTGGCATTTCTCGATTTGAGGCATATAAAAATCTTACCATTCCAAACAAATGGGCAAAAACAAGTTCAGCTACAGAAGCAGAAGATGCAGTAGGCGTGTTGATTACTTTTAATCCTTTTTCTCTAGCATAATCCACATCAATATTATCCATACCTACCCCTCCTCTTCCAATTATTTTCAACTTTGGGCAAGCATCAATTAAATCTTTTCTTACAGTAGTAGCACTTCTTACCAGAAGCACCTGATAATTTTCTATATTGATTTTATCAATCAAATCTTTCTGAGCAACTTTTTCGGTTACAATATTAAATCCGTTTGTTTTTAAAGAGTCAATCCCAGCTTGGGAAATCCCATCATTTGCTAATACATTTATCATCTTAATTTTGTTCTAATTTTCGCATTATATTTACAAGTATTTGTACACTTTCATTTGGTAGGGCGTTATACAAAGAAGCCCTATATCCTCCAACTGATCTGTGTCCTTTTAGTCCATTAATTCCAGCTTCTTGCCATATTTTATTAAACATTTTCTCTTTACTGCTATCTGTAAGTAAAAAGCAAACATTCATATTTGACCTATCTTCTTTATTTGCAGTTCCTTCAAAAAGTGGATTTCTATCAATCTCACTATATAATAAATCAGCTTTTTCCTGATTGGTTTTTTCTATTGCTTCAACCCCTCCAAAATCTTTTAACCATTGCAAGGTTAGCATAGATACATAAATAGCAAATACTGGAGGAGTGTTGAACATACTGCCTTTACTGATGTGCGTATTGTAATTCAACATTGTTGGAATTTTCCTTCCAGTTTTTCCCAAAATTTCATCTTTTACGATTACTAAGGTAGTTCCTGCGGGGCCCATGTTTTTTTGTGCACCAGCATAAATTAAATCAAATTTACTTACCTCAATTGTTCTGCTAAAAATATCCGAGCTCATATCACAAACCATAAGAGTAGGAACTGTTGGGAAATTCTTCATTTGAGTTCCATAAATAGTGTTGTTGGATGTACAATGGAAATAATCTACATCATTTGGGATTTCATAGCCTTTTGGGATGTAATTGTAATTTTTGTCTGATGAATCTCCAACAACAACAGTATCTCCTAAACTTTTAGCCTCTGTAATTGCTTTTTTAGCCCAAGCACCTGTATTGGTGTAGGCTGCTTTTCCGCCTTCTTTCATCAAATTAAATGGCACCATTAAGAATTCTAAACTTGCACCTCCTTGCAAAAATAAAACTGAATACCCTTCAGGCACTTCCAAAAGTTCTTTTACTAGGGCTATCGCCTTTTTCATCACGTCCATAAAAGGTTTGCTTCTGTGCGATATTTCAATTAATGACAAATTATCGTTATTAAAATTTAGTATTGCTTGGGAAGCTTCTTTCAATACTTCTTTTGGTAAAACGCAAGGGCCTGCTGAAAAGTTATGTTTCTTCATTTTATCCTTTTACTCTTTCAAGATATGTCCCTTTAACAGTATCAATTTTAATTTTATCTCCCTCATTTATAAAAAGAGGAACTTGAATATCAGCACCGCTTTCAGTTGTTGCTGGTTTAAAGGTATTAGTGGCAGTATTCCCCTTTACTCCCGGTTCAGTTTTTGTAATTTCAAGTGTTACATGAGCAGGTAGATCAGCAGAAAGTGGGAAGCCTTTGTCAGCATGAAACAGCACATTAACATTTTCTCCTTCTTTTAAGAATTCCACATTCTCAATAAACTCCTTTTGCAACATTATTTGCTCATAATCGTCCAGGTTCATCAAATGATAATCATTTCCTTCCGCATATAAAAACTGATATTTTCTGTTTTCTATTCTTATAACTTCAATTTTAACCCCTGATGTGAAGGTGTTTTCTAATAATCTTCCAGTGTTAAGGTTTCTGATTTTTGTCCTCACAAATGCTGGTCCTTTTCCTGGTTTCACATGTTGGAACGATTCAATTTTCCAAGGGTCTCCATTATGCTGAATGCATAATCCGTTTCTAAAATCTGCTGTTGTTGCCATATCTCTTTCTTCTTAATTTTGAATATATCCCTTCATTATCCCTCTGCCAGAATTCTGAATGAAGGAGATAATATTATCCTTTTCAGGAGAAGCCGGTAATTCGGCTTCTATTTTTGCGATTGCTTGGGTAGTGTTTTTATTAGATTGAAATAAAATTCTATAAATATTCTGAATCTCCTGAATTTTCTCATCCTTAAATCCTCTTCTTCTCAGACCAATAGAATTAATACCTACAAAAGAAAGTGGCTCCCGGGCTGCTTTTACAAAAGGAGGGACATCTTTCCTTACCAAAGCTCCACCAGAAATCATGGCATGTGAACCAATATGCACAAACTGATGAATGGCCGAAAGCCCTCCAATAATCACCCAATCTCCAATAGAAATGTGCCCACCAAGCGCTACACTATTTACAATAACGCAATTATTACCAATATAGCAATCATGTGCAACATGGCAGTAAGCCATTAGTAAGCAATTGTTTCCTATTTCTGTTTTCCCGGTTGCTTCTGTTCCTCTGTTTATCGTTACACATTCTCTGATGGTAGTATTATCCCCTATTATAACTTCCGATTTTTCTCCACCAAACTTTAGATCTTGTGGTATTGCTGAAATTACAGCACCAGGAAATATTCTGCAATTCTCACCTATTGTAGCTCCTTCCATTATGGTAACATTCGAGCCAATCCAACTCCCTTTTCCAATAGTTACATTTTTGTCAATTGTAACAAATGGCTCAATAACTGCATTGTTGGCAATTTTTGCGCTAGGATGCACATAAGATAATGGTTGATGCATAATTATTATTTTTTTGCTGCTATTTGTGCTAATAGATCGCCTTCTACTACTATTTCTCCATCTACAAAACCCTTGCCATGCATATGACAAAGCCCTCTTCTGATAGGTGAAATTAGGTTTAATCTGAAAATGATGGTATCGCCTGGCACGACTTTCTTCTTAAATTTCGCATTATCAATTTTCATAAAGAAAGTTAAATAATCATCAGGATTGTCCACTGTGCTTAAAATTAAAACCCCACCCGCTTGCGCCATGGTTTCCAACTGTAATACTCCAGGCATAACTGGCTCCCCTGGAAAATGACCTAAGAAATAATCTTCTTCTTCCTTAACAAATTTTGTTCCAATAATATAATCAGAGCCAAGTTCCCTTATCTCATCAATAAATAGGAAAGGTTTACGGTGAGGTAGAATGGTTTTTATTTTTTCTTTATCGTATAATGGTTTTGTATTTAAATCAATTGCTGGGACTGTGTTTCTCATTTCTTTTCTCATAATTTCTTTAATTTTTCTTGCAAAAGCAATATTGCTGGTGTGTCCTGGTTTTTTTGCAATAACATGTCCTTTTATATTTTTCCCTATCAGAGTTAAATCACCAATTACATCCAATAGTTTGTGTCTTGCCGGTTCATTTTGGTATCTGAGGTCTAGGTTATTTAAAATTCCCTTTTCTTTCACAGCAATGTTCTCTTTGTTAAAGGTTTTGGCAAGTTCAGCAAGTTCTTTTTCATCTACATCTTTATCAACAATTACAATTGCATTATTTATATCCCCTCCTTTTATTAAATTATTATTTAGTAATTCATCCAATTCGTGCAAAAAACAAAAAGTTCGTGATGAAGAAAATTCAGTTTCAAATTCTGAGATATCCTCCAAAACACTATCCTGTTTTTGTAAAGTAGTTGAGTTATAATCAATTTCAACAGAAATTTTAAGTTTATCAAATGGAGTAATACTTATTTCGCTTCCAGTATTCTCATCTGTATACGTTATTTTTCGTTTTACCTGAAAATAGGTTTTATCTTTTTCTTGGTTTTTAATCCCGGCTTTTGTTAAAGCATTAGTAAACTCTATTGAACTACCATCTAAAATAGGCGTTTCACATGCATTAATTTTAATAAGTAAATTATCAATTTGCGCACCTGCAATAGCCGCTAAAACATGCTCGGTAGTACGAATACTAACTCCATCTTTTTCAATATTTGTTCCTCTGATAGTGTGTACTACTAAATCGATATCTGCTTCAATAATTGGTTTGTTTTCTAAATCTGTTCTTTGAAACTTAATGCCAAAATCTTCTTCTGCCGGAATAAAAGTGATAGTGCTTTCCACACCAGTGTGAAGCCCAACTCCACTTATGGAAATACTTTGTTTTATGGTTCTTTGTTTTTTACTCATTTTTACTTCTTTCATCTAATAAAAATGCTTTTTTTATTTCTGAAACTGTTTTATATATTTCAGGAAGTTTTTTGAATATAATATAGGATCTTTGGAAATCTCTAATGTCAAAAGCCATAGGCCCCTGCACAATTTTCCCTTTTTCACTAATACTTGATGCAACTCCACTTTGTCCAGCAATTTTTACTCCATCAGCAATTGTAATATGACCAACAATTGCACATTGCCCCCCTATCATGCAGTTTTCCCCAATTTTTGTTGAGCCAGCAATTCCTGTTTGTGATGCAATTACTGTATTATCTCCAATCTCCACATTATGGGCAATTTGTATTAAATTGTCCAATTTTACGCCATTTCCAATAATAGTTGAGCCCATAGTTGCACGATCAATTGTTGTGTTTGCACCAACTTCAGTATTATTTTTTAGCACCACATTTCCTATTTGTGCAATTTTGTTGAATTGGTTTTTATTATCAGGAGAAAAGCCAAAACCATCTCCTCCAATTACCACTCCAGAATGCAGAATATTATCTTTTCCAATTTTGCAATCATGGTATATTTTCACGCTAGGGTACAGAATGCTATTATCTGCAATATGTACATTTTCGCCAATAAAACAATTCGGATAAATCTTAACATTCTTTCCTATTTTTACATTTTTACCAATATAACTAAATGCACCAACAAAAACCTTTTTCCCTAACTCAGCAGATTTTTCAATTTTTGACTGCTCATCAATTCCTTCTTTGTCATTTTTCATGTTGTTGTAGACTTCCAATAACTGACTAAAACTATGGTAAGCATCCTCCACAACAATAAGAGTAGCGGTAATATTATTTTCTGATTCGAAATCCTTATTTACAATTACAACTGAGGCTTTTGTTGTATAAATAAATGGCGTGTATTTTATATTTGCCAAAAAACATAAATCTCCCTTTTCCCCTTCTTCAATTTTTGCCAATGAATTTACCACCGACTCAGGATCTCCGAGAATTTTTCCATTTAGGATTTCTGCTATTTGTTTAGCTGTAAACTTCATGGCTGCAAATTTAACAATTCTTATTTTATGTTTATCTTAAATCAGGATAACAAACGAAAAATTTATTTACTTTTCTGGAGGTTATTTCACTTGACAACTGATCGGAAGCATCTTTTAATTCTTTAATACTTCCATCTTTCATCAAAATATTAATTTTTGCTTTTCCATAATTATAGGCACTATTACTCACTTTGTCAGAAAAAACAAAATAATCAACTTCCTCTTTATTCAGATTTAATTTTTTCATTACTGCTGTTCTTGAATCAAATATTGCTTTTTGAGAGAATGGTTTATTTTGAATTTCTATCTTTAAGAGTTGCCGATTTATAATATTCTTAGAAAGAGTAGAGAGTACAAAATCATTATGATTTTGCCATTGTTTTAATGCAGAAATAATATCATGGTCATCCAATTTTGCAAATTGGTGTAAAATATCAGGGTTATTCTCAAAGTCCTTTTTTGTGCATTTTTTTTCTAAAAAGAAAAATAGGGCAGGAGTTGTAAAAACTTCTTTATCGTCACTTATTAGTTCTTTTGCTCTTTTCAGTATTTTAATAAGGGTGTTTTCTGCAGAAAGGACGGTTTTATGCAAGTAAACCTGCCAATACATCAATCTTCTAGCTATTAGAAACTTTTCGATAGAATAGATGCCTTTTTCTTCAATTACTAAATGATCATCTACTACATTTAGCATATTTATAATTCGCTCGGTTCCAATTACGCCTTCTTGTACTCCAGAATAAAAACTATCTCGTTTTAAATAATCTAATCTATCCATATCTAATTGGCTTGACACCAATTGATGCAAAAATCTTTTTTTGTACTCATCCTTAAAAATCTGAATGGCTAAAGTTAATTCTCCTTTAAATTGCTTATTAAGATCTTGCATAAAAAGCAGAGAAAGCGTTTCATGAGTGATATTTCCGACAATACTTTTTTCCAATGCATGTGAAAAAGGTCCATGCCCAATATCGTGCAACAAAATAGCAATGCAAACGGCCTGAGCCTCTTTGCCTGTTATAGAATGTCCTTTTTTTCTGATTTGGTCAATGGCTTTATTCATTAAAAAAATACAACCAATTGCGTGATGGAAACGAGTATGATAAGCTCCAGGATAAACCAAATAGGAAAGTCCTAATTGCGATATTCTTCTTAATCTTTGAAAAAAGGGATGTTCAATAAGCTCAAGAATAATACCTTTTTCTAAATGTACGAATCCGTAAATTGGGTCGTTTATAATTTTATCTTTTTTTCTTGAAAGCATATAGGCAAATAACGGATTTTTTTTAATTTTTGTAAAATATAAAGTAATAAAATATGATTAGAATACTTTGGGCAGATGATGAGATAGATATATTGAAACCTCATATTATATTCCTGGAACAAAAGGGATACATGGTTGTAACGGCTAAAAGTGGGAATGAGGCATTAGATAGGTTTAATGAAAGCATTTTCGATTTGGTATTTTTAGATGAAAATATGCCAGGATTCACCGGATTAGAAACGCTTGTAAAAATGAAAACAATTAGACCAAATGTTCCGATTATCATGATTACAAAGAGTGAAGAAGAAAGTATAATGGAGGAGGCAATCGGTTCTAAAATTTCTGATTATCTGATAAAGCCAGTAAATCCAAATCAGATTTTACTTTCCATAAAAAAGAATATTGATAGTAAAAGATTGGTAGGAGAGAGAACTACCATGAATTACCAACAAGAATTCCGAAATATAGGTATGAGTTTATCAGAGCAATTGGATAAGCAGCAGTGGGTTGACATCTTTAAAAAACTTACTTTCTGGGAATTGGAAATAGAAAAATTGGGAGAAGAAAGTGTAGAGGAAATTTTATCTATGCAAAAACAAGAAGCAAATACTCAGTTTTTTCGCTTTATAAAAAATAATTATAAAAGTTGGATAAATGGAGAACAGGCTCCTTTGATGTCGCATAATTTAATGCGAAAAAATGTAACTCCTCTTTTAGAAGATAACAAACCTTTGTATTTTATCTTGATTGATAATTTGAGGTACGACCAATGGAAGATTATTGAACCGATGGTTTTAAGTGATTTTAGAGTGAAAAAAGAAGAAATTTATTATAGTATCTTGCCCACTGCTACACAATATTCCAGAAATGCAATTTTCTCTGGCATGTTGCCTTCCGAAATGGAGAAAAGATTTCCAGGGAAATGGAAAAATGATGAGGATGAAGGTGGAAAAAATATGTTTGAAGAGGACTTCTTAAAAGACCAATTACAAAGATTGGGGAAAGGAGATGCTAAAATTAGCTATTCGAAAATTACAAATATCGATTATGGAAAAAAAGTGGTTGGGTATGTTGGAAATATGAAACACAATAACTTGAATGTAATTGTGTATAATTTTGTGGATATGCTCTCTCATGCTAGAACAGACATGAAAGTAATCAAGGAATTAGCAGAAGATGATTCGGCTTATCGTTCGCTTACTGCTTCTTGGTTTGAGCACTCACCCCTCAGAGATATAATGAAGCAAATAGCAAGACAAGGAGCTAAAATGATAATTACTACAGACCATGGGACTATAAATGTGAAACAGCCATCAAAAGTAATTGGTGATAGAAATGTGAATTCTAACTTGCGATACAAACAAGGTAAAAGCTTAAATTATATTGAATCGGATGTTTTGGTGATAGATAAGCCCTCAGAATATCATTTACCTCAACAAAATGTGAGTACAAAATATATTTTCGCCAAAGAGGATATGTATTTTGTTTATCAGAACAACTATAATAAGTTTGCGCAATATTTTAAGGATACTTTTCAGCATGGAGGAATTTCATTGGAAGAAATCTTAATTCCAATTATTACATTGGAAGCTAAGTAAAAATGAATAAAATATTTTACGCAAACAAAGTGCAAGAATTATATGAAATTGCAAAAGCAATTGTAGAAGTTTTTGGAAATGAAAAAAAAATTGTATTTTTCGGAGATATGGGAGTGGGGAAAACTACTCTGATAAAGTCCATTTGTAAGGTCTTAAATGTGCAAGATGTTGTGACAAGTCCGACTTTTTCTGTAGTAAATGAGTATCAAGATAAGGATGGAAATTCTTTATATCATTTCGATTTTTACAGAATAAAGAATCAAGAAGAGTTATTTGATTTAGGACTGGAAGAATATATTTATTCTGACAATTATTGTTTTATTGAATGGCCTGAAAAAGCAGATAAACTATTAAGTGATAATTTTGTAAAAGTTCAAATGACAAAAAATAAAGAATGTAGAATTATTAAAGTAATTACATCATGAAAAAAAGTAAAAAAACAGCAACATTCACTAGCCTTCTACCACAAGAAGAAATGTTGGAAGTAAAGAAGCATTTCAAATCTCTTTATATTGGAATTCCAAAAGAGATTTCCTATCAAGAAAATAGGGTTAGTTTATCTCCAGATGCTGTTGCTTTACTAGTAAGTAATGGGCATAAAATTGTGATAGAAAAAGGGGCAGGTGTGAATGCCAATTTTTCAGATGAAGATTATTCTCATTCTGGAGCAACTATTGTTTATAATATTAAGGATGTTTATAAGGCGACTGTTATATTAAAAATAGAACCGCCAACAACTTCTGAAATTAAGATGATGCAAAAAGGTCAAACCCTCATTTCCGCTTTACAACTTACTACTATTGATGAAAAATATATTAATCTGCTTTTAAAAAGTGAGATTACCGCTTTGGCTTACGAATACATAAAAGATGAAAATGGAATCCTTTCTCTTATTAGAAGTATTAGCGAAATTGCCGGAAATACATCAATACTTATTGCAGCCGAATATTTGAGCAATGTTAATTCTGGTAAAGGATTGATGCTTGGAGGAGTGACTGGCATTTCTCCAACAGAAGTAGTGGTGCTTGGAGCTGGAACAGTTGGCGAATTTGCAACAAGAACAGCATTGGGTTTAGGTGCTTCCGTTCGTGTTTTTGATAGTTCAATTACAAAATTAAGAAGGGTACAAGAAATCATAAGCCGGAGAGTAAGCACATCCATTTTGCAACCAAAAGCATTGCAAAAAGCCCTTATGCGATCAGATGTTGTAATTGGTGCACTCAGAGCTGATGATGGAAGAACGCCTTGTGTGGTAAGTGAAGAGATGGTAAAAAAGATGAAATCTGGAGCTGTAATTGTAGATGTAAGTATAGATCAAGGTGGTTGTTTTGAGTCTTCAGAAGTTACCAATCATAAAAAGCCAACATACCGAAAATTTGATGTGGTGCATTATTGTGTCCCGAATATTTCTTCAAGAGTTTCCAGAACAGCTAGTTTTGCTATTAGTAATATTTTAGCTCCTACTTTACTGCAAATGGGCATGGCAGGAGGTGTTGACGATTTTCTAAAGCAAAATGCGGGATTACGTTCTGGTGTTTACGCACACAAAGGCATGCTAACTAGTGCCGTGCTTGGAAGCATGTTTGACATGCCCTATAAAAACCTAAATTTAATCATGTAAATACAGATGGTAAGAAGATTTTTATTTTTTGGAATTGGGGTCTTAATCAGTGTAATTTTTCTTTCAATGGGTCCTGAAAACAGATTGAAAAAAACTTTTTATGACTATATTGATTATTTCGATATGGATAAAAGAGTGATTTACCATTTACATAATGACAGTACTACTTTCTCTACAAAAGCGGAATGTCAATTAGTGTATTATAGTTTGTCAAAAGAAGATTTACTTGAGGTGTTAGAAGGTGGAGAAGTAAATTTTGATTTAAGTGAAAAAGATAGCGAACCATGTAAATATTATGTTGTGGAGAATAAAATAAACGGAATGGATTTCTTGGTTACTTTCGAATTTTGCAATAAAGAAGATGCGGTTAAGGTAATCGGATTCTCTTCTAGTATGGAAGATGAGGTTTGTAACTTTTAATCTTTCCTTCTTCTTTTCTTTTCTTTCAAAATATTAGAAAGTTCTCTGCTCATTTGACCTGCAATTGAAGTGTTTTCTTCAGCTCTCCTTATTAAATAAGGCATTACATCTTTCACTGGTCCGTAAGGAACATATTTAGCAATATTATACCCTTTCTTAGCTAAATTATAAGAAACATGATCACTCATGCCAAGTAGTTGCGAAAAGATAATTCGCTCATCATTTTTATCAATATTATATTTGTCAAAAAGATCAATTAAGTATTCAGAGCTTTTTTCATTATGTGTTCCACTACAGAAGGAGATTCTATCCAAATGTTCTACGCAAAATTTTTGGGCTAAATTGTAATCTTTATCGGTATCTTCTTTTTGTGTGTACACTGGACAGTTGTAATCTAGTTTCTGTGCCCTTTCTATTTCTTGCTCATGATAGGCACCTCTCACTAATTTTAGACCAATGTAGTAGTTGTTATTCTGCGCATCTGCATATATTTCTTTTAAGTAAACCAATCGGTCATTTCTATACATTTGTAATGTATTAAAAATAAAGGCTTTTTCTTTATTGAACTTTCGCATCATTTTTAAAACTATTTCATCAATTGCTTTCTGGATCCAACTCTCTTCTGCATCAATAAATAGAGGCACTTTGTTGTTATAAGTTGCTTCACAAATTTCTTTTATTCTATCTTCTAAATCTTCTTTTACCTTCTTCTCAGCGACATTTAATTCTGATTTGGCACTTATTTTTTCTAAAAGTTGAAAAGGAGCAACAGCAGTTGGTTTAAATACGGCAAAAGGAATGCTTTTCTCGGCTTTAGCTTTAGTTATTGTTGCAATGATTTCATTTTTTGCTCCATTTAAATCCTCTTCTGCTTCCATCCCTTCTGCTGAAAAATCTAAGATAGTCCCTATTTTAGATTGCCATAATTTTTCAATAGTTTCTTGACTGTTTTTAATGGTAGTGCCACCACAAAATTGTTTGTAGACAGTTGCTTTTATTAACCCCTTTATCGGTAGACCAATTCCAATAGAAACTTTCATAAAGAAAGTTAGAATCTTGGTAACAAATGGGTTGCTAATTATTTTAAACAAAAAGTATGCTCTTTTTAAATCTCTATCTGATTTGTCAGCATAAGCGACTTTCATATCATCAAATAAACTCATCTGAAATTATTTTTTACAAACCTAAAATATTTGTTTGTAAATTAATGATTAATGTAGCAATTTTCTACATAGCATTAAGCCATCTCTAATAGGAAGAAGTATATTTTCTACTCTGTTATCTTCATGTATTCTTTGATTAAAAGTTCTTAGAGCTTGCGTTTCTTTACCTTCTTCATTAGAATCTAAGATTTTGCCGCTCCAGAGTACATTATCTGCAATAATATAACCGCCAAGAGTTAATTTTTCCATCACCAAATTATAATAATTGTAATAATTTTCTTTGTCAGCATCAATAAAAACAAGTTGAAACTCAGTATCTATTCTTGGTATTATCTCTAAAGCATCCCCATTGTGTTGTATAATATTTTGATTATACTCTGATTGTTTAAAATATTTTCTTGCGAATTTGCAAACCTCTTCATTCGAATCAATGGTGTGGAGTCTTCCATTTTTTGTAATTCCCTCCGCCATGCAAAGTGCAGAATAACCAGTATAAGTGCCAATTTCTAATATATTATTTGGTGCAATCATTTTGCTAAACATACTTAGGACTCTCCCTTGTAAATGTCCAGAAAGCATTCGTGGAGTCATTACTTTTGCCCAAGTTTCTCGGTTTAATTTTGCCAGCAAATCAGATTCGTTTTGCGTATAACTTAAAGCATAATCTGCTATTTCTTTTGGTAAGAAATCCATATTTTTTGGTATAAAAAAAGCCACATAATTGTGGCTTTTAATATTTTAAAATGTTCTTTTATTCATCTGAACTTTCATCAGTTTCCTCTGTTGGTTCTTCCTCTTTAGCACAACATGGTTTAGTGCAATCATCTCCACATTTCTTAGCTTTTGAACAACTACTTTTCTTACTGAAGTTGAAGCCAGAATTGCCACCACTAGAATAGTTTTTAGACGCTTTATTGTATTTTCCTGATTTTCCAGAACATCTTTTTCTTTTACCTTTACAACATTTGCCTTTTGACTTATTAACGCACGACTCACTACATATTTTTCCAGTTTTTGTGCATATTAGTTTGCCATCTGCATTTTTTGTCCACGGACATTCTTTTTTTACTTCTTCTGTTTTTGTCTCTGTTGTAGCTTCTGTTTGTGCTACTACATTCCCTAACCCTATAAAAAGGAAAGCAAGCATTACAATGGTTAATTTTTTCATTTTATTTAGTTTTTTGATTAATGATGGACAAATATAGTAAAATAGTTGAAAGTTTAAGAAAATTAGGAAATGAAGCTAAATATTCGAATATCGAAGACTAATAAACAGCAATAACCGTTATACCGCTTTTTACTTTTTGGTTTAGCTTAGTTGTTACTTTTGTGCCAATAGGTAAAAGAACATCCACTCTTGATCCAAACTTAATAAAACCAAATTCATCAGAAGTTGTTGCCGAATCACCAACATTAGGATAACTTATAATTCTTCTAGCAAAAGCCCCAGCAATCTGCCTTAAAAGGACAGATATTTTATTATTTTCTACAACTATAGTATTTCTTTCATTATCAGTTGATGCTTTAGGATGCCAAGCCACTAAAAATTTTCCACGATGGTATTTAGTATATGTCACTTTTCCGCTAATTGGGTATATGTTGTTATGCACATTTAAGGGCGACATAAAAATAGATATTTGCAAGCGCTTATCTTTATAATATTCGTTTTCCTCTGCCTGTTCTATCACCACTACTCGTCCATCACAAGGGGCGTACACGCATCCTTCTTTCCTTTGAAAATCTCTTTTTGGAACCCTGAAAAAATACACGGACATTACAAATAAAAATACAGCAAGAGGTAGGGTAAAAAACCAAAATATTAATTCGGAATTCCAATAAGTAATATAATTTACCAATGTAAAAATCAGGATTTCGTTTCTAAGGATTTTTATTCCTTCTTTGTGTAGTTTCATTTTATAATAAGTTTGCCAATAGGTAAATAACCGGTATTGTTATGGTAAAGGCGTCCATTCTATCGAGCATACCACCATGCCCTGGAATAAAATTTCCTGAGTCCTTTGCGTCTGCTTTTCTTTTGTAATAGGATTCTAAAAAGTCGCCCAATGTTGCAGTAAAAGGTAGTAGTATACTAATGATTAAAGGATCCCTAAAGGAATTGAATCCAAAGTATTGGTAGCTAAGGAAAGCGGCAAGTATTGTGAAAATAGCACCTCCCGCAAAGCCTTCCCACGATTTTTTAGGGGAAACAGAAGGCATTATTTTATGTTTGCCACAATGCACCCCTACCAAATAAGCAAAGGTATCGAACGTCCAAGTAATGATGAACATGAACAAAATAAGTTCTCTGTCAATTTGATGCACCAAAGTAAGGGATACTAAAACATATAGAAAAGCAATAATTTTTGTTTTTTCTTTTCTGAGTTTTCTTATTTCGTATAGACATACTACAAGAATTACTGAGAATAAAATATGAAAGCTTAATTCAGAATAAGAAGTTCCAAACCACAAAGTCGCAGCATAGATTGCTCCAGAAATAGCTCTTTTCAGCATTAGTTATCTTGTTTTTGAATCAGATTTTTTGCTTTCAAAACATCTTTAGAATCCACAAAAAGTTCAATTTCACCAAATGCTAGATAAGAGGAGTCTTTTTTATTTATCGAGACGGAGATAATATTATTTTCTTTAAGCAATCCTTTTAGTAATTCAATCTTATATGCTTGTTTGGAAGAAGCAATTTTTATCCAATTGTCAGGCACTATTATCTGCTTCTTGGCTTTTATTGTTTTCTTGACTATCCATCTCTTTTAGTTTTTCTTCTTCAAAAGAAGTCCATTTTCTTTTGCCAAAAATCTTTTCCAGATTTTCTTTGTAAATAACTTCTTTCTCAAGTAAAAGGTTTGCCAGTTCAATTAGCTGATTTTTATGTTTGTTTAAAATAGATTTTGCTCTTGTATATGCTTTTTCAATTAGTTTTGAAACTTCTTCATCAATAATTTTTGCTGTTGCCTCACTATATGGTTTTGTAAATGAATAATCTTGCCCACCAGAATCGTAATAACTTCTGTTTCCAACTTTATTGTTCATACCATAAACACTCACCATTGCATAGGCCATCTTAGTAACCTTTTCCAAATCACTCAATGCACCTGTTGATATTTTTTCGAAAAACACATCTTCAGCAGCCCTGCCCCCAAGTGCTGCACATAATTCATCCTCTAATTGTTGAGTTGTAGTTAGTTGCCTTTCTTCTGGCAAATACCAAGCTGCTCCTAAAGATCTTCCTCTTGGCACAATAGTTACTTTAATCAAAGGAGAGGCAAATTCTAACATCCAACTTACCGTAGCGTGCCCAGCCTCATGGTAAGCAATTGTTTTCTTTTCGTTAGGAGAAATTATTTTGGATTTCTTTTCTAATCCACCAATAATTCTATCCACTGCATCTAGGAAGTCCTGCTTTTCAATTTTCTTCTTTGATTTTCTAGCAGCAATAAGTGCAGCCTCATTACAAACATTTGCAATATCAGCGCCTGAGAATCCTGGTGTTTGTCTGGCTAAGAAATTAACATCAATATCTTTTACTAGTCTTAAAGGTTTTAAATGAACTTTAAAAATAGCCTTTCTGGCAACCAAATCAGGTAAATCAATATAAATTTGTCTGTCAAATCTTCCAGGGCGAACCAAGGCTTTATCAAGCACATCTGCTCTATTAGTGGCAGCAAGTACGATTACACCTGTATTAGTGCCAAAGCCATCCATTTCTGATAATAGTTGATTAAGGGTATTTTCTCTTTCATCATTGCTCCCAGTTATGGAATTTTTTCCTCTTGCCCTTCCAATCGCATCAATCTCATCAATAAAAACAATAGATGGTGCTTTTTCTTTTGCTTGTTTGAACAAATCACGGACTCTACTTGCACCGACCCCCACAAACATTTCTACAAAATCAGACCCTGATAAAGAGAAAAAAGGCGCTTTTGCCTCACCAGCAACTGCTTTTGCTAAAAGCGTTTTACCTGTTCCAGGAGGCCCAATAAGCATTGCTCCTCTTGGAATCTTACCTCCTAAGCGAGTATATTTTTTAGGATTTTTCAAGAAATCAACAATTTCTTCCACTTCCTCTTTGGCCCCTTCCAAGCCAGCAACATGCTCGAATGTTACCTCTACTTTTGCTTTGTCAAATAGGGTAGCTTTAGATTTTCCAATATTAAAAATTTGTCCACCACCAACACCTCCACCACTCATTCTTTTCATGATGAAAAACCAAATTGCAATGAAAAATACTAGGGGAATAATCCATCCTAAAATATCTCCGAAAACATCTTTTTCGGTTTTATAGGTAACACTTATTTTTTCAAACTGTTCAAATTCGGATTGGGCATCATTTAATTGCTGATTAAATGTTTCCACCGAGCCAATTTCAAAATAAAAATGCGGTCCTTTTCTTGAGGTTCCTCCAAGTGGTTTTTGATTTGCATCTCTGAATTTTTCTTCATCCAAATATTCTCTTTTAATATAAATTTTGGCAATTTCTTTATTTACAATTACCACTTTTTCTACCTTTTGTTGTTGCAGCATTTCTCGGTTAAACTCTTGCCAAGAAGTTTGCTTTGTAGCGTCAAAGTTTAGCATTTGCAAGCCAAAAAAAATAACTGCAATAATAGCATACACCCAAATGATATTAAACTTAAAGATATTTTTAGGCGATTGTGGTTGTTGTTTATTTTTTCTTGTTGTCATTTTATCTTTTTATGCTGATTGTTCAATGTATTTTATCTGAGCATCAGCCCATAAGCTTTCTAGTTTGTAAAAGTCCCTTTTTTCTTTATTAAACAGATGAACCACCACATTAAAATAATCCATTAGAATCCATTCTTTATTGCTTTCCCCTTCTGTATGCCAAGGTTTTTCTTTTAGCAGTTTCGATATATCTTTTCGAACATTTTCAGTAATAGAAGCAAGATGCGTGCTTGATGTGCCATGGCAAATAATAAAAAAATCGCAAACTGCTGTTTCAATCCCTCTCAAATCTAAACTCACTACCTCTTTTCCTTTGTGCTGCTTTATTGCCTTAATGATTGCTTTTGCTAAAACATCACTTTTCTTCCTCATTACTTTTTTACCCATATAAAATTTTAAGTTTGCATTTGCAAAAGTAATCAATTTGCACGGATAATTAACACAAAATTTATGGCTTCATCTTTTACAGATAATTACATAAAATTAGACTCTACTATCTCTACTAATAATTACACCTATAAATTGCTAAAAGCAGAGCAAATAAAAGAAGGTGCAGTAATCACAGCTTTACACCAAAGTAAAGGAGAGGGGCAAATAGAAGCTAAATGGGAAAGTGAGCGCGGGAAAAATATTTTGATGAGTATTGTATTGTCTCCCAATATTCTACTAGAGAATCAGTTTCAGATCAATATTTGTATTTCCCTTGCATTGTACGATTTCGCAAAGAAATATTTTAAGAAAGGTGTAAAAATAAAATGGCCCAACGATTTGTTGGTAGAGAATGAAAAACTTTCTGGAATTCTGATAAAAAACATTGTAAAAACCGCTACAATAAAAGATACAATTGTTGGGATAGGAATGAATGTAAATCAGCTAAAGTTTAAGGATTATTCCCCCCCTGCAACATCCATGAAAAAATTATTAGAAAAGAATTTTGCTCTTGCAGACTTGCAAAAGAAACTGTTAGATTGCATTGCGAAAAGATATTTGCAATTAAAACAAGGGAAAGCAGAAAAAATGAGATCAGAATATTTAGCTATTTTATATGGTTTTAATAATTGGAAAGACTATAAAATAGGAGGGAGAAAAATCAAAGCAAAAATTATAGGAATTGATGAAATCGGTAATCTTTTAGTTGCATTTGAAAATGGCAAAAACAAATCCTTTTCTCTTAAAGAGATTTCCTTTTTGTTTTAAATTTGGCTTAACCTTTTGGCAATGGCATTCAAAAAGTTGGTAAGAGGTTTTCCCAACATCATTCTCATCATCATGTTAAGCTCGGCATTTACCTCCAAAATCGCTTTACATTTTTCTCCATTTTGAGAGATATTACACGCTAAGGAAAAAGGAATTTGACTATTTTCAGCTTGTAGAATTATTTTGGAGAATGCCGTTTTTTCGGCAATTACCAAATTTACTTTTGGCATTCCTCCCATTCTGAAAGAGCAAGAATCCTCTGTGGATTGGAAATCAGAAATTTCAGAAGGTAAAATGTCTTTTAAGTTATTCAGATTGCTAAGCTTGGCGTAAAGCATCTCAGCACTTAAATTTACTTTTACCTCAGGACTTTTGAAATTACTCATATTATTTTTTCCATTTTGAAGGATTTTTTCTCCACTTCTCCAATACTTCTAAATCCGACTGTTTTATATAATTTTGTTTTACGGCTACCTGTAAAAGCGTAGAATAATTACATAAAGATATGAACTCACAATTTGCTTTTTTGAAATTTTTGGTAGCAACATCAAAGCCGTAAGTAAAAATAGAAATTAAACCTTTCACATTTAATCCTTCCTTTCTCAGAGCCTCTACCGCTTCCAAACAACTTTTTCCGCTACTTATCAAATCCTCAATTACAATTACCGATTGTCCAGAATTATAAGCACCTTCAACCCTATTTTGTTTACCATGTTCTTTTTTTGCCGAACGTACATAAATAAAAGGCAAGCCCATTTCTTCTGCCACCAAAGCGCCATGGGCGATTGCTCCAGTTGCTACTCCAGCAATAACATTGGTACTTCCATAATGTTTGCTTATCACCTTAACTAAACTTTGTCGAATATAAGTTCTACTCTTAGGAAAAGAAAGAATTTTTCGGTTATCGCAATAAATTGGCGATTTCCAGCCAGAAGCCCAAGTGAAAGGATTACCTGGTTGTAAAATAATTGCGTTTATTTGCAGTAAGAATTTGGCAAGTTGTTTGCCTATTTCAATATCAGAAATCATGTCGCAAAAATATAAAGTTTTCATTAACAACAAGCCAAAAGTTATAGCAGATAATTGGGAAGCATTTTGCTCTAATTACAATCTAATTGAAGCTGCAGGCGGATTGGTTTATAATCTGGAAAACGAGCTTTTAATGATTTTCAGAAATGGAAAATGGGATTTACCAAAAGGGAAAAAAGAAAAAGCAGAGGAGATTGAAAATTGTGCCAAGAGAGAAGTAGAGGAGGAATGTGGAATAAGTGGTTTGGAAATTGTAGAGAAATTTTCGGAGACCTATCATATTTACAAGCATAAAGGCAACAAAATATTAAAACGTACCTTTTGGTTCAAAATGAGAACCCATTTTGATGGCGAATTAGTCCCTCAAAAAGAGGAGGGAATAATGAGGGTTTGTTGGGTAAAACAGGGAGAGATTAAGGAAAAATTAAAAAACTCTTATGGGAATATTAAAGATTTATTGCAATAGTTCCTCCACCAATTTTGGTACAGCAATAGTGGCTTTTTCTTTTATAACTTCAATACTTCTTTCCTCCTCTGCTTTTGGGTCTATCAAAATAATTCTGTTTGCATTATTGGTATAATTTAGCAGAGATGCTGCCGGATATACATTTAATGAAGTGCCAATTACAATAAAAACATCTGCTTTTTTAGTAATAGAAATAGCATCTATCATTTTTGGTACTGCTTCCCCAAACCATACTACATTTGGTCGCAACTGACTTCCTCTTTCGCACAAATCTCCTATCTTGAGTTCTGAACCCTTTATTGGATAAATTAATGAGTTATCTAAACTACTTTTTGCTTCTTTTAATTTTCCGTGTAAATGCAATACTTTTTTATTTCCACTTCTTTCATGCAAATCATCAATGTTTTGAGTGATAATATTTAAATAGTATTTTTCAGAAAGTTGGTTTAAAGCAAAATGAGCCACATTAGGCTTGCTATCCAATAGTTGCTTTCTTCTCAGATTATAGAAATTAAGCACTAATTCAGGATTTTTATCAAATGCTTCAGGAGTTGCTACATCTTCAATTTTGTATTGTTCCCAAAGCCCACCACTATCACGAAAAGTACCTAGACCACTTTCAGCAGAAATTCCTGCTCCTGTAAAAACAACAATTCTTTGCACTAATTATAAGTTCGCATCCAGAAGTGGTCGAATTTCATCTGAAGATGGTCTTGCAGCATCAGTAGAAATTACATTTCCATCAGTAGAGAAAAGCATAAACCTTGGAATGCCAAAAATAGCGTATGATTTTGTAATTTCACTCCAGCCATCTGCCCATAATTGTGTACCGCCCATTTCTTTTTCTGCTATCATTTTTAGCCAAGCTTCTTTATCAGTATCTACCGATACAGAAAGAAAGGTGATATTTTTTTCATGATATTCTTCCTCTAATTTTTGTAGAGATGGAATTTCTGCTACACATGGTCCGCACCAAGTTGCCCATACATCTACATAAATCAAATTTCCTTTAAAACTAGCAAGCGAAAATTCATTTCCATCTTTGTCAGTATAAGTAAAATCAATGGCTGGTTCGCCTTCCTGAGGCATATTATCTGTTGCCGTTTTTCTTTCTAACCAACCTTTTGTGGTTTTTTCAATTCTTTCCTTTGCTTCAATTATAAACTCTGGATCGGTAACTTTGCTTAATAGCGCATGAAATTCATTAGAATAGTTGTTAATCATTTCAGCAAAATCAGAACTACCTAAGGAATCCATAGCGGCATAAAAGTTATAACTTTTTGCAGCATCTCTTGTTTCCCACATATACGTTTTTACATCTTCTGTGTACTCTGAAAGTTTATCCTGTCTTTTAATAAAATTAGCGATACTATTTTCTAATCCCACAATTTCACTATTGATAAAAGAGCTATCTGTAATGCTTGCAAATTCTTCAATTACAGCATTTTTATAAGCATCTAAAATTGCTTTGTATTCTTCTGCTGTACTCTTGTAGAAAACTTCTCCATAAAAATCATTTTCTTCTTCCAATAAATATAATTTTGCTAAAAAAGAGGACTCTTCACTACCATCATATTTTATAGTTTCATCAAAAAGTTCTGTATCAATGCTAAGGTTTATTTTATCTCCAGGTTTTACATACATAGCGGTACGTTCTGGACCGTGCTGAAAATCTAAATAAATAGCAGAATCCAATTTAAAAGAAATAGTAAAACTTCCATCTTCATTTGAAGTGGTATAATAGGAAGTGTCTCTGCTGCTAAAACTTACCGATTCCCCTTTTGGATTTATAATATTCCCTGTAATTGTAACTTGGTTCGGATCAGTTTTTATTTGGTTAAAAATTAGTAGTGCTAATACAATGCCTACTAAAATAATGGTTAGTGTTTTTGTGTTCATTTTTTAAAGTTTTAGGGTTATTAAATATTAATTTCTTTTGGTATAGATTCACTTATATCTCCACCGTTTTTAATGATCTCCCTTAATATAGTGGAGGAAATATGCGATAATTCAGCCGGAGTGATAATAAAGATTGTCTCAATATCTGCATTTAGTTTTTTATTCATTTGTGCAATGTTCTTCTCAAATTTGAAATCGTGAGAATCTCTTAGTCCTCTGACAATAAAGTTAGCGTTTGCTTTTTTACAAAAATCAACCGTAAGCCCTTCATACCTTTCAATCTCAATTTTAGGATTACTTCCATACACAGCATTTATCCAATCTAAGCGTTCTTCTATGGAAAAATATTCGTTCTTTTCCGAGTTATTTCCAACAGCAATGATTACTTTATCAAATAGCGTCAATGCACTATCCACCACTGCTTTATGTCCCAAAGTGAATGGGGAGAAGGAACCTGGAAAAACTGCAATTTTATTCATAAGTTCGAGATTTTAATTAGTAAAAATACTAAAATGAACGCTACCATATTTTCTGAGTTCTGCATTTTTCTCATCAAAATTAGTACTGCTGTTATGTTCAATAATCAAACAGCCATCCTTTCTAACTAAATTATTACTGAAAATATTGTCTTTTAAGTTGTGGTAATGCTCAAAATTATAAGGGGGATCGGCAAAAATAATATCAAAATCTGATTTTGTTTTTTCCAAGAAATCCATACAATCCATTTTTCTTACATCCATTTTACAATTTAATTCTTCTGCCATTTTTGAAATAAACTTAGTACAATGAAAATTCTGGTCGATTGTCGTAATATCTTCACATCCTCTTGAGGCAAATTCAAAAGCTATATTTCCTGTTCCTGAAAACAAATCCAAAACTTTTTTATTGTCCAAAAAATAACGGTTTTCCAGAATATTGAAAAGGGCTTCTTTTGCCATATCGGTAGTGGGCCTTACGGGCAATTTTTTTGGTGCCGATAAAATTTTTCCTTTATGTTTCCCTGAAATTATGCGCACAAAAGTTGGGAAAAAAGACAGAAATGTTGATGGGATTTTATGCTCTCTAACTCTTTGGTGAAATTCAAATTTTCTGACCGATTCCCAAAAGAGATATTCCTTACATACTCATATAAAAGATTGTATTTTTCATCCGATTTTAAAATATCGTCAAGCAATACTAATTCTGTTTTCTCAGGCGATAACCCTAATTGTTCCATGCTAAAAAGCAAGAAATACAACAAATCCTCTTTTGTATCGGTAGTAAAACTATTATGGAATTCTAACTTATTTTCACTAAGGACACATACTTCTAATTTTTTTTTCTTAATAGATGCATATACTATTGTTTTCTCTGTTTTTTCATTTTGCAACAAAAGTTGGTCAATCAGTATGCTGCTATTGCATTTTTTTTGTGTGTTAGGGAATGATTTATTGATGAGATTTAGCAGCTCGGTTGGGACAGAATAAATATTTACGGCATCCATTTGATGCATTTTATCCGTTAAAACTTCTTCTATTTCATGATTAAAACTGAGAATTTCTCTGTTTCTTTCTTCTTTGTAAAAAGGAGTTGGAACAAGAGTAGAGGGGAAGTTATTAAAAGCTAGTGAACTAGAATAAAACTCTTTTTGCAGGAGATCTTCACTAGCTATAATATTTGTTATTTTTTCACAACTTTCCTTAATGTCCTTTGCCTGAAACTCAAATGTCTTTAATAATATATAGGTAAAAGTTAAGGTGTCAAAAAGGCAATAGGAAAAATTATTAAGCCCAATTTCCACTGAAAGATGGCATTTTTCAGTAAATAAATTATTGGGTGAGGATGGGCTGAAGTTTATTTTTTGAAATATGTTACTCGCCCCAGTTTCCATTCAAAGAAGCTTCTGACATGGAGCCAACTCTTAAAAAGCTGGACAAATCATATTTTTTATTTTCGGCATCTAATCCGATTAGCACATCTCCGTATTTGGCTGAAACTTCAAAAACCTGCACTATTACTTCTCCTTTCTCAACACTTCCAGCATCAATTTCGTAAGATTTGTCTGCTGTATAAGGGATGTATCTTAATTGCGTAATATCAAGTGAATATTCTTTATTTCTTGTAGATAAATAATCTTCATTAAATATATGTGATTTGGCATCAATATAGATGGTGTCTCTGCTTATGAGTCCAGCTTCTAATGCCTGTAATTCTGTTAAAGAATCAGGTGCCTCCCCCTCTGATCTTATCACAGCTACTGAATCAGCATGTAGAAAGATCATTAAGCTGTCAAAATTATCAGAGAATCCTTGGTATTTGCTTTTATATGAGATTTGTACAGCTCTAATATCTTTGAGCTTTTGCACATTTTCTGCAATTCTCACTTTGGCTAATTTCTGAAATTCTACTTCACTATTTATGCTATTGTAAACGAAATAAGCAAGTATAAGATTTAGCGGAATAAGAATTAATGCAATTTGTCTGGCTTTCATCTTATTAAGATTTTAAGTCGCAAATCTACAATTTTTACTGAATAACTAATAATTTATTTTTTCTTTGTAAAATATTTTTTACGCATGAAAAAGTTATTTGGCAAATTAATCTTTAAAATCTTGGGTTGGGAAATAGTTGGCAGTATTCCAAAAATAAAAAAATATGTTGTCATCTCTGCACCTCATACTTCCAATTGGGATTTTTTTTTCGGGAGATGTTTTGCTTATGTTTTGGATATTAAACCGAGATATCTGGTAAAAAGTGAGCTTTATATTTGGCCTTTAAGTATCCTAATTAAATTAAATGGTGGAATCCCAGTTTACCGAAGAAAAACTAAAAAAACAGTAGATCAATTAGTAAAAAGATTTCAAACTACTGAAAATTTGATCTTAGGAATTGCACCAGAAGGCACACGATCTAGAGTAGAGAAGTGGAAAACGGGTTTTTATTTTATTGCACAAAAAGCCAATGTTCCTATTGTACTTGTGTATATGGATTATAAAAAGAAAGAAATTGGATATTTTGACATATTAAATCCTAGTGGAGATTTACAAAAAGATTTGCAAAAGATTCAAGAATTTTATGAGAGTGTAATTGGAAAAAAACCTGAACTATATAATAGTAAAATTTATTAGTATAATTTGTTAAAAAAAATACAAAAACAAATTCTTTAATATAATTCATTTTTATTGAATATTTTATTTTTGCTTTCATAAAAATTATAAAAAATGTCATTACAGGCAACTACCACATTAGCAACCTTAGAACAAGCTCAGGAAATGGGGCTCTTGCCAGCAGAATTTGAGAAAATTAAGGAGATATTAGGACGAACACCTAACTTTTGTGAGCTGAGTGTTTTTGGGGTGATGTGGTCAGAACATTGTTCCTATAAAAACTCCATTAAATGGCTTAAAACCCTGCCTAAAACAGGACCACACATGTTGGTAGAGGCAGGAGAAGAGAATGCAGGCTTGGTGGATATTGGTAACGGATTAGCGTGTTGTTTCAAAATTGAGTCGCACAATCATCCTTCTGCATTGGAGCCATATCAAGGAGCTGCAACAGGAGTGGGTGGGATAAATAGAGATATTTTCACAATGGGTGCTCGCCCAGTGGCTCAGCTGAATTCTTTGCGTTTTGGAAACATAAAGTTAGACAGAACAAAGTGGCTGGTGAAAGGAGTTGTAAAAGGTATTGGCGACTATGGGAATGCTTTCGGAATTCCTATTGTTGGCGGGGAGGTATTTTTTGATGATTGCTATAATACCAATCCTCTTGTAAATGCTTTTTCGGCAGGAGTAATGAAAAAGGGTGAAATGATTTCAGCTACTTCATCTGGTATTGGAAATCCTGTTTTTATAGTGGGCTCAAGAACAGGAAAAGATGGAATACATGGCGCATCATTTGCATCAAAAGATATTACGGAAGATTCAGCTAATGATTTACCAGCAGTGCAAGTAGGCGATCCTTTCCAAGAAAAGTTATTGTTGGAAGCCACTTTGGAATTGGGAAAAACAGATGCAGTTGTGGGTATGCAAGATATGGGTGCAGCTGGGATTACTTGCTCTTCCAATGAGATGTCTGCTGCCGGGAAACATGGCATGATTATCCATTTGGATAAAGTGCCAACTCGCCAAAAGGATATGAAGGACTGGGAAATTCTACTTTCTGAATCGCAAGAGCGAATGTTGGTGGTAGCAGAAAAGGGGAAAGAGGACATTGTAAATGCCATATTTGACAAATGGGATTTGAGTTGTGAGCAAATTGGAGAAGTTACCCCAGGCGATAGGGTAAAATATTATATGCATGGCAAGTTGGTTGGCGATTTACCTTGTGATGATTTGGTTTTAGGAGGAGGCGCGCCAGTTTATGAAAGAGAATACACAGAGCCAGCTTATTATCAGCAGTATAAAAAGTTTGATATTAATAATGTTGAGCAGCCAACCGATTTGGTAGAAGTGGCGAAATTCCTAACAGTACATCAAAATATCGCATCAAAAAGATGGGTATATGAGCAGTATGATTCTATGGTTGGCACAATAAATATGAGTACCAATTACCCAACTGATGCAGGAATTGTAAATTTGAAAGGCACGGATAAAGCCCTTGCTATGACGGTTGATTGCAATGCACGAATGGTAAATGCCGACCCAGAAGAGGGTTGTGCTATGGCTGTGGCAGAAGCTGCCAGAAACATTGTTTGTTCTGGTGGTGTGCCATCTGCAGTTACGAATTGTTTGAACTTTGGAAATCCTTATAATCCAGAAGTATATTGGCAATTTGTGGGTGCTATAAAAGGAATGACAAAAGCTTGTAAAAAATTCAATACGCCCGTTACCGGTGGGAATGTAAGTTTCTATAATCAATCGGCTGTGGATGGCACGGAAGTGCCTGTTTTCCCAACTCCAACCATTGGGATGTTGGGTATTGTGGAAGACAAAAAACACATTACTTCCCTTGCGTTTAAAGGAAAATCGGATTTGATTTATTTGCTTGGAAAGTGTGAAAATGATATTTCAAGCTCGGAATATTTGGCATCTTTTCATGGTGTGAAAGAATCTCCTGCACCAAACTTTGATTTGGATGTGGAATACGAATTGCAACAAACGATTATCAAACTTATAAGAGCAGGCGTTGTAGAATCCGTACACGATATTGCTGATGGAGGACTCTTTATTACACTACTAGAAAGTGCCATGTACAAGAATTTGGGTTTTGATATTACTTCATGTTGTGAAGTAAGAGTAGATGCTTTGCTTTTTGGTGAAGCACCATCCAGAGTTGTGGTTTCTGTTTGTGAAACCACTGAGGGTAAATTCTTGGATTTGCTAAAAAATAGCCACACCCCTTTTATGCTTTTAGGGCATGTTATCAAAGGCGATATCCGTATTGATGACACTTCTTTTGGGAATATTGCTGAATATAAGGAGTTGTACGATAATTCCTTAGCGGAGAAGTTGAAGTAGGAGAGATAGAAGGCGGTATTCAGCATTCAGTAGATAGACCACAGAAGAACATAATTTCTCCCATGTTTTTAGGGGAGATGTCATTTATGACAGAGGGGTAACAATAAATGTTGTCATACTGAACGAATGTGAAGGATCTCTCTTTTCCATGTTCATTTTTTTTCTTGACACAAAAACGAACCATAAAAGTCCAAGCCAATTCAAAGTCTGGTACTAGTCCGATTGGTATTAGAGCTATTTTATCTACTATTCTTGCTTCTGTATAAAATTGTCCATCAAGAATCTTTCCTGTCCCATAAAAAGTTAAGAAAAAGAATACATAAAGACAGCAAGTAATTTCAATTATTTCTTTAAAGTCAAATTTCTTCATAATTATTATTTTTTATTAATCGTATTATATAGTCGGCGATTATACAAAAACCCACTCATTTTAGTAGGTTTATTTTTAGTGGACCTTACAGTCCTAAGTTCGAACTTTTTTCATTTATTATGCTTAGCATAGCATCTTAATTCAGTTACTTTATTTTTGTATCATGAAGAAATTAAAATATGAAAAAAATTAATTGTTCAGAAAATTAATCGTTTGCCACAACAATTTAATTTTTATTGGTTTTCTTTGTTTAGAATTTAATTTCAAAAATATGAAAATATTTTATTTCTTTTTAGCATTTATTTTTCTTATTTCATACAATGCTTTTTCTCAAATAAATTTCAGTAGAGACAATACCATATCAGTAATGGAAAACGCTAATAGCTTCAAACATGCTTGGGTTGGGGGTGTCAATGCCATGCAACCATCAAAGGTTGATTTAAATTTAGATGGGATTAATGACCTTATTTTATTTGATAGAACAGGAAATAAACTTACCCCTTTTTTAGATGTAAATGGAGAATATGTTTTTGCGCCAGAATATCGTTCTGCATTTTCGAATAATCTCCACGATTGGGTAATTTTTGCAGATTATAATTGTGATGGAAAAGAAGATATTTTTACTTATTCTTCTGGAGGAATTGCGATTCTTGAAAACAACTCTACTTCCACTCTTTCATTTAATATGGTTACTTCTCTTTTGCTTTCGGATTACGGAACAACTAACATCAATTTATATGTAAGTTCGGTTGATATTCCAGCCATTTCGGATATTGATAATGATGGAGATTTAGATATTCTTACTTTTTCAATACTCGGTGGTTTTGTGGAGTATCACAGAAATATGGCTATGGAATTAACTGGCAGTTGCGATACTCTAGCTTTCAGATATGAAAAATCTTGTTGGGGAAACTTCTTTGAAGGGCTAAATAGTTATCTCATAAATTGTACTGCATGCTCTTCTGATAGTTGTAGCCCAGCATATACTTCAACTGCTAATAGCAAACAAAAACATTCTGGCTCTACTTTACTTGCCATTGATGTGGATGATGATTCTGATAAAGATTTGATTTTAGGAGATATTAGCTATAATAATCTGAATTTGTTAATTAATGGTGGAGATAGTTCAAATGCAAATATCAGCGCTATTGATAGTATTTTTCCTGCTAATAATAATAACACCCTTGGTGTAGATCTTCATTTATTTCCTGCTTCTTTTTATTTGGATGTTACCCATGATGGCGTAAAGGATCTAGTAGTGGGTACCAATAGCCAAGCTAACTCTGAAAATTTTGAAAGTGTGTGGCTTTATGCTAATAGTGGGACTAACTCCCTACCAGATTTCAATTTTGTAAGCAAATCTTTCTTACAAGAAGATATGATTGATTTGGGAGAGGGAGCATATCCTGTTTTTTTCGATTATAACAATGATAGTTTAATGGATCTTGTAGTAGGAAATTATGGCTATCATGATGTGGGAGGTAATGATGTTTCTGGCCTTGCTCTTTTTGAAAATGTTGGAACTAACAATCAACCATCATATTCTCTAATTACAAGGGATTTTGCTGGATTATCAGGTATTTCTTTCAATACTAATCCCAATATACCAACATACAATTTCTTCCCTACTTTTGGAGATCTGAATGGAGATGGAAATAAAGATTTAATTGTAGGAGATGCAGATGGAAAATTGCATTACTTTACTAATAATGGAACAACGCCTTCATCATTTACTCTTGCTGTTGCAAATTACGAGCATATAGATGTTGGATATATTGCTACTCCACAATTAGTGGATGTAAATAGGGATGGATTGATTGATTTATTAATTGGTGATCGAACAGGGGAAATTAGTTATTTCCCAAATAACGGTAGTCCTACAACTCCTGTTTTTGATAGTATAGTTTCTAATTTTGGGGGTATTGATGTAGATTCTGCTTACATAAGCACAGGCTTTAGTACGCCACACTTTGTAGATTTAGATGGAGAATATCATTTATATGTTGGTTCTTTCTCTGGCGCAATTCACCATTATGATAATATTGACGGCAATTTAAGTGGTAACTTTAATCTGCTTAGTAGTGCTGAACAAAACATTTTGGAAGGGGCTAAAACGTCTTTGTGTATTCAAGATATTAATGACGACCAAATTCCGGATATGATAATTGGTAACTATTGTGGTGGTTTGAGTTATTTTATTGGAGATACACTCACTACAAATATCAATGAAAGTTATTCCTTCAATAATTTTTTGACTTACCCAAACCCAACAAAAGAAGAATTATTTGTTCAAAGCAAAATAAATGGAGAAATAAAAATCTATTCCGTTTTAGGAGTATTGATGCTGCAAGAGGAGAAAATTACAGTAAATCATAGATTGAATGTAAATAAGCTTCCGGCCGGCATTTATATTCTCAGATTAAAAAATACTAGCAAAAAATTTGTTAAGGAGTAAAATCAGGATTCGTAATAAAATCAGTATCCGAAAGAGTTTTTAGAAAAGCAATTAAATCCTGTTTTTCTTGGTTTGTCAACTGTAATCCCCCAATGTTTAGTTTCTTCATTAATGGATCAACTGTTGATGAATAGTTTAAACCACCACTATAATGCTCAACTACTTCTTCTAAGCTAGAGAATCTGCTATCATGCATATAAGGTGCTGAGAACTCTATATTACGCAAAGTTGGAACTTTGAATTTTCCATTATCTGAAGATAAACCTGTAACTTTTGCTAAACCTAAATCAGTAAATGGTTCGGCATCTAATCCATTATTATGAAAAAGATTATCCATAAACATATCAGTGCCATGACAATGAAAACAATCTCCTTTTTCGGTATTAAAAATAACATAGCCATTAAGTTCTGATGGTGTAAGTTGAACCTCTTGACGTAAGTATTTATCATATTTTGAATTAGCGGAAATAAGCGTTCGTTCAAACTGAGAAATTGCCATTACCACATGAGTAGAATCAATATCATCTATATTGAATGCTTTCTTGAACAAATCCTTATAAGTAATATTGGAATTAAGCGTATTTTCTACATTTTTCCAAGTATTATTCATCTCAATTGGGTTTACAACAGGACCAAATGCCTGATCTTCTAAAGTTATAGCCCTACCATCCCAAAAATTAGAAGTATTCCAACCCGAATTAATAATAGTTGAAGCATTTCTATCACCAAAAGAGCCATCAATACCTTGGCTAAATCGGTTAGTATCAGAAAAAGCAGCTGATTGCAAATGACAAGAGGAACAACTTTGCGTCCCATCTCCACTTAAAATAGGATCATGAAAAAGTTTTTTCCCTAATGCAATTCCTTCCACAGTCATAGGATTATTTTCAGGAATTAGCATGTTTGGGAAACCGCTCGGAGATACAATAGTATAAGGAGTTGGTTGGTGTGGAATTATAGGCAAATCCTTTTTACAAGAGAGAAAGAAGATTACAAGAAGTAAAAGGCAAACTATCTTTTTCATATTATTGATTTACTGAAACAGAAAAAACATCTATCATTCCATTCTGTTTCAATTGTATTTGTTTATTACTATCTTCCATTATCCCATCAGAGGTTAAGGCAATTGTATTTGGATTATTATACCAATTATTTATTTCCATATTAATTATTACAGTTGTATTAGCGTTCTCTATATTTATTGCGACAGGGAAGTTCTTATTAAATGAAAAATCTATTCCATCTGTACCTCCTGTATGTGTTGCATACCCTTGAAGGGCTGTAGTGAAATCTCCTTCTAACTGCATATAATGATAGCCTCCCCCCATAAACTCTGGCCAAGCAAATGATGGAAAGAAACTTTCATTTAAATATAAATCCGTAATATTTTTTATAGAATCTAATCCCATTGTAAATGAGATAGAGGAATAATGAGCACTATTTAAATCTTGAATTTCTAGATTAAATGTTGAGGAATCCGAGATAGTTATAAAGTGTACTTCATCCAAAAGAATACTATTTCCATTTGCTGTATGCAGTATGATATCTGACATTAAATATCTTAATGTTTGTACATTATAATTCTGACCAGCTGCATTTGTATATATCATTTGATCTATTTCTAATGGATCTCCATCAACAGTATGAGTAAAATTTAGTGATAAATTATACCTACATGATCCATTATCTTCCTCTGCATCAGCATTGTAATTTGTAGCTGCAAAATCAGTACACCCTTTTTCTTTCTTACAAGAAATAAAGATTAAACTAAATCCTAAAATAATAAGCATTGTATTTTTCATAAGCTTTGATTTTGGAGTTAATTAACAAATATACAAACATTAGATAAAGTTTTTATCCAAGGTTGTATTTTTTATAAAGTTAATTCTACAAAATAAGGTAGAACATTATATATAAAACATGACTTCTGTCACTAATCCAATTTTATTAGTTTCAGCCTCTTAAAGTAAATACAATAGATGGCTGAAAAAAATTGCAAAGAAAGTAGAAATAACAAAAAGAATAAGCTATCATATTGCACACTATTCTTTTGGAAATATTTCAAGCGATAAAATTTCAGTTCAGATGCTACAAAGACTTTATTAATAGAGAAACAGATAATGCTTTAGAAGTAGTTATTGGAGATGATAATGGGTAAGAGTATATTTTTAGAATCTAATAAGTTTGATTACAATATAATCTTCACCTAGTATATTAATCTAAAGAAGTTAATGGAACATCTCCATAATTTCTAAACGTTACTTCAAGGTCTGTGGTTGGAGCACACACGATATACGTTTGCTATCCTATGAAGTCTCTGAATATCAACAACCTTTATATCCTTTTTAACAATAGAGATTATCTCATCATTCTTAAGTGCAGATAGAGATCTAATAAG
>Ga0207984_1000241_pt1 | contig 34832 bp, 28 predicted proteins | sample ETNtaG_30_FD_185760 | JGI IMG/M metagenome (GOLD analysis project Ga0207984, IMG submission 185760) | Marine microbial and viral communities from oxygen minimum zone, Eastern Pacific Ocean - ETNP201306PF43B (SPAdes) (version 2) | ecosystem: Environmental > Aquatic > Marine > Oceanic ...
ACTGGCAGTTGAAGCTTGTGCCGCCAGATCTGCCGTCAGCTTTTGATCCGCAGCCGCCAGCGCCTGGTCCTGCGCGGCCAATGCCTGGGCCTCAGACTCAAGCGACGTCATCTTTTCCGAGATCGCCGCCCTTGCCGCACGGGCAGTTGAAGTCTGGGTCGCGAAATCCGCCGTCAGCTTTTGGTCCGCAGCCGCCAGCGCCTGGTCCTGTGCCGCCAATGCCTGGGCCTCAGACTCAAGCGACGTCATCTTTTCCGAGATCACCGCCCTTGCAGCACGGGCAGTTGAAGCCCCCGCAACCAAGTCTGCTCTTAGCTGTGAGCGCTCGGTTTGGCCAGTCGCCAGCCCGGCTTGTAACCGAATAGCGTCTTGACGCCATCGCTCGAGATCACTTGAGAGGGTCTCAATCACAGTTCGAGCTTCACCGGTGCTTGCAATCATTACTTCGCGCTCGGCCTTTGCACTCGCAAGGACCTGCCCTAACTGCGTCAAGTCATTTGTCGACTGGGCAAATTCCTCCGACAAAGTCGCGATGGCTTTCAGCGCGTTACTCGACTGAGATTCCTGCAACTTCAGGTCGACTCCCAGTTGCTCGCTCACCGTTGTAAATTCCTGAGTCTTTATCGACAGGCTCGAAGTCGTGCTCTCTAAGGATGCCAGGCGTTCCAACATGGCTGACTGGGCGAGATCAGTACCGGCCGCTTGTGCAGTGAATTGTTCTCTGAGAGCCACATCCTCGGTCTGTAAAGCGGCCAGACTCTGCCCCAGTTGTGCAAAGTCTCGCTGCCACAGTTCGAGTTTGCTGGAGGCCGTTTCCACCGTGGCCAGCCTACCGGAGATCGCAGTTTGCTCGGCCTGGATAGCGGCAGTCTGGGCGGACAGTTCCGTCCTTAGTTGTTTGTCTTCAGCCTGCAGACCCGCCAGGGCTTGTCCCAGTTGCAAAAATTCATTTCGCCACATTTCCAGATCGGCAGACAACGTCTTGAGGGTTTCAAGACTGTTCGCCATAGCTCCCCGCGCAGCGACTGTCTGATCAGCAATTTGATCACGCTCGGCCCGGATGCTCGCCAAGGTTTGCCCCAATTGGGTAAAGTCGCTTCGCCATTGCTCTATATCACCGGACAGTTTTTCCAGAGCCGTCAGGCGTTCAGCCATGATTACCTCGGCGGCACTTGCCCGGGCAGCCTGTGCCGCCAGGTCGGTTCTCAGTTGCCCACTCTCGCCCCGTAACTTCTCGTCCTGTGCCGACAGGTCGGACGATTGGGATTCGAGCGACGCCACCCGTTCCGTTATTACCGCCTGGCCAGCGCTGGCCTGGGCCACCTGCCCTTCGAGGTCTTTTCTCAGTTGCTTGTTTTCGGCCCGATGAAGATCAGCATCATTTTGGAAGTACAAACCACCGACTATGCCGGCCACAGCTAATAGAACGATCGCAACCCACAAACCAGCAGGCCCTGCCAACGTTTTCAGTTGCAGTTTCTCCCACATAAACAACCTCTCAGCAGTCAGCCCCGTCATAGGCCAGTAACTCGGGTTTCATGATAGTTCCTCATCGCCCAACGGGAACGCCCATGAGAGCGTATTATCAGGAAATTGACCCAGACTATCTACCATGGCCGCGCTGGTTTCGGCCGTAAAATCAGCAACTTCGTCAAAAAAGCCGTTTTTTGACGAAGTCACCCTATTAATCCAACCAAAAAGGAGATATCGCATCACCTGTGCTTCTCCGGCAATAGGCAGTGGGAGTAGCCAGTTATGGCCGACGGCGATGAACAACAAGTGCTGGGTGATCAAACCCAGGAGGAATCACGCCAACAGCGCTTTAAGGCGTGGAAAGATGTCGGAAGGGACTTTTTCGAGGTATGCCTGCGGGCCCGGGTCCGGTGTAGGTGGGTTGGGTATGGGTTGAAGCACCACATATTCAAAATCAATCCCTTCATCGGAGGCGGAACGAAGTAGCTCGGCCAGTTGATCCGCTATGGCTGATGCCGAACCCTGCAGGCAGAACGCGCCTGCGTGGTCCTCTGTCAGGAAATCAACATACCGCCCACTGGAGACCAGATCCGGTGCATGGTGGAAATCCGGCCACACCCGCGCATCTGATTTGAACAGTTCTGGATGGGGGCCTGGCCAGCCGAGTTCCAGATTGTCGATGAGCATGGGTGAGTATTCGTAAAACCCGGCAGCCATTGATTTACCCATAAGCAAGGCCTGTTCCTCGTCCTCGGTAAACACTGTGTGAAACACTGCGCCCAGACCGACACGATCAGAATCCCTCCCGGCCTTGTCAGCACCCGCGCGTACTCTGCCCACCGAGTCGCGAATGTTTTCAATGTGGGTACCGACCCTTATGAAAACCCCATCCGCACACGACCCCGCCATCTCCAGTGTCCGCGGCCCGCCGGCAGCGAGCCAGACTGGAACATCGATGGCGAAAGGGAGTCTCGCAGGGCGAACAGCGCCGACCTCCACCTTGTTACCCTGGAGGAGAGATTTCATCAATTGAACACTATCCTGGAGCGCCCGGATCCGGGCGGGCTTAAGGCCGGCCAGCCTCACAGCAGTATCTCCAATTCCGCTGCACAGAAGGGTCCTGTTGGGAGCAAGCTCTGCAACGGTCGCAATACTCGATGCCGTCACCGTTGGATGGCGGGTCACTGGATTAGTGATCAGAGGGCCGATCTCTATAGCGTGGGTCGCCTGAGCTGCAGCTGCCAGCAATACGTAAGTATCCCTGCGTCGAAGCTGGGAGTCCGGAAGGAAAGCAGCATCCCAGCCGAATGCTTCGGCGCGCGCCACATCCGCAGCATAGGCACCTACCGAAGACGTGTCATGCCGATTAAGGCCAAACTTTGGTATCGCAACAGCCACCTGATTGTCCTGTTAGGTTAGACAGCTAACTTGAAATCATTCCAGCCCAAAAGAATAGACGCCCTGGCGTCGAGACGCAATTGGATGAATTGCGCAGTTGGCTGACCTTGGCCGCTCGCAAGTCACTCAATCATTCCAGAGACCCAGAGCCCCATTGTTTGGCCGGCGCACAGAAATACTAAACGATGAGACTTGCTGAAATGGAGCCGGCTACCACTAGCGTCAGCGGGTCGTCGGAATATAGCCTGCTGTTAATCACGTATTTCTCGTAACAGCCGAATCCACGGAATTACGGCGCACCTCACAAGGCCTTCCGGTTAGTAGCGCAGGATCATCTGGATGATCGATTCACCGCTGTGTCGAGCGAGCCGTCGCCGGTGCCAGGCACTGGCAAAAATCAGTGCCCCGACCATAATCAGTAGCACCGATACGATCAGCGACAAAAACGGGGGGTGCAATGCGATCAGCACACCCGCGATGATGATGATGAATCCGGCCAACATGGTCTTTCTCCATGATTCAAGATGGGGGCGGAATGGGTCAGATACAAGCACCAAGCGAGATTCTGGCCTATACCCTTTATTTCACTCCTCCAAGATACACATAAACAATCGCTGGTAGATCCTAGCGGAGCACGTAGATAGAGTCCGACCTCATCTCCGAAATCACAACTGACACGGACGTGCACCCTGCCCTGCCGGTCGAGAGGCCGCTGCGCATCAGCAACCGGGAAGATCCCCTCGTGCCAGACATTTGGGCGGGTATAGAGACCGCGACTGCCGTCACACCACAGTACAATCACCCGGGGCGGATTAAGGTCGTCCCCCGGCTCGGTAACGGGGACCTGTTATTGTCGTTGGCAAGCTTATTAATAGAGAGAACCTGATGCCGACGCACTTCAGCCTCGAAGAGATGCAGGCCCGCCGTGGAGCCATCGCCAAACGACTGAATGAGCTCAAACTCGAGGGCCTGCTGATCTTCAAGCAGGAATCCATGTACTACCTGACCGGCTACGATTCCTTCGGCTTCAGTATGTTTCAGTGCCTGGTCATCGATAACGATGGCAACACCGCGCTACTGACCCGATTGCCTGATCTGCGCCAGGCTCGGTATACCTCAGACATCAAGGATATCCGCATCTGGCACGATGTCGAGGGCGTGAATCCCGCCTTGGAGTTACGCAGTATGCTTGAAGATCTGGGGTTCAAGAACAGAGCCCTCGGGATTGAATATGATTCTTACGGGCTCAAGGCACACAACTGGCGGTTGCTCGAGCCCGCCCTGATCGATTTCTGCACGCTGGCCGATGCTTCCACCCTGGTTGATCTGTTCCGCGCCGTCAAGAGTCCCAAGGAGATCGAGTACATTCGCAAAGCCGCAGCGCTGTCAGACGATGGCTGGGACGAAGCTGTCCGGCTCGGCCGGCCCGGGGCCTTCGAAGGCGATATCCTGGCCGCAATGCAGGGCGCTGTCTTTCGCGGCGATGGCGATTACGCAGGCAACGAATTTATTATCGGTTCGGGGCCGAGCGCATTGCTGGTTCGATACCACAGCGGCAAACGACACCTGGACGCTGAGGATCAGTTGACTCTGGAGTGGTCTGGGGCCTACCGGCGCTACCACGCCGCTATGATCCGAACATTACTTGTAGGCACGGCCCATGCCGATCACCTGGCTATGCACCAGGCGTGTGCGGATGCGTTAGTGGCATGTGAAGAAGCCGTCCAGCCCGGAAAGCCGATGGGCGACGTGTACCAGGCTCACGCGAAGGTCATGGATTCAGTTGGTTTCAAGGAACACCGAATGCGCGCTTGCGGGTATGGGATGGGTGCAGTCTTCAACCCGCTATGGGTGGACCCGCCCATGTTCTACCAGGATAACCCCCGGGTCATGCTGCCGGGCAACGTCTTTTTCCTTCATATGATCCTGGCGAACTCCGACACCGGCCGCGCGATGACGCTCGGGCACAGCGTGCTGGTCACCGACAACGGTTGCGAACGCCTGAGTCGCTCGTCTCTGGAACTCGTCGTCAACTGAAATGTCCCTACGGCGGTATCATTCTTGTGCCGACACATGGATTCGGACTTAGGCTAGCCCAGACAGGGGCTTTGTCAGGGTTGGCCAGGCCGGTCAGATCCCATCATCTGCCGGTACGAAACCCGCCGATCTCGAAACTGCTGCCAGTAGCATGGGCGAGATCGCTCGACCAACCCTGGGTGAACCGCGGGGGCGACTGGGGATTGATGTCTTCATAGCGGCGAGGATCCAGATCGGCATCCCGGACACCCGGGTGATCCGCCTCGTACCGATATGCACGAAAGACCATGTTGTTCGTTCCAAACAGACCATGTGGATAGTAAAACGGTGAGTGGTATTCCCAAACGATAGCGCCCTCCCGTGTAACCTCGAACAGGCGACCCTTGAGTGCTTCGCAGATCAACGTCGTACCACCGGCCAGACGCTGGGCACCGGAACAGATAAAACTGTTGAAATCAAACGGCGGATCGTCTTTGTATTCCCACTCTATTCTCAAAGACTCGGGGTTCACTTCGATGACCCGGGAGAAATCCATGGTGGTGTAGGCCCTATGAGCCCCGTTGTCGAACATCAGGATATTGCCGTTCTCGAGTTGCGTGGGATCGTGCTGCCCCGCAATCTCACCTGGCCCCCAACGCCAGATGATATCGCCACGGGTCCGATCGATGATCGCGATGGTATTGATACAACGGAAACTCACCAGGAGATTCCCGTCGGCCAGCACGGTTATCGCGTTGAGGTTGGTCCAGCGATCCCGGGGATGCAGCGGACCAATGATGTCGATATCGGGATCTAGATGATCGAAAGTCCGCCACTCCCAGATCACTTCTCTCGAGCGACGGTCGATTTCCTGGATCGCCTCACCCCACATCACACCTTCTCTTTCCGTACCGGGCTGACCGCCTTGTACAACCCTGGCGATGTCTTCCGGCACCGCTCGCCACTGGGCGATGAGCAAGTTACCGTTGTCTGCTTCGGCAAAACAATGGCTGTGCAAAGGATCTCGGTACTCCCAAACAGTATTCCCCGCCCAGTCAACCTCTATCAACTGACCCCCGTTGCCACCAAATTCGGGTAATGGGGACGGCATCAGCTTGCCCGCATAAAGCAGATTACCGTTCTTCAGGAGCTTGCCGTAATTACCCGGCACGTTTTCCATCTGCCAGCGATGCACTACCTGGCCCGCCATGTTGATCAGCCAGACATTGCGCCCGAACATGGGTGCAAAAAGCGTGTACCCGAAGTGTGCTTGGTCCGGGTCATGATATGCCACACCATGAATGTTTCGGCGGACGATACTCATTCAGCAGTGCTTTGTCCTGTGAGTCGACCTATCTTGTATTATTCGATATTGTTCACAGCGTGACAAGGCATTCGAGCTATTCAGATGTAGAAGACCAGGAGAGATATTTCCAATTCCATGAGGACACGATAGATGACAATTGAGCAAGGGAAAAAAGCACCATCGTTTTCTTTGAATGATCAAGATGGCGATAAGATCAAATTGAATGACCTCGCAGGCCAGTGGGTCGTCTTGTATTTCTACCCCCGGGATGACACTCCGGGTTGCACAATCGAGGCCCGTGACTTCACTGCTAACTTCAGAGCTTTTCAGAAGCTTGGTGCGATCGTCTACGGGTGCAGCCCGGATTCCGTCGAAAGCCACCAGAAGTTCATCCGCAAGTACAAACTCAAGATTGGACTTCTCTCTGACCCGAATCACAAGACCATGCAGAAGTACGGCGCCTGGGGTGAGAAAAACATGTACGGGAAAATCACCGTGGGCGTTATCAGGTCCACCGTGCTGATCGACCCCAACGGCAAGGTCGCTCGCCACTGGAAACGGGTCAAAACCAAAGGTCATGCCGACTCTGTGCAAAAGACACTGGAAGAACTGAATACGCTCTGATCTGGCCACCTACAGCAGCGCTACTGGCTACAACGCTGAGGGCGCTGAGTCCAGTGGGTCAGTTCTGGTTACACGCCTAGCGCAGCATCAGCGAATGAGGCTAAGTCAGCAAATATGGCGTCGACCTCCGGCCATTGCTCGACTGCGGCCGTCGCGCCCCAATGGCCTCCCGACGACAGGTTCTGCCGGTCTATCCAGACGCAGGTCATACCAGCAGCTTTTGCCGGCACGTGGTCGTGATAGAGGCTCTGTGCCACGTGCAGCGTCCGGCAGCGGTCGATGCCAAGATCCTTGCTCAGGTGGTTGAAGAGATAGTCAAAATTGGCAGGATCCGGCTTGTAGGAGCCAATCTGTTCTGCGGTGTAGATCGCATCAAATTCCACATCCAGGTGACGGTTCGATGCAGCAAATCCTGCGTCGTGAACGTTCGACAGAATGACCAGTCGGTAGCGGTTCTTGAGCCGCTGCAGGGTCTCGGCACTGTCAGAAAATGCCGGCCAGCGGGCGACGGAATCTCCAAATTCCTGGTTCAGTAATGCGCTGGCGACAAGGCCATTGGCATCGGCGAATCGACCGTGGACATGGCGTAAGACATCCGAGTACAACATGTCGGGGGTGGCTGCCTGCTGAGCGTTCTCCAACTCCGCGAAACTGCGTAATGCCACCTCCCGAACCAGGCCGGCGTTGTCATTGACCTTTATCAGAGGCTGGAAGGCATCCCAGATACCGCGTTCCCAGTCGATCAGTGTGCCATAACAGTCAAAACTCAATGCGTCAAATGCGTTGTAATCCAGACTCATGTTGTACATTTCATTGCCGGTGGAAGAATCACGTTGAGATTTCATCCACGCGTCTTTGGACTGAACATCACGAACTCTTCTATCGGCAGTCAGTTCTGCACAGCCTGTTTAGTCCCCGGTTTTCTTCTCGAACTCAAAGGTCTGTCCACCGACTGAGGCCTCCCACATCAGCCCGCCTTTGGCAAGCGTGAACACCGCGACACCGTCTTCATATGCCGCGTCGGCCGACGCTCCCGCGGTCACAGCTACCGCAGAGACCTGTGCGCTGAATTCCATTTTAGTCGAGGTGAACCGTTCGAAAGCATCTGCATCGCCCAGAAAAACGACTTCGGAGTACGCCTGTCCGCCCAGCTGAAACCCCGCCGTCAGCTGATAAAGTTTTGAATCGCCAACATACTCTCCCCGGCGGTAGACCCGGCCCTTTCCATAAGCACCACCGACACCGATCCCTCCCTTGTAGACATTGGGGAAAACCGCGTAACCGTACGCCTCGTCAAAGAACGCCTTGAGACTCCTGTCCTCGGCAAGAAACTGTGCGATCGCAGTATCGACCTCCTCGGCATCGGTTGCAGTGTCCCCCTGGCCCTTCTTGAAAGGGTCCCAGCCCGCCTGAATCGAGGCGCTCCCAAGGGCTAGACCAGCAGCAACAACAATTCCGAGTAACCTGTGTTTTCTCATCGTCATACTCCTCAATAGTAATTTTTCAGCTAAAGAGCCTGGCTACTCGCCTTGCTGAGTGACTCGGCCGCGCGCTCCACTGCGCCGCCGCCATGCGCCAGACCCAACGCTTTGAATGCCGTGTCTATGGTGGCCAGTGCACCGAGCAGCATGGGAGGATTCATGTGCCCCATGTGGCCAATTCGAAACACAGATTTTCCACCCATGTATTCAGGCAGGTCAAATCCCAGGCCCAGACCCAGCGTCAAGCCAGCCTGATCCTCGCACCAGCGGCGCATCCGGGCCATGTCATGTCCATCGGCTCGTATGGTGGTAACTGCGTGGGAACGACACGCGGTGTCATCGATATTGCACCGCATCGGCCCGTCTGCTCCCCAGGCCGTCACCGCAGCCCAGACGGCACGGGCGAGTGCCGCATGTCGTGACCAGACCACCTCGCGACCTTCTTCGACGATCATATCCAGCGCTGCTCGCTGTGCAAACAAAAGGTGGGTCGGCGCGGTACCATAGAAACGCTGGTAGAACACCTCTGGCTCGATCCGTGACCGCCAGTCCCAGTAAGGTGACGGGAAAGGAACCTGGTTAGCAGCTTCCTGTGCTCTGTCGTTTAATAACAGATAGCCTAATCCCGGGGGCGTCATCAGACCTTTCTGGCAGGCTGTCACCGTCACATCTACACCCCAGGCATCCATCTCGTACCGGTCACAGGCAAAAGACGCTATCGAATCAACCACCAGCAACGCCGGATGGCCGGCCTCATCGAGGGCCCTACGAAGATCGGCGATGTCATTACGTACCGAACTCGCCGTATCTGTGTGAACCGTCATGACTGCCTTGATACGATGCCCCTTGTCGGCCCGAAGCCGGGCCTCGACGCGCTGAGAGTCAATCGGGCCACACCGACCAAAATCGATTTCTTCGACATCGATACCCATTGTTCGGCCAATGCCCGCCCAGCTTGTGCCAAAGGCACCACTATTCAAGAACAATGCTGAGTCACCAGGCTCAAGTAGGTTGCTGATCGCCGCCTCCCAAACACCATGACCGTTACAGATATAAAGCGCTACTTTTCCTTTGGTTCCCGCAAGTTCTGCCAAATCTGCCAGGATGCTGTCAGTCATCCCGATCATCTCGCCTTCGTAAATATTCGGCGCCGGCTGATGCATCGCGTTCAACACGCGATCAGGCATGATCGACGGTCCCGGTGTCATGAAAAGATCACGTCCGGAAGACAAAGACACTAATGACATTGCTGAAACTCCTGGAGAAGACCTGTCGTTCTCGGCTTCCGCGTATGGGACCCCAACACCGCTCGAACCTTCGATTGAAAAGCGACCCGTGATAATAACACCCAGCTGTCAGGGGCAGATCATCCCAGATCGGTTTTGGGACAACAATGGCACAGTGGCTTAGCTGATCTCGCCGAAACGCTCCTTACGCGTTTGCTGTATTGATCGTCGTCAGCGACGACCGGCGCCACCATAAACCACAGGACCCGTTTTTACGCCTCTGGGTCCGGCCGGGTCGGGCGGAGTTGGCCTGTAATTCGGGGGCATGGCCTGCCCTTGTTCCTTTCGTGTAAGCGCATCGGAAGCCGTTTCCAGGTGGGGTGCAGCAGCGAGTGCGGCTTTCCTGTCGGTCGGCTGGGCATTCAGATCGTTCGGGACCGGCATCATGTTCGCCAGATAATAGGCGATCTTCTGTCTGGCGGGATCCACATGGTGACCCGGTTCGAGTTCGCGCTTGTTTGCTCCCTTGACAGGATCAACACAGACACCGTCAATCACTTCGAGATCAAACCACCATTTTTTCACTGGGTTACGAGTGCCATTACCCAGCCAGTCGTCAATCCGGACCGCCAACGGCACCAACACAGATTTGAGTATCCCTGCGTTGATCCCACACCAACTAGCGACCCGCTCGAGAACTGAACCGTCGGCCGTCACCACCTTGTTCAGCGGGCAGGTTTTCATACAACGTCCACAGGCCGAGCCCCTGGCGTTGGTGAGACGGTAACGTGCACAACGCTCTACGTCGGGTTTCCAGATCTCATAGCCGTTGAACATTACTTTGTCACCCCAGGAAATCGCGTCACAGGGGCATTCACGGGCGCATTTCCAGCAGTGGCTGCAGAAATACTGCAGTCCGAAGTCAACTGGTTTGTCGGGCATCAGTGGCATATCGGTGGTCATGACGACTGTTTTCAGTCGTGGCCCGACGAAAGGATTCAGAACCAGTTCCCCGATTCGTGAAAGCTCTCCAAGTCCCGCAAGCAACACGAGCGGGATGTGTAGTACATCGCTGTCAACGTTGGTCTGTGAGCGAGCCGCAAACCCGAGCCTGCGCAGTGTCTCGGCCATGACGCCTGCGATCTCTGCTCCGCGCAGGTAGGCTCGCATCGACTGGGTACCGGAGATCCAGTCATCACCAGATGCTCCTTCCATCGTGTCAAATTCCTGATCGATCAGCATAACGACGGCATATCTATGTTTCATCTCGATCGGTTCCCCGTCCGCACCGTGCGAATACCAGGCGTAAGCGGGGATTTCACAGATCCCCGTCACATCGGCACCCAGAAGGTAGGACAGCGATTTAACAGCCCGGGCATTTGCCCCAGGATCAGACAGTGTTTCCCGACAGTCGGTAGATCCCGGGTCCCCGCCCTGGACCGGCACCATAGACCGCATGGATGCCATCATACCGGCTGTATGTGGTTGCTTGAAAGCAAACCGATGGCGTTCTTTCTGCGCCTTGGAGCCCAAATCACCGCGCAGTGCCCGGTCAAAAAATGCAGCTCTTTTCGAGACCCTGGGCACCTCATCCTCCAGGATCAACGTCGTAGGATGATCTACCCGTTTAACAGTTTCCATCGGATACGCGCCCAGATGCGTCGCCCGCCGATTACGGCGGTTACGCTCCCGTCCCGATGTCGCACCGTTGCGCCCCAGCCAGTAGCCGGGTCCTTTCGCCCGTAACGCCTTATCAGCCAGTGGCTGATCGACTTCCAAAGCATAATCAGTGGTCACGACCGCCAGTGAGAACCCGCGCGCAATGAATGGGTTGTGCAACTCGTCTTCAATCCGGACATTTAAGCCGGCCAGCACCGACAACCGACCCGCATCTACCGAACCGGCACCCCTGACATGAGCCGTAGCCGACCAGCCAAGCTGCGCGATATGTCCCGCCAGGCAGACGGCGATGCCACCTATCCTGCAATCAGCAGCTTCCTCGACAGCCGGTTCGATCCATGCCCTGGCCGGGTTTTCGGGTTCAGGGATACGTCCGTGCTCGAGTAACAAAGCAATTGCAAATTCATGAGCCAGTGGTTCGGCACCTCTGCACCACGCGTTGGGTTCCATGCGGCAGATACCCACCTGCGAGGCATTCATGAAGTAACTGTATCCCTTGATATCGACCATCCGTCGGTATGGATCGTCCGGAACAGGTCCTTTTGCCGGGGCCGGTTCTGTCACCGCATTCTGCACAAAGATATCAAGATAGTCCCGCAAGGCACCTGCCAGTGGCCCTCGAGGCGCACTGGGAAAACCAGGGGGATCTACTGAAGGGCGCTGCTGTTCACGGGTACCGGCGGCCGAATCAGTGGGCAGAGCCTCCATGGGATAGGACCCCAGATGATAGGGTCGATTCCGCGAGGGCAGCCTCAGCAACATTCAGCAGGTCACTGAGCCGTCGATTTCGGGGTGGGCAGCAACCTGATCACCTTAATCGCCGCCCTGTCCAGGAGAGTATCGACCCGGGGGCTCACCTCGTTGATCCAATAATCGCTCTCATAGACCGCTTCGTAAAGCTGTGCCCGCTGTGTTTCATCTTCAAAACGACGAGTCCAGACATAAATACTGTCGTCCTCCTCACCTCTGTACAGACCAGTGATGACCATGCCCTTGGAGACCTGGAATGGGACGATCTCCTTCTCCATAAAATCGACCCATTCGTCCATCTTCCCCGGCCGGACCTTGTACTGTCGTAATTCGTAGAAAGCCATGGCTGTTCTCCCATGTGTAGCCAACAAACCACCCGAGACCAGGAGGTTCTCTTACTTCAACGAGTAAATCAAGAGAGCAGCCCATGGGGGAAACCGTGGGCTGGGCAAGTCAAGGAAAGAACAAGGTGCTGAGGAGGAACCGACTCAGCGCTTGGAGTATTGTGGCCGCTTCCTGGCTTTATGTAGGCCGACTTTTTTGCGCTCGACTTCGCGCGAATCACGGGTCACGAATCCCGCTTTGCGCAACGCGGGTCGAAGGCTTTCATCGTATTGAAGAAGAGCTCGGGTAATCCCGTGGCGAATCGCACCGGCCTGTCCCGTGTTACCGCCGCCTCTGACGCTGGCTCTGATATCGACCTTGTCGACCATTTCGGCCACAGTCAGCGGTTGACGGATCACCATGCGTGCGGTCTGCCGGCCGAAATAGCGATCCAGCGGACGCCGATTGATGATGATCTCTCCGGTACCGCGGGTCAGAAATACCCTCGCGGTGGATGATTTTCTCCGCCCTGTACCGTAGAAAACCTGTTCGCTTGCTGCCATTATTGTTTTGCCTCGATCTGCCGGGTCTGGTCTCAGATGTCCAATGTTCTTGGTTGTTGGGCCTGGTGTACGTGCTCCGAACCAGCATAGACACGCAGTTTCAGAAACATTGACCGCCCCAGCGAGTTCTTAGGGAGCATACCTTTAACAGCTCTTTCGATGACTCGCTCGGGATGAATTTGCAGCTCATCTGACAAACTGGTTTCACGGATCCCACCTGGATACCCAGTATGTCGATAGTATTTCTTTTTCTCGACCTTATTGCCTGTCACACGAATCTTTGCCGCGTTGACCACAATAATGTGGTCACCCGTATCGACATGTGGCGTGTACTCGGGTTTGTGTTTGCCGCGCAGGCGCGTGGCAACTTCGCTGGCCAATCTACCAAGCACCTTGTCGGTCGCATCGATCAGATACCAGTCGCGACGTACGGTTTCGGGTTTTGCCGAGTAAGTACCCATTGGGTGAAAGCAAGCCAGAGGAAAATCGAGGCGCGGATGTTACAAGATGGAACAACGACTTACAACCGCCCGGCTTAACCACAGGCTCTTACCTAGAACCAGGCACCGCCCACCAGGCGAAAAAAAAGCACAGCGCTTCAACTTGCTGTGCTTAAACCACCAAAGGAGGATGGAGGAGTCTTTCGTTTGCGATCTGCTTCTTCGTTCCTTGCCCTACCGGCTATTGTGCTTAATATATCGCTTTAACGTTAAGTTACTAATTTGTATTATTATTATCCACTAATACACTAAATTATGCAACCCCTATTTCAACCGATCGGAATATTTAGCACAAACATCGAATTATCAATTACTTAACGAACATGTATGGTGCTTTTAAGGAAATTAATTGCCCCTAGCGATGTGTTTTTCGAACCGTGCCGGGATTATCCATCAGCTCAATCCAGTGCAATACTGGCACTTCAGAGCGACTCTCAAGATGGACCTGACAACCGATATTGGCTGTCACGATGACATCTGGGTTCGCCCCCTGCAGAGACCTCAATCGATTTCCCAACAATTTCCCGGAAATATCGGGCTGCAACATCGAATACGTGCCTGCCGCCCCACAGCAAAGGTGACTGTCTGCGACCTCGACAAGCGGGAAGCCTGCCCGCTCCAGGGTACTCTCGACCTTGCCGCGTATTTGTTGGCCATGTTGTAGCGTACAGGGCGAATGGAACGCGACCTGTATTGCTTCGGCACCCTCGACCACCCCGGGATGTGATTGATCAACAATCTCTGAAAGATCCCGGGTCGCCGCGGAGATCTTCTGTGCTTTGTCTGCGTATTCTGGATCATCCGCCAATAATTGACCGTACTCACGGACAGTGACACCACAGCCGCTGGCCGTCATGACGATTCCTTCAACACCCGACTCGAAAAGCGGCCACCATGCGTCAATGTTTCGTCGTATCGATTGCCTCGCCTCACCGACAGCTGTCATGTGCAAACTCAGTGCGCCGCAGCACGCTGCGTTCGGGCTGGAGACGAGAGATATACCGGCCCGGTCCAGTACCCGTGCAGCTGCAGCATTGATGTTTGGGCCTATGGCAGGCTGAACGCAACCCTCTAGCACCAGCATGCGGCGAGCGTGTCTGGCTACCGGTCTTTCACCGGCTGAGCGTCTTCGCGGGACCTGCCTGGCCAGTCGAGCTGGCAGTGCCGGGCGAACCAGGTGACCTATGGCGAGAAATGGAGCAAACAGTGGACCGCCGAGAAACCTTCTGATGACCCAGCGGATGATTTTTTCACCCCTTTTGCGCGGCGCGGCTTGTTCGACAAGATCTCTGCCGATCTCGAGCAACCGGCCATATCGCACACCCGACGGACACGTGGATTCACAGGAACGACACGTCAAACACCTGTCCAGGTGAAACCGAGTTCGTTCGGAGCACTCATTCTTTTCCAGGACCCACTTGATCAGGTAAATCCGCCCGCGGGGGCCATCCAGTTCATCGCCTAGCAGCTGGTAGGTCGGGCAAGTCGCTGTACAGAACCCGCAATGGACACATTTACCAAGGATTTCGCTGGCTTCCTTGCCGGTTCGCGTATCTCGTAGAGACTCTGCCAGTTCAATCTGCATTGGCTACAACTCCGGATACAAGCGCCCGGGATTCAGAATCCGGTGTGGATCAAATGCCTGTTTAAGTCGCAAATGCAGACGGTGGAGCACGGGATCGTGTGGTTGAAAGGTCTGGCCGCTACGATCACCACCACGAAATAGCGTGGCATGTCCGCCGGCGGCACGCACTGCTTCTCTGATATGTTCAGCAGGCAACTCAGAACATAGCCAGCGTTGGCACCCTCCCCATTCAATCAGCGAATCACCCGGCAAGTCGAGCGGCCCGGCAGCTGCCGGGACCGACAGTCGCCACAGGGGCAGCGGCGAACCATAGTACGGGTGCTGGTGTTCCGCAAGCTCTTCCCAGAGCCGGTTATTCAACGAATCCACTACGCCCCCAAGATTCGCGGTTGCCGCTGAGACGCCCACCGCCGAACCAGACAAACGCAGCTTCAAAATGCCGTCGTAATAGCACGATCCCGTTATCGGCAAGGGCAAAGCAGCCGCTTCATTCATGCGTCGCAAAGCTTCCCGCTCACCGCTCTCAAATGACAGCGTGCACTCGGCTTCGGGAATCGGCAGCACCTTGAAAGACACGTCCAAAATCACACCCAGAGTCCCCATAGCGCCAGCCATCAGTCGGGACGCATCGTACCCGGCGACGTTCTTAATCACCCTCCCACCGAACTGCAGGTGCTCTCCTCGTCCGTTCACCACCGAGACGCCGAGAACATAATCGCGCAGCGACCCCCGATACGGTCGAGCAGGCCCAGAGAACCCACAGGCAACCGTACCCCCCACGGTTGCCTGGTCGCCAAACCCCGGCGGCTCGAAGGGCAGCATCTGTCGCTCATTGGCCAGCGCCGTACAAAGCTCAGACAATTGAGTCCCCGCCCGGGCGCTCACCACGAGTTCGGTCGGGTCGTAATGTGTCAGGCCGCGATGTTCACCTACCGACAGCAAGGCACCTTCAGGCTGCCGGCCGTAGAACGACTTTGTATCGCCACCGACAATCTGCAAGGCCGTTTCTCTTTCAGCAGCTTCAGTAACAGCTGCAACGATTGAGTCACATCGGTCTAGGGCACTCACCTTAGGTCAGAACCGTTCGAGTTCCGGGAACGGCAACTCGCCACCATGGACATGCCTGGCGTTAAACTCGATACAACGGGCAAGAGTTGGTACAGCCTTACCGGGATTGAGCAAGCCATTGGGATCAAATGCTGACTTGATCTGGTGAAATTGCTCCAGAGCGCAACTTTCGAACTGCACACACATCTGGTCGATCTTCTCCAGACCCACACCGTGCTCACCGGTGATCGTGCCGCCAGCTTCGACACATAACGAAAGAATGCTGCCACCGAGTTCTTCAGTCCGTTCGAACTCCCCGGTCTTACTACTGTCATATAAGATAAGCGGGTGAAGGTTACCGTCACCGGCATGAAAGACGTTGGCGACCCGCAAGTCGTAATCCTTTGACAACTCAGCAATTCTGCGCAGAACCCGGCCGATCTGGCGCCGGGGAATCGTCCCATCTATACAGTAATAATCTGGTGAGATACGCCCAACGGCGGGAAACGCGTTCTTGCGACCCGACCAGAACTTCAGTCGTTCAGTCTCATCACTCGACACTCGAACCGCGGTCGCACCCTGCTCCCGGAGCACGGATGACACCAGCTCAACCTGTCGGTCGACCTCGGCTTGGGTCCCGTCCAGTTCACAGATCAAAATCGCTGCAGCATCTCGAGGATAACCGGCCTGCACGAAGTCTTCTGCCGCCCGAATAGCCAGGTTATCCATCATCTCAAGTCCAGCAGGAATCACACCGGCACCGATCACCCGGGCCACTGCATCGGCAGCAACTTCCACGTCGTTAAACGATGCCAGCAAAGCCCTGGCCGTTGATGGAACGGGCAGCAGACGGACTGTGATTTCGGTGACGACGCCCAGCATGCCTTCCGAGCCCGTAAGCAAGGCCAGCAGATCGTAACCGGGGGTATCCAGGGCTTCACTGCCGATGATCACCCGCTCGCCACCCATCAGAACCACCTCAAGCCGCAGAACATTGTGCACAGTCAGACCATATTTGAGGCAGTGCACACCACCTGCATTCTCCGCGACGTTCCCTCCTATCGAGCAGGCAATCTGAGACGATGGATCCGGGGCGTAATAGAGACCGTAACGCCCGGCAGTTTCGGAGATCAAAAGATTTCGGACCCCAGGCTGAACCCTGGCTGTACGGCCAACCGGGTCAATGTCGATGATCCGATCGAATCGAGTCATACAAAGTAAAAGGCCTTCACGGTGCGGCGTTGCGCCGCCTGAAAGCCCTGTACCGGCACCCCGTGCAACCACAGGGACTTCGTACTCTGCACAGATACTGAGTATTTTCTGGACCTGCTCGACCTGGTCAGGCAATGCAACGGCTAGCGGCAGTTCCCGGTAACCACTGAGGCCATCACATTCGTAAGGGCGTCGCTCCTCCTCGGTGGTAAGCAATCCCTGCCGTGGCAGGACGCGGCCTATAGCTTTGAAGAAGCCAGATGTTTGACTTCGGTTCAAGGTTGTTCCCCGCGTTTCAGCAGGTCCAGGTTAAGGTCAAAACGCAGTATGCCACAGCCCGAAGATTGTCAGCGTTAGCGGGATAATTTGGTCAGACCCGGCAACCACCGAATATTCCTCGACCGCTACCGAATTTTCGATAGGTCGGTCTGAAGTCAAGCAATTTTCTCGACAAAATTCCTGAACAGTATCTCGGATACCTTACGAAATTCAGGGAACAGTGGCGAGGCCTGTCCCTGCATGCGAACCAAGGAATCGGGGCCGAGCGTATTATCCAGCGCCTCAGCATATGCCGGCACCTGCCCCCAGTCCGAGATCGTCGATTCCTGCAACTCGACATGGAATTGAATGCCATAAGCATTCTGGCCTACGCGCATGGCCTGACACTGACAGACCTCCGAACTGGCCAGCACTACGGCCCCGGTCGGTGGCGATTTAACCTGCACCGAGTGCCATTGAAGACATTTGATCGTCGGATCGATACCCTCGAACAGCGGGTCCGTCAGGCCGGCAGAGGTCAATCCGACATCTAGGATTCCGATCTCAGGTTGATCCTGGCGCGCACAGTGGCCGTCCAGTGCATCTGCCAATAGCTGATGGCCCAGGCAAAACCCCAGGTAGGGCTTATTCAATTCCAGCACCCAGCGTCTGATCGCGGCTTTCTCCATCACTAACCACGGGCAGTCCTGTTCGTCCCAGACATCCATGGGGCCTCCCATCACCCAAAGAGCATCGTACCCTTCCAGCGCTGGCACACTGTCACCTGCATCAAGCGATACGACATCCCACTGAACGCCTGCCTTATTCAGCATAGAGCGAAAAACCCCAGGATGCTCACAGTCGATGTGCTGGAAGACCAGCAGGTTCCGTAGTTGCACCGTATGCCCCCCAGTGAGACTTGCTTGGCTCAACAGTCCAAGGTGTTGTCACGCTCCCACTGGCTGATTGCCGATGAATAACTGCGCCAATCCTGAAATTTCAGCTTCGCGTAACTGTCGACCAACTCATCACCGAACCCGGCACGCAGTACCTTGCTTTTCTGGAAGACACGAACGGCATCCAGCAGGTTGGTCGGTAAGCGGCGAGCGCCACGGACTTTGTGGCCTTCGGTGTACATATTGACGTCCTGTCGCTTGCCGGGATCCCGCTTATTCTCGACCCCGTCAAGGCCGGCAGCGAGTACGCCAGCCTGGAGCAGGTACGGATTGGCAGCACCATCCATCAGACGAAGTTCAAATCGACCCTTGTCCGGTATGCGAACCATATGGGTGCGATTATTTCCACCGTATGTCACAGCATTGGGGGACCAGGTGGCCCCCGACAGAGTCACCTGAGCATCGATCCGTTTGTAACTGTTAACAGTGGGGTTAAATACAGCGGTAAGCGCCTCGGCATTGTGCAGGATACCGCCGAGAAACTGGTAGGCCAACTTGGACAGGCCCATCTCGTCACGACCATGATGAAACAGATTCTTGTTACCAGTACTGTCCCAGACAGAAACATGCGCGTGACAGCCATTCCCGGTCAGGCTGGTAAACGGCTTGGGCATGAAAGTCGCCCGCAGGCCGTGTTTCTCAGCGATCGCCTTGACCATATATTTGAAAAAAACATGCCGATCTGCGGTGAGCAGTGCATCGTCGTAGTCCCAGTTCATTTCGAACTGGCCGTTGGCATCTTCGTGATCATTCTGATACGGGCCCCAGCCCAACTCGATCATACAGTCGCAGATCTCACTGATAACATCGTAGCGGCGCATCAGGGCCGACTGGTCGTAACACGGCTTACCCTGGGTGTCGTTCGCATCCGATATGGACATCCCGTCTGCACTCACCAGGAAGTACTCACACTCTACTCCCGTCTTCATGCGATAGCCTTTTTTGGCTGCCCGCTCGAGCTGGCGTTTCAGTGCGACCCGCGGTGAGGCTTCAACCGCCTTACCGTCCATGACCAGATCACCAGCCAACCAGGCAACCTCGGGTTTCCAAGGCAACTGGATGAGACTCTCCGGGTCGGGTACGGAGAACATGTCTGAATCTGCCGGTGTCATATCGAGCCAGGCGGCAAACCCGGCAAAACCGGCACCGTCGGTCTGCATATCGCCGATCGCCCGGGCGGGGACCAGCTTGGAGCGTAGCACTCCAAACAGGTCAACAAAGCTGATCAGGAAATATTTGATGTCGCGCTCTTTAGCGACTTTCGTTAGGTTGATGCTCATTGCCTTCCTCCGAATAAGCGACTGAGTAATAGAAACAGACACACCACGGGCAGGCCAACCTTAGGCCCGCCCGGGCACTCCGACAACTGCACCACTAGTGGCCCGATGTCCAACCAGTGGTATCTGTGTAACTCTGGCCGTAGCGAGGGTAACGGCACGCAGGTCTTCAGGTTCGAGGTTGTGCAGCCGGGTCTTTCCTGTACAACGGGCCATCATCGAGGCCTCACTCGCGTTCGCCTGCAAAAGAGCCCGCAGGCCCGTAGTGCGATCCTCGGCAGTCCGATCTGCTGGATAATGGATGGCACCATCTTGAATCGCACCTCCGACCGCAATCGCGGCAGCAACCCCGTAAACCACAGCACTCGCCCCCATTGCAATCATTTTTGCAGCATCCGTCCCGGAACGCACACCACCAGTGTAGACCAGTGCAATATGCTCTTCCCGCCGGCGCTGTCGCAGAGCCATGACGGCTCGTGGTAGCAGATCGAACTGGGGGGGATTGTCCAACTCGCCACTGAGGTTACCAGCCCCAGTCGTGCCATCGAGCAGCAGCAGATCTAGCCCATGTTCGAGTGCAGCATCCACAGCTGGCTCGACGTCCCCGCTACGACTGACACTGGCGCCGCGCAGGCCGTCGAAGCCATCGGGACCCGATACACTGTCCCACGGCACAATTCGGCCGACCAGAGCATCACAGTGGCCATCCGAGTCCAGCGCCAACCATGGGGTGGCCTCAGACAACGGCTTCTGACCGCAATAAACGACTCCCAGTTCGTTCAGAGCCGCAGCAACTGCCAGGCGCACATCTTCTGGTGCCGTATCAAACCCGGTCACTAGAAATGGCAGATCCAGGGTCAGTGTGCCTCCCAGGACGACATCAATCCGGCAGGCCTCCCGGTAAGGATCGATCACCAGCCTGGACAGGTTGGCTGGCAGGAAAACGAGATCGTCCAGCGAGGGCCAACGGTCCTTCGGAAACGGGTTGTCCCGCAGCTGCAGCCTGCGCTGCAGCATGGCCCGGTGTTTGACCTGATCCAACGGGTTGGTCCGCGCCATGGAGAAAAGGTCCTCACGATGATGCACCGAGTAATCCGCAGAGCCGGTCTCGGCGTCGCAGCGATAGCAGCGTGCTGCCTCGCGCAGGGCAGCTGCTTTATCGTAAGTCTCTTCAATTTCTGGAAACGCAACCGGATTCTGACCCAAACCATGAAAGACCGGCTCCTCAACAGGGTGTATTTCCCACAACAGGTCCTGCGCTAGCGGCACTTTTCGGGTCCGATATGGAGTGCGGTAGGGGGTAGGACTCTCGATGCCGTCGAGAAAAGATCGGATGTAGTAGGCCGCCCGCTGGCCGTGGTGCATCGCCATCACGATGGTCGAGCCTCCAAAAGCGCCGTCACCGGCAGCGAACACGCGGGAGTCGGCCGTACGCATCGTGGCGAAGTCGGTCCGTACCCGGTCGATATCCATCAGACCATGCCGCTTGAGTTCACCGCACTCACCCTTTTGCCCTACGGCAGCGATGACCATGCCACACGCTATCTCGTGCTCGCTGTCCTGAACAATCACCGGTACGCGGCGACCATCCTCATCGGGTTCGCCGGGCTCAGTTCTGACACACGATAATCGCAACCCTTCATCGGAACCTGTCACTTGGGTCTGTAGCGTGTTATAGATAAATTCGATATTTTCCCGAAGGGCGTGATGAAGTTCTATTTTTCGCGCCGGAATCTCATCGGCGCCCCGCCGGTAGATGACCTTGACGGTTTTACAGCCGGGAAGCCGTTTAGCAACCCGGCAGGCATCCATCGCCACGTCCCCACCGCCGACGACAACCACCGTCTCGGGCAACTGCGGCCGCTCCCCGGCGTTAATCTGGCGTAGAAAGCTCACACCATCGACCACACGATCGTCAGATTCGCCAGGGATGTCCATCGGCTTGCCCCACCAGGAACCCAGCGCCAGCAACACAGCGTCATGCTCGGCTTTAAGTTGATCCAGCGAGAGATTTTCGCCGAGAGGTGAATTGAGATGAATCTTAAGCCCAGGACACTTTTGTTTGAGGCGCTCAACATCCTCGTCTATCACCCCTGGGGGCAGGCGGAATTCCGGGATACCCCAGATCATCGTTCCCCCGGCTCGATCGGTCATTTCGTAGACATCCACCCCGAACCCAGCCACACACAGATCGTGGGCTGCCGTCAGCCCGGCCGGACCCGCGCCGACGATACCGACTGTCTCCTTTCGGGTTACGACAACTGGCGCGGGCTGGTAATTCGGCCCCAGTTGATCCATGACGTAGCGCTTGAGATTACGAATCTGTACCGCCCCGTCGCTGCTCTCCCGTCGACAAGCCGGTTCGCAGGGCGCGTCACAGACCCGGCCACAGATCGAACTGAAGGGATTAGTCGCCGTTATCGCTTCGAAGGCGTCTTCATTTTGTTTTTCCCAGATATAAGCAATGTAGGACGGCGCGTCCGTGCCAACCGGGCAGGCAACCTGACACGGCGCGGGTACAAAATGATGATCGGTGGTATCGTCGTTGAAACCTGAAGGTGCGGCAGGCATTTGAATCCGCGCAAGATCGTAAATACTCATACTTTGCCCTGAGCAATCGCTGGCCGGACCGGCCGGTATGCCTGGTCAGGTTCGAAGGGTAACCCAGTAATCTCTGCAGCTTCGGGTGTCAGTGCCACTAAGTCATCCCGGCTCAGATGTTTGACGTCAGGGTAGCCCAACCCGTGGGTGATCGCTGCGATCTGCCAGCGCACACCTTCCAGAAATCGATGGATATTGCGGGCTTCGGTTTCAGGCTTGTAACGGTGTTCGTGGTCGCGGTCTTGAGTCGCGATGCCTGTCACGCACTGTCCGACGTGACACTGCATACAGGCAATGCAACCGCCGGCGATAATGACCGAAGTGCCAAAGGCCACGGCATCGGCCCCTAGGCACAGAGCCTTAACTGCGTCGACGCCGTCACGCAGACCACCCATCAAGACGATCTCGACCCGTTCCCGGGCCCCGATTTCCTCGAGTGCTTCAAGCGCTTCTATGATCGCGGGTAATGTCGGAATACCGACATGGTCGATGACTTCGGAACTACCCGCGCCGGTCGAGCCTTGCATACCATCGAGTTCAACAAAATCAAACCCATCTTTGACCGCGATCTTGATGTCATCCCGGATTCGACCGGCCCCCAGCTTGATGCTGATGGGCAGTCGATAGTCAGTTGCCTCACGGAACTCTTCTACCTTGATCACGAGATCGTCGGCACCGAGAATATCCGGGTGGCGGGAGGGTGAACGCAAATCAATTCCCGAAGGAATCCCCCGGATCTCCGCCAGCTCTGGCGTCACCTTCTTGGCCATCAACTGGCCGCCAAGCCCTGGCTTGGCGCCCTGGGAGATGTAGATCTCAAGCCCGTCTGCGCGGCGCATGTCGTGGATATTCCAGCCTAACCGCCCGCCCAGGCACTGAAAAATCAGCTGGCCTGCAGCATCGCGCTGTGCATCACTCATACCTCCCTCGCCAGTATTTTCCGCAATGCCAGACATGGCCGAAGCCATAGCGATGCCCTGTTTGGAAGAGCGACTGAGCGCTCCATAACTCATAGGTGCAATCATCACCGGCATACTGAGCTTCAAAGGTTCAGCACCGTTTATTCCACCGATCCGGGTTTCCATGTTGACGCGTTCCACGACATCGGCCAATTCACCGGCTCGAGAAAGGTCCTTTCGAAAGGTGAGATCGGCCAGGTGAGGCAAGGGCCTGGCACCACCATAGCCCCGAATCCGGTAGCGTCCGCTCTGCGATTTAATGACGATGTCTTCCTGCACCTTAGGATTCCAGTAACTCGACCCACTCGAGAAAGACGTAAACGGCAGACTACGCATCTGCTGTTCATTACTGCCGTAACGGAGTTTTTTCCCGGCATTGATCACTTTACTGAAACTTCCCTTGAAGGAGATTCCGTAGCGGTCGAGAAACCTACGAATATCCTCAATTTCAGACGTCTCAGTATCAGACAACATAGCGTCCGATCCGAGTTCCTGGACCTTACCGCCGATGAAGATCTCGCCTGCCGACATGTCTTCGCCGACCCGCTCTCCGGAATCACCGAGGATAATGATCCGGCCACCGTACATCATGTAACCGGCCATAAAATTCGCATCCCCAGCACAACACAGTGTCCCGGCCTTCATGACCTGGCCGGCTCTGGAACCCATATTGCCCTGGATCACGATCTCGGCGCCGCGGATCGCAACGCCGGGTATGGCACCGGCATTACCGCCAACCTGGACAGAACCGCTATACATGTTGTCACCGACGCCCCAACCCACGTTATGCGTGACTTCAAAGTGGGCCTGATCGGAAAGCCCGGCACAGAAGTAACCCGCAGAGCCTTCGACCCTGACGGTGATAGCGCTGGTCAACCCGACACCGATATGGTGCCTGGCATCCGGGTTAAGCACTGTGACGTGGTCACCGGCTTTACCGGCTTCGCGCAATCCCTGGTTGACCTCGCGGACGGTGAGCTTGGCTAGATCGAGCGTGACCATGTGGCATAAGTACCCGGGGCCGGTTCGCGTGTATTGAGTGCCTGGCCTGGGAATAGACGGTTCAGCGAGACTTCCTCCGATGCAACGGCTACCAGGTCATCGTCCTGGTACAGGATCATCGGTTTGGCAGCCAGTCGATCCTTGGCATAACCGATTTCATCCTTGGTCGACACCAGGAAGGAGAACGTGCCGTCCAGATCGTCTATCGATGAAGACAGCGCATCATTCAACACCGCTCCCTGCGCCAACTTATCTGCCAGGTACACCGCAATGAGTTCGCTGTCATTGTCTGTAGTGAACTCAAACCCCCGCTGCTCCAGTCGTCTGCGCATCTTCCAGTAATTGGTGATCTGCCCGTTGTGCACTATGGCGACATCGGCAAACCCGGTAGCCCAGAAGGGGTGCGAAGCCTCCGGCTTAACATCACTCTCAGTTGCCAGTCGGACATGCCCAAGCCCGTGGCTGCCCTGGTATTCCCCAACACTATACCGATCATCGACATCGTGAGCGCTGCCGACATCTTTGACGATCTCGAGACTCGTGCCAATCGAGATCACCCTGGCTGCCCTTTCCATCTCGTAAGCTAAGTTCTGCACATCGGCGTCGTACTTCACCGTGACGCGGTAGTTAGCGCCAATCTCTGATTCTGCGGTGATGACAGCACCCAACTCCGACAAACGCTGCTGGATCACTTCAATACCGGTCTTTGAATCCGACTTGTCATCCAAGAAAAAACGCAGTTTGAGTTCCCCGGGTTGCGCCTCGCCATACAGGGCGAAGCCAGTAGAATCCGGGCCGCGGTGTTGACACCCATCCAGCATTCGGATCAGCGCCTCACCGGTGTCAAAGGTCTGCGCCTCACCTTTGTACATGATCCCCGCAATACCACACATGATGATGACTCCGGGTCTTAGATGAAATAGCAGAAAGCCTAGCTGGTACGAGGTCCAACCGGCAGGGTATGCATCTTCCCTTTAGAAGCTAAGCGTGGCCACATAAAAAGTACTTTTTCTTGCAACTCTGGCTCTACAAAACAAACGCCGGCACTCCACCTGATTTCAGTACACACGAAAGCTCAGCCTTCACCAAGAAACGACTCAGCTGAATCATCCATCGCCTCCAGCCAGGGTGTGTGGTGAGCCGGTTGCATGTTTCCGGTCATCAGTGAGCGATACGCATTGTTACGGAAGGTCATGATGTCGTCGTGTTTGTGGTGCTCCCACTCCATGAAGGTCTTGTTCACGCCTTCGACATCAAAACTGGGATAGTCCGTTTCATCGATCAGTTCCTGCACGTAGTCGCCCTGGAACCAGATCATCTGCTCGTCATCCTCGAGTTTCTCCTCCCGATCACACCAGATCTGATTGTGCTGGTTCATCTCCTCCTGGGACGGCAGCTTGATCCGGCCAAGAATGCAATCCCGCGCATACCACGCCTGAGCGTCAAACATATTGAAAGTGTAGAACTGATCCTGCATACCCAAGTACATCAACTTGGGATTGGGTTCCCAGAAGATGCCCTTATAGAGTCCGGGAGGCCACATGCGATTCCCATTCTGCATACGTAGGTTGTCCGGGAGAAAGGGGAAATGGTGAAGGTACCCGGTGCACATGATAATGGCGTCAACATCACGACTGGTGCCATCTTTGAAATAACAGGTGTTCTTGTCTACCCGATTCAGTAATGGGACTTCCTCCCAGTTGTCCGGCCAATGAAAACCCATCGGGGCAGTGCGGTGACTGCAGGTGATAGACCTTGCACCGTACTTGTAGCATTGTGATCCGATATCCTCTGCCGAGTAGCTGGTGCCAATAATAAGGATATTCTTGTCTTTGAACTCCAGCGCGTCTCGAAAATCATGTGCGTGCAGCACGCGGCCGTTAAACGTTTCCAGCCCTTCAAAGGACGGTACGTTTGGAGTCGAAAAGTGGCCCGATGCCACAACCACGTAGTCGAACTCTTCCGTGTAAGTAAGATCTTCTAACAGGTTTTCCACGGTAACTGAAAAAGTGCCCTTACTCTCGTCGTACTCTACCCATCGTACCGGTGTGCGAAAACGAATCTGATCTCTGACGCCAGCCTTCTCCACTCTTCCCTTGATGTAATCCCACAACACGGCTCGCGGCGGGTATGAGCCGATGGGTCGACCAAAGTGCTCTTCAAAGGTGTAATCAGCAAATTCCAGACATTCTTTAGGACCATTGGACCACAGATAACGATACATACTACAGTGCACCGGCTCGCCATAGTCGTCGGTGCCGGTACGCCAGGTATAGTTCCAGATTCCACCCCAGTCATCCTGACGTTCAAAGCACACCACCTCTGGTATGTCTGCTCCCTTGGCGGCCGCTGACTGAAAAGCTCTTAGTTCTGCGAGACCGCTGGGACCGGCCCCAATAATTGCAACTCGCGTCATAAGATCTCGTCCTCTTCTATGGACTATTTTGTTCCGGGTCCTTCGATCCAGCATTTCCCACAAACCAGTTGGATCATCGCCGAAAGCGGGACTTTATCGAAATTCCTGACTCATTGCCGGCAAAACTTTGCGCCCGGACCACCCTCGAACCCGTACCGGCAGTCCGCTGTGGAGAAAACAAGCACCGCAAATCCTAAATGTCTGGCAAAAAACAGAGTCGAAACCCGAGTGAAGGCGCGGTATCCTTGAAAATATGGCGCCGAGAACAGTGGCATGGATCCACGCTCGGTTCTTAACGACCTGCAGTCGAGTGAGATCGATGACCTCCAGACGCCAAATTTTCAACATATTCGACATGCCCTACTCCACCTATGATCTTGAAGGGGTCGTTCAGGACGAACTGCAGTTATTGAACATCAGTTACGACCGGGAAACACAACTGGGCTGGTACGTGATCAGGATGGACCCTGGTGCGTCATCGATACACCACGAACACTTAACTCAGGAAGAATTCCTGATTCTCGAGGGAGATCTGACCGAAAGCGACGGGACTCGTCTCAAAGCCGGTGACTTCGTCAGCTACTCTGCAGGTACCAGTCACAATTCGTCGACCGAGAACGGCTGCCTGCTGATTGGAATCAACCGCGAACCAGACTGAATTGCTGCCTTTTCCCCGCAGCGACCTTTGCGGAGCAGCACCTCACCCTGGTGTCTGCCGCCAACACCACGTTTAAGGTCAGTGTGCCAGCAGCTCCTTGACGGCTGAATGCAGCTGAACCATTGCCCCCGCGTCACGGCCAGGCCCACCGGCACAGTGTCCCCACGCCGACTCGATGATCCGCAGTTCAGCGTTCGGAATGTGCTCGACCTCCACAACACTGTCCTCGGGTGGGAAATACAGATCGGTTCTAGAGGGCATGACGATAGCTTGCGCTCTGATAGACGATAGGGCCTGTTCGTACCCGCCCCCTGATTGACACCATTTCCCTACATCGGCTGTGTGCCAGCTTCTGAGCTTAGCCAAAAGATCGTTGGCATCCCACTCAAGATGGTCTGCCTCCCAGAATGAAAGCAAATCATCGAGCGTCTCAAACCCCAACTTGCGCCAGAGTGCATCCCGAAAGAAGGTCTGAGAATAAGCCCAACCACAGTACACCCGCCCAAAGGCTTTCAGGCCCACCTCGGGGGGTACATCGTAATGCCCATCCGCATAAATGGGGTCTGCTCTCAGTGCGGCTTCAACACCGGCCAGAAACACCTGGTTGTGAGGGGAACAGCGGGCAGACCCGCACCAGGGCAAAATTCGCTGAACCAGATCTGGAAAGGCAACTGCCCAGTGAAAAGCCTGGATCGCACCCATTGACCAGCCGGCCACAAGCTGAATATTTGTAACATCAAGATTTTCAGTCAGCAGACGATGCTGGCATAAGACATTGTCATAAACATCAACCTGTGGGAAACGAGGGCCCGAGTTCGCGTCAACAGCGTTGCTGGGTGAAGTCGACTCCCCGTTTCCGAAAAGATTCGGTGATACAACAAAATACCGATCCGTATCGAAGACGTTGCCGGGACCTACAAGCGGTGCATATCCCTCATGGGTTCCAGTGTAGTAGGTGGGCAATACGATGACGTTGTCACGCTCAGCCGACAACCGTCCCCAGCTTTTGGCGACCAGAACTGCAGATCTCAATGTTTCTCCTGATAACAGATCAACGTCACCCAGTTCATACTCAATCATCTGATCCGCCATTAACTACCCCTTAATACCGCTGAATTCAAAGCCAGATGAAATCACCATAGCTTAAGATAGCGGTCCACTTCCCAGTCGCTAACGTGGGTCAAGTAATTATCCCACTCGGCACGCTTGAATTCAGTGTAGGTTCTAAACATAAGATCCCCCATCACCTCCCGGCCCAGATCATCTGCTTCAAAAGCATCAATGGCCTCCCCTAGGCTGCGCGGCAAATAGCTTACGCCGAGTTCGGCGAGTTCTGCATCCGACTTAAGGTACATGTTTTCAGTATGCGGTGGCCCGGGATCGATCTTGTGCCGCACCCCTTCCAATCCGGCAGCCAGCACCATCGCGCCACCCAGATAGGGATTGTTGGCGATGTCTGCAGCTCGCAACTCTACTCTTTCCCCGCCCAGCGGGACCCGGATCGAATTCGTCCGGTTGTTGTTACCAAAGCAGGCAAATACCGGCGCCCAGGTAAAACCCGACATGCTGCCAGTCTTGATCAGACGTTTATAGCTGTTTACGGTTGGTGAGACCACAGCGGACAAGGCAGGCAGATGTTTCAGAATACCTCCAATGAACCAATAGGCGAGGTCTGTAATTCCGCAACCACGCAGGTCGTTATCAGATGCGAAAAGGTTTTCGCCTGACCGAATATCCGCCAACGACATATTGTAGTGAGCACCACTCCCCGCTCGGTCCGAGAACGGTTTGGGCATGAATGTTGCGAAGTAACCCTTGCGGTGCGCCAGCTCTTGTATGAGGTGGCGAAAAAATACGAATCGATCCGCCATGGTGAGACCATCTCTGTACATAAAGTCAATTTCAAATTGGCCATTACCATCCTCGTGATCGAAAGAATAGACATCGTATCCAACGCTATTCAAGGCCTCGACGATCTCTTCCAGGAGTTCAAAACTGTCAAGCGTAGAGCGAATATCGTACGCCGGTTTCGCAATACCATCCCGAGGTCCGATGGGACCAAAGCCACCATCGTCAGCCTGCTTGAGCAGAAAAAATTCAGGCTCGATGCCGAAATTAAAGGTGTAGCCTAATTCTGCTGCCTGGGCCAGTACCGCCTTAAAAATATTTCGGCTGCATGGTTCAAACGGTTTGCCTTCACACCACAAGTCACTTGCGAACCAGGCTACATCCTTTCGCCAGGGCAGAATGATCGTGCTGTTGGGGTCTGGGCGTGACGAGACCTCTTCGTCACTGACATCCTGGGGGATACCATCAAGCGCAGCACCCGTACATAACTCTGAACCGCCCATCATCCGTTCGAAATGGCTGATCGGAACAAATTTTGACTTCGCTACGCCGTGGATATCGACGTAGCTCGGAAGGCAATAGCGAACGCCGCGCTCTTCCAGGGTGTTCTTTAATTCTTGTAAGGTTTCGTCGGTCACGATCTGGTATCTCCTGATTTGAAGATGTTCAGAACAAAGATCTGGCCATTCCCGGCAACACGATTAGCACAATGTTTTGAACAATCTTTTGATCGTACAGAATTGGTCTTTTCTATTCCAGCCCAAATACTCTTAATTACAACCTGTTACGGCATTCTTTTAGAAGCGGAATCAGTGGGCGTTCTTGGGAAGATCCTTGGTATTGAGTGCCCACTTCCTGTAAACTGGCTGTCCATCTGTAGCCAATTTTGGCTCAGGTGCACCCATCTGTAAGGTGCTTCATCAGTGGATCAGGGAATATGAACTTACCCGACCGCTTATGTCTCAGCGCCGAGTGTTCAGAGTCACAAATTCCCTGCGGGATCAACTCAACTCGGAGGGGTTATCAACAATGAGTCCTGAAGAAGTAAGAGCTGTTGTCGACGCTGCTGCCAATGCCAGCATGGAAGCCTATTACTGGTGGGCGACTGGAATAATGGTCTGTATCCATGCGGGCTTCATGATGTACGAGATGGGTCAATCAAGAGTTAGAAACGTTCTCGCGTCGGGCGTGAAAAATATCCTCGCCTTCGCGTTCATCATCCCAACGTTCTTCCTGTTTGGCTGGTGGCTCTACTGGGCATACGGTACCGGGAATATCTTCTTGCCGGACGCCGGTGCTGAATTCGCACAGTATTACGTTCCCTGGAGCGATGGAATGGGTCCGAACCTGCAAGACCAGGCCTCGGGTGTATTCTGGGCTGCGTTTGTGCTGTTCTCGGCAACCACCGCGTCTATCGTTTCCGGCTCAGTCATTGAACGCATACGAATCAGTTCCTGGATCATACTTGCCGTGCTGGTCGGGTCCGTGGTCTGGATCATTGCTGCTGGCTGGGGCTGGTCCGCAGGCGGATGGCTGGTTACAAAGTGGGGTTATCACGACGTTGGTGCAGCGGGTGTGGTGCACATGATCTCTGGATTTTTTGCCCTTGGCGTCTTGATCAATCTCGGCCCACGGGTCGGCCGATTTAACGCCGATGGATCCGCGAATGATCTACTAGGTCATAGCGTGCCAATGACTATCGCGGGTCTGATGATCATCATCATCGGGTTTTTCGGTTTTCTGGGCGCTTGTCTGATCTACCCTGCCCCGATGGCTGGATCCACTGCTGACGCGGGATGGCTTACCATCTATGGAGGCCCGGCTACGCTTTCATCGTTTGCCTTCAACACCCTCATGTCATTTGGTGGCGGCATCATCGGTGCCTACTTCATTACCAAAGATCCGTTCTGGATGATGTCAGGTGCTCTGGCAGGCATCTTCTGTGCTGCGGCAGGCCTCGACCTGTGGTATCCGGGCACTGCATTCGCGCTTGGTTTCCTGGGCGGTGTCGTGATTCCATACAGCCACAAGATGATCACCAGTTGGGGTATTGACGATGCAGTCGGCGCGGTCTCTGTACACGGCACCTGTGGGCTGATCGGTGTCCTGGCCGTAGGTGTTTTACTTGGTGGCTATCCAGCCATGGGCGAGGGCGAACCTATTAGCTTTATCGGCCAATTGGTTGGTGCTATCGCCATGGGCCTGGGTGGATTTATCCCAGGTTACGTCGTCTCGTGGATTCTCAAAAAGTGCGGAATTCTACGCACTTCGGACAAAGTCCAGGAGCTTGGCGTAGACGCAGAGGTGCCGGTTCCGGCCTATCCGGAATCCATGCAGTCTCGCGATTACAGCTGATCTTTGTAATTCAAGGATAACTCTCAAACAAGGAGCAATCACATGTTTGACTCTAGTCCAATCGAAACCTGGGAAGGCGCTGCTGCAGTGTTCAACAGTGCAGGTAGTACCGGTGTGTGGATCTGGTTCCTGATCGCGATTGTGTTGTGCATCATCCCGGTCATCTCGGCCATTCGACACGAGAACGAGACGGAGAAAAAGCACGGGTAGTTTGCCTGTACTTCCGTGCTCGTTGTAATCCGGAGCGGCTCAATTTCGGTTGAGCCGCTCTTTTTTTTTTGCGTAGAATAGACCTGTTAATCTTTCAATTTATCTCACGATCCCCAGACCGGAACACCTCATGCAATTAGGGAATACGACTACTCAGCCCCGATTACTCGAACCCGGTCTCTGGCGGGCCAACCCGGCACTCGAGCGTTACACAGTACCCGGTGGTGGCTCGATTCTGGTTTCCCTCCAACCCGGCGACACCCTCACGGTCGAGGACACCCAGGGTGCCCAGTGTGCGGAGATCATCGTCTTCAACGGTTCCGGTTTAACAGAGCCGGGCGCGCTGAGCGACAGACCTGCTAGGAATGCGCAGGGCTTCCTGTCAATCCTGTCTCGACAGGGCGAGAGTTCTCAACGACTTGCCGCGGCCCTGGCGGCCCGGGAACTGGACCCGGCGAATGCCCGTGCTGTGGCACTTTTTGGGGATGATTCACCGGCAGGCGAACAGGCAGAATTCACGGTGGGAAGCGCCCTCACTTGCGTGATCTGCGCACCCGGGGAACAAATGACCGTTGATGAGCAGGACCCTCCGACACCGCTCACGGTCTGGATCTTGCGCCTGGCGGCCAATACGCCGGCCGAACCGCGGTTGCCCGATGCCCTGGCAGACCCACGTCTTGATTTCAGGATCGACCACGGCACCGCTCGCGATTACCTGGTGCGGACCGGCGAATTTATCCAGATCATCGATGTGGCTGGGCGGGAGTGCTCTGACTTTCTCGCATTTACAGAATCAAAGCTCCAACAAAATATCGAACGTGGCCTGGACCCGACCACAACCCGCACCCTGATGGGTGCGGCCTATCCTGGCCCCGGTCTTTTTTCAAAATTTTTCGATCAGGACATGCAGCCTCTGGTCGAAGTCATACAGGACACCTGTGGCCGGCACGATACCTTTGGACTGGCTTGCACTGCCAAGTACTACGAGGACATGGGTTATTTCGGCCACACCAACTGCTCGGATAACTTAAGCAACACCATGAAGGACTACGGTGTTGAGGCCCGTCGCGGCTGGCCCGCAATAAATTTCTTCTACAACACCGGTATCGATGACCACAACGCGCTGTACCTGGACGAACCCTGGTCACGCCCTGGCGATTATGTGCTATTGCGGGCGCTCGACGACCTGGTGTGTGCATCCACTGCCTGTCCGGACGACACCAGCCCAGCGAATGGCTGGAACCCGACGGATATCCAAGTTCGGGTATATTCTCCCGACAATGTTTTCTCCAAAGCAATTGCCTACCGCATGACACCGGATGCTGAAATCGAACTGACTCGTGAAACTGGATTTCATCCACGTTCATCACAGCTAACCCGAAACTTCACCGAGTATCGGGGCTTCTGGCTGCCAACTATATTTAATAACGCTGGCGCAATAGACGAGTACTGGGCCTGTCGGGAAAAAGCTGTCATCATGGACCTGTCGCCACTGCGAAAGTTTGAGGTGCTGGGTCCGGATGCAGAAGCATTGATGCAAACGGTCCTAACTCGAAACATTCGAAAACTGGCAATTGGTCAGGTGGTGTATACCGCCATGTGCTACCCCCATGGAGGCATGATTGACGATGGCACACTGTTGCGACTGGGGCCAGACAGTTTTCGGTGGATCGGTGGTGATGACTATGGCGGAATATGGATGCGGGAAAAAGCAGCCGAGCTCGGTTACCGAGTATGGGTGAAATCGTCAACAGACCAGCTGCACAATGTCGCGGTACAGGGGCCAAAGAGCCGAGACATACTTAAAGAAATCGTCTGGACACCACCCGCACAACCAGCAGTTGAAGAACTGGGCTGGTTCCGATTTACTATCGGCCGTCTGCATGATTTCGACGGCCTACCCGTCATGGTGTCGCGCACAGGGTATACGGGAGAACTCGGCTTCGAGATTTTCTGCCATCCCAATGATGCACCCGCTGTATGGGACGCCGTGTCTACCGCAGGAGAACCGTACGGTCTCTCTCCGCTCGGTCTCGATGCCCTCGATATGGTCCGGATCGAAGCAGGTCTGGTTTTTGCAGGCTATGAATTCTCGGATGAGACGGACCCCTTCGAAGCAGGTATCGGCTTTACCGTTCCCTTGAAATCAAAGGAGGAAGACTTTGTTGGGCGAGATGCCTTAGTCCAGCGAAAAGAAAATCCGCAACGCCGGCTGGTTGGCCTTGAGTTGGCGGGAAATGAGCCCGCGGCACATGGAGACTGCGTCCACATTGGCGGTGCTGGCCGCGCCCAAGTGGGTATCATCACGAGCGCCACGCGCTCACCGATTCTAAAAAAGAATATTGCGCTTTGTCGAATGGATGTAACCCATAGCGATACTGGGACCTTGGTTGAGGTGGGTAAACTCGATGGCCACCAAAAGCGTATTCCAGCAACGGTCGTACCCTTCCCTTTCTACGACCCCAAGAAAGAACGGGTCAGAGCATAGTTAACGCTCGGCGGTCTTTCTTCTATTGACCGTTATTACTTGCTCCTGGCACCCTTCAGACCGGGCTACCGGGGCGTTTGTCCTGCCGTATTCAATTCCAAACATAGCCAGGAGAGGCCGCCACAGACCGGATTCACCTGGCCTACCAATCTAATTGGTATAGATTTGGTTATGGGGCTATCTAGTGCACCGGGCTAAACTTATACGGGCACGCGAAAAATTGGCCTATGTGTTATTGACTAGTGAGATTAACTAGCCAAATTTGGTATTTAAATTTGTTAACAAACTCTCAGGAGGAAACATGTTCAAAACATTTATAAAAGTTGCTGCTATTTTGTCAGTACTATTTATCGGCACCATGGCAAGAGCCGCAGATCCAATTAGAATTCCAGTATTAAACTGGTCAAGCCAAATTGTAATGGCTAACGTAATGGCTCAAGTATTTGAAGAAATGGGTCATGCAGTAGAATTAGTTCCAGCTGAATCGGCTTCAAGATATGAGGCGGTCAGAATTGGAGACCTTCACGTAGCTCATGAAACTTGGGAGTCAACAATGGCAATCCCATTTTATGAAGCAATGGACAAAGGTGGCTTGATTGACGCTGGTAGCCACGACTTA
>Ga0207984_1000246_pt1 | contig 34572 bp, 30 predicted proteins | sample ETNtaG_30_FD_185760 | JGI IMG/M metagenome (GOLD analysis project Ga0207984, IMG submission 185760) | Marine microbial and viral communities from oxygen minimum zone, Eastern Pacific Ocean - ETNP201306PF43B (SPAdes) (version 2) | ecosystem: Environmental > Aquatic > Marine > Oceanic ...
AGAACTTAAAAATAAGGATTGTAAACTTATTAGGAGAAGTGGTATTTGTTGATGAAAAAGAAAAATACATTGGGCAGTACAGTAAAGCATTCAATCTTAATACTTATCCTAAAGGAATCTATATGTTAGAGATTGAAATAGATAATGGAGTGGTAAATAAAAAGTTGGTGTTGCAGTAAAATCTTGAATAGTTAGATAAAGAAGCCGAGCAAATACTCGCCTTTCTCCATCTTTACTCCATGCATTTTTTAGATACACCAATAGAGTATTTAAAGGGAGTTGGTCTTTTGATAGATGAACTCTTAAAAAAGGAATTAAGCATCTTTACTTTTTTGATTTACTGCATTATTATCCTTTTCGTTATACTGACAGGAGTGTTATTCATAAAGTATCAGAGCTAAAAGCGAACATAAAATTAATAATGAAGGCAGATTGCGACTGGAAACCATAGCTACTACCAATGATGACTCTAAAATTGCGAGTTGATTTAAAATTAAGAGGTCCTGGCGATATGATGGGTACTAGGCAAAGCGGTATGCTCAATTTCAAAATTGCTGATTTAGTAAAAGATGGAAAAACATTGGAGTTTACCAGAAATGAAGCAATCAATTTATTAAAAGAAGATGAAAGTTTAGAAAAAGCAGAGAACATTAATATTGCTCGTGCTTACCGACCTTATGCCAGAGAAAGAATGGGGTGGAGTAAAATTAGTTAATAAAAAGGGCAAGCTACTTATATCGCACCGCTACAACCTAATACCCTTGCTACCTTCCGGTCCTGGGGGAGTTCATAGGGAGCTGGTCGCATAAGACTTGCCCTTAGGGGCGCAAAAATAAGATTATTCTTAAAAGAGTTATGGAATTTTGTAAATCTATTTTTGTTTATCTTTGCTCGATTTAATTTTAAAAAATTATAGAATGAATACAAGAAAATCTGCAATGAACTATGGAGCAGTTTTAGGACTTTGCTTAGTTGCTATTGCCTCTGTAATGTGGAGTTTTGGAGTAGATAAAAGTGGCTCAATGCTACCTACTATTTTAAATAATGGATTGATAATTGCCGGTATTGCCTATACTATTATTGTGTTTCGAGACACTGAGAATAGTGGTTTTATTTCTTATAGCGATTCCTTAAAATTAGGGACATCAGTTGCTTTTTTCTCTTCTGTAATTTTAGCTTTTTATACTTTTATTTTCATTAACTATATTGAGCCAAATACTTTGAATGAAATACTGCAGCAAGCAGAACAAGCTATTTTAGAAAGCAAACCTGAAATATCAGATGAAGAATTGGATTTGGCATTGGAGATGACAGATAAATTTATACAACCACATTGGATGCTAATCTTAGGCATACTAAGTGGCACTTTTATGGGTTTTATTTATTCTCTAATTATATCCATATTTGTTAAAAAAGATAATCCAAACGAAATCGCATAATGATGAATATTAGTCTAGTAATCCCTTTACTTAATGAAGAAGAATCTTTGCAAGAGTTATGTGCTCAGATTGATAATGTAATGAGGCAAAATAATTTTACTTATGAAGTGATTCTAATTGATGATGGGAGTAAAGATAAATCGTGGGAAGTAATTGAGAAAATCACCACTTCTAATCAAAATATAAAAGGTATAAAATTCAGAAGAAACTATGGGAAATCAGCGGCTTTGAATGTTGGTTTTTCTAAAGTAAAAGGAAAAGTAGTTATTACCATGGATGCCGATTTACAGGACAATCCTAATGAAATTCCGGAGCTTTATAATATGATTGCAAAAGAAGGCTATGATTTGGTTTCTGGCTGGAAGAAAAAACGATATGACCCAGTAACAAAAACCATTCCTACTAAATTATTTAATTTGGCAGCTCGAAAAGCTTCCGGTATTTATTTGCACGATTTTAATTGCGGATTAAAAGCGTATAAACAGGCAGTTATAAAGTGTATTGAAGTGCATGGAGAGATGCACCGATATATTCCGGTAATTGCCAAGTGGTCAGGATTTTCAAATATAACAGAAAAAGTAGTGGAACATCAAGCTCGAAAATATGGGGTAACCAAATTTGGCATGGAACGGTTTATTAATGGGTTTCTAGACTTAATGACTATTACTTTTGTCTCTCGTTTTGGTAAAAAGCCAATGCACTTTTTTGGGGTATTTGGCACATTAATGTTTATTCTCGGTTTCGGACTTTTCACCTTCATTGGTGGTGCTAAATTGTATGCTATGTTTGCTGATATTCCAGCTAAAAATATTGCTGAAATGTCAGGATTTTATATCGCCCTTACTTCCATGATTATTGGTGCACAACTTTTCCTTGCTGGCTTTATTGCTGAAATGATTTCAAGAAATTCTGCTGATAGAAATAATTATCAAATTGAGCAAAAAATAGGAATCTGATGAAGATCACTATTTTAAGTACAGCATTTCCTTATCGTGGAGGAATTGCTGTTTTTACAGAACGTCTCGCAAGAGCTTTTCAAGCAGAAAAAGATGATGTAAATATTAGTACATTTTCGCTTCAATATCCTAACTTTTTATTTCCAGGAAAATCCCAATATTCATCTAGTGAGAAGCCAAAAGATTTAACTATTACACAAGAAGTAAATTCTATCAATCCCTTAAATTGGTTTTGGCTTGGCTTAAAGCTAAAGAAACAAAAACCAGATATTCTTATTTTAAAATATTGGATTCCATTTATGGCACCTTGTTTGGGTACTATTGCTAGGATTGTAAAACGTAATAAGCATACTAAAGTAATTGTTGTAATTGATAATTTGATTCCTCACGAGAAAAGATTTGGAGATTATTTATTGAATACTTATTTTATAAATAGTGTAGATGGTTTTGTGGCAATGTCCGAAAGCGTATTTAATGATTTGGATCAATTTGACGTAAATAAAAAGAAAGTTTTGGGGATCCATCCTTTGTATGATAATTTTGGAAAAGCAATAAGTAAAGAGAATGCAATAGTGCGTTTATCTTTAGATAAGAATTATAAATATATACTCTTTTTTGGTATTATCCGGAAATATAAAGGATTAGATATCTTATTAGAAGCTTTTGCAGATAATCGTCTTCAAAATCAGAATCTCAAATTAATAGTCGCTGGGGAATTTTATGAAGATGCAAAACCTTATTATGATTTAATCGAAAAATATAATCTAAGCGATTCAGTGGTATTGGCTACAAAGTTTATTCCGGATGAAAAGGTAGTAGATTACTTTTGTGCAGCGGATATTATTGCACAACCTTATAAAAATGCAACTCAAAGTGGCGTTACCCAAATTGCTTATCATTTCGAAAAACCAATGTTAGTCACCAATGTTGGTGGACTAAACGAAATTGTTCCTCACAATAAAGTAGGGTATGTGTGCAAGCCAAACGCTAATGATGTAGCTAACTGCTTAGTCGATTTCTTTTCTAATAATAAAGAAGTTCAATTTACCTGTGGTGTGAAAGAAGAAAAATCAAAATATTCTTGGGATAAAATGATTGAAAATATTAAATCTTTACATAGGCAGATGTCTTAATATTTACTGCCCTTTTTCTTTCTATATTTGCCAAAAAATAAGTTTATGAAGAAACTACTTTTATTTTTATTACTTATTCCTTTTTTATCTGTTAGTCAAATAGTTAATCAGGTGGATGCTAGTGGAAAAAAACAAGGATCTTGGTTAAAGAAATATGAAAACGGAATACCTAAATATGAGGGGATATTTAAAGATAATGTGCCTCAAGGAATTTTTAAATATTTCTATCAAAGTGGTGAATTGAAAGCTACAAAGGAGTTTTTTCATAAAGGGAAAGCTGCTGCTTCTCATTTTTTTGATAAAAAAGGTAATCTCATTGTGTCAGGGTTGTATGTAAGTCAAGAAAAAGATAGTATGTGGAATTATTATAATGAAGATAGTATATTAATTTTAAGTGAGCAGTACAAAGCAGGGGAGTTGCATGGAACAACAAAAACATTTTATGAAGAAGGACAACTGTATGAAATAAAAAGTTGGAAGAATGGTTTGGAAAATGGAAAATGGGAGCAATATTACAATACCGGTCAGATTTTGATGAACACCTTTTATGTGAAAGGGGTATTAAATGGAAAATATACTTATTATCATCCTAATGGAAAAATAGATATTATTGGAGATTATAGTGATAATATTAGAGTTGGAGATTGGATTTATTATTCCAAAGAAGGTGTACAAGACACCATTATAAATTACAATGAGTAAAGGGAAAGTTTTGATGGCAATGAGTGGAGGTATTGATAGTACTATAGCTTCACTTTTGTTGCATGAGGAAGGGTATGAGGTGATTGGGTTAACTATGAAAACTTGGGATTATGAGACTTCAGGAGGTAACGAGAAAGAAACGGGTTGTTGTAGTTTGGATTCTATAAATGATGCACGCCAATTAGCGGTTGATTATGGTTTTCCGCATACTATATTAGATATTCGTGATGAATTTGAAGGTTTTATTATTGATAATTTTGTAGAAGAATATATTGCAGGACGAACTCCAAATCCTTGTGTGCTTTGTAATACACACATCAAATGGGAGGCACTTCTAAAAAGAGCAGATATGCTTGGGTGTAAGTTTATTGCTACAGGACATTATGCTCAAGTTCGTGAAGAAAATGGTAGATATGTAATATCAAAAGGTTTAGATGAAAGTAAGGACCAATCCTATGCACTTTGGGGAGTTACTCAGGAATGCCTAAAAAGAACTATTTTTCCAATAGGAAAATATCATAAGAAGGATATTAAACAGATAGCGATTGATAGAGGATATATTGCTTTAGCTGAAAAAAATGAGAGTTATGAAATTTGTTTTATTCCAGATAATGATTATAGAGGTTTCCTAAAAAGAAAGGTAGGAGGTTTAGAAGAGAAAGTAAAGGGAGGAAACTTTGTCACAATTAAGGGTGATGCAATTGGAACACATGATGGTTATCCATTTTACACAATCGGACAAAGAAAATTAGGTGTTTCTTTAGGAAAAGATCCTACTTATGTAATTGGGATTAATCCTGAAAAAAACACAGTTGTTGTGGGTAGTAAAGAAGATTTGAAAAAACAAGAAATGTTTGTTCGTGACATTAATTATTTGAAGTATCCAAAGATTAAGGATGGTATGGAATGTTTGGTAAAGGTACGTTACAAACACAAAGGAGAGAAAGCAAGAGTTACTAATGATGGAGAAAACTTAAAAGTGCTCTTTCATAAGAAGGTGGAAGGAATAGCTCCTGGCCAATCAGCTGCTATTTATGAGGGAAATGATTTAATTGCTGGTGGATTTATTTTGAAGAAATGAGAATAAAAAAGACACTTTTTTTTATAATAATCTCATTTTCTTCTTTTGCTCAGCAAGATTCCATTACTTATAAATATTGGGTAGAGTTTACGGATAAATATAATTCTAATTTTTCTGTTAATAATCCTGAATTATTTCTTTCACAAAGAGCAATTGAAAGAAGAGTAAGGCAAAATATTCCCATTAAAATTCAAGATTTACCAATTAACAATTGGTATGTAGATAGCATCATAAATTTAGGGTTTGATGTGCTAAATCGTTCTAAATGGTTTAATGGAATTATGCTTTCTACAAACGATTCTAATCTGGTGGATAATATAAATTTCTCATTTGTAAAAAGCACTTTTTCTTTTGGAAGATGGAATAGAAACAAATCCAATCAGAGAACGAATTCTAAGTTTGAGAATGATTTTAACAAATCAGATTATGGGGATACTTACAATCAATTACAAATGCTAAAAGGAAATATCTTACATAATAGAAATTTGAAAGGAGAAGGGAAAGTTATTGCAGTTTTGGATGCAGGTTTCTCTAAGGCTAATGAAATGGATGCATTTAAGAAATTGTTTGATGAGGACAGGATCCTTGGGAGTTGGGATTTTGTAGCTCAGGAGGAATCCGTATTTGAAGATCATTCACATGGAATGATGGTGCTTTCAACTATGGGAGCAGAGAATAAAGGCCAAATTATAGGAACTTCTCCTAATGCCTCTTTTTGGCTCTTACGCTCAGAGGATGGCGATACTGAAAATCTGATTGAGGAATATAATTGGCTTTGTGCAGCTGAGTTTGCAGATAGTGTAGGGGCAGATATTATCAATTCTTCATTGGGTTATACCACATTTGATGATGTGAATCAGAATCATACTTATTCTGATATGGATGGAAGAACAGCCCCTGTAAGTATTGCTGCAAATCTTGCAAGTAGAAAAGGAATGATTGTAGTTAATTCTGCGGGGAATTCGGGTTCAAGTAGTTGGCATTATATTGGCGCTCCTGCTGATGCAGATAGCATACTTTCCGTAGGTGCTGTGGATGAGAATAGAGATTTTGCTTGGTTTTCTTCTTATGGTCCATCTATTGATGGACGAATAAAACCAACTGTTGTTGCTCAAGGTAGAAATACTATTGTTGCTACTTCAGATAATGGCATCTTGGCTGGGAATGGAACTTCTTTCTCTTCTCCTGTAATTGCAGGAATGACTGCTTGCCTATGGCAGGCTCATCCAAATAGAACGAATATAGAAATTATTAATGCAATTATTTTAAGTGCGAATTTGCACGATAATCCTAATGATTCTCTAGGATACGGATTGCCTAATTATGATTTAGCTGATCAATTATTAACTTTTCCAAAAGAACAAAATCTCAATGGACTGATATCTGTTTCTCCAAATCCAATTACAACAAAAAGTGCTTTAATTATTAATATGGAAGGTTTTAATGGGTCTTTATTCTATTATAAAGATCTATTAATAGAGGTCTATGATATAAGAGGAAAAAAAGTACATAATAATGATTACATAGTAACTCCATTATCTTATAACCAAGTTCATTTTTCATTTTTAGAAAAGATTTCAGCTGGAACTTATTTTTTAAAGATTCAGATTGCTCAACAAGAGTTTTTGGAGAAAGTGATTGTGATTGATTAACTTATTTTATTATAACTTTAAACATTTCTTTTTCACCGATAAACCCTTTTAAGGTATCCATAGCACTTATTTTTCCAACACCTTCAGGAGTACCAGTAAATATTAAATCCCCAATTTTTAGAGTGAAAAATCTTGAAACATAAGCAATGATTTGATTAAATGAGAAAATCATCTCTTTAGTATTTCCTTCTTGTACTATTTCTCCATTTTTCTCTAAACTAAAATTTATATCATCTAGTTCTAAATCAGATTTATCAATAAAAGTTCTACTTATTTGTGCTGACCCATCAAAACTTTTGGCCTTCTCCCATGGGAGACCTTTAGCTTTACACTCCTTTTGTACATCACGAGCTGTAAAATCAATTCCTAATCCAATTTTTGAGTAGTATTTATGAGCAAACTGTTCTTCAATATGTTTCCCAGCTTTATTGATCCTTACTACTAATTCTACCTCATGATGAATATTGTTACTAAAATGTGGAATAAAAAAAGGATGGCCTTTTGGCTGTATGGCAGTATCTGGTTTTAGAAAGAAAAGAGGTTCTTTAGGAATGTCATTATTTAGCTCTTTGACATGATTTGTATAATTTCTACCAATACATATAATCTTCATATATTAGGAGTTAAATTTCTTCTTTAATTTCATTTTATCTGCAAAATCTCGCATTACATTTTTAGTGTATAAAGGGAAGTCTGCTTGATTGATCCAAGAAAAATATCCAGGATTCTCATTCCAGATTTGTTTTAAGGTTACTCCTTTGTATTTTCCAAAACTTAGAACTTCTTCTCCATCTTCATTATATCTAACAAAACCGGCCATATCTGCAAATTCTCCACCTATTTGAGAAAAATCAGCAAGGAGATTTACGTCATTTTCTAATTCATCATATTTATCTAACTGAGAAAGTAAAACTTCATATGTTGCAGTAGTATCTGCTTCTGCAGAATGTGCATCAGTTAAATCTTTATCACAATAGAATTTATATGCAGCTACTAAAGTTCTTTTTTCCATTTTATGAAAGATGTTTTGTACATCAATCGCTTTTCTATTTCTCATATCAAAATCAACACCAACTCGTAAAAATTCTTCTGCTAATAATGGAATGTCAAACTTGTTAGAGTTATATCCTCCTAAATCACAATTATGAATGAGTTCAGAGATCTCAGAAGCTAATTCCTTAAAAGTAGGTTCGTTCGCTACTTCTTCATCTGATATTCCGTGTATAGCAGTAGTCACTTCTGGAATAGGAATAGTAGGATTTACAAGCCATGTTTTACTTTCTTTATTTCCATTAGGAAACACTTTAAGGATAGAGATCTCTACGATCCTATCTTTTGCAACTTGCACTCCTGTTGTTTCCAAATCAAAGAATACTATAGGTCTTTTTAGTTTTAGATTCATACTGCTAAAATAATAATAAAAAAAGAGTTTTGTAAATATACCTCACGATTATCAATACAGTTGAATTGTATATTCCTTATTGTTCTTCCATAAATTTCTTAAAATTATCCTGGAAATTTTTTAGATGTTGGCGGTATTTTTGATGCTGAAATAGTAGAATAAGTTTCTCGTGCCATTCTAAAAGATTCGGAAGTAAAAGCAATAGTTGTAAATATTTTTGGAGGTATTGTTAGGTGCGATAGAGTAGTGCAAGGTATTGTGGATATTTATAATAACATCAGTAAGAATTGGTTTTTCTTTAATTGTAAGAGATTGCAAGGTGCAAATGTAAAAGAAGTCGAACAGATAATTGATGAAAGCGGACTAAAAGTAGAATCTGTAATTCTGTTGCAAGAAGCAACCAATAAGGTTAGCGAAGTATTAGGACAAAGCCAATATTCAAGAAACCTCTTATAGACAACTTAATAAATTATATAATTTATTGATTTGAATCTTGTTCTGTCGAATCTGTAGGCATAAAATCATGGCAAGGAGAAATATCGTCTCCTCCACCTCCTGAACAGGAGGCAAATGTTATGCCAATAAAAAATAAGATTATTATATATTTCATAGTTATTTATTTAAGATTATTTTTCTTGATATTTGTTGTGCTTCTGAAGTACAATGGTCCTCTGAGCTAAAGTATACATGGTAAACACCTGATGGATAATTACTAATGTCAATATTCATCTCATTTTCAGAGGAAATAAATTCATCTAATACCACTCCATTACTATTTGCCAAGTATATTCTGACAAATTGATTTCTCTCATTAATATATTTGATGTTTAATAAATCACTTGTTGGGTTTGGAGAAATCTTCAAATCATAGATCTGCCCCGCTAAATCTGAGAAAGCGTATACCTCAGTGGTGTATTCACAATCATAATCAGTTGTGACAACAAGAAAATAATTACAATTAAAGACAGGTTCAAAACTGTTCTCTTCTCCCATTAACCAAGTTTCCTCAGTATCTATATCAATATTGTACCATTCAGATGTATAATCAATCCCGCTAGGGTTAACAGTTGCATGTAAAATATCACCATCTTGGAAGATAGCAACTGATTCTACCATAGTTAAGTTCAATATGTCTGTATGTTCACATCCATTAGCATTGATACTCATATATGTATATGTTCCACCTGTAGTATAAGTATTTCCATCTATTGACCAAGTATAAGTATCACAAGCCGCTGCATCAGTAGTTGATGTTGTAGGATAAGCACAAGAACCATCATCACAACTAGCGCTTGGATCATAGTTACATGCAGTAGAATCCATACAACCAGGATTTCCAGTTCCCGTATTCAAGCCAAAAGCCAACATCATTCTAGGATTTAGATACCCTTGAATAGTGTCTAAATAAGCGTTTCCGTGAGCAGATGACATATTAGGATTCCCTAAAATTGAATTAGCAGCACCATAACCAGGTGGTGCGCCATTTATTGCAGCAAACATAGCGTCATACCAAGTGTTATCCCACCAATCCCAAGGCGCACCTGCTTCAGCATAAGATTCTCCAAAAGCATTTGGAGTTGTAGACGGAGGAGGAGTTATAAAAGTATATAAGCCATTATAATTATTACCAACAGAATATCCATTAATTGTATTAAATAATGTATTATTTGATACAGAGGCTTGCGTAAAAACATCTGAGAAACAACCATTAGAAAAAACAGCATTGTTTCCATACATATCTTGATGTTTTTGTACAATATAACTACCTTGTGCTTCCACTACAAAATTTCCTGTAGTTGGAACGATAACATCCCCATTAGCGTAAGGTCCACTTGGATCTTTAGCACAATGAAAACTAACAATAGGTACATCACCTTGTTCTAACCAACTGCTATCACCTAAACAACCTCCAATATTAAAAGCCATAGTAATCTCATTACTATAAGTAGGCCAATTAGGTATATTCCAAGGAGTTTGTCCTATTATATTTCCAAGCGTGTCATATATTGGCATAAAAGTAGCATCTGTTCCATCATAATTTCCAAAAATAGGAGGGTATACATAGGGTTGCATAGTAGTTAAGTTGAAAAATTTAGTAAGATAAATTTCTTGCCAAGGTATATTATCTCCAACTGTATCTAATGTAGCATAACCTAATGAAATATATCCACCAGTGCCTTGTCCTCCAAGTGCAATCTTATTAGGGTCAATTCCATAAGGATTTCCATCAACATCTTCTGTTTTTCTTAAAAAGCGAACCATTGCTTTAGCATCCTGTATTCCTCTATAAGCCGCCTGTAGAAGCGTACTTGTTCTGGTATCTTGATCTGTTGATGTTGGATTCCATCCTAATCGATAACTCATAGCAACAGCTACATATCCTTTTCTTGCCCAACGCATACATTGTTGTACCACAGAAGAGTCCGTTTTGCCTCCTGTTGGTTGACCATTAATTACTGGGGGCAGAAAACTTCCTGTATGTGCTAAAATAACTACAGGACGATTGGTCACATTATCTCCTGTTGGCTGGTAAATATCACATAATATTGGCATTAATGCTGGTTGTCCACCAGTAAGCATAGGTAAAATACTAATATTCTCAGCGTACTGGACATCAGATGTTACTGTAACTGAGGTAAAGATATCATCTAAGTATCTTGTTTGAGAAAAAGATAAGAAAGGTAAGAAAAGAAATAATAATAGTCGTTTCATAAGTAGTTTTTTTGGTTTAGAGCGTAAATGTATAAAAAAAAATGAAAAAAGAATGATTTTAATATTTATTATTTTCATTTTATTCATTCAAAAATCTTCAAAAAATATAATTGCTTACTTTTACAAATAATATGAAAGACAAAAAGTTTGTAAAAAAGGCAGAATATCCCGGTGGCAGTGAGGCATTAAAGAAGTTTGTAAAAGAAAACTTACGCTATCCGCAAGAAGCGGTTTTGCATAGGGTAGAGGGTAAGGTTTTTCTAAAATATGAGGTGAACGATAAAGGAAAAGTGCATTCTGTTATGGTGGTAAATGGTATTGGCTATGGATGTGATGAGGAAGCAAAACGCATTGTAAAACTATTAAAATACCCTGGACAAATAAACAAAGGAGTCCGTATAAATACCAAATTCAAGATTTCTATACATTTTAATTTACCAAAACCCAAACCCATCCAAATCAAGTACGTTTACACAAAAAAGTCTTGAACAAATAAGATTTTTTAAATTTTAAATACATTATCTTTTTTAAAACGCAAAACGATTGTAAATTTGCAAGAACGAATTTTACATACAAATAAATGAGATTACTAACTATACTTATTGCCCTTTTCCTTTCTGCCACTTGCTTTGCACAAGATTCAAATCCTGAAATTTTACTGAAAGCTGGCATATTTACACCTAAAAATGAAATTGTTTTAGAAGATTTTTCTTCAAATGATCCAAGTATTTTTGATGAGAAATACTATCGGTTTATGCAATTTTCTGTTATTCCAAGTACTAAGCAAAAAGAAGAAATTGAAGAAGCAGGAATTCATTTTTTAGAATACATCCCTAACAATACTTTTATTGTTTCTCTATCAGAGAATATTACCAAAGAAAAGTTAGAAGATTTTAATGTAATCGCACTTTTACCAATAAAAGCAGAGCAGAAAATTCATCCTAAATTGCAAGATGGCAATTGTCCTGATTGGGCTAAAGAAGAAAGTAATGCTATAATAGAGGTTCTACTGTACAAAGATGTAAAGCTTACTCTAGCTTTTGAGGTTTTAAAATCTAAAGATTATACCATCAAAGAAATTAATTCTTTTGCTCATTCTATTATTCTAAGTTTGCCTATTTCAAATATAGAAAAAATAGCTGAAAATCCTTTTATACATTTTATTGCGCCAATAGATCCACCATCTTATCCTGAAAACAAAAGCGGGAGAACGCTTCACCGCTCCAATGTTATCAATGCAGAATACACAAGCGGAAGACATTACAATGGAGAAGGTATCAATATTATGATGCAAGATGATGGAGAAATAGGGCCACATATCGATTATCAAGGGAGATTAGACCAAAGTGCTGTGAGTAGCAGTAGTGGAAGCCATGGCGATCATGTGGCTGGAACTATTATGGGAGCTGGAAATCTGGATCCTGTTGGAAGAGGAATGGCTGATGGTGCATTTTTATATGTGTATTCTTCATCCAACAGCAACTATAATAGTGTGCCAAATATTTACCTAAATAATGATGTGATTATTACCTCTAAATCTTATTCAAATGGATGTAATGCAGGCTATACCTCTTTGGCTCGTGATTTAGATGAGCAAATCAGATTATACCCATCTCTGATTCATGTTTTTTCAGCTGGTAATGATGGAACAAGTGATTGTGGTTATGGAGCTGGAAGTAATTGGGGCAATGTAACTGGTGGGCATAAACAAGCAAAAAACGTAATTGCTACTGCAAATCTAAATTCTTCAAGTGGATTAGCTAATTCCTCTAGTAGAGGACCTGCTCATGATGGTAGAATTAAGCCAGATATTGGAGCCAAAGGATCTTCTGTATATTCGACCCAAGCTACTAATGATTATGATGTTAAATCAGGGACTTCAATGGCCTGCCCAGGTATTTCTGGAGTAATGGGGCAACTCTATCAAGCATATAAAGAATTAAATGCAGGAGTGAACCCTCCATCAGGGTTAATGAAAGGAATTTTACTTAATTCTGCTGATGATTTGGGTAATTCTGGTCCAGATTTTAAATACGGTTGGGGAGAGGTAAATGCCTTGAAAGCTATAAAGATTCTAGAAAACCAAACCTATATTGAGGATAGTATCTCACACTTAGGAAATAATTCACATAACATAAGTATACCTTCTGGCACTCAACAATTTAGGGTTATGGTGTACTGGCACGATAAAGAAGCGAGCACAAGTGCAAGTATTGCACTTATTAATAATTTGGATATCCTTCTTACATCACCTAACGGAACTACTTATCAGCCATGGATCCTTGATCATACACCTAATTCAACAAATTTAAATCAGCCAGCAACAAGAGGAGTAGATGATAGGAATAATATGGAACAAGTAACTATTGATAATCCTACTACAGGAAGCTATAATTTGACTGTTACAGGAACATCTGTTCCTTACGGACCACAAGAATATTTTTTGGTGTATGAATTAATCTCAGAAGAGATTACCCTTACGTATCCTAATGGTGGAGAAGGATTAGTTCCCGGAGATAATGAAATGATTCGATGGGATGCTTTTGGTAATTCAGGAACATTTACTTTAGAGTTTTCAATTAATAACGGTGTTAGTTGGACAACTATCTCTTCAAATGTAAACTCAAGTATTCGTTATTATAATTGGACTATTCCAATCGCTGCAGGAAGTACTGGAGATGCTCTTGTTAGAGTTAGTAGAGGTTCTCAATCTGATATTTCTGATGCAAATTTTACTATCATTGATATCCCTCAAAATTTTATTGTAGATTGGACATGTCCTGATTCTATTTTCTTTTATTGGAGTCCTGTTTCTGGTGCTACCTCTTATGAGGTATCCATGCTTGGGCAAAAATATATGGATTCTATAGTCAGTTCTACTACAACAAATGCTTTCTATCATAACACCACTGGAATCACGGATAGTTGGTTTAGCATTCGATCTTGTGTAAGTTCAGATAAAAAAGGAAGGAGAGAGGTTGCAGTAAATGAACAACCAACGAATAGCGGATGTGCATCACCTCCTATAGCATCATTCTCAGCACAAAGTACAACTTCATGCTCAGGAGATATTAATTTTATTGATTTAAGTTCTAATAACCCAAGTTCTTGGCTTTGGGATTTTGGGGACGGAAACACTTCCACACAACAAAATCCAACCCATTCTTATCAAAATCAAGGTATTTATACGGTAAGTCTGCAAGTTACAAATACATTAGGAACAGATAATATATCGCAAACAAATTTTATAACGGTTGCTTATAACCTAGGACCAATTGCTTATAACGATACCATTTGTGCTGATTCCAGTAGTTTTACACTTATTTCTTTCTCAACAGGAACTATCAATTGGTATGATGATACTACAAGTAATATTATTATTGGAACAGGAAACTCTTTTACCACTCCAACACTAAACAATTCTACTTCTTATTACCTAAAAAAGGAAAGCGCACCTGTTTTTGGTGGTCCAGTAGATAATAACATTGGAGGGGGTGGGCATTATAATAATGACAGACATCTATTTATTGATTGTTATTCTCCATCAACTATTGTTTCTTTAGATGTATATGCTGGTTCGTCAAATATCATTACTTTTGAGCTAAGAGATAATAATAGCAGTGTAATTGACGATACAACCATAACTGTCTCCCCTGGATTAAATACATTATTTGTGGATTTTGATTTACCTGTTGGTAATGATTTTGAGCTAGGAATTGGTGCTGCTGGTTCTGATCTATACCGGAACTCAACAGGAGCTGCATACCCTTATAACATTGGAGCTTTAGCAAGCATCACTGGACATAATTCTCCAAATAGTGCAACATATCATTATTTCTTTTATAATTTGCAATTACAAGAAAACTGTAAATCAAATTACACTGAGGTTACTGCAGTTTTAAGTACTCCTTTAAACACACCAATAATTACTCAAAATGGAAATCAGTTATCCACTATCAGCAATTCTTCTTATAGCTATCAGTGGTATTTAAATGGAGTAATCATTAATGGCGCAAATTCAAATACAATTAACATCACACAAGCAGGAATTTACAAAGTAGAGATTAACTATAATGGCTGTGATGTTTCCTCTGCAGATTACACAGCAATATATACAGGGCTAGATGAAGAAATACATCAAATTGTAGTGCATCCTAATCCACTAAAAGGTATGTGCGAAATAAGTAGCGATATGCCAATGGAATCCATTTCAATTATGGATGTAAGTGGTAAATTATTATTTAAATTTTTGGGTGTAAATGCTTTCGAATTTTATTTAGACTTAAGCGAACTCAATAATGGCATATATTTTGCAAAAGTAACAACTGCTAATGCTAGCACTGAACACAAACTCATTCTTCAAAAATAAGATGCAATTTCAGAAGATACTTTTTCTTCTAGTTTTTTTAGGTTTTGGACTATTTGTGAAGGCGCAAGTAAAGCCTACTATTAAAGAATTTGCAATAGTTGATGAAGATACTATCATTCTTTCCAAAGTGCCAGAAGTAGAGATTTTAGCTTTTAAGGATTCTGATGAAAAATTGCGATATTACATCCTAAAAAGAAAAGTATTGAAAGTGTATCCTTACTCCCTTACCGCAAAAGTAAAGTTATGGGCGATACAAGATGGTTTGGATAGTATACCAAAAAGAAGGCACAAAAAACGCTACACAAAAGAGGTTGCTAAGTGGGTGAAAGAGGAATATACGGAAAAGCTTAAAAACTTAACAATGAGTGAAGGGCGGATATTGGTAAAATTGATTTACAGAGAAACACAAATTACCTCTTATCAGTTAGTAAAATCGTATAGAGGAAGGTTCAATGCTTTTTTTTGGCAAACCTTAGCTAAGTTTTACAACAATGACTTGAAAACAAAATACGACCCAATAAATGATAGAGAAGACATGCTAATTGAACATATTATTCTACAAGCAAAATTGGAAGGAAGGTTGAATTAGTTTTTACTGAATTGTGCAGCAACTTTTTTATTTCTGGATCCATCAGAGTAATTATAAAAACCTTCACCTGATTTAATGCCTAATTTACCAGCATCTACCATTTCTATTAAAAGAGGACAGGGGCTGTATTTTTTACCACCAAATCCTTCATGCATCACTTCCAAAATCGAAAGGCAGATATCTAGACCAATAAAATCAGCTAAGTGCAAGGGTCCCATAGGATGCGACATGCCTAACATCATTACCGTGTCAATTCCTTCAACAGAAGATATATTCTCATGCAAAGTATAAATGGCTTCATTAATCATTGGCATGAGTATTCTATTGGCCACAAACCCTGGAGCATCATTCACTTCAACAGGAATTTTGCCTAGGGTTTTACTCATCTCCATTATTGTAGAAGTAACCTGATCTGAAGTTGCTTTACCTCTTATTACTTCCACCAGTTTCATAATAGGAACAGGATTCATAAAGTGCATTCCAATCACTTTCTCTGCCCTATTGGTTATTGTAGCAATTTCAGTTATTGAGATGGATGAGGTATTTGAGGCTAAAATAGTATGCTCATCACACACATTATCCAATTGATCAAAAATCTTCAGTTTCAACTCTTTACTTTCAGTAGCTGCTTCCAATACTAAATCCACTCCTTTAACTCCTTTCGATATATCAGTATAAGTTGTAATATTAGATAGCGTGCTAATCTTATCTTTCTCTGTAATCTTCTCTTTTTTTACCATTCTATCCAGATTCTTACTGATAGTGGAAATTGCTTTTTCTAATGCATTTGCTGATATATCAACCAAGTTTACATTAAAATCTCTTTGGGCAAAAGTATGGGCTATTCCATTGCCCATGGTACCAGCTCCAATTACGGTTATGTTATTCATTTATTTGTTGTTTCTTGTATAATTTCTTTTCCTATCTATTTTCCTCTGCCTTGCAATACAATTAGCACTGTGTATATTAAAATTTTTAAATCTAAAGCAAAGGATATATTCTCTATATACAAAATGTCATATTTCATTCTTTCAATCATTTGTTCAATATTTTCAGCATAGCCGAATTTTACCATCCCCCAGGATGTGATTCCTGGTTTTACTTTATGTAAATGATGATAATGAGGGGCTTTTTCAGCTATCAAATTTATATAGTATTGTCTTTCAGGTCTTGGCCCTACAATTGACATTTCACCAATTAATACATTATAAAATTGTGGCAATTCATCCAGTCTTATTTTGCGCATAATTTTTCCCCAAGATGTAATTCGCTTATCCTCATCTGAGGACAGTTGTGGTCCATTACTTTCTGCATTCTCATACATAGAACGAAACTTAATAATATTGAAACCTCTACCATGTAAACCAATTCTTTCTTGTTTGAATAGAACTTCTCCAGATGAAGAAAACTTAACCAAAAGCGCAGAAATTAAAAATAAAGGAGAAAGGATAATAATTACAAATAAAGAAACGCTTACATCAAATACCCTTTTCAAGAACCAATGCCAAGTAGGCATCAAATCGTGCTCAATTTCGATAAGTGCAGTTCCGAAAATAGTGCTCGTTTTTACCTTTCCAGAAATAATGTCATACATATCTGGTAGCATTTTAATATAGATATCGGAACCTTCCAATAGGTCAATAATCTCTTCAATTTTATGGTGTTCAGCACTCTCCACTGCAATAATTACATCCTCAATATTATACTCATTTATCACTTCAATAATAGCTTCTAGACTTCCTAGTTTAGGAATAAATTCACTCAGCAGATATTGCGATTTTTCTTCTACATTTACAAATCCAACAAAATTGTATCCACTCGATAATTTTTGACCTTCTAGTTCCTTGTACATTTCCATTGCTTTTACATTACTTCCAATTATAAGGGTATTAAAACTTATCTTTTTCTGATGGACTTTTTTTGCGGTAATAGTGGTGAGTGAAAACCTAAAAAGGGCAGTGAAAAATAAATGCGAACAAAAAAGAACAACAAAGAGACTGTAATAAGTTCGATAGTTGTCGATATAATCGTCAAGTAGAGCAACAAAAAAGATAATGACTGTACCAATAAGCACTATGTAAAATGTTTCCGATAACTCTTTCAGTCTCGATTTTCTAAAAATGTTTTTGTAAGTACCCGTTACGCCATATAATATTATCCAAAAAATAGGAATAAGAACAATGCCAAGATAAAACTTATTGGTAAAATCAATTGCTAACTCTTCTATAAAAACCTTACGATAGCTGAAAAATAAAGTCCACGATATTACTGCCGATAATAAATCAAAAAATAGATATTTTATGAGTTGTGTTGTTTTATTCAATTTAATATACGATTTTGAAGTTATCAACATATAACTCGGCTATTTCATTACTATTAATATCTCTTTTCATAGAGATAAAAACTTTATGACTGTCTGCATTTTGAGTGTTAATTATAGCAGAGGTCAAATCAATATAAATTTTATTCCACTCTAGTTTAGGATTTATTGTAAGAATAGACTGTATAATAACAGGCTCTTGATTATAATTTGCAAAAACACCGACTTGGAAAGCTGTATTACATTTGTAATTTAATTCTACATACACAGGGGTTCCCACTTTTGGAAGCTGAATTTTTTCAGTAGCAATTTCAAAAGTTAAATGAGGTGAGCCTAAATGTACCCCTCCAGAATTTCCTTCAAATACGGTATCGTTAGCAAGTAAAAAAGTAGTGTCACTACTGGATGTTGCTTCAAACTCTTTACTTCCATTTTCAAAATCTATGATGTGAAAATCCAAATTATCAGCATAACTTACTACAATAGAATCTAATAATAGTGTACTGTTTTTTGCAAGTGTTATTTCTGCATTAAAATAATCATAAAAAGGATATTTTTCTCTAGTGGCAGCAATGCCATTGTTTTTTATTCCTGCTTTTATGCTTATATTTTTTTTGCCACTGAGTAACACAGGAAAAGTAGTTGGAAGGGGATAAACTCCTTGCAAGTTATTATCAAAATAAACCCAGGCATCTGTTATTTTGTTTGAATTACTTCCTACACCACTTTGGACAGAATCTACCTCAATTAAAGGGATGCTTATATAAGAAGGAACCCCTTCATTGATATTTATTTCTTCACAACTTTGATAAAGAAAGCTAATAAAAAGGAAGGAAAAAATAATGTGCTTCATGGTGGTTTTATGCTTCATCAAACGAATGTGTTCTTTGTTTATTGTTTTTCGATTTGTTCAGAAATCTGCTGAGCAATATAAATGGCTTTATAGGCGTCTTCAGTTGTTACTATTGTATCTGTATTATTTGCAATAGCATGGTAAAAGGAAGTAAGCTCATCTTTTATGGCATTATTATCAGTAGTTTTAGGGCTTTCAAATTCTATTTGTTTTTTTATTTTACCCTTGCCTGGGTCAATAATCAAAGCAAAAGGATCGTCTGTAATTTCTGCATCTTTCATTCTGATAAGTTCCGCCTTTTTTTCTAAAAAATCAATCGATATGTATGCGTCTTTTTGAAAAATTCTTGTTTTACGCATACTCTTAAAAGAGATTCTACTTGCTGTTAGATTTGCTACACATCCATTTTCAAATTCAATTCTAGCGTTGGCAATATCAGGCGTATCACTAATAATAGAAACACCACTTCCATGAATGCTTTTTATCTTTGAGTCAACTATTTTCAGAATTATATCAATATCATGAATCATCAAATCATGCACTACAGGGACATCTGTTCCTCTTGGATTGAATTCTGCCAATCGGTGGGCTTCAATAAACATGGGGTTATTGCAATCTTTCTGTATTGCTGTAAAAGCAGGATTGAACCTTTCCACATGCCCAACTTGCACTTTCACTTCTTTTTCTTCTGCTAATTTTACTAATTCTTGCGCTTCATCTATTGTTGATGTAATGGGTTTTTCTACAAACAAATGTTTGCCTTTTTCTATTACCATTTTTGCATACTCAAAATGGTATTTAGTTGGAGTAACTACATCAATGGCATCACATTTATCTATCAACTCTTTTGCTGAGCTAAATGAAGAAATTCCAAATTCTGTTGTTATTTTTTTGGAGTTTTCATCATTCGAATCATAAAAACCAACAACTTCAAACTCCTTTATTTCTTTTAACAAACGAATGTGTATTTTTCCTAAATATCCAGCACCAATTACGCCAATTTTTATCATTCTTTTGTAATGTATTTTTCTGGCGAAAATAAAGTTTTTTAATCGAATAACAATTTAAGGAGAGAATTATAATGCAAGACACATTCAAACATCAGGGGCTAAGGAAAAAACTGGTAGAAACCATTAGTCAAAAAGGAATAAAACAGCAGAAAGTGCTAGTAGCAATTGGCAAAATTCCAAGGCATCTTTTTATGGATAATGCATTTATTGGTTTTGCTTATGAGGATAATGCTTTTCCGATAGGGGCTGGGCAAACCATCTCACAACCATTTACGGTTGCTGCACAAACCGAACTTTTAGATGTAAAACAACATGATAAAATATTAGAAATAGGAACTGGCTCTGGCTATCAAGCAGCAGTTTTGGTATCAATGGAAGGGGTGGTTTATACCATTGAAAGACAAAAGGAACTTTATCAAAAAACAAAAGAGTTTTTACCTAAAATTGGCTACAACTGCAAGTTTTTTTATGGAGATGGCTATAAAGGATTAGCTACTTTAGCTCCATTCGACAAGATAATTATTACTTGTGGAGCTTCTGAAATACCAAATGCATTAATTAATCAGTTAAAAATTGGAGGGAAATTGGTTGCTCCAATAGGAAGTGGAAACATACAAGAAATGAAACTATTAGAAAAAATTTCAAATACAGAGAATAGAATTACTACTCATGGAAAATTCTCATTTGTGCCTATGCTGAGCAATAAAAACTAATCTAATATTCCTTTAATTATCTCACATCCCTCAATTATTTCTTCCTCTGAAATAGTTAAAGGTGGAGTTATTCGGATTGCTGTTCTGGTAAATAGGAAGTAGAATAAAATCAATCCGTTTTCTAAAGATTGTTCTACTACATTTTTAGCTAGTAACTCGTCTTCAAGTTCTATAGCCAACATAAGTCCTTTTCCTCTTATTTCTTTAATTTTTGGATGATTTAAATGCATTCTAAATTGTTGTTCTTTTTGTTCTACTTCCTTCATAATCTCAGTAGTAAGTAAATAATCTAAACAAGCTAAAGATGCTGCACAATTTACAGGATGTCCACCAAAAGTTGTAATGTGCCCTAATTGTGGCTTAAATGTGAGTAAACTCATTAATTCCTTTGAAGAAATAAATGCGCCAATTGGCATACCAGCACCCATGCCTTTTGCAATACAAAGTATATCTGGGATCATATTAAATTTCTCAAATCCAAATAAAGTTCCTAATCTTCCAAAGCAAGTTTGTATTTCATCAAAAATTAAGATGGCTCCTGTTTCATTACACTTCTTCCTTACTTTTTGTAAAAATTTATTTGTAGGAATAACAAATCCAGTAGCCCCTTGAATTGGTTCAATAACCACTGCTGCCGTTTTATTTGTAATATTTTCTAATGTACTCGTATTATTAAAAATAATCTGATAACAATCAGGAAGTAGAGGTCGGAATTTTGCTTTCTTTTCTTCATTTCCCATAATACTTAGTGCACCTTGGGTAGAACCATGATAAGAATTTCTACAAGAAATAATCTCAGAACGACATGTAGCTCTTTTAGCCAACTTCATAGCTCCTTCAATTGCTTCTGTACCGGAATTAGTGAAATATGTACAATCTAAACTTTTAGGGAGATTATCTGCTAATAATTTAGCTAACTTATATTGTGGGGATTGGATATATTCACCATATACCATTACATGGGTATATTTATCTAATTGTTTTTCTACAGCATCTGTTATAATAGGGTTCGAGTGCCCCAATGTGCAAGCAGAAACTCCCGCTACAAAATCTAGGTATTTTCTTCCTTTTACATCCGTTATATAACTTCCTTTGGCTCTTTCAATTTCCAAACAAGAAGGAAATGGAAAGGTTTGTGCTTGATATTTTTTAAAGATGTTTTTTGCACTACTCATGCGGCAAAAATAAGAAGATAGAGTGTATTATTCTATTATAATACCATTCATCTTATCTTTTTCTATAATCTGACTTTTCTTTTCTTCCTTTCAATCTTTTCAGGAGATCTTTTTTAAACATCTGTTCTGCACGATAAAGTTTTGCAATTTTCTTATTACTTAAAATCTTTTTGAATTCCGTATGATATTTTTTCTTTAGATCTAATTTCTTTTGATCTAAGATAATATGGTTATCAATCAATTTTTCAATCTCACTTTCGGACAAATCGTCAATATCTTTTCTATTCTTTCGACTTTGTTCATATAATTGCTCTTTTGCTTCAGAAAATTGATTATAAACTGGCCAGAATTTTTGCGCTTCTTCAGGAGTGAAGTCTAATTGTTTTGTAATGAATGCTATCTTTTGTACTTCAATTTTCTCTCTTTTTTTATCCATCTTGTGGTATTGTGCGAACATAAAAAAAGGACAAAGCATTGCGATAATTAAGATTTTAAAGTTCATGTTTTTTGTTTTTAGAGTTCATAAATTAGTTCGTTATAATTAAATTCATTTAATAAATCATCATCAATTGTTTCTTCTTGTTTCAGATTAACAAATTCTAATAAAAGCTCATCTTCTACATCATAAAAGGTAAGTAGTTCTGCCAGATCTTCATTTGTTATATCTTGGTTTTGATTATTATACCAAACTGCTGAAAAAACAATAAGAAGCATTGCAAAAGTTGGAGCAATGGTTTGTAGCTGAAAAGCAGAAAAAATATGTCTTTTCTCTGGGGTATCTACTTTATCTATTATATTGGGTATAAGAGCCAAAAAATAATCTTCTGGCACTATATAAGGATTTCTTTTTTCTAATTTTCCTATGTCAATTTTTTTGTTCATCAGTTATAAGATGTTTTTTTTTATAAATAGTTTAATTTGTTTTCAAATAATCTTCAATTTTATTTTTGGCATGGTGATATGAAGCTTTTAGTGCGCCAACAGAAGTATTTAATATCAAGGCCATCTCCTCATATTTTATTTCATCATAATAGCGCATATTAAAAACTAATCTTTGTTTTGTTGGAAGGGTGAGAATGGCTTTTTGCAATTTTTTTTCAATCTCATCTCCATCAAAATGAGGTCCCTCTATTTTAGCAGATAAGGAAAAAGAAACCTCATCAATTGATTGAAAAAGATGTTTTCTTTTCTTTTTCAAGAATGTAATAGACTCATTGGTTGCAATTCTATAAATCCAAGTGTATAATTTAGAATCTCTCCTGAAATTTGGCAATGCTTTCCATGCCTTAATGAAGGTGTTTTGCACCACATCATTTGCATCATCATGGTCAATTACAATTTTACGAACATGCCAATAAATCCTCTCTTGAAAGTTACGGACTATAAGATTAAAGCCCTGTTTTGAAGTGTCAGGATTTTGGAATAAATTAAGTAATTCTTTATCTGTGTTATTTGTAATCAGTTGCTAGTTTTTATACCTTTCTCAATCATACCCCTACCCCTCTTATTAGAGGGGAATGCTAAAACAGGATGACAACATTATTTCTGTGGACTATAATCTATTTTCTATTGTCCTAATACTAATATCTAGAAGCGTAGTAGTCTAAATCACTTTCTAGCAATTACTTTTTTAGCTGCTGCAACAATAGATTTTGCATCTAATCTGTATTTTTCCAATAATTGCATTGGCGGTCCGCTTTCTCCAAAAGTGTCATCTACTCCAACCATTTCCATTGGAGTAGGGCTATTTCTACTTAATAATTGCGCTATACTATCACCTAATCCGCCATTTAACATATGTTCTTCAGCAGTAACTATACATTTAGTTTTGCTTACAGAGTTTAAGATAGCTTTTTCGTCTAGAGGTTTAATGGTGTGCATATTTAGAACTTCTACTGATATCCCTTCATCACCCAAAGTTTTTGCAGCTTCCAATGCTTCCCAAACCAAATGCCCTGTTGCAACTATAGTGATATCCGTTCCCTCTTTCAGATTTATTGCTTTACCAATCTCAAATGTTTGATCTTCTGGTGTAAAATTTGGCACTTTTGGTCTACCAAAACGTAAATATACAGGGCCTTCATAATCGGCAATTACAATGGTTGCAGCTTTGGTTTGATTATAATCACAAGGGTTAATAACCACCATATTTGGTAGCATTTTCATCATTCCAATATCTTCTAATACTTGATGTGTTGCTCCATCCTCTCCTAATGTAACCCCTGCATGTGAAGCGCATATTTTTACATTTTTTTCAGAATAGGCCACTGACTGCCTAATTTGGTCATACACTCTGGAAGTAGAGAAATTGGCGAAAGTTCCTGTAAAAGGGATTTTACCTCCAATTGTCATACCAGCAGCAATACCAATCATATTTGCTTCAGCAATACCAATTTGAAAAAATCTATCAGGATTTTCACTTTTAAAATCATTCATTTTTAGTGAACCAGTAAGGTCAGCACAAAGTGCAACAACATTAGTGTTTTCTCTTCCAAGCTCGGTAAGTCCTGCTCCAAATCCTGATCGTGTATCTTTCATTTCCATAAATTAGTATAGTTTTATTAATTTTGATTTCCCTGATTGCACTTTAAAATCTTTTTCGTTAGTATACATATACTGTTTTGCTGATCTAGAACGAAATACAATCTTATAGTTTCCTGGAAGTAAATAAAGTTTTATCCTTTGTATATTATCATTAATAGGATAGACTTGTTCCCACAGATTATCTTTAAATCTGTAAATTCCACCATCGCCTTTTGAGGGTAAAAGAATATTGGCTGTACCTGTATTAGGCATATTAATTGTAGTTGTTTTCGATTGTTTTATTTCAATACCTTTAATAGTAAATCTTGGAATAGTCAGCACTTCAATATCGTATTTACCTGTCAAATACTTTTGCTTTGTATTGGTTTCTTGTACATGTAAGGTTGCTGATTCCCCTGACTTTCTAATGATAAATTGATAATCTTTCTTGCTTTGCATTTTTACTTCCAAAAATCCCTGTGGAGTGTTGATAGGAATAATGGTGTGCTTGCCAGGAGTAAGTGAAACTAATTCAGACTCTACTGAAGGAATAGTATGTGCTACTACTTTGTATTTAAGTATGGGATCAATACTCATAGTGTCAGGGTTTCCTTTGTGGTTCATGGTATGCACAAAATTGTATTTTGCTAAAGCAGAAGACTCATCATAAAAAGTGAGATTTACATTAGTCTCTGTTGGTTTTTCACTCTCATCTAACAAATTAACTTGAGCAGTAGTGGAGTTTAACACATGGGAGATAACTACTTGAAGTACAGTTTCAAAATCCTTTTCTTTTGAAGCATCATAATAGGTGCCGACACAATCAAAAGTTTTCTTGTAAGTTTCATCTAATCCAACACCAATAACAAATGGTTTGAGAATAATTCCTTCTCTTTGCAAAAGCCTAGAAACCGAGCAAGGATCCATATTGCATTCCTCTCTTCCATCCGTAATTAAAATGATAATATTCCTGCTATTATCTGTTTTAGGAAAATCGTAAGCTCCTTTTTCTAAGGATATAGCAATAGGAGTGGTTCCTCTCGCCCGAATCATTTTTAACTTTGCTTTAATTCTTTCGGTAACATCATTACTTTTTCCAAAATCAACTTCTAATCTGGTGTCATCACAATCTTGAGGGGGAAAACTTTTCTGATGGCCGTAAACTCTTAAGCCAATTTCTAGATTATCCATTGTTTTTAAGCTATCTAACATATTGTAAAGCAATTTTCTGGCAATATCAATTTTTCTACCAGATTGCCATCTGCCAAGCATAGATTGTGAAGCGTCAAAAATGAAAAGAATTCTATTTACTTGCTCCTTTTTTTGCTGAGAATAAGTATCAAAGCTTCCTATAAAAAGTAGGGACGTGAGTAATAATATTTTGATTCTTTTAGTAATCACCTAAAGTTTCTACATTTTGAGAAAGTGCATCTGCCAGTTGCTTATCATTTGGAGCTGAGCCATGCCATTTGTGTGTACCCATCATGAAATCAACACCATTTCCCATTTCAGTATGCAATATGATAACGACTGGTTTTCCTTTTGCTGATAAATCTTTTGCATTATTTAAGCAACTGATGATTGCTTCCAGATTATTTCCGTCTTTTTCCACCATTACTTCCCAGTCAAAAGTCCTGAACTTTTTAGCTATATCACCCATTGGCAGAACATCATTTATACTTCCATCAATTTGTTTTTGATTATAATCAATAATAGCGATCAGGTTATCTACTTTATTGGCTGAAGCGTACATTATTGCCTCCCAATTTTGCCCTTCTTGCAATTCGCCATCTCCTAAAAGTGCAAAAACTTTACTATTATCTTTATTCAATTTTTTGCTAAGTGCTGCCCCAATTGCTACTGAAAGCCCTTGCCCTAATGACCCAGAAGCCATACGCACTCCTTCCAAATTATTATGAGTAGTTGGATGTCCTTGCAAACGGCTATCTATCTTACGGAATGTAGCTAATTCTGAGATTTCAAAATAACCACTTCTGGCGAGTACTGAATAAAAAACAGGGGAGATATGTCCGTTGGATAAGAAGAAAATATCTTCATTTTTTCCATCCATTGTAAAGTTTGTATTATGATTCATAATCTCAAAATAAAGTGATACTAAAAGTTCGGTACAACCTAAAGAACCACCAGGATGTCCTGAATTATTAGCATGCACCATTCGCACAATATCTCTTCTTATTTGGGTGCAAATTTCTTTTAATTCTGTAATGTTTGGCATAGGATAGTTTTTTCAATGGCAAAAATAGAATTTTAATCAAATGCTGACGGCTGTGTTAATAATTATTGAAAACTCTAATGTATTTTCCATTATTTTGTATTCTTAATATATATTTGCCAACTCAAAAAAAAATAAAAAATGGCTGTAAAATGTGGAATTGTGGGATTGCCGAATGTAGGAAAATCAACCCTGTTTAATTGCTTATCCAAAGCAAAGGCTCAAGCAGCTAATTTTCCTTTTTGTACCATTGAGCCAAATGTAGGTGTCATTACTGTTCCTGATGAGAGATTAGAAAAATTAGCAGAATTAGTAAACCCTGAAAAAATACAAGCTACCACAATTGAGATTGTAGATATTGCAGGATTGGTAAAAGGCGCAAGCAAAGGAGAGGGTCTCGGTAATAAATTTTTGGCAAATATTAGAGAATGTAATGCAATCATTCATGTGTTAAGGTGTTTTGATGATGATAATATTGTACATGTGGATGGAAGTGTGAATCCTGTACGAGATAAAGAAACTATTGATTTTGAGTTGCAATTAAAAGATTTGGAAGCAATTGAGAAAAAGCGTGAGAAAAACCAAAAAATTGCGAAATCTGGCGATAAAGAGGCCATAAAAATAGTTGGGATCTTAGATAAATATATTGATCATCTAAAAAAGGGAGAACCTGTTCGTTCTTTGGAAGTAACAGATACTGAGAAAGAAGTTATTGCTGATTTACATTTACTTACTCATAAGCCTGTATTGTATGTTTGTAATGTAGACGAAAGTTCTGCAAAAGACAGCAATAAATATGTTCATCAAATAAATGAAGTAATAAAAACGGAAGATGCTGAGATTTTACTTATCGCAACCTCCATTGAGGCAGAAATTGCCGAACTTGATGATTTGGAAGAACAAGCACTTTTTTTAAGTGAAATGGGCTTGGAACAACCTGGGGTTTATCATTTAATTCAGGCAACTTATCGCTTGCTCAATTTACAAACCTATTTCACAGCTGGTGTAAAGGAAGTTAGAGCCTGGACTATTGAGAAAGGAATGAAAGCACCACAAGCTGCAGGAGTAATCCATTCCGATTTTGAAAAAGGATTCATTCGTGCTGAAGTAATTTCTTATAATAACTTTGTAGAACTTGGCTCAGAGCAGGTATGTAGAGATTCTGGAAAACTCTCAGTGGAAGGGAAAGAGTATGTTGTAAAAGATGGTGATGTGATGCATTTTAGGTTTAATGTTTAGAGATTGATTTGTAGTAAAAAGAAGAATATGAATAGTGTTGTTTTTACAAACTACAAATAAAAAACCGTTCAACATCTTTTAAGTTGAAAAGATTGTTAAAAACCCAATCAGATAATATTCCGATATTTTTTTTTTATTTTACTTTTGTTTTCATTCTTTAAAAACTCAAAGTTAATACTCTTTTACTATAAATGTCAAAACAACATTATACAGAAGAAAGCATTCGGTCCTTAGATTGGAAAGAACATATTCGACTTAGGCCTGGGATGTATATTGGGAAGATTGGTAATGGCTCATCTCCTGATGATGGGGTATATGTTTTACTCAAAGAAGTAATTGATAATTGCATTGATGAATATGTAATGGGACATGGTAAAACCATTGAAGTTTCCATCAAAAATAATAGAGTTTCTGTTCGTGATTTTGGCAGAGGAGTTCCGCTTGGAAAAGTTATTGATTGTGTTTCGAAAATCAATACAGGCGCAAAATATGATTCCAAAGTTTTCAAAAAATCAGTTGGACTAAATGGGGTTGGAACAAAAGCTGTGAATGCACTTTCTTCCTATTTTAAAATCAAATCGGTAAGGGAGGGAAAAAGTAAATTGGTAGAGTTTGATAAAGGTATTATTTTTAATGAAGAGCCTATTCAAGATAATTCTTCCAGAAAAGGTACAAAAGTTACCTTTATTCCTGATGAAGAATTATTTGGAAAATACCGATTTATCAATGAGTATGTGGAGAAAATGCTCTGGAATTACTGTTATTTAAATCCTGGACTGACAATACTTTACAATGGCAATAAATTTATTTCTAAAAATGGATTATACGATTTATTGGAGCGAGATATTGATTCTGAAATTCTATATCCTATAATTCACCTGAAAGGAGAAGATATTGAGCTTGCACTTACACACTGCAAAAATCAATATTCTGAGCAATATTTCTCTTTTGTAAATGGGCAACATACCGTTCAGGGGGGAACACATCAAAGCTCTTTTAGGGAATCGATTGCTAAAACTATTCGGGAGTTTTACGGAAAAAATTATGATGCGGTTGACATTCGTCAGGCAGTATATGCCGCTATAAGTATCAAAATAATTGAACCTGTCTTTGAATCGCAAACCAAAACAAAATTGGGCTCAAATGAAATGGAACCTTCTGGTGTAACTATTCGAACATTTGTAAATGATTTTATCAAAACGCAATTGGATAATTACCTGCATAAGAACCCTGAAACTGCAGTTGCTCTACAAAATAAAATTCAGCAAGCGGAAAATGAAAGAAAAGCCATGGCTGGAGTTAAGAAATTAGCCAGAGAAAGAGCAAAGAAAGCTAATTTGCACAATAAAAAACTAAGAGATTGTAGGGTACATTATAATGACTTAAAAAAAGAGAGTCGGACAGATACTACCATTTTTATCACAGAGGGTGATTCAGCTTCTGGTTCTATTACCAAAACGCGTGATGTAAGCACTCAAGCAGTTTTTAGCTTAAGAGGAAAGCCACTTAATTCCTTTGGATTAAATAAAAAAGTTGTTTATGAAAATGAGGAGTTTAATCTTTTGCAAGCAGCTCTTAATATTGAAGACGGTATTGAGGGATTACGATATAATAAGATTGTATTAGCAACTGATGCGGATGTAGATGGTATGCATATTCGTCTTTTGCTTATTACTTTCTTTTTGAAGTTTTTCCCTGAACTTGTAAAAGAAGGGCATGTGCATATTTTGGAAACTCCTCTTTTTAGAGTTAGAAACAAAAAGAAAACTTTTTATAGTTATAGCGAAAAAGAAAAAATAGAAGCTATTGAAAAGATTGGAAAAAATGCAGAAATCACAAGATTTAAAGGGTTAGGAGAAATATCTCCATCAGAGTTTAAGCATTTTATTGGAAAAAATATGCGCCTTGAACCAGTGATAATTGGAAAAGAAGCTGGAATTGAGGAGATTTTAAGTTTTTATATGGGGAAAAACACTCCAGAAAGGCAGAAGTTTATTATTGAGAATTTGAAAGTAGAAAACGAAATAATTGAAGATGAATAGTAATTGTAAAATATCAAGAAAAATAGTAGACAGTATTATATCTCTTATTCAAAATAAGAATATGCATGAATAAAGAGTCCAGTAATATAAATGGAGAAAACCTAAAAGATGTAATACATGTTTCTGGTATGTATGAGCAATGGTTTTTAGATTACGCCTCTTATGTTATTTTGGAAAGATCCGTACCATATATTGAAGATGGATTAAAACCAGTACAAAGAAGAATACTACATTCTTTAAAAGAGTTAGATGATGGTAGATATCATAAAGTTGCCAATGTAATAGGGCATACCATGAAATATCATCCTCATGGAGATTCTTCTATCGGTGATGCGCTTATACAAATAGGACAAAAAGATCTCTTACTTGATATGCAAGGAAACTGGGGAAATACTTTCACAGGTGATAAGGCAGCAGCTCCAAGATATATTGAAGTCCGCCTTAGTAAATTTGCTTTAGAAGTACTTTACAACTCAAAAATTACAGAGTGGATTCCCTCTTATGATGGCAGAAGTAAGGAACCAGTAACTTTACCAGTAAAGTTCCCCTTGCTTTTAACCCAAGGGGTAGAGGGTATTGCTGTTGGACTTTCTACCAAAATAATGCCTCATAATTTTAATGAGCTAATTGATGCCTCTATCAAAATCCTTAAAGGAGTGAAACCAAGAATCTTTCCTGATTTCTTTAGTGGTGGAATGGCTGACTTCACTAATTATAATGATGGGAAAAGGGGAGGAAGAATTAGAGTAAGAGCAAAAATCTCACAAGAAGATAAAAGCACTCTTATTATTTCTGAGATTCCTTTTTCAACGACCACAACTTCTTTAATTTCTTCCATAATAAAGGCCAATGATCAAGGAAAGATTAAGATAAAAAAGATAGAGGATAATACGGCTGAAAATGTAGAAATAGCCATTACGCTTCCAACAAAAGTATCACCCGATAAAACCATAGACGCTCTTTATAGTTTTACCAATTGTGAAGTTTCTATATCTCCACTTTCTTGTATAATTGAGGAGGAAACACCAAAATTCTTAGGTGTATCGGAAATCTTACGTATTTCAACAAATAGAACACTAGATTTACTTAAACAGGAGTTGGAGGTAGTATTGCATGAGCTTCAAGATAAATGGCATTTTGCTTCCCTTGAAAGGATATTTATTGAAAATAGAATCTATCACCAAATTGAAGAATTAGAAAGCTGGGAAGAAGTTATTTCCACAATTCATAAAGGACTAAAGCCATATACTAAGAAGCTTTTACGTGAAGTAACAAATAAAGATATTAGTCAGCTTACAGAAATTAAGATAAAAAGAATTACCAAATTTGATTTAGAGAAAGCAAAAAATGACATCTTAAAATTAGAAGAAAGATTAAAAGAAGTAAAATATAATTTAAATAACTTGACTGATTATGCTATTGCTTATTTCAAAGAATTGAAGAAAAATTATGGTAAAGAATTTAAAAGAAAAACAGAAATAAAAACCTTTGAAAATATAGAAGCAAAAAAGGTAGTAGTAGCAAGTAAGAAACTTTATGTAAATAGAAAAGAAGGATTTATAGGAACTACTCTTAGAAAAGATGAATATGTGTGTGATTGTTCTGATATTGATGATATTATCATTTTCAAAAAAGACGGAAGTATGATTATAATAAAAGTGGATGAAAAAACTTTTGTTGGAAAAGACATCATCCATTGCGGAATATTTAAAAAAGGAGATGAGCGTACCATTTACAATATGATTTACAAAGACGGAAAATCAGGATATAATATGATAAAACGATTTGCTGTAAAAGGAGTTACTCGTAATAAGAACTATTTTCTTGTCAAATCGGAAAAAGGAAGTAAAGTGCTTTATTTTACAGCTAATCCAAATGGGCAAGCAGAGCAAGTATGTGTGTATTTGCGCGCATTGCAAAAGTTGAAGAAATTAAAAATTGATATTGATTTTTCAGAAATTGTAATTAAGGGTAGAGGAACTAATGGAAAAATAGTTACTAAAAATACTATAAAGAAGGTAGAGCTAAAATCAGAGGGTATTTCTACTTTGGCTGCTAGAAAGATTTGGTTTGATGATGCTGTTCACAGACTGAATGTAGATGAAAGAGGAGAGTTTTTGGGCGAATTTGATGCTGAAGATAAGATCCTTTGTATCAATCAGAAAGGGGAATTAGAATTGAAAGAGGTTGAACTTTCTACTCATTTTGATGAGGATATGATAATAATTGAAAAATTTAATCCTAAAAAACCAGTTTCTGCAATCTATTTTGATAACAAAAAACAAACTTATTTTGTAAAACGATTTTTAGTTGATGTAAATTGTAAGAAATTGTTATTTATATCAGATAATAAAGGATCTTTATTAGAGGTTGTCTCTACGGATTGGAGGCCACAAGCTAAAATTCTTTTTGTAAAAGAAAAGGGTAAAGAAAGAAAGACAAAAACAATAAATCTTGAAGAGTTTATTGCTATAAAAGGGATAAAATCAATAGGAAATAAACTGACTAACAAAAAAGTAAAAGAAATTAATTTGTTAAAACCTCTACCTTTTGAGGAAATGATAGAGGTAGAAATTGAAAATGAAGAAAAGAACTATACTGAAGAACCTGGAGAAGGAAGAAAGGTAAAAACAAAACCGGACAAGCCTAGTCAGCAAATTACTTTAGACTTATGATTATGACTTGAATGAATACGATTTTAGTTAATATTTCTTCAATAAAAAACAAAAAGTAATATATTAGGTTAAATTTGCAGAAATAAAATTAAAACAATGAAAGTTCTTTTTAAAACAATCTTGATTACATTCTTTTTAATTCCATTATTCTCTAATTCTCAAAATAGTATGAATTTGGCCCTTATGGGTACTTTTGAATGGCCTAATACTGAAGGTAGCGATATATGGGGATGGGTAGATGCAAACGGAAACGAATACGCTTTAGTTGGCTTAAATGATGGTTTCTCAGTTGTAGATGTGACAAATGGGATAAATCCGGTTGAGATGTTTTACATTCCAGATATTAATTCTACATGGAGAGATATAAAAACATGGGGCGACTATGCTTATGTTACTACTGAATCGGATACAGGATTGCTTATTGTAGACCTTACTGATATGACTGGGAATACATATTGGCATATAAGTGTTTTCACAAATCCTAACACTGGAGCTTCTGTAGAATTTACAGCAGCACATAATATCTACATGGATGAGAATGGGATAGCTTATATTTTTGGTGCTTCTTCTAATACTGGAAGTAACCCCTCAGATGGAGCTATTTTCTTAGATGTAGATGCAAATCCTACGAATCCTGTTTATTTAGGAGAATGGAGTGATCAATATATACATGATGGAATGACAAGAGGAGATACTATGTATGCTGGCTGTATTTATGCTGGAGAATTGTTTATTGTTGATGTGAGTAATAAAAGTAATCCTCAAACATTAGGTAGTACACCTACACCAAATGCGTTTACCCATAACGCTTGGGTCTCTGATAATGGAGATTTTGTATTTACTACTGATGAACAATCAGATGCTTATTTGGCGGCTTATGACATCACAAATATTAACAATATTCAAGAAGTGGATAGAATTCAATCTAATCCTGGAAGCGGAACAATACCTCACAACACCCATGTAGATGGAAATTTTTTGATTACTTCTTATTACAGAGATGGTACTACAGTACACGATATAACCTATCCAAATAATATGATAGAGGTTGCTTATTATGATTCTTATGCTGGAAGCGGAAATGGTTTTGACGGAAATTGGGGCACCTATCCTTTCTTGCCTTCAGGAAAGATTATTTCTTCTGATATAAATTCTAGTTCTAATCAGACCGGGAAATTATTAATTTATGAAAGACAATTTCAGCAAGGATGTTATTTAGAAGGGAATATTACAGATGCAAATACTTCAAATGCTATTTCTGCTGCTAATATCGAGATACTTACAACTAATATAAATACCACTTCTACCATTATGGGAGATTATGTGTCAGGAGTTGCTAATAGTGGCTCTTACGATATTCTATTCTCTAAAGCAGGATATATAAGTGATACGATAAATGCTTCCTTAAATAATGGAGTTTTGACTACTGTGAATGCACAATTGATTCCCCTTGTTTCTTTTACAGGAATTGGTATAGTTACTGATGTTAATGGGAATGGGATTGCAAATGTTCAGATCTTAATATACAATAATGATTTCACTTACACCTTAACATCCGACCAAAATGGAAATTTTAATGTAGCTAACATGTATGATGGAAATTATGAGGTAATAGCTGGACAATGGGGATACAATACAATTTGTAGTAATGAGAATATTACAACTACTAACAACAATCTTACAATAGTTCTTCCAGATGGTTATTATGACGATTTCACCTTTGATTTTGGATGGAGTGTAAGCGGAGGTATTAC
>Ga0207984_1000248_pt1 | contig 34369 bp, 30 predicted proteins | sample ETNtaG_30_FD_185760 | JGI IMG/M metagenome (GOLD analysis project Ga0207984, IMG submission 185760) | Marine microbial and viral communities from oxygen minimum zone, Eastern Pacific Ocean - ETNP201306PF43B (SPAdes) (version 2) | ecosystem: Environmental > Aquatic > Marine > Oceanic ...
AGCCCGAATATAATGAAGTTGGCCAATGGCGTCTTGATCGATCAGGTTTCTAACATTGGCCCAACCTTGATTATACCGCAGTTGATGTCCAACCACCAAGTAGATACCAAATTCATCTGCCTTTTGGACCAATTGGTCGGCTTCCCACAGTCTGGTGGCCATCGACTTCTCCAAGTACAAACCGGTAATGGGAAAATCCAGCACACGACTGGCAACCTGATAGTGGGAAGAGATGGGCGTTGCCACTATGATTATATCTAGTGACTCTTTCTCCAGCATCTCCTCAAAATCATGGTAGGTCTTGATTCCTTCCGATGCCAGTTTTTCAAAGTTGATGCCGTTCATGTCGGCGGCAGTGACAACGTCAATCCGGTCGATTTGGTTGGCTGTATTACGTAAAGACATACCCCGTCCTCCACAGCCGACCAGCGCGGCACGATAGATTTTGGTCGGGTTTGACATGATGTTTCCTTCTTGAATGTCAAGCTAAGATTTTAATTGTATGCCGATCGGATGGCAGTAAAGCTAACGATACAATCGTACCTCTTTCGGTCAGCACCCGTTGCACATCCAGCAGGCTATTAGATCTAATTTTCCAGCTTAGCATATTCCGGGTTGACACACTGGTGAGTCCAACGATTCAGTACACAACGCAAACCAATCTCTGATTCTGGATACTGTCCTTTGTCGTCCGTTTTGTCAATCCAGTTATTCAGAATCTCCCGATGTTCAGCAAGAATGCTAGTATAATTCGGATTATTTGCTAGGTTTATCGTTTCGTGCGGATCGTTTTCCAGATCGTACAACTCTTCGCCAGGTCGATCTGGGCACCAAAACGCTGCTTGTACATCGTTCAGTTTACCGTCATCGTACATATCATGCAACAAAGTCATAAAGTTAGAACCATCCCGGTATTGGGGTTGCATATATGGTCGGTCGGTCATAAAATTGCGAAGGTAACCATACTTTTGTGTGCGCACTGCACGAATCCGATCGATTGTATAGTCACATCGGTCCTTGGCAGCGATTACATACTGGCGCGGCGTGAAATTGGAGGAGAAAAGATGTTGCCCTTCCATCTCGTCTGGTACTTCGAGATCTGCCAAGGCCAGCGAGGTGGCGCTAATATCGATCCCGCTGACCAGATCCTGACGGACAATCCCAGGTTGCAACTGGTCCATATGATCCAACCCGGAAATAATTAAGGGGACTTTATGTCCTCCTTCATAAATGAATTGTTTGTGTCGTGGTAAGCGCATACCATGGTCGCTGAACAGAAAGATGATCGTATTTTCAAGCAGGCTATCTTCCTTTAGCCGCGTGAGAATTTGACCAACCTCGGTGTCGGTATGGCTAACGCAATCATAGTGCAAAGCGATCTCATTTCGAATGATTGGATGATCTGGGTAGTACGGTGGGACCGTGATATCTGATGGATCTGTATGTCGTTGAAGGTTGGGGTTTCCAAACTGCTTACCGCCTGTAAGTTGAATCTGTCCAAAGAAGGGTTTACCATCTGGACAACCCGACCAATCACTACCATCTTGGGCACCTTTGAACCCCATCTTTGGATTATTATGATGGTAAAGATTAGTACTCTGATGGACAAAATTATAATCTGTTTTACCTTCGATAAACGTGTAGTAACCAGCATCACGGAAATGTTCAGGAATAGTAGACACACCATCAGGTAGTGAGATAGCATCATAGTCTTGTCCCATGCTCATTCCCCTAAAGTTTGGTCTTGAACTCCGATGGTTGTGCGCACCAATTGTCGTCTGATACATACCAGTAATAACGGCCGACCTGGAGGGTGAACAAACCCCAGCCGGCATATACGCTCGATCAAACCGAACACCATTTTCAGCCAGCTGATCTATGTTCGGTGTTGGTACGGCCTGATGCCCATAACACCCCAGCCAGTCATTCATATCTTCGATGAAAATCCATAACACATTTGGTGAATTCATATTACTTAGTTCCTCGATGCAGGTTGCAAATCGTTACTGGTTCCAATCCAGAATCATCTGGAACTGGTCTTCGGATTGCGGTGTGATTGGATGGTTTCTCCGTTTGAGGCAGCCAACTGTATTCCAGTGTTGACTCAACTCTCGGAGCGATTCCTCACCGGATAATCCCTGCCCAACCAGATAACAACCGATAACGGTACCAGTCCGGCCAACTCCACCCCAACAATGGACAACCACTTTATGTCCAGCTTGTATGTCAGACTGAATGGTATTCAGGATCCCAATCATTCCATTTCGACTTGGAACCGAATAGTCCACAATCGGTTTTCGCCTGTAGATTGTTGCCAAGTTTCGATCTTGAGACTCTTGGCTCAAAATCAGGTCATAAGGTTCAAGTTCTTTCGGCTGAGTTAGGTCAATGAAACAGCTCAATCCAGAATCCAAGTATTTGTTGAGACGGAAACGTGTTTTCGCTGAATCCTGATGTCCAGGATATTCACTGGCCAGAAGATGTGGATTGACCCAATAGCAGTTCTCAATTGGTTTGTTCAAGTTAGTCCGGTCTTTATCGGCATAGCCATGATTTCTTTTTTAAATGACAACCGTATTCATATTGTACCAGCAAGTTGACATATCGTCCAATCATGACTATAATTCAACTTGAATACTTGTGCCTTTTTACTCAAATTAAGAAATATTATCCAACTTTTTAGGGCTAATCTTCTCCAAATTTAAAAAGACAAAAACGTCTAGGAAAATAACCGGAGAAGATTACGATATAATGGAGGAAATCAAGGTTTACACAACGGATTATGACACCTGAACAACGATACTTTTTTGATGTGTCCGGATATCTACATTTGGAAAATGTTCTTAGTCCTGAACAGCTAGAAGCCTGCCAAAAGGCAACACAATGTTATATCGATACCCCGGCTGATCAACTTCCAGAAGGATTTGGTAAAGATGGCAAACGTCATATTAACGGATTTGCCTTTGACAAAACGTTGGAAGCCCTAGTTTTCCATCCAAAAACATGGCCAATCGTAATGGAACTAACGAACAGCAAACCACGCCTAACCAGCGGCACCTTACAAGTTGATCTGCCTGGTGCAGGAGGAGGCGGGCTTCATTGTGCCCGAGACGACTATGGTTGGGAGAGTTGTCGATACGAGATTCGCAATAACAAGATCTACTGCGATAATTTTGTCATTTTTCCCTATTTTGATGACGTTTTTCCAGGTGATGGAGGACTACTGGTAGTCCCAGGCTCCCACAAGGCATCTTTTCCCCGACCGAAAACGATGTTTTACAATGGGAATGTAATCGATACCGATGACTTACCACAGGGAGTGATCAACTTGACGCCGCGTGCCGGCGATGTGCTGATTATCTCAGAGTTGTTAACACATGGCATCTTGCCTTGGAATCCATCGGATCGTATTCGCAGAATCTTGGTTTTGCGCTACACGCCGCAACATAGAGGTGGGGGTGGACCTTCAGAAGTACTGAAAGCCTGCTTATCGCCCGAAACCTTAGAACTGATGGAAGCGGCCCACTATACACATACCAAAGATATTACCGGACAAAACGAGATTCGCATCGATTGATTTCAGGTCAACAGCTAGCAACACTCAAAGAGGAAGATCAGTAAGGCATAATGCTAAAGGGGAAATGGGATGCAGATTTTCGATCGCTACACCAACCTTCTTGATTGGATGAAGTGTAAGGAAAACTACCCCAGGGTGCTGGGCCACACACTGGATGGATCACCTATAGCTTGCTGGCAAGGTGGTGGAGATAAGAAACCAGCCATTTTCATTAGCGCAGGCAGTCATTCGACCGAACAAGCTGGTGTCACCGCTGCAGTCGAACTAGTTGATCAACTTGAAACGGATCATCAGGTCTATGTTATTCCCTGCCGTGATCCAATGGGCATGAACGGGTTTTCCTATGCCTTAAGTCTCAGTTTGGGTGAAGAACCAGAACTGGGTTCCGTCGAAGATAGCGAAGAAATTCTGAAAGATAGTGGTGAAGTGCTCTACCAAGATGAGGAAACGCTTCTGGTTATCATCGGTGAGTACGGTTATGCAACTAGCGGTCTGTATGGTCGATTTTCCCCAGGCGAAGCTTTGCTAGAACCGCTGGTTGGACGCCGCATCTTCTTCCCATCAAGTGCCGAAGGAATTGATGGGACGGCGCCATTCCAACGAGCCTATACGCTGGTCGTCAGTCCGGCAGGCGAAATTCTCCACATCAACCGTTTCCATGATACGCCTTGGGCACCAGTAGAAGTGCAGTGTACACGCCGTCTGATGGCCGAAATTCAGCCAGGTCTAACGTTGGATTTACATGAGTACGGCGGCGATGCTTTCTGGTTTTCTGCCCGGCACCAGCAAAGTGATGATGACCAGGTCTGGGAGCAAAAGATAGCTGACAGCATAATCCAGACCGTGGTCGAATCTAATACAAAATTGGTGGAGGAAGACTATCTGCCCGGCTCTTTCTTCACCAAAGGTCAACCAGGTGTCTTCTGGCTTAACTCCCAACAAAGAGGTGAAGGCTTGAACCTAGCAGATTTTGCTGCTAACCAATACGGTCTCTCCTTTACTATCGAGACAGGTATGCAGTCGGGCTTTCAACATCGTGTCCGTACTTCCATGTTGGCAGCCCAAACTGCTGTAAATGTCTTCGAGCAGCGTTACGCATAGAATCTATCAGTAACCGCCATTTCCCCTTGCTATGTTAGGTTGGTTGCCAAAATGGTTTTATGTCTGCGGCCTCCTTTAAGGACGAAACTGTAAAGAATACAGATCGGCGTCCTTCATGACGAAACGCAACTGAATAGGTTGACCTACAAGCTTGGTCAGGTCGGATTGCGATTTCCACGTTACGACGTAGGCAACTTCATCCCCGTAAATCTCAGTAGATTCATCCAGCGAAAACCCGCTCAAAGGTTGGCCATTTAGATTGGTAATTTCTACCCGGATACTTCCGGCAGCCGAAGTGGAGAAGTTAAGAGTGAGTTTGGTTCCCGAAAAGTTGAGTGGATACGTTACGAATTCGCCACCAGCGTAGGAAGCATGAACAGAGGCAAAACCATCATTTCGTAGTGTGAACCGCCGAAGACGGCAGTAGCCGTCCACTGAATAGTAGTTCTCGTTGGAGTAAATAGAAAGTTCGTTAGTAGGACCGGTTGTTGTTGTCTTAGTGGACAAAATCCCCCAAGCGGTCATGTTGTTTCTGTTCACCCATCTCTCCGGTTGAAGTCCCGGTCGGATAAATGCCTCCAACCACCGGTGCCAGTGTAACCCGTCACGGCTACTCATAAAGACACCATCCGAAATTCCTGAATCCGGATGATGAGGTATCTTTCGTGAGGGCAGAAATCGCTTGGGGAAACCAAGAAAAATATGCGGTGCGCGGAAATAAGGTGTGATGGCGTTGGTATACAAATGCTCAGGCGGTGACTGCCCGAAGTCTACCCATTCCGGTTCTGACCAATTAAGAAAGTCATCCGAAGTACAGGTCATAATAGATCGAACGCCGTCCTGTCCTGCCCGGTGAAAATCAACGTACCTTTTCCGAATTGTATCCCAAAACGCCAAGTTTTGGGAATCGAAATCCCCTTTGGTAATAACTGGATCTGGTTGCATCAAAGACCAGTTGATCCCATCCGATGATTGGAAGGCAAATAGCCCTTCTTGTCCGCCTCCAAGTGCCTTATAACGTGCTTCTGGCTGACAATAGGGATTGGGGTCCTTAAAGGGCGAAAAATTGTGGCATTCCAGTTCCCCTCGCCAGACGATGTTATTGCGGGTGGATCCATCGAACTCAAACAGGTTCAATTCTGGTTTAGTCCAGTTGATTCCATCCTTACTCTCAGCATAACAGGTGAGCTCATGCAGGCTTTTTTTAGTCGCAAAATCGTAGTGAGATCCACGATAATACATCCGAAAGAGATCATCATCCTGGAATACAACCACATAGGTACAAGTATTGCCTTCCCACGATTTATCGAATACAATTGCTACTTCGCTTGGCGTAGGATGATGCAACTGTAATTGCACCCCATCCATTTTTTCAATTAGCCAGTCGTCTACAAAAGGTTCCAGACGCGATCCTATATCGTAAACTTTGGATGAAGATTGTCCACTACACGTCACCAAAAGGCCAAAACCAAGCAAAATGGTGTTAGACATATATACAGCTCCTTATGCTTGAGAACAATATTTTACTTCAACAGTTAAATTCATTATTGCTATAAGTCCATTTCCAAGATGGTGTTGTCCAGTACCAAAACCTTGTGCTGTCGATCGACATGGGGGATCGTGCCTCATACTACAACCCCGCTAACTTAGGCTCCAAGTGTCGCAACGGGTGATTCAAAGCGCCTAGGCAAAGAAATTGTTGGGTCGTACACTTTCATTCAATCTCCAGGCGGCTATAATTTTTGGCTAGCATTAGCAAAGGGATAATGCCTATCTCCACCATTTCAGGAAGACATTATCCATCCGTACCTCTTGCTTTTATTGTCTCCATGGTAAAGCCTTTGATCTCATGGCCATTAGCCTTCTATGGCTGCATTGATTACCCAAAGTCGTTTGTTGGGAGGGATGTTAGAATTATTGGTCTTTACCAGGAGTTCATTGCTTCCTTTTTCCAGTTGAACGGGGATTCTGGCTGTTTCTAATCCATTCTCATGACGCAGAGTGGCAACTTTCTCACTATTCAACCAAACTAAACACCATCCATCGACTGCCAAACGCAGAGAAGCTTCTCTTTTAGAGTCGCTTTTTACGTTGGTCCGAGCATAGGCTGAATGATCAATCATCGCCCGAGGCGTAGCGGTATGATCTCGCTCGAAAAACACATTCTGCAAATCAATCCAAGCATGATCGCTTTTCAAAACTGTGACGGACAAAGTTTGATTATCAAAAACCAACCGGTCAGGCCAAGCTCCAGTCGGAAGTCGCTCTACAAATTCCGACTGTTGAAAAATATCCCAATTGTTAGCCTGAGGGAATAGTCCGGTAACTTGCCATTCTGCTGGAATAAGTTTGGATGAGCCAATTTCATTTACGTTAGATTGAACAAGACTCTCAGGAACCTGGTAGTAGTAGACAACAGATTCCATGTCGTCTCCTCGGCTACCTGTACGAAATGACAGGGAACGGCGAAAGGCAATAGGATCTGGTCCAAAGAAACGGTAAAATACGCCATCTTGATCGGTTCGACTTCGATTAACATGATAGGGTGAACCGATCCAACGGGATTGATAGTTATTGAATCCCCAGCTATAGCCGAAATCGTCTTCTACATTGTGTCCACGAATTGCATGAGGGTTGGTTTCTCCATCTAGCAAAATCGTCATTCCTCCAGTGTGGAAAACCATATCACTATGGTCACGTTGAAGATAACCAACCGCTACTCCAGCAATAAAGCCTTCACCGTCTAAGTTCGCCATTTTAACAAAGCCACCCCGTGGAGGTGAAGGTTGATATAGATGATGCTCAGTGTGCAAACGATAGGGCGTGAGTGGCGTTCCTTGATCGTACCGGTGCCAATCGACCATAGCTGCAGCTGTGTGTCCCGGAGGTACATGTAAGGTGATTCGGCAGGATTCACTAAATGGGATTGGCAAAAAAAGGTTGTATCCTGGGTTACCTGGAATCAATGGGTCCTTAGCTTTGGCTTCCGGATTGGGTAACACAGTGTAAGCGGCATTATCGACGAAATAAGGTTCCCAATTGTGCATGATACCGAAGAAGGCTCTCAATGGTAGATCCACTTGAGATTTTTTCGCGCCATCTACATTGATTTCAAGGCGAACCTCTTGACCAAAGAGTATCCAAATATGGCGAACACAACCTGCTCCCCTTAAGTTAGCTAAATCAATTGAACCACCTTTAGGCATGCGTTGATCCCGATTAACACGGTGAGAGGTGAATCTGGTTGGCAACGCGATCATCGGAACAGCGGGATCTTGAAAAGTATGTTGCATTTCTAAGCTAGTTTTTACATTCGACTCTATGGCTGTCATGGTTTGGTCTCCACTAGACTCGTCAGTATTAGGGGCAGAGTTTATTGATATTTAATGTTATTTGAGGTGCGAGTGTATCATACAGGATAGCCCAAACAAGTGCAATTCTAACCTGAGATTTTTGTCGTTGCAAAGAAGGTATCCTTCGTTTTGGGTCAGCGAGATGTCTCTCTATCACTGCTTAATTTCCTTATCTAGTTCGCAATATTTCATCGTTGTAATGGTGTGTGAATGCAACACGTGTTGTTAGAAAATACTATTTGCAAAGGCTGTTGACTAGAATTGCTACACTTGGTATGATTTGCATGGTTTTGCGAATGGAGGCTAGACAATAAGTGGTTCCTAGTCTAAGCTGTGGGCGAAGTGAACTAGGAATGTGTGTAGCGTTGTGCTGTTCGGAATAGTTGGATACATCCAATCTGTTGTTATCAATTACCGTAACATAGTTAGAGCAACTAGCTTAACGAAAATGCTATTTTGAATCCTGCCATCTCATCCAAGGAAATCCTATGGCGCTATATGAACCATTCACTGAAGAAGAATTGACTCCGATTCTTGACGATTTTTACAAAAATGGGGCCACCGTCATTCGCAACGTTCTGCTTCGGGAGGAGTGCCAAAAGATATGTAAACGTGTGGACCAGATCTTTGACGAACCGTATTTCGCTGAAATGCGCAATGTCAAAGTTAACCAACCACGGAACGATCACGATAAAGCGCCTATTGTCGTACACCGGCTTTTCGAATGTGACAGGATGTTTCGCGATCTGCTCGTGCGAGAGCCTATAATCTCCATTGCGGAAGCTGTCTTGGGACCACAATGTCATTGCATGGCCCAAGGATGTATTCTGAATCGGAACGATTTCGGCATCAACCGCTTCCATATAGATGACAGCCTAGAATTTCCAATCACCGATGATGGAATCAAGTACCACGATCGTCGGCTTCGCATGCCTGTCTTCCGAATGTCCTTCCAGATTGCTCTAACAGACCAAGACGAAGACCAATATGGTCCCAGCCAATTTGTTCCTGGCAGCCATTATGCTGGAAGACAGCCAAACGATCCGGAAAACCCAACCTTCGATGGGCGGGGCCCCAAATCATTGTTGATGAAAGCAGGAGACCTCTACTTGCTCAGCAGTCAAACATGGCATAGAGGTGCACCCAATACCTCGGATCGGGTGCGTTATCTTTTTCACCAAGTTTACGGACAACGCTTCGTGGCCCAAAGGTTCTGGCCTTATCTCAATTATCATATGCCAGACTATGTACTTGAAGGGGCAGATGAACGTCTATTACGGGTACTTGGTAAACATCCTGAAATGGCGTATGGATAAAAGTTCAGCTTGGAGTGAATTTTTGATATGTTACAATGGAGTATTGGCATGAAGGTCTGTGATCCGCATTTTCATTTATGGAACATTCACGAGCGTCCGAACCCCAATCTGGGTGAAGGAGTGAATAAAAGTTTGCCCGTTTACGAGGTAGGAGATTATGCTCGCGATATGAGGAATTTGCCTGTGCCTTTAAATCTTACATCTGGTGTACACGTTGAAACCGTAGTTGGACAGATGTTGGGTGGTTTCCCTTTGGAGACCGTTGAAGAAACAACGTGGTTACGTAACCAGTTGTCACCAAGCGAAGCAAGTTTTCCTTTTGGCATTGTGGGATATGTGCATCTTGCGCGTGATACTGCAGAAAGCGAGCGAATGTTGGTGAAGCATCAAGAAGCCGCAGAAGGACGATTTCGGGGAGTGCGCATGATTTTAAACCATCATCCTGATGATCCTGATCTTACATGGCCGCAAGTTGAACATGGTGACTTCTTGCAAAGCAGTATTTTTCAAGAAGGAATTTCGCTACTTGGAGAAAAAGGTCTGTCTTTCGATTTGCAATGCAATCCGCATCAGTTGGAAGATTCCGCTATTGTGTTTAACAAGTATCCACAAACGCAGGTTATTCTTAATCATTTAGGCTTAATGCACGATGGTGAAGATGAGGCGCATGATCAAATATGGAGAAATGGGATGAGAGCGTTGGCTTCCGTCCCAAATGTATATGTGAAGTTGTCGATGCTGTGGTTTGCACGGAACAATTATCATCACAATGAGATAGAAGAAGCCAAGATCAAAAATATGGTTTATGAGGTAATTGATCTGTTTGGTGTTGATCGTTGCATGTTTGCGAGTAACTATCCTGTGGAAATGGTACAAGGAATCAGTATTGAAACACTGTACAGTAAGTTTCTAAGCTGGACAGGAAGTATGTCTGAGACTGAACGTTCAGCATTGTTTCATGATACAGCAACCCGAGTTTATAAGATAAACGGCAAATAGTGTATTAATACATTTTGAGCGGGGTTTTTTATGTGGTATGGGAGATTTAAAGCCGCTGACTGAATTGAGTGACTGTAACAAATAAGCGCATTTGAGAAGCAGTATCGGTAGATTTTTCTAACGACCTTTTTTCAAACACAGATAACAAAGTGTTTTATTCGTTTTCCGGTGTCTGGGCTTAGATTATTGTGGAGGTAGCCTGTATTTGAGATGGGTTGGGATAATGAATAATTTTCTGTTTAATTTAGAATTGTTTGTTGGAATCTTATAAGGTAGCATGCTAATCAAGTTAATTCATAAATCATAGTGAGACATCTCAGTGGCATTTCGGGGATGAAGGGTAGTGAGTAGCTCTACAAGGAAATCCTGAGAACCTCAAAATTTGATGATTATTCAAGGTTCCTTGCTTCCTGAACAACCTGAATTAAGCGACTAGCATTTTGCGTTAGAGTTTCAAACTTCCTTTCGGTAATAATTTCTTGATTTATAAGACCACTGCCAACTCCTAGTGCAGAAGAACCCGCAGCGATGAATTCTCCCGCGTTATCTATCGTAATCCCACCTGTTGGAACCAGCTGTATTTGTGGCAGTGGAGCCTTTATTTCCTTGATATGACGTGCTCCTACAATGCTTGAAGGGAAAACTTTGACGTAATCGGCACCCATTTCCCAGGCTGTTAAGATTTCTGTTGGAGTGAAAGCACCTGGCATTACTACCTTTCCGTAACGATTACAAGTTTCGATAACATCTGGTTTTGTTACAGGACTGACTATAAACTCTGCACCTGACAGAATAGAGATCCTCGCTGTTTCAGCATCCAGAACCGATCCAACACCAAATAATATTCCATCACCAAATTTTGTTACGGCTTCCTCAAGAACGCCAAGCGCATTTGGTGTGGTCATAGTGATTTCAATTATGTCAATACCACCGGCCTTTATAGCATCGACAACCTCTATTAACAGAGATGGATTGCTGGCTCGAATAATAGCCACAACACCACTATGCTCAATCTTTTGCATTTGCTTGAGTTTTGTCATGAGTTATCCTCCTTTGTGAAAACTGTTGTTTCCCATTGCTGCATGATTACATATATGCTAGAATTTGAGTAGTTGCTGTGGGAGATTACGATATTGTAATATATTACGCAGTATATTGCCTACCCTAATGGAACAGATTGGACAACTATTGCCCCTCCTGATTGGATTGGGGCTGCTACTATTACTATCTGCTTTTTTTTCTGGTTCCGAAACTGCGCTTTGTGCACTTAGTAAAGTACAGATTGAGCGTCTTCGTCGTCAACGTGGGAAGAGTAGTGCTGCTATTGTCAGTTTCGTCGAAAATCCGCGCCGACTCTTTATTACAATTCTCCTTGGTAACACTTTTGTCAATACTGCCTTTCAGGCCTTCACCGCTTATGCTATCATTGGTCCTAAGCCTTCCAAGCTGAAGGTTATTATCGCCACTATTACGATTACAACCTTGTTGCTGGTTATCGGCGAAATTAGTCCCAAAACATACGCTATTAAGTATGCTGAAGGTTTTTCGAAAATCACCGCCCGCCCACTTTGGATCTTTTCAGTCCTTATCTCTCCGGGTCGTGTTGTTCTCAGGGGAATTACAAATCCACTACTGTTGCTCTTTGGCGGAGGAGATATTTCTCAAGAGGAACGAATGACCACTGACGACTTTAAAGCAATTGTAAGTGATAAAGATCCATACAGTGGATTCCAACTGGATGAACAAAGCATACTGAAAAATATTCTAGAAATGCAAAGTATTGAATCTAGGGAAATCATGGTGCCACGAACTGAGATGATCGCCATGGATACTGATTCTACAATCCAAGATCTAATTAATACTGCACAAACGATTGGTGTTTCTCGTATTCCAGTTTACCGAAAAAGCATTGACGAAGTCTGTGGCATCTTTTACATAAAAGATTTACCCGCTTGGCCACGAAATGAAATTTGTGACATGACTGTAGGGGATTTTCTGACCAAATATCAATCCTCTGAAACGAGTGCTTCAAATACTCTAATTCGCCCACCATTTTTTACCCCAGAAACGAAAAACAACGCCGATCTACTCCGAGATTTAACGAAGGAAAAAACCAAAATGGCGATCTTACTAGACGAATATGGTGGCATTTCTGGTTTGGTGACTGTAGAAGATATTATTGAAGAAATTATTGGTGATATTATTGACGAGCACGATGTTGACACCGATTTGCCAAAAATCATTCGTTCTACAAGTGACGCTTCGTTGTTCGAGGTTTCTGGGCGTGTCAGTATCCGACAACTCAACGAACAGTTCCATCTTGGAATTGACGAGTCAGCTGCAGATACCATCGGTGGCTACGCTTTCGATCTCTTTGGACGTATTCCTTTGGTTGGCGAGAAAATTCCAAACGAGAATGGTATCGAATTTGAAGTTGCAGCTATCAATGCGAATCAGATAAGTGCGGTAATTATGAAACTGCCTCCTGAAGAGGATAACTAATGGTATCAAGATCCCCGCAGGTTTTTATTGTTCTAATTCTTTGTTTTTTCTTAATGGGAGCAAGTCCTTCGCATCATGGTTCATCGCTACCAACAGATTTAAGAACAATTGTTCTGCTGAGTGTTGCACTGGTGATTTTCCTCGTCTTAACTGCTTTCTACGCTGGTTCCGAAACTGCACTGGTTTCCGTCAATAAAGTCAAAATTAATCAACTAGCTGAAAGTGGTAATAAACGTGCTAAGTTGATAAAACGTCTGATTGATTCACCGGAAAAAATGTTGGGTATGACTCTCGTTGGAACGAATTTGATGCATGTTATCACAACCGAAATTGGGTTGCTGTTGGTCATCGCGATCTTAGGAAGGTTCACATCAATTGGCAAGATAATCGGAAAACTCCCGTTAAATGATGCTCTTATCGCAACGCTAATTACAACACTTTTGGTCTTGATCTTTGCGGAGATTCTTCCGAAGACAATATTTCGCGCGAAAGCAGATAAATTAGCATTACGCTATGCATATTTCCTCCGATTGTCAGAAGCAATCCTAAGTCTAGTTGTAATGGGAGTAACCTGTATTACAAATATCTTTATGAGAAGTGTTGTTAATAATCATCATCAAGAATCAAAAGATATCCAGCGTGACGAATTGCGCTTGTTGGCAACCATGGGCGAACAATCTGGCTTAATTGAGCGGAACCAAAGGCGTATGATCCATAGTGTCCTTGATCTACAGCAAAAAACTGTTGAACGGATGATGGTACCATTTGTGAAAATAGTTGCGGTTCCACAAAATACTGATATCGAAACTTTCATGAACATCGCATCAGAGTCAGGATTTTCACGTGTCCCGGTTTATGATGGTCGAATCGACAATATCGTCGGTATTGTTAATCTACTCGATGTAATTTATTCCGAAGGTGACACTCAAACTGTTAGGTCTCTTGTTCGCCGCGATATACGGTTTGTTCCGGAGTCCAAAAGCATCAGTATCTTACTCAAAGAACTACAGAAAAGTCGTAATACAATGGTTTTTGTAGTAGACGAGTACGGTGGAATCATCGGCTTGATTACGGTAGAGGATCTAATTGAAGAAATCGTTGGAGAGTTTGCCGATGAGCGCGATACGGACTTGAATATTCAGCAGATTGACTCGAAGACACTGGAATGTGAAGGCAGAACGGAAATTGAGACGATGAATGAACTCTTTCTCGGATTGAAAATCCCAAGTGGTAATTATGAGACAATTGCTGGTTACATACTTAGCCAAACCGGAACAATTCCAGAGAAGGGCACACAAATTGAAACGAATCAGTTGATCATCACAGTAGAGACAGTAAATAGCAGATCAATCCAAAAAGTTATGATTCGCCAAAAGTCCGGTAATCTGCTCCACAGCAACATTTGATCAATCCTATAAGATCCCAAGTGGTGGTGTGACGGTCACTTCCTCAATTGTCATATCGTCTGGTGATTTTACGATGTCAACGATTGTCTGTGCAATGTGTTCCGGGGTTAGCATTAAATCAAAGTCTGGATGATGTTCCATACCAGCCCAGAAGGGGGAATTAATTGATCCCGGCAACACTGCAGTCACTCGTATGCCACGTTCTCGAATTTCATTCCGGAGAACTTTTGTAAAAGCTAAAGCTGCCGCTTTTGCCGCACAATAAGCACTGGAAAATTGGAAAGCGACCTTGGATGCGATTGACAAAATATTTATAATCTGTCCGAACCGCTGTTCAAACATTGGTGGTAATACGGTTTTTGAGCACAGGTAAACGCTTTTGAGATTACTGTCGAGTACTTTGTTCCAATTTTCTATGTCCGAATCGATAACAGACTCGAATATCCCAATCCCCGAATTATTAATGAGAACATCAATTTTTCCATGGTGGTCGAGCGTCTGATCAACTAGTTGTTGTACTTGATCCAAAAGCGTTACATCGGTTCTAACAACTAGCGCATCACCACCGTTGGCCTGAATTTCATCTGACACTCTTTCAAGGTCGTTTAGTGTTCGGGCAGCAAGAACCACGCTAACTCCATTCCTGCTTAAAGCCATAGCGGTTGCCTCACCCACGCCACGCGATGCGCCGGTGATAATTGCGACTTTTCCTTCAATCACATTTTCCCCCATTAGTTAGTGTCCAAAAAATTACTTAATGCTATGAAAAAATTCAGCACGAGTTGAGTCTTCTTCTCGAAACGTCCCAAGCATAACATTAGTAAAAGTGCTGGAGCGTTCCTTTTCTACACCACGAATCATCATACACATATGCTGTGCTTCCATAACAACAGCAATTCCTTGGGGCTGAAGCACTTCATTTATAGCCTGCGCAATTTGGTGCGTCAAGCGCTCCTGAACCTGCAGTCTACGAGCAAACATATCAATGACGCGAGGAACTTTGCTCAACCCAACAATTCTTTTGTTGGGTATATATCCAACATGGCACTTACCAAAGAACGGTAGGATGTGGTGTTCACACAGACTGTAAAACTCAATATCCTTGACAATTACCATATCATCAAATTCTTCATCAAAAATGGCACCATTGACAATTTCATCAACTTTTTGTGTATAACCTTGTGTTAAAAACTGCAAGGCCTTTGCAGAACGATATGGGGTTTTAAGCAGGCCTTGACGTGTAGGATCCTCACCGATCTCTTCAATTACCCCATGGTAAAGACGTTCTAGCTTATTGTTACCTTGAAAAAGATCATCATCCAAATCGTATTGTTTCATTTTAATTAATTATTTGTCTCCATAATAATCGAAGTAACTTTTGGGTGTTTCTTGTAAACGTAGACGATGTAAAGCGACAGGTTGTAGATGTGGTTCCACAATCTCCCAAAGAACTCGAACAAAATTCTCAGATGTCGGATTAACCTTTTCAAACTCAGTTGTATCTAAGTTCAAGTGTCTATGATCGAAACGGGAAAAAACTTGTTTTTCAATCACTCGATCGAGAAAGTCTATATCTGCCACCATACCTGTTCTTGGGTTGACCTCGCCTTTGATAGTAACTTCCAACACATAATTATGACCATGACCATATGGATTATTGCATTTTCCGAAAACTGCTTTGTTCTCTTCGTCCGTGAGTGCAGGACTATGAAGACGATGAGAAGCGCTGAACTCATACACTTTTGTTAAATGGACCATCTGATCTTTCCCATAGTATTCAACAGAAAGCGTAGACTCTTCGTATAAATGAACAAGGTGTAGGTCTGCATTCTGAAGGTAAGGAGTCAACGATTGCCAAACTTGAATAGCAATATTTTCACTGGTTGGTTGCAGAGAGGAATCCTGAATAAAGGCCGGATGCTGTAGGTTGATGTGTTTATGATCATATTCAGCAACAACGTGTTCCTTGATTATACTATCCAAATCCTTGATGTTAATTAGCATCCCATCCGAAGCGACAGCATCTCCCTTGACAGTTACCAGTAACACATAATTATGCCCGTGACTGTTAAGGTTCGACGTTGGGCCGAAAAGATCGTAGTTTTCTTCGTCGCTGAGCTCAGGGATTCGGTAGTAATGAGCAGCTTCAAATTCAACACGTCGGGTTAAATAATAATCCATATTACTGCGTGCAGTTCACTCCCCTAATCACGCGCTAACCGGGTGAGATACCAAATATTTTGAATTATAGGTCCCTCTTCATCAAATAGAAGGACAATTTTTCGTGGTCGCTATTCAAACGTTCCTCGACCTCTGCCTCCGTTTTGGGAGGTGGTACAATCACCTTCTCACCAACGTTCCAATTAACAGGTGTAGCACAAGAATTGCTGTCTGTGGTTTGAAGTGAATCAACTAAACGGACAACTTCATCCACATTTCTGCCATTGGCCAAAGGATAATAAATTAAAGCACGAATTTTTCGGTTTGGATCAATTATAAAAACCGCACGAACTGTGGCTGTCGAACTCTCCCCAGGATGAATTAAGCCGTATTTATTGGCAACCTTCATATCAAGGTCTGCAATTAGCGGATATGGGATCTTAGTACCCATAATTTCATTGATATTCTGTACCCACGCAACGTGAGAGTGGATGCTATCGATACTAAGGCCAATAAGCTTTATGCCTCGATCTGCAAATTCGTTGTTTCGATCCGCAAATTCCGTAAGTTCCGTTGTGCATACAGGGGTAAAATCCGCTGGGTGTGAAAAGAGAATGACCCAGTCGTCTCCTTGCCAATTGCTAAATGTAATCTCTCCGTGTGTTGTAATCGCAGTAAAATCGGGGGCGTCATCGCCGATTCTTGGAATTGGTGTGATTTCTGCTGACATAATAAGCTCCTTAGTAAGTCATTATGCCGTAAATATACAACAAAACAGACACACAATCAAATTATTATTCAAGACTATTTCCGATCTTTTTGACGAGTTGCCAGTCCCAGGTTTTTTTGGAGCGTTCGGCTATTCGGAATCAGCGTTAAACCAGCTTGAAGCCGATCGATTCCTTGCTGGATACGTCCTTGTTGTAGCATGTTAACAGCTGTATCGTTATAATATCCTTCAATCAATTGCAAATACTTATGTCGATTTGTTTTTCGGCGCTGCATTCCCTCTATTAAGATTCCAATTGCTTCTTCAAAACGGTTATTCTTATATTCGAACTGGGCGAACTCCAACATTACATAATCCCAATTAGCATTCAGCGATTTGGAAGTTGAAGCAATTGCAAGCCCCTTTTCAATGACTAACTTTGCATTGCTAAAGTCCTGAGTTTTTGCCAAGGCGAGGCTCCAATTATTGTAAGCTCTTTTCTTTGATTCAACAATCTTAGGCATGTTCAGTGTCACTTCCGATCCTCGATCAAGCAAAGCAATCGCCTCTTCAAAATTGCCTCGATTCGCCAATTTTTGTGCTGGTTCAATATACAGGAAAGCGAATCCATCTTGCAACACCTTGTCTTGAGGATACTTCTTTAGAGCGTTGCGATAGACTTCAACGGCTTTATCAATCGGTAATTCCTTAGTTTCTTCAACTACTAAATTAACCCCTAGTTTCTGAAAGCTATTTTCGTTAGGAAAAAGTTGTTTTGCCGTCTCAATAGTCAATCTGGCACTATTAAAATCACGTTTCTTAACTAGTGTCTGCGTCTGACTTACATAAGCTGATTTTAAATTTTGTAATAGTTTCCGGTCTCTTGGATATGTTTTTAGCCCCTCTTGAGCAACCTTTGATCCAAGTTCAAATTGCTTAGCTTTGAGGGCATGGTAACTCCAGTTAAGATAGATATTGTAATGAAGTTCAGTTGGTTGTTTCAAAGTTGGAAACTTCTCAGTTATAAGGTCAATGACGTAGAGTGCGTCTGAAAAGCGATTGAGGCGATCAAGCGAAATAATATAGTTGCTGATTCCATTTTCCCACGTATTCAAGGTTCTGGGTAGGTTGCCTGCCAGTTGCCAGCCTGCATACAATACCCGGGTTGCTTCCGCATGACGTCTCTGATCGTTCAGCGCTTTATAGCGGTTTGAATAAATTAGAGAAATCATCTGTCGGTCGCTAATTTCAGATCGTTGTTTATAATTCTTTTGGTCAACGTAAACAAATCCAGTGATTTTTCCTAAATGATCCAAGACCTCTTTTTTGGATGCAGGATCAAATCCATAACGGATAGTTGTTTCAATATCAATTTTTGTTGTTGGTGTTCTAAGCTGTACCAGAACGTGGTCAGGGACAATTAGGCCAGTTATATTAATGCCGAAATTTCGGCATATAGCAGTGTATAATACTGATGACGAAACACAATTAAACCTGCGGTTCTCTAACATTTTATTAATCTTAGTCTGATTGGCAAAATATTGGTGAAAGAGTCGACGGTGTAGGTAGCCTAAAATGAACTCCGCCAGTATATCTTTTTCACTGCTAACCTGTTTTGTTTCAATATCGGAATTCAGGTCAAAAACCAACTTATCCACGATCTTCTTGTAGCGAGGAATTTCTCTATCTGTGACTCCAGAAGCTATCAAGGCAAAAGTGATATAGTTTTCATACGAATACGGTTCGTTCACCAGCATCATCCGTTTTTCGGATTCTGAGAGTGTTAGTATTCGTGCGAATTCTTCTTTAATTGAACCGTAGCCAGTAGTGCTAAGTGTCATTGTAATTACGAAACTAGAAATCCAGACTTTGGTGAATTTCATGATTGATTACCAGTATATGGTGTGGTAGATTGAGTCAGATCTCGAAAGGAAAATATAATGAGAAGAATTACGCAGGTTGATGTTTTTCCCACCAAAATCGGGCTGAAGACCAAATTCAACATCGGAACTGGTTTTGTCGGAGATCAACAGAGCTCAGGAGATCACGTCTTTGTTAAGATCTCAACGGATGATGGTTACTTCGGTTGGGGAGAGCAACGTGCCCTCCCATCTTGGAGTTATGAAACAACCGAATCCATCACGACCACCATCCAAAGTTACATCACCCCCGTATTGATTGGAAAAAATCCGTTTGAGATCCTCACGATTACTGATGAAATTAATACCATACTCAAACCAGCTGTCAGTAACGGTCATCCTTTTGCCAGAGCAGCAGTCGACATCGCTCTCCACGATCTGGCTGGTCGAATTCTTGGCGTTCCCATCCACATTTTACTCGGTGGGAAACGTCACAGCCAACATCCACTATGCTATGCGCTTAGTATTGATACACCTGAGGTTATGGCCATGCAAGCTACAGCACTTGATCCTTGTAAATGTTTCAAGGTGAAAGTTGCTGGTGAACCGGGGCTAGATGAAGCCAGACTTCGTGCTATACATGATGCTGTCCCGGAAGCGAAACTTTGGATTGATGCTAACCAAAGCTATGTTCCTTCACAAGCGATTGATCTTATCGATCGAATTCGTGACATTCGCCAAATAGCAACCTTTGAACAACCAGTTTCGAGTCAGGACTGGTTTGGTTTGAAGCGTGTTCGTGAACATTCTCACCTTCCAATAGCAGTCGATGAAGGTTGCTTCTCAAGTTATGATTTAGCTAAGATTATTCAGTTAGAATGTGCTGATGCAGTTGTACTGAAACTTTGTAAATCGGGGGGCTTGCGCGAATGCTTGAAAACCGCTCATATTGCAGAAGCTAACTCAATTGAGCTACTCGGTAGCGGATTAACCGAAGCTGGCATCGGTTTTGCTGCATCGCTCCACCTTTTTTCTACCCTTGATTTTATCTTACCGCTTGAACTAAATGCCCCCGTCTTTCTTGAATCAATGGTCGCTCACGGAATAGAAATTCGCGATGCTGTAGCGATCATACCAGACCAACCGGGTTTGGGGATTCTTCCTGATGAGGATTATATCATAGAAAACCAAATCCATTTCTGAAAAGCGGCAATGAGTAATCAGGTCCAAAAGCTTAAAGGTTTACTGCGAAAAACAAAATTCACGTCGATGTTGATGGGTTGTCCATACCCAGCATCTCGCTGGAATCGTGCGGTGAAGCGCACGATTCATAAACTCGGAGCAGAGGCGAAAATACTGGACCTGGGATCTGGTACTGACCGGCGTGCACCGAACGTAATTACTCTGGAAATCGAAGCTGGCTCAAACGTTGACGTAATAGGTGACGGTCATCAATTACCGTTTCATGATAATGCATTTGATGCAATAATTAGTGAAGCTGTGCTTGAGCATGTATTAGAACCGAAGCAGGTTGTCGCTGAAATTTATCGGGTGCTCAAACCCGGAGGTTATGTGTGTGCTGCGGTGCCATTTTTGCAGGGGTTTCATGCCTCTCCCCACGATTATCAACGCTATACAGTTCCCGGCTTCAACCACCTCTTTTCTGCCTTTATGAAGATTGAAAGTGGTGCTTGTGCAGGACCAACAGCTTCATTGCACTGGATATTCCGCGAGTATGCCGGATTAGTATTTTCGTTTGGCAACCTCTTAGCAGCTAAAATAATTTCACTGATCATTGGTTGGTTAACTTTCCCCATCATTTTGATCGATTATATCCTGATGATAAATAAACACTCACATATTCTAGCATCGGCTGTATATTTTGTCGGACGAAAAGAAGAAACAACTAAAGAACTGCATGGTCAAAAATAGTCGTACCATTAAGTTCAATTTTTACTGATACCAGAAATTCACGGATCGTATGTAAATCAATGTTCACACCAATACCCGGTTTTTTAGTTAACCTTACCTGTCCATCAGTTCCAACTTCTAACTTTTCGGTTGTCAATTTCTGTGACAACTCTGATCCATCTGCTGGATACTCAAGCAGGTTGAAGTCTTCATTAGTCGCAAAAACATGAAGTGAAGCAGCGAGACTCAAGTGGCTTTTGAAGGTATGGTTCACATATTGAATTCCTTGCTGTTCAGCCAATTGACGAATTCTGGCCGCAGTGGTAATTCCAGATACACGTCCTACGTCGATCTGTACGTAATCGACTTTTCCATTCAGGATTAAGTCCTCAGCCATACGAAAGGTTGCAGATCCTTCTCCTGCGGCGATAGGAATGGGAGGGTTCAAGGATGAAAGGGTTCCGTATGCCTTAATAGCCTCTGGTGCTAATGGTTCTTCCAACCAAGTAGGAGTATACTGGGAGAATGCCTCGGCTCGGTCATATGCTGTCTTATAATCAGACTCCCAAGCGACACCGGCGTCAATCATAATTTGTGCTGATTTCCCCATACCTTCTCTCGCAGATTCGACTAACTCAATATCGTATTTTTCATCGAATTGTCCCATTGGTCCCCATCCAAATTTTGCAGCTTTGAAACCTTGGCTTTTCAAACGCATGGCTATTTGAAAAGTGGCCTCCGGTGTATCACCAAACAATACAGAAGCATAAGGGATCTTTGGATGGTCTATACCCTGTGATGAGAAACCAAACTGGTCTTCGAGTAATTGGTAAACTGGTCGCTTAAATTTTTGTCCAACAATATCCCAGAGTGCAATATCAGTACCGCTGTAGGCGTGATCAATTTGTTGGATATCTAGGGCATTACGTAAAATTTTATCATGCAATCGGAGAATATCGTCAGATCCTCTAAGGACTTCTCCTACCAATGATTGGCGAATATTGATGATATTTCCATGTGACATTGGACAGCAATAAGTAGCGAGAGAAACCAGTGGAGAAGCATCACATTCACCCCATCCTTCTATTCCTTCATCCGTTCGAACACGAACAACTAGCGTATCTTGAGTACCGTCAGCATCAGTAGTAATATTAGGCATCTTAAGATAAAAGGGATCTACAGCAACAATTTTCATTTTTCATCCTTAGCTATCGCGCCACCACGAATTTACCAAACTTTCGTACTAGTTCTTCTCTCCTTTGTGCTTGAATCATATAAACATAAATACCACTTGTCAGTTGATTAACATTCACTGAAAATCGGTTAGAACCAATAACATCCCTCTGTGCGTCGGTATAGACCAAATTCTTATCAATAGTATATATTTCTAAATCTACCCTTTCTGCAAATTGCAAATTACGGCTAGGAATAACATAATTAAAAATAACCGGATCAAATCCGTAACACGGATTGGGGTAAACTTTGATATGATCGAGCACAAGTAAACTGGAAGTTGACTCTGCATTCTTCACTTGCAAACGGTAAGCACCATACTGATCGAACCCATTTTGGGATTCGACAACAATGTAGAGAGCCCTTGCTGATTTAACTCGATAACCAATAAGTCTTGTGTCGCCAGTACGATCTCCTTTTTTAATTTCAAGACCCTCTTGGTTTTGTAGAGAAAGCTGATAGCCTAAATTTTCTGGTATGTTAGACAGTTCTATGATGATGAAATTTGGTTCAAAAATATCCATGCGATAAAAATCAACATCATCAGTAGCAGAAATGAACGACTCATATGATTGATTCAACTCAATTTTGTAGGCTGAGGACAGATTATTGTTGGGTTCATAGGTGTCACCGAACCAGACATCTATGGTCATAATCTCACCTTCGTGACTAATATTGGTGATCGAAATGCCAGTAGTTGATCCATCCTCAGTATTGCTGTTTGGGGCTGTTGATGGTGTGAATGATGTTTCGTTATCATCAGTTGAAAAGGCCGCACCGGCGGTGATGTTGCGATAATCTTGGTGATCTGGATCACTAGGATCCTCCAGCCAAATTTGGTCGGCAGCATCAACACTGTAACTTGGCCTAACCTGTGTTTCATCGATATGCCAAATCAAAATCCCTGATTCTGGCAGTTTTTGGTCATAAATTGCTCCGGATTGGCGAAATCTATTTTCAATTAAAAAATACTCATTTTTACTAGGTACATCAATTTTGAACACAATGTCATTCAGCTCAAAATTAGGAACTTCAAGGCCCGAAGTATTTTTTCTCAAGGTAATTGGCTCCAGCCAACCAAGGCGGCCATTATCAGGATTCGCATCGAAATCCCATTTAAGATAACCAATAATATGGCTCGGATTCAGGCCATTTCCATTTCCTAGACCATTGAGATCGCCTTGATATGGCCCGTACATCCCCATTAATCCCCACTTATGATCCCGTTGATCAACCATAGTAGAACCATATACATCAGGAGCACCGAGATCGTGAAAAAATTCATGAAAATAGATCCCTAAATGTGGATGATCAAAGCTGGGTTCTTCTGCTACCACGACAGCTGATTCTACGAGAACTCCATCGAACATTTTGTTCACAGGACGTAATAGAATAGACCAAATATTATCCCCGAAAGCTCCCGTTGATGTAGAAGCTTCATCATCACCTGCATGAATCAGAAAAACATGGTCGACAACCCCATCACTGTTTCGGTCGTACTCGCTGAAATCAACGAATGGGTCAACACCCTGACAAGCTTCAACTAACAACTCAAGATAAAGTTTGGGGGAAATCTTCCCTTGTCCGTAATACCCCATCTTTTTCTTGGCACGAACCCACTGATTTCCTTTAGGTACGATACCTTTCATCGGACCGGATTCAATGTTCATCTTTCCATATGAAACTTCGCGATAATAAGTTTTTAATGAGATCCCAGTATCAGAAAACAGATATTGATCAAACTCAGCGCTGGACCTTTGACCTGGTTGATCAGGAAAGTCAATCTTAATTCCCAGAACGTATTCGGTGCCATCAGCTTGCAAAATACTAGTTCTGCGAGTCTCACAGCATCCTTGGAGGGCCTGGTGGAACTCCGCATGAGATTTACTTGATCTAGGCAGGAATTGGTCCTGTTCCGGATTGTATTGGTAGAAGTTGTATGGGTTTGGTGGTGCGGCTAGACTAATATGTATCCAAGAAAAAAAGGTAATCGAAAACAGAAGAAAATTACGGCAGGTAAAAATTTTCATCTAGCAAAACAATAAATTTAAAATTAATTAGAACCATGTTAGTTTGGAGGAGCGCCCCAATCTGGTATCTTTAACAATTCACCACCTTTAAGAGCTGATTCATGGGCAACAAATCCAGGTGCGCAATATCGAACGGCCTGCCAAACGTTGGTTCGAGGCAATCGTTCCCTGTTTACTGAATCAACAAACTCATGAACCAGGTAAGCATGAGATCCTCCATGTCCTCCCAAATCTGAGGCTAGCATTTCTGGCAATGGTTCGTGGCGTTTTGTCAACATAACATCTTCCATGCTATTTTTGTTCGCCCATACGGGCCCTGAGGCATTCTGCTCAAAACTCGCTTCAGTACCGTATATAGCACTAATCCGCTCGGTTCCTTGGTGCCCAATTCGCCGGAATTCGGCGATCCGAGCAGTAGCACCGTTGCTCATGGTAAAGAGACCAATTTGATTGGAAAACTGATTTCCAGAAATCGTGTCTTGGCGAAACCAGTCATCATTTGGATAGGTGTATCCCTGTGCAGAAACAGAAGTCATGTGCGCTTTCATGACCGAGATTGGGAAACAAGTAGAATGGGTCGGATAATACATGGGTATGCCTCCAGTTTTGTCCCGACTCCACTGATCACCCCATCGGTTTTTAGCTACCTCATACAAGCCATGGCTGATGTCGTGAAAGTATTCTGCTTGAAAGTGAACAAACTCTCCAAAAGCACCTTCTTCCGCTTTTTTACGGCAAAATACAGCATCAGGCCGAAAAAAACTGGTTTCACCATTCATGTAAACCAAGCCAGTTTGTTTCACTGTTTCAACCAGATCATGGCACTCATCCAAAGAACGCGCCGCTGGAACCGCAGTGTAAACGTGTTTTCCTGACCTCATAGCTTGTATAGCTTGAGGGGCATGCATCCAATGCTGAGTAAAAATGGCTAAAGCATCAAGATCTGACTTGCAGATATCATCGAGACTCGAATATGTCTCGCTAACTTGATGTTCCTTCGAGCAACGCGATAATCGATCAGGCTTCAAATCGCATAACGCCAGTCGATCTACATCTGGATGTCCTTTGAATAGTTTAATGAATTGTGGCCCGAAACTCCCAACGCCAATAATTCCTACGCTGATCCCCATTTTCCTTAACTTTCTGAAGAATCCTCAGTGTTAGTTTCTGAGTCGTCAGTTGCCTTAGCTTCATCAGTTGTCTCAGCTTCATTAGCTGTCTCAGCTTCATCAGCTTCCTTACCCGATTCGGGACTAGCCGAACTTTGCACTGCACGGACATAGGTCATCTTCAAACTATAGAGCGTATTCTCCAGAAAATTGCTTTCCGGTGTGGAGAGATTGCCTTTTGTCTTTTCCTTAAGAAGGTCGATTGTGTCAATCATCCGCTTAGCCAGTTGCAAATTAAAGATTGGCTCCTGAGTCTCAGGATCTGGCATTCCTCCCAGGTAGGCCATAGCTGTGGTCGAGTATTCAGTGATCAAGGTCTCAAAATCCAACGGTGGAAATCCAGGTGATTCATTCTTTTTTTCTTCAGCCATTGAAACCTCCCATTAATTTATGGTTCTTCTTCATCAAATACGATAATTTGTGCTGGCAACTGTCCGGCTTGATTATTATGTGCCGGATTTTCATTCATAGCAAGAAATATAACTCCGTCTGCAGGAGCACCATCGTCATAACGTGACCCAATGGCAAAAATGGTATCTTCAATTTTTCCGATTAGAGCCCCAACATTTGTACCTGGAAGCAGAAAATCCTGGCTGGCAATCACGTTTGGAATGCCGTCTGCACCACACCATACGGTACGGTTTCGAGCATCAGGTGACCACGGGCCATCAGCATCAATCACCATTCGTTGCCCTTTTTTGACCCGAACATAACTTTCCTGCCAGACAGGACTGGGACGTACAACCCTGGTAACTGTTAAAGCCATACATGTAACCCCTTAACTTTCACAGAAATATATAAATCTATAAATAACTCTACCGCTGCCGTCATGACATTCCGTTTCACGGTGGCAGCGGTAGAAATTAAAATCCTAGATATACTACTCTTGGGTACGGAGGGTAGCCAGCGTGATCTTATCGTCCTGTACGATTTTATCCGCAACACTCATACCTTTGACAACAGTACCGAAGACTGAGTATTCTTCATCAAGTGCCAATTCCGTCAAGCAGATGTAAAAATCAGTGGCACTGGAAACGGAAGCTCCAGGCTCCTTTGCCATGGCAACCGTACCTCGAACATGCTTACGATCACTACTTTCTATAGGCAGTTCCTCTGCCTGAAAAACTGGCGCGCCGGCTTGAATTAACAACTCTGGTTCAACACGATAAAACTTGGCTTCGTTGTATCTCCTCCCTTTTACTTTTTTGGCAAAATTCTCAACTGTTTTAGGCGCAATATCATATAACAAATCGATTTCAATTGTACCTTTTTCGGTCTCCAGAACAGCAATTGCTTTGTTGTAATCAATTTTGGGTTCTTCTTTTTTTACTGCGACCTGACCTTTTCCGCTACTTTGGGATCGGACTTTAGGCCGCGGTGGCGGACTAGTTTCCTCTTTCTGGCAACTACAAAAAAGAAAACTAGTTAACATAAGACAGGACACAGCTAGGTAAAACCGGTGTTTTTGTAACTGTAACATCTTATTATTCCTCCAAACGCACAGTTTCCATTACATCACCTTGGCGTAGTTCATCCACTACCTCAATACCCTCGATGACGCTCCCAAAAGATGTATAGCTTCCATCAAGGTGTGACGCCGTAGCCAAACAGATGTAGAACTGACTCCCGGCAGAATCGGGATCTTGAGACCGAGCCATTGCAAGAACTCCCTTACGATGTTTCGGCATTTTTTGACTAAGTTCCACGTTTTGGAATTCACCCGGGATTGACCATCCTGGTCCTCCAGTACCAGTTCCGTCCGGACAACCACCTTGGATGACAAAACCTGAAACGTAACGATGGAATGTAAGTCCATCATAGAATTCTGTGTTAATCAATTTTTTGAAATTAGCAACAGTTTCTGGTGCGGCTTCGGGGTAAAGCTCTAATTTTATGATTCCTTTGTTTGTTGAAATAACAACTGATTCCTCAATCACTTCACTCTCAACCGCCATTTCGGGTTTACCTTTCAATAAAGAACAGCCATGAATAAATATTATTAGAACTAATAAACTGATGATTTTATACTTCATTATGGGTAGATCCCTTGATTCGCCTATAATTATCAACCATGATATCAAACTTTTAACAGCTAGACAAGAATATTATCAATCTAGGCGGCAGCCACAGGAAACCAGAACACAATTATTAACACTCAATTCACCATATAATGTGGAAATAACCAAATGAAGAAGACTGTGTGTTTTATGCTGACCAGAAGTTTATGGTTTGAACCATTGTTCAAACCATGCTAGCGCTGGATCCAGGTGGAATTCGTGGCCACCTTCAAAAACATCCAGCGTGACAAGATTTGCAGCATCAAGCATTTGATAAAGTTCTAACAATTCGGTATATGCTTCCGCTGCATCGTCAGCGAGGAATTGAGGATCAAGGGTGCCTGCTTGAATCATCAACGGATTAGGAGCAATCAGTGAAGCGATATCAACGTGTTCAAAATCACGTGCCATTTTTGGTACATAACCACAGGTACAATGTGGTTCCTTCAGAAAAGTACCTTTAAACGAAGTCAAGAAACAAGACACACAAGCAGCCTTAACCCGTGGGTCACAGGCTGCAAGATAAAGTGTCATTTCTCCACCCAAACTCAGGCCGGCGCAACCGATTCGATTTGAATCAACTTGCGGCAGCGATTCCAGAAGATCCAGCGAGCGCTGGAGTTCCCACATGCGGTACCCGATTACGGTTGATCCCAGCAGATTAAGCGCTTCATGATCAAATCTGCATTCACCTTGACCAGATGCGGATCTTTCCCCAAAACTGATATGTTCTGGAACCAAGGCGATATAACCAGCTTCTGCGAAAGCATGCGGGTATTTGTAATAAGCACCTTCTTCTTCAATCACTTGGTTGATACCGTTACCATGTCCTGGTGGACAAAGTAGGGTTGGCAAAGGAGAAGAACAATTTTCAGGTATAAAAAGATAGGCAGGAACAACCAATTCAGGTAAAGTCTGGTACTGGATTTTCTTCATCGTATAATTATTGTACTTGACTTCATTTATGATCTGCATTTCAGGCGTTTTAACCGGCAGATGGTCGATCGATAAAAGCTCCAACACGCGTTGTCGCGCGCTCTCCTTCCATTCCCCAAATAGTTCGGGCGTATTCCCACAGAATTTCATCTGACGAGAGTGTTCGGCATAAAATCCCTTCAAATAGTTACGGAAAGCGTTTTTGGTGAAATCAGAATCAAACTGAGCTGCTAGCATAAATACTACCCCTTTTTCTTTTGAACTAACATTTATAGAATATCAATGCCAGAAAACGTAAACCGGTATCTGCATTATTAAACCAATAATCGTCCATCCTCCACCAATAACAAATTCACCTAATATCAAGCCGAGGAAAAGCGGAGTGAAGCGACGAAACATGCCTAAACCGCCATGTTTCAGAATCAACCATTTTGCTAACCAACTGATGAAAAACGAAAACCAAAGCCACTTTAAAGTAAAAGAGTTACCGAAAGGATAAGCAACTGGATGGAATGGCAACCAAATCCATCGCAATCGCATGATCATCAGAACTAAGGTCAATAAAAAGCCTATCATCATAAACACGGTACCAGGGATATCTGTACCTGTTGGATGACTAATCCAATTTTCTAACCGTTGTAGCGATTCACCACCCCATCGCGAACGTAGCGCTCCCATTCTATAGGAACTATCGAGCAATATCCAAAAAGATACAACAGCCCCCACAATAATCGCTAACATCATGGCCCATATGAGTCGACCTGTCGGTTGAAATGATGTACCAGACGCCAGTTTGAATCCTTCAAGTTGGTGGGGCATCATATGTCCCCGTTGAGCACGTGTAAATCCCCAGAACAAGGATATTACGCTCAAAGTTGGCATGCCAAGTCGTTTGGGACCAAGTGAGGTAAGCATGATAGCGTCTGGTCCTCGCCAGTATAGTTCATGTGCTGGATGTCCCAGTTCAGCCCGCATGCGTGTGACGGTTATCGAAAGAAGGAAAAAGATGCCGAAGAAAAGGACAGCCATCCAAATCAACATACCCGCCTGATAAGATAAGATAACCAGTAATGACATACCGCCTATCAATCCAATGACAGCGATAGGATACGGCATTGGTTCGGCAGAATCAATGCCGTAATTTCGGAAGAAGATAGATTTAACCATTGATTTCAGATGAGATTTGCTCATCCAGAGAGTGAGAGCACCAATGCACAGATAGGATCCAGACGATTGGGCTTCTTCGTAAGGAAAATTAGGAAGACTTTTCCAGCCAGCAATACTTCCCAAAACATTTTGTCCTTTCCAAAATAGAAAGAAGAACCAACATGAGAATGAGAGATCTAGCGGAATGAAGAAAGCCAACCCGATAGCAAAAGGGAACAAACGAAGGCGTACGCGACCAATAGCATTCCATGGTTTTTGGTCAAAAAGATTGGTAATCTCAGCGTAAAACGCGATTTCTGGGACTGCAGGGAAGATGTAATGGAGACTATTTATCATGTTCAACCCTCCGGCAATGCCAAAACCTAACCACAAGATACGACTTCTGAATAGGCCAGAATCAGAAGGCTTTATCATCCCAATTGGCAGTTGAATAATCGGATAGGTCAGCTTTTCGTGTTCTGTCCATTGTTTTCGGAATAGGCTATTCAGACAAACCATCACGAATCCCATCGTCGTCAGGAACGCTGTCCATCCCAGGACTGGTCGAGCCCATCCCTTAATATGCGTTAAAGTATAAAAACTTGATTCACCGCGGTAGTATCCCTCTAAAACGACCATGTCATCAACTGTCAGCCATCGGGGTAGATGATGCCAGAAAAGCTGTCGCCATTCATTTTCAGGGGTAGCGAACCAAAAGGGATGTCCTAGAACCTGAATCAGGACTTGGATGGTGTCAAAACCACCCACTGCTGTGGCCAACGAAAGCATGGTGTAGACAGTGACAAATTCTGCTGGCCGCAAAGCCTGTTGAGGAAAAATAATTTGTATTACCTTGTTCAACAGGATAAGTACAAACAGTGTAAAGACGACATTATAGAAGAGAGAGAGTGTGGCTGGAGGTCCTCCCCAAATAAGACCTCGGTGAATTGACCAGTACGCGTTTGGTGGAATCAGTAACAGGGCAAGAACAATGCTGCGTCCTGTTACGCCTGATGGTTGGCGCAAGTCAGTTTCGGAATTGGGGGCTGGTGTCATAGAAACAGGGCTCATACACCAATATACAATACAAATTTTGCTTCATATTCAAGGAGATCGAAATCATCCAGAGCGCTTTTCTTGCGTAACAGTTAAAATCTGATTGCCCGGTACTCGATTAAGTTGTTGAGTCGTTCCATTTGGCCAGCGAATTTCAAGTTGATCAATCTGTTTAGCTTGTCCCAAACCAAAATGAAGTCGGAGATCATTTTGACTCAGGTACCCGGAACCACTTTTCACTTCGCGAATTTGAATCTGTTGCTCGATTTTAATTTTTACCCGTGTACCGATGGCGCTGTGATTATCGGAAGTACCTATCAACTTGAGGATGAACCAGTTGCTGGTATGTTCCGTCACGTTCCACAAAATGACAGGGTGATCATTGAGATTGGAAACAACGATATCAATGTCGCCATCGTTGTCCAAATCGCCGAAAGCACTCCCGCGGCTGACCTGCTGTTGCTCTAGCATTGCTGCTGACCGATCGATAAATGCTCGGCCTTTTTGATTTATAAAAACCTGATTACGTTGCGCATAAGTACCAATAGGATCAATATCAGAGATATTGTGGTCAAGGTGTCCATTAGCAATAAAGAGGTCCTGCCAACCGTCATTGTTCAAATCCACAAAATCGACTCCCCAAGCCAGATAAGGCAAACTTTTTTCTCCAATCCCCGTGGAAAAGCTGACTTCGTTAAAGAAAGCGTTTTGCTCATTCTGGTACAAACTGTTGGTTTGATCCTGAAAATTCGTCACTACAATATCAAGATCGCCATCGTTATCAAAATCACCAAAATTTGTTCCCATACCACTATAAGGACGCCCTTCCATGCTTAACGCCACGCCGGCAAAAAGGGCGATGTTTTGAAAGGTTCCTTTCCCGTTGTTCTGGTACAGAAAATTCGGAGTTGTATCGTTAGCTACAAATATATCGGGATCCCCATCATTATCATAGTCACCCCACACGACACCTAATCCCTTTCCTGTTGGTGCAAATAGACCTGCTGATTGTGTTATGTCGTTAAACGTACCATCTCCATTATTCCGGAAAAACGAATCTGATTGTCCTGGTAAGGCTTCAGGAGTGCAATAAGTGGAAACGCCTTGATGTGTACATTTCGGATTTTCTTCTAAATTAAATTGTACATAGTTAACGGTGTACAGGTCTAAATCGCCATCATTATCATAATCGGCAAATGCGCAACTGGAACTCAGCTGGTTGCCATCAACCTTCGCTTGACGAGCAACGTCTATGAATGTTCCATCTCCTTTGTTTTGGTAGAGAACATTAGCCCCGAAGTTGGCAACGTACAGATCAAGGAACCCGTCGTTGTTATAGTCTCCTACGCAACAACCCAGACCGTAACCCGTATCACCAACTCCTGCCAGATCCGTAATATCGACAAAGTCCGTATCATCGTTGCGAAATAACCTGTTACGGTGTGAGTTGTTAGTGTCCGAACTTTGTAAACTATTGCCATTGACAAAATATAGATCTAGATCATTGTCGTTGTCATAGTCAAATAGTGCGACCCCGGAACCGAGCGGTTCCAAAAAGTATTTTTCCCCACTCGCACCGTCAGTATGTTGAAACGGGAGAGGCTGGAATTCAAATCGTACTTGTGGTTGAGGAATATCCGCTTTGGCTGATTGGATGTGAGCCAAGGAAAGGCACCATCCGAAGAAAGTCAGAAACGTAAGATGTCGCAGTGCCGGAAAATTCATTTATCCAATTTTTGCTGAATTTGGCGCCAGCCTTCTTGGTAAATTGAATTTTCCGGAGACAAAGACAGCGCCTTTTTCATCGCTGTCTCGGCTTGCAAATAATCACCTAATCGAAAACAAATCAATGCCAAGGTATTATAGTAATTCGCAGATTCAGGACTCAATTCTATCGCCGTTTGGGCGTAACTGACCGCTTGATTCAATTGCCCCTGCTCTCTGCCATAAAGTTGTGCTAAGGCATTATACACCTGTGGCACCTTAGCCCCATGTTGTATGATTGTCAAGTATGCTTGTTCGGCTTCTTCAAATTTGTTTTGATCTTCATAAATCAGCCCCATTCGATAATAGGCCTGATAGTATTCAGGATCAAGTTCAATCACACGTTTGTAGGCGTTCAGAGCCAAATCAGCCATGTTATCTTGGTAATCGTAGGACAAACCCAAGTTATAGTTTGCTTCAACATTAGTCGAATCAACTTCTGTTGCTGACCGGTATATTTTACTGGCTTCAGCATAATGTTTCTGATCGTGTAAAATTCGGCCGATTTTGAGGTAAGGGTCAAGAAATTTGGGTCTAGTGGCAATAGCTTTCCGATAATATTTCAGGGAGAGATCCTGCTGGTCTGTTAATAGGTAGATCAATCCCAACCCGGCATGAGCTTCAGCCAAGTTCTGATCCAATTCTAACGCCTGTTTTTGAGCAGAAATCGCCAGATCATATTCCTGAGTCATTGTATAAGCTAAACCGATACCGTTATAGGCTTCGACCTGTTTAGGATTTAGCCCGATAGCTTTTTGATATTCTTTGATTGCTTCTTTAAAATTTTTATGTTTGAGGTATATCTGGCCAATGTTCGATTTGATAGCAGCACGTTCCAATTGGTCACGACTCTGTTGAAACACTCCGCGTAGTTTGTTAATCGGGTCAATTTGTGACTTCAAATTCTGGTACTGAGTCATCTGTTGTTGCGCTTTTTCCACCTTTCCTTGACGAAAGTATGCCTGAGCTAGGTTGTAGGAGGATTCGACTAGTTCTGGATTCTGTTTGAGTGCTATCAGGTAAGCAGAGATGGCTTTGTCCCATAGATTCTGCTGACCGTAAAGCATACCTAACTGGTGATGTGCCTGGGATAGTTGAGGTTGGATGGTGATGGCCCGTTTTTGTTGAGAAACGGCTTCATCTCTTTTGCCTTGATTAGCATAAACAACCCCTAACCGGTGATGAAACATAGCATTACCATCATTTATGTCGATTGCTGTTTGGTATGCTGATTCCGCTTGGTCATAACGGTAAAGTTGTGCGTAAGAGCTGCCAAGTGCTGCATGGTATTGCGGTAGATCAGGAGAAATGTCAATCGCATTTTTGTAAGCAGAGATGGATTTTTCAAACTCCTCCTGACCAGCTAAGCTCAGCCCCAAGCCGAAGTAACCATCTCCTCTCTTAGGATCAATCTCAATTATCCGCTGGTATTCAACCATTGCTTGTTCAAATGCTTCCAGCAACAAATAAGTTCTGGCCAATGCCAACCGAATTTCAACTTGGTTCGGATTGACTTCCAACTGAGTCCGATAATTTTGTATTTGATCAGTGAACGATATTCCATTTTGAGCGGTACTGGTCCTGCATAAATTGACCATACCCAAGAAAAGAAGTAGAAGGAATCCAACCTTGGATCGAAGGCAGGATTTGTTTTTCGCCATTATATCGGTTCTTATTCTCAATCTGTTGGTTGCATTATAGCATCCGCTGTCAACAAGTTCAATTGAGGCTGATTGGGCACAAATTTAGGGAGATCCATCAGACGTGTGTTGCTCAAATTCTGAAATACGAATGATTAAAAGTAAAACAAGCCTCTGCTAATTTGTAAGCACAGACTTGTAGCCAATCGATCCTATTTAGTTTTTAGACAATCTACAATATTTACAGGCACCATTTTAGATTTCCCAAAGTTGTAGTCAGTGTACTCTGTGGGTCACCAAGGTATTTGGTAACACTATTGCCTGTAACTGTGACACCGTCAAAGCTGGATTTGGATACACAAAACAGATATCAACCTAATTGAAAAAGCCCATGCTAGTCATCAGCACAGGCTTTTCAATTCAATTTTATTTGGTTTTTAGACAG